>Ga0302320_10010848_pt1 | contig 19378 bp, 10 predicted proteins | sample Bog_T0_3_FD_202130 | JGI IMG/M metagenome (GOLD analysis project Ga0302320, IMG submission 202130) | Peat permafrost microbial communities from Stordalen Mire near Abisko, Sweden - Bog_T0_3 | ecosystem: Environmental > Terrestrial > Soil > Wetlands > Peat | place: Sweden: Abisko, Stordalen Mire... | reverse complement strand
GAGCCGCACCATGGCCGAGTTGGGGCTCAACCTGGCCGAAGTGCGCGCCGGCCTCAAGCGTCCGCCGCGCAGCGAGCGTCCTGTCTATAGCGCGGTTCGCCAGGTCTTTGGCCGGGGCTGACGGCGCTCACAAGGACATGCAGACAAACCCACAGGCCTCTGAAGCGCGCGTCCAATCGCCAAAATCAAGACAGGTAAAGCAGGCTGCTGAAATTCCCGGAAAAAAGCCAGAAAAGCACCTCTCAGGGGCAAATGCCCCCGCTAGTCTGGTTGATTTTCTGCCAGGAGTCATCTCGCGGTTTGCCGCTCGGAAGCGTTTTCCCGCAATCGCGACAGCCCTGCTGCTGACAATGGCTGCAAGCGCCGGGTACGCACAGCCGGTCCAAGCCAAGCCAGCGCAAACGTCGCCCGTCTCCACTCAGACCACTTCTCAAGGTGAGAACGCTAAACCTGCTCAGGACGTTAGCCTGGCCGGGCCGGTAAGCAACTCCGACCGGCGTCGCGCTGCCAAGCTTTATCTTTCCTCCAGCAAGCTCTTCGCGGATGGACAATTTGAAGCGGCCCTGAGCGGCTACCAGCAGGCTGCCAAGCTGGACCCCGGCAATCCCGACTATCCGCTGGCCGCAAGCGTCGCTCGCAGTCACGCGGTGACGGCGCTGATTCAAACAGCGGCCAAAGACCGGCTGCGCGGCGATGCGGCGCAGGGGCGCGCGGCCCTGGCTCATGCGCAGGAACTCGATCCGGGAAACCCCCAGGTGAAAGAGCACCTGTACGAACTGGGAGACGATGCCGTGCTGGGTCAGTCAAGGCCGATCTACGAGAAAAGCGTAAAGACAGCCGGCGAAGGCGTGGAACTGGAGCCTTCTGCCGGAGTCCACAGCTTTCACCTGCACGCCGACCCACGCCAGATCATCCAGCAAGTCTTCAAGGCCTATGGGATCGATGTCACGGTGGACGATAGCCTTCACGGAGTCTCGACCAGGCTGGATATGGATAATGCCAGCTTCGAGCAGGCGGCGCACATCGTGGGAATGGTGACGGCATCGTTCTACGTTCCGCTGGACGCGCACCGCGCGCTGGCAGCAGGTGACACGAGAGAGAACCGTCTGAAGTTTACGCCTCTCGAATTCGAGACAGTCTATCTCTCAGGGCTGAGCGAGACGGAGCTTACGGACGTGGTGAACCTGGCCAAAAACGTCTTCAATGCGCCGCAGGCAGTGGCGGAGCCCACATCGAATACGATTACCATCCGCGCACCCCACGGGACGCTGAACGCCTTCAACGCCACCATGAGCGAACTGCTCGACGGGCGCAACCAGGTGCTGCTCGATGTGCGCATGATACAGCTTGCGCACGTTAGTACACGCAACACCGGGGTCCGGCCGCCGCAAAGCATGTCGGCCTTCAACGTGTATGCGGAGGAACAATCCCTGTTGAACGCCAACCAGAGCCTGGTACAGCAGATCATCTCCTCTGGTCTGGCTTCTCCCAACGAGCCGCTGGCGATTCTCGGCATTCTGCTGGCATCCGGCCAGGTGTCGAGTTCCCTGTTTTCCGGCGGCATTGCAACGTTCGGCGGCGGAAAGACGCTCTCAGCTCTGGCTCCGGGATCGGTGACGGCCAACCTGAACCTGAACTCCTCGGACTCGCGCGAGCTGGATCAGATGCAGTTGCGGCTGGGCGATGGCGAGGTAGCGACCATGCGCAGCGGCACACGCTATCCCATTCAGACGTCGTCGTTCTCGAGTTTATCGGCCAGCACAAAGAGCATTGCGGGGCTCAATGCCGCAGGGAGCTCCAGCAGCCTGTCTTCCCTGCTCGCCTCCTACTCCGGGAGCCTGCCGAATATTCCGCAGGTCGAGTACCAGGACCTTGGCCTGACCCTGAAAGCGACGCCCAAGGTGATGCGCAACGACGAGGTTGCGCTCACCGTGGACCTGAAGATTGATGCTCTCGCGGGGATATCCATCAACGGCAACCCGGTGCTCAATAATCGCGCCTGGTCCGGCGTGGTGACGCTCAAACAGGGCGAGGCCGTCGAAGTGGTGAGCGAACTGGACAAGTCGGAAAGCCGCGCCATCAGCGGCACACCGGGACTCAGCGAGATTCCCGGCCTCAACAATCTGACCGGCAACGACACGCTGAAGAACTACGCGACGCTGCTGATTGTCATCACGCCTCATGTTTTGCGCGGCACGCAGGCTGCGGGCCATTCGCCGATGATGCGAATCGAGCGCGGGCAGACGCCGTAGCGATAAAGCTGTTCTCCAATTGCTACACCTCTAAACCACAACCGTTGAGTGGCTTTTTCCCTAAGAGCCTGTCCGAAAACTATGTCTTGAAGGGTACGGGCTTCAGCCCGTACGTTGGGAGCCCATTTTTGATTTCCGGCTTTAGCCGCGGAGGGAATGCAAGCTGCCGTAAAAGCATACCTCAGGGGCTAAAGCCCACAACAGTTCCTACCTTTGATGTACGGGCTAAAGCCCGTACCCTTCACCTAAACCGTACCCTTCACTTAAAGCCCGTACCTTTCACCTAAAACCGAGTTATTGGACAGCTTCCAAGAAAAAGCCGCCTTGCACGGTGTCTGCAAGAGCGCATGAATTGGAGAGCCGCTCTAAGCTGGCCCGATTCCGCGTACAACTCGCCGAACTCCGCCAAACGCAGCACGGGCAGACAGGTTGAAACTCCTGTCTGCCCGTGCTACATAGCCAGCCTTATGCAATTCTTCTGACTCGCCACTCCATCGATTACTGGGCAGTCACGCCGTCCAGCTTGGCCTGGAACAGGATGATCTGCTTGATGACATCATAGGGAGCGTTGGCGGGAACCTGGCGGCCGTTGACCAGCAGCGTAGGAGTCTGAGTGATGCTCAGGTCCTGAGCCAGTTTCTTTGAAGCCTCGACCGCGGCGATGATTGCGGGGGTTGTGGAGCAAGCGGCGATCTTGGCCGGGTCCAGACCAGCCTTGGTCACGCCACTGTTCAGGGTCAGAGTGGCGCCGTCGGGCGTCTCCAATCCGTCCTGGCCATCAAATACCGCCGATGCAAAGGTGAAGAAAGCGGCGCTGCCGCCCTGCTTGGCCACACAAAGGCTATAGGCCGCCGCGTTGGCCGCCGCGGGGTGCTGCGGCAGCGGGTAGTTCTGGAAAACAAAGCGAGCCTTGGGGAAATCCACGGCCAGCTTGTCCATGTTGGCCTGCGCTTCCTTGCAGTGGGGGCACTGGAAGTCGGCAAACTCGATAATCTCGAGGGTTTTCAACGCCGAGCCGCGGTACGGGCCATCCGCGCGCTCCTGAGCGATGGCGCGCAATTCCGCATAGGGATGCTCGCCAAAGGCGATGATGTCTTCGCCGGCGATGATGTGCTTGCCGTCGGGGAGGACAAAGAACTGGAGCGCTGCTGGCTTCTGCTTGCCGGTCTTGTCGCCGATGAAGACGATCACCTTGCTGACGCCCTCGACTGGCGTCTTCAGAATTGCCTGAACCTGCCAGACGCGGCTCTCTTCATAGCCCCAGCTAACGGTGAGAAAAGCGTTGACGGCGTCCTTGGTGGGAGTCGCGGCGGTGAAGTTCGCCGGATCGGGTTTGGGAAACACGGGCGCAACAGCCGGAGCTGGCGCAGCGGGAGCCGGTGCGGACGGGACCTGCGCAGACGGAGCCTGCTCGGGCGCGGCGGGCACATCCTGTTGCGCCGCGGCCTGCAAGACGGGCAGAGACATAGCAATCAGCGCAAAGGCGCTGGCAAAACGGGCAGAAAGACGAATCAAGTTGTTTCTCCTTGAATTTCTGAAAAACTAAGTTGCGCAAAAGCTGGAGTATGGAAAAGCCCCTGATATGGCAAAGGACTCCCTACCTCTAGCTTATACCTGAACTTTGACGGCAATGGGGAACCTGCGGCCCATGCCAAACGACTTCGAGGTCACCTTCAGAACCGGGGCTGCCTGCTGGCGTTTGTACTCGCTGCGTTCGACCAGGCGCACCACCTGTTGGACGAGTTGCAGGGGAAATCCGTGTGCCTGCGCGATTTGCTCGGGGGTCTCATAGCGCTCCACGTAGGCTTCGAGGATGGGATCGAGAACCTCGTAGGGCGGCAGCGAGTCGGTATCTTTTTGGTCCGGACGCAACTCGGCCGAGGGCGGCTTTTCTAGAATTGTCCGCGGAATCACTTCAGCGTCACGGTTAATCCACTGGCAGACGGCGTAAACGCGGGTCTTCACCAGATCGCCGATCACCGCCAGCGCGCCCACCATGTCGCCATAGAGGGTGCAGTACCCCACTGCCATCTCCGACTTGTTGCCGGTGGTGAGCACCAGCGCGGAAAATTTATTGGAGAGAGCCATCACCAGGTCGCCGCGAATGCGGGACTGTATATTTTCTTCTGTGGTGTCGGGCTTGGTTCCGGCGAAGAGCTGCTCCAGTGCGTGCGTAAACTCCGCGAACAGACCGTTGATGCTGATCACTTCAAAACGAATGCCCAGGTTTGCAGCCAGCAGTCGGCTGTCGTCGATGGAGCCTGCGGACGAGTATGGGCTGGGCATGCCGATGGCGACCACGTTTTCCGCGCCCAGCGCCTCAGTGGCGATGGCCGCCACCAGCGCGGAATCGATGCCGCCGCTCAAGGCTACCAGGGCCTTGCTAAACCCGCATTTGCGGACATAATCGCGCGTGCCGAGAACCAGTGCGTGATAGGCTGCCGCAGTGTCGTCCTCTTCTGGGGCGGGAATAACCGGCGCATCGAACGGATCAACGACGACCAAATCCCCTACAAAGGATGTGGCCTGGGCAATCAGTTCTCCGCGCTTATTGAGCGCCAAAGAGGAGCCGTCAAAAATCAGGCTGTCGTTGCCGCCAACTTGATTCGTCAGCAACACGGGCACGCCGTCACGCCGGGCAATGGCGGCCAGCATCTGTCGGCGCATGGCGCGCTTCCCATGCCAGAAAGGCGATGAGGAAAGGTTGATATGCACCTGAGGATGGTGGCGCATCAGCTCTTCCATGGGATCAAAGTTGTATAGGCGGCGTGGCCAGAAGCTCTTGTCGTTCCATGCGTCCTCGCAGATGGTAATGGCCAGCCGGACGCCATCCAGTTCCACAACCTGCTGCGGCCGCGACGGGGTAAAGTAGCGCTGTTCATCGAAGACGTCGTAGAACGGCAGCAGGCGCTTGTGCTGCTCGAGCAGCACACGGCCGCCATCCAGCAGAACGGCGGCGTTGACGGCCGGCTTGTCATACCAGCCACCTGCATCCGTTGTCGGTGTCCGGGGCTTTCCGCTCTCGCCCTCGGACGGCAGCGCCACGCCCGCCAGCACAGCGCTGGGCAGATCGCGGGTAGCCTCGGCCAGTTCAGCGACGGCCGAGCGACAGCGCGCGAGAAAGCTCGGCTTTTCAAGGAAATCGGCAGGCGGGTAACCGCAGATCACCAGCTCGGAAAAAACGGTAAGCCGAGCACCCTGCTCTGCCGCTCGGCGGGTGACCGCGACAATTTTTTCAAGATTTCCGGTGAAATCCCCGATGGTTGGATTGATCTGTGCCAGTGCGATCTTCACACCATCAGTTTAATTCACTTGAGAGAGCCGAAAGCTGGCAGCCTGCGCTACGTTCCGGTCCCCGCCAAAACCACTGCAAAAGTGCGCAGAATGATCTGCAAATCCAGCCAGATGCTCCAGTTTTCGATGTAGATCTTATCCATAGATATATAGCTGTCAAACGAGGGTTCCTGGCGCGCCTGGACCTGCCACAGGCCCGTAATGCCCGGGGTCACATCAAGCCGGCGAAGATGCCTCAGCTCATACGCGCGCACCTCGCTGCCTAAGGGCGGACGCGGCCCGACCACGCTCATATCGCCGCACAGCACATTAAAGAACTGGGGAAACTCGTCCAGCGAGTGCTTGCGCAGGAAGCGGCCCAGCCTGGTGATGCGGGGGTCGTCGGTGATCTTGAAAAGCACGCCGTCACGTTCGTTCCTGTGCATCAAGCCGACACGCCGCTGTTCCGCGTCGGCAACCATCGTGCGGAACTTCATGCAGCGGAAAGGGCGCCCTTTCTTTCCGATGCGCTCGGATGCATAGAAAACTGGGCCGGGAGAATCAAGCTTGATGGCGATGGCGATGAGCAGAAACAGGGGTGAAAGAAGAATCAACACCATGCTGGAGAAGACAACATCCAGCCCGCGCTTGAGCAGCAGCCTCACCTCAGGAACATGCCCGCGATGCAGTGAGATGGTAGGAAACTGGCCGATGTATTCGATAGAGCTGTTCAAAGCCAGGCTATCGTACATTTCGGGGACAATGCGCAAGCCCACCCCAAAGTGGCGAGCTTGTTCGAGAACATCCTGCACAACCCCGCGCTCACAGGCGGTGGCGAAGATGATCTCATCCACAAACTGCGTGCGAACCTGCTGAAAAAGCGTGTCGAGCGTGCCGACCACATCGCCGCTGATTGGCGCAAAGCGGGAATCGGCGACCGCGGGCTGGCCGGGGCCGGGAACTTCAATGAAACCCTTGAATCTGTATCCCAGGTGGCGGATTCTCTCCAGATAAAAGCGAAAAGCCGTTGCCTCCGGCCCGGTGCCTACGATGAGAACGTTGCGCGTGCCGATCCCTCGCTCGAAATCACGGTACAGCAAGAGGCGATAAGTCAGGCGGCGCAGACTGAGGGTAATCGTGACCAGCCCCACAGTGGCCAGCACGATGGTGCGGGAAATATCCCCGGCATGTAACAGGTACAGCGTGCCAGCAAGCAGAAGACCGGAAGTAAGGCAAGCCTGCAAGCTCAGGCGCTGCTCCTGGAGAATGCTGTTCAGCCGGGTGGGCGAGTATAGATTCAACCGCTGACTTGTGATCACCAGCGAGAACGCGAAGAAGCACAGAAGAGCCACGAGAATTCCCATGGAGCGGCCATGGATGAGGGTGCCGTGCCACAACTCCCTCGCGCCCGCCAACGGGCTTGTATGCATCCGATAAATGGTGGCCAGCGCCACGGAGACGAGAATGGTCATCGCATCCAGGGCCATCCAAAATCTGGCCTTGCCAAGCGAATCGTGCGCTGGACCCCTCGCCCGGCCTTCCGCCCCTGCCTGCGAGGAAGACACTGAAGCGGACATTCTCTGCCATAATTCCGACGTTCCCATGCGGCCTTGCAAACCCCAAACTACAAAAATATGAGGCAAAGTGGGCATAATCTTCCCACTCGAAAATACAAACCAGTCCGGAAACCTGGAGCGAATCCGGCTGAAGTGAAGACAGTTGAATTTACGTAATTATACCGCGCCCTCCGGGCTGCGGCAGAGATCTTCCTTTACCTCAAAAACGCCCTGATGCCAAGCCCTGATCGAGACCCACTCAAACAACATCTCCCCGCGCGGCGAGTCGCGGCAAGTGAAATTTCAAGTTCGTGGTTACGATGCAAGAGGCAGTTCATTCCGAAGGTAATGCGTAAGCATCCAGCGCCATGAATTGCTGAATATTTGGGTCGGACGAAGCCATGAAGCCCTGGAGCGGGCCGAAATATTGCGCCCGGCCCTGATGCAGGAAAAGCACCAGGTCGGCGAGCCGCTCCGCAAAACGAATATCGTGGGTGACCACAATGCTGGTCTTGCCGAGATGCTGCTTGAGAATCTCGATCAGGTCGCCCAGGCGGCGGGCAATGATGGGATCGACCATGGTGGTTGGCTCGTCGTAAAGCACGATCTCCGGCTCGGCGGCGAGAGCGCGGGCGATGGCCACGGCGCGCTTTCGGCCCGTCGAGAGGCTGGCCGGCAGCGCATCCACCACATCTTCGGCGCCCACTACATTGACCAATTGGTCAACCTTCTCCTGGATTTGTTCCTCGCTGAGGCCGCCGCGCTCGCGCAGCGGAAAGGCCACGTTCTCGCGCACGCTGAGGGAGTCGAAGAGCGCGCCGTTCTGGAAAACCATGGTGATGCGTTTGCGTATGGCCCGCAAGCCCTCTTCGCCGAGGCCGACAATCTCCTGGCCTTCGACGCGAATGGAACCCTCGTCCGGCTTGAGAAAGCCCATCAGCATACGCAGGGCCACCGACTTGCCCACGCCGCTGCGGCCGAGTATGCAGAGGGTCTGGCCGCTATTCATAGAAAAGCTCACGTCCTCCAGAATAGGCCGGTCATCGAACGCGATGCTGACATGGCTGAAGTCAATGATCGGCCCCGGCGGCGCGGCAATATCCGCGGATTGTTCCAGCTCTCCGGCGAAGGCTTTATCCAGCTCCCCGGAAATCTCCGCATTGGAAGGAAAATCGGACATGGCCGTAGATTCAGATTACTCGACCAGAGCCGCGGCGCCCGACTTTGAGTGTTGTGTCCCCATGAAACGTAAACCACTCACCGCCGAGGTCTTCACACACCCAATGATGTAAAAATTTCCGATTCTTGTCGGATTATTCTCTTGCGGAATAGATTATCTCGATGATCTGCATGAACTTATAGTTTGGCATTTGTCTTGCAATGGAATTGGCCATAGCGGCTGATTTCCCCAATTTGCTTGCCGCTTTGGAGCCGGATCTGTAGTGGGAGAGATACTCTTCGCTCGATAGGCAATCTTCGCAATGATTGCGCCGGCGCATTCTTCGTTCAGTGCATGACGATGCAAATCCGCGATGGTCTCTTCCCCAATAGTGACCATCCGTGCAGAGTAAATCGTCCACAAGGAGGTAATAAGCTGATGAGCGCGATAAGTAACTCACCGATGGGACCCGCCGCTTTTCTTTCGGGCGCCGGTCTTCGCCAACGAGTCCTTCAACTGGAGCCGGAAGAATCCTTTTTCGTCCTGGGAGATTCCGCAGACTCCATTTTTTGTCTTCAGACTGGCCGCGCAAAGCTCACTGTCGTTTCGGAGAAAGGGAAACAGGCCACGATCACGCTTCTTTCTCCTGGAGATTTTTTTGGAGAGGAGTCGCTCGCGATGGCGCCAGTACGGCGCGTGGCGACGGCCACGGCTGTGAATGCTTGCTCTGCGATCAAGATCACAAGAGAAGAGATGAGGCGCGCAATGCATGAGGACCACGACTTCTGCGACCAGTTCTTGTCGTATTTGTTGACACGCAGCATGCGCACCCAGGCCGATCTTGTGGATCAGATATTCAACTCCAGCGAGAAACGCCTGGCGCGCACGCTTCTTTTGCTGGCGGAATCTGGAATGCCGAACGAACAGAAGACTCTCATCGCTCCGATTACGCAGGAAACACTTGCGGAGATGATCGGTACAACGCGCTCTCGCGTGAGCTATTTCATGAATCGCTTCCGCAATCTCGGGCTTATCGATTACAAGGACCGCATCCATGTGCATAAGCCGCGGCTCAAAGCGATTCTGCTCGATCAATTTGCCGAGACATAGCCCCCAACCTGCTCAACCGCAGCATGGTAATGCGGCGCAAAAGGCGGCCATTTCTGGTTAGAATGGCCGCCTTTTGCGCCAAAAATGGGCAAAAAACGAAGGTTTGTGGTTATCAACCAGTTAACAGGTATAAATTACAAAGAATTGATTCCGCGTAAGTTACTTGAAATGCGAGGGACAGAATGGGCCTCTAAAGTGGTACCGGGGTAGGGGGCCTTGCAGTGAGCAGTGGTCAGAAGTACGCCGCTCTGCCGATTGCTTCCATTGTGCTCCGAAAGAGCGGAATTATCTGCACGGATCTTCGGAAGAGATTGTGGACTCCAGGTTCGAGAACCCGGTTACTTCAACAGATTCAGCCCGGGCTTTGGGACTCCTGCAACCTGCACCAAGCACAGCAGCTCCCTTGACATCGCGTAAATTGCTTGTTATATATTGAAGGCAATGCATGTAGTTACAATCTCGTTATTGCGGTACCTATCGCGCAAGAAGCTCTTTTGTTGTCCCCTTACGATCACTCTGTAGTGACGCGGAAACACCTGTAGCTCGCGCTTCTCATGCGTATTGTTCCATTTATAGCGCCTGTTTAAGAGCGCCATCAGGCACATCTTAATTCCGTACATCCTTACTCAAATGCCGCTGCTCTGAGCGGGCGGTAAACCTCAACTTTTTTCCGGCAAACGCAGTTCTCCTGCCCTAACCATTGCTGTACTCTTTGGAGGATTCATGACATTCCGAAGCACTCGACGCGCATTGCTAGCTCTCGCTGTTCTATTTGCGGGATTGCTTTCACAGCCGCCTGCAGCCAGGGCGCAACTTACGTTTCGCGGCGGCATCAACGGCACAGTTACCGATGCCACGGGCGCTGTAGTCAAGGACGCGAAGGTGGAAGCCACGGAAGTATCCACCAATGTGACGCAAAAGACTATAACCTCCTCCGCTGGAGCCTTCGCGTTTCCATCGCTGCCGATCGGCAAGTACAACGTAACTGTTACTGCCGCCGGCTTCAACAAGGAGAAGTTTTCCGGTGTGCAGGTTTCAGCCGGCGTGATCTATACGCTACCCGTGAAGCTGGCCGTGGCCACTTCCTCGGAAACCGTGGAGGTATCGGCTGACACGTACACGCTGGATACGACAACAACGACCCAGACCACGATTCTCGATTCTGCCGCCGTCGACAACGTGCCTTTGAACGGCCGCGACTTCACGCAGTTGACAGCCCTCACACCTGGTTTTGCGAGCACCGGGGCTAACGGCGGAGGCTCACTGAACGGAACGCGCATCAACCAGATCAACTGGCAGATAGACGGCGTGGATAACAACGACATCTGGCACAACATTCCGGCAGTAAACCAGAGCGGAGTCAGCGGCATTGCAGGCGTTGTGTTGCCCCTCGATGCGATCGAGCAGTTTTCCGTGCAGACCAATGCGGCGGCGGAGTCTGGCCGCAACCCTGGCGGCACGGTGACTCTTGGCCTGAAGTCCGGCACCAACACGCTGCATGGATCGGCATACTACTTCGACCGCAACGAATTATTCGGCGCCAAGAACCCGTTTGCGGCCAGCAAGCAGAAAGTCCGGAACTATAACGATGGACTTTCGGTGGGCGGTCCGATAGTCAAGGATCACCTCTTCGCCTTTCTCAGTTACGAGCATCAGCGCTTTGTGATCGGCGTACCCGCACAGAATACCGAGCCTACCACGGTCTGGCAGAATTACGCCAGCGATATTGTTACCTCAAATGGAAAGACAGTGAGTTCGATTTCGCCCAAGCTGCTCACACTGCTGTGGCCCTCCTATGCTCTGACGTCATCGACCACCGAGCAGAACAAGGGACCGCAGATCGACAACTACAACAGTCCCGATCCAGAGTCGGGCCACAGTCACAATGGCGTCATTCGTGTAGATTACACGCTCAACGAGCGGAACAGCATCTCCGCACACTGGTTTGGCGGCCAGGGCACCCAGGTGGCGCCCGAAGGGTCCGATCTGCTCCCCTATTACCAGGGAGCTCCGATTCACGTTTACAATTACCAGTTGACGTATAACCACACGTTCACGCCCACCCTGACCAATCAGATAGTCGCCGGCGTCAACTACTTTCATCAGGTCTTTGACGACAACGAGACCGACTTTAACGTGGTCGGAACCGGCCTGATAACCGGCACTGCTTCCAGCAATGCGCCAAAGCTGCAAATCTCCGGCTTTGATACGACCGGCGTCACTCCGCCTCTGGGTCGCATCGATGCGAGCGGGCAGATCGCCGATAACCTCTCCTGGGTCAAGGGCAAGCACGAAGCGAAGTTCGGCGGCGAATACCGTCATGTGCAACTGGATGAGTTCTACCACCGCAATTCCCAGGGCAACTATAAGTTCAATGGCAAAGAGGCTGCGAAAAACGGGCTGACGAATGGCTGGGATTTTAGCAAGTCCACTTGGGCCAGCGGCGTCACGGACTCGTCGGTCATCGCGCGGTTAAACTCTCTGGCGGATTTTCTGGCCGGCTATGTTCACTCCGGCGCGGTCACAATCGGAGACCCCGAACGCACGGTCTACATCAATACCTTCTCAGCTTTTGCGCAGGACTCCTACCAACTGACCAAGAAATTGAACATCAACTTCGGCCTGCGCTACGACTACGTACAGCCGTTCCATGATTCGAAGAAAGATTTGTCGGTCTTCCGCCCCGACATCGTGCCTTCGACAGGATTGGCCGTCCAGGGCGATCAGGTTTCGTCACTTTATAACCCGTATTACACCAGCGTCAGCCCGCGCATTGGAGCGAACTACCAGCTTGCACAGCATACTGTGATCCGTGCCGGCGCCGGACTTTACTATGACACGCCTAACCTCAATCCGTTCCTCGACAATCGTCCCGGAAACAGCGCTCCGAACGGCGTGGAATCCAATCCGGCCGGTACGAATCAGGTATCGGCTCTCGGCAGATCCTCTTATGTCTGGCAAGCGAATGTCAATTCGCTGTTATCCAGCGCCTCCACGGGTATCTTCTCGATCCAGAAGGGATTTCACCCGTCCACTAACCTGAACTACAACTTGCAAGTGGAGCAGTCCATCACGCCCAACGTGATTGCGCAACTCGGCTATGTCGGCAGCCAGGGCCGTCACCTTCTGTCGATCATCGACATCAACCAGTCATTGCCGAAAGCAACCGATGTGAATGGTGATTACAATCAGAACTCGCGGCCTTACTACACCAAATATTCGAATTACTCCAATATCAACGATATTGAGAGCATCGGCGATTCCAACTACAACTCTCTGCAGGCCACCTTACGCGCCTCCAACCTGCATCGCTTCACCGCTCAACTGGCCTATACGTGGTCACATTCACTCGACGACGTATCGGCCTTCCGTGGAGCGCTGCCGCAGGATTCGACCAACTTCAAAGGCGACTACGGTCAGAACGACTATGACAGCCGTCATACCTTCGTAGGTGAAGTGAGCTACCAAGTACCGGGTTCCGCACACTGGAAGGCAGCGACGACCGGCTGGCAGGCAAATAGCAGCTTCTCCTTTCACTCCGGTTTTCCGTTTACCGTTCTTACCGACAGCCAGACGGATAACACGGGCGAAAATAATCAGCGCGCCAACCAGATAAGCAACCCTTACACTGGCTTCAAGAAGGCCGCTGTGGGCGCCGACTGGCTGAACTCGGCGGCCTTTGCCGATCCGGATCCCGGTCACTGGGGTACATCGCGGCGCAATGGGTATACCGCGCCCGGCTTCGGCGATGTGGACTTCAGCGTCTTCAAGAACACAAAAATCGGCGAGCGCGTCAACGCGCAATTCCGCGTGGAGCTTTACAACCTTCTGAACCGCACAAACTATGCGCCCCCGCTCGGTGGCGGCAGCGAGGGGTATAACCCGAACCAAGCGACGATCAGCACACTGCAACTCTACGACACGATCGGCGATTTCAATGGCGCGCCCGGCATAGGCGCTGGAGAGCCCTTCAATACACAATTCGCATTGAAGATTACCTTCTAAACCTGGCTGCGGCGAAAACCGCTTGACAGCTCACAACTCCGGCAGCACAAATGGCGAACCCCATCCACTTGGATGGGGTTCGTCATTTGTGCCGCCGGAGAAGACGCCGGGGAACCGGCATTCTACGCATGGAGTCGCGAGACAAGGTAGTGGTCTTCCGGGTCCGAAAATCCGGACCTGGGGCACCCAGACCTGGAGCTTAACTACCGTCCCGCCTCCTCCAGGAAGCGGACGATGGATTCGATGCCCAGTTCGAAGTTCTTCAGGTGGTACTTCTCGTTGGGGGCGTGGATGTTGTCGTCGGGAAGGCCGAAGCCCATCATCACGCTGGGCATTCCCAGATGGCGGTCGAAGTCGCCGACGATGGGGATGGAGCCGCCGGAGCGGATAAAGACCGTGTCCTTGCCCCATACCTCGTGAAGCGCCTTGGTGGCAGCCTGAATGTAAGGGTTGTCGACGCGAACCAGGCAGGCGTCGCCGGAGTGAATCAGCCGCACCTCGACATCGACGCCGACGGGCGTGATCTTTTCCACATAGGCCTTGTAAAGGGCAAAGGACTTGGCTGGAGTCATGCCGGGAACCAGGCGCATGGAGACCTTGGCCAGAGCCTTAGCGGGGATTACCGTCTTGGCGCCGGCGCCGATGAAGCCGCCGGGGATGCCGTGCACGTCAAGCGAGGGCCGTGCCCATGTGCGCTCCAAAACGCTGTAACCGGCCTCGCCCACCAGTGTGCGCGAACCTACCTCGGTCTTGCGATAGTGCTCCTCGTCGAAGGGCAGGCTCTTCCAGGCCTTCAACTCCTCGGGGCTGGGCGGAATGATGTCGTCGTAGAAACCGGGGATGAGGATGTGGCCGTTCTCGTCTTTCAGCTTGGCCAGCATATGCGCCAGAGACATGAAGGGATTGGGCGCCGCGCCGCCGTACATGCCGGAGTGGAGATCGGTCTTGGCGCCGCGCACCTCGAGTTCGGTGTAGATCATGCCGCGCAAGCCGACGCAGAGGGTGGGCAGACCAGGCGCGAAAAGTTCTGTATCGCAGACCAGGGTAAAATCTGCCTTGAGGTCGGCAGGTTTGGAAGCGACGTATTCGGCAATTCCCTCTCCGCCGACTTCTTCGTCGCCCTCGAGAATGACGCGCACATTCAGAGGCAGCTTGCCGTTAGCGGTCATCAGCGACTCCAGCGCCTTGACCTGCGACCACACCTGGCCCTTGTCGTCACAGGTGCCGCGGCCGTAAAGGTTGCCGTCGCGCTCGGTGGGCTCGAAGGGCGGCGTAAGCCACTCGTCATCCGGATCGGTGGGCTGCACATCATAGTGGCCGTAAAAAAGCGCAGTGGGCTTGCCGGCGGCGTGCAGCCAGTCGGCATAGACCAGCGGATGGCCGGTGGTGTCAATGAGGCGCACATGCTCCATGCCGATGCGTGTGAACTCGGCGGCCAGAAACTCGGCGGCGCGGCGGCAATCGCCCTTGTTCTCAGGCAGAGTGGAGACAGAAGGAATGCGCAGAAGGTCCTTCAGCTCTTTCAAAAAGCGGGGATGATTCTGACGTGCGTAGGTTACAGCGGGTGAAGACATGGAAATGCTCCCTTAGAATGAATTTCATGGCCAACAAAGGAGTATAGGCGCTCGGGCGCCATTTTGTCCGGTGGTGCGAAAGGAAGACCTCTTGCGAAATCGCGAAAGTACAAGTCTATGTGCTCGCCATCTCTTTCTGATGTCCTTTCTGATCCTGATGGCCGCATCCGCATCGGCCCAGGCCGCCCCTCCGGTCAGCCCCTATTATGCAAGGACCAACACCTTCAGCATCTTCGGCGCTTACTCGGGCGACTCCAGCCATATTCTCCTGGGCGATGCCGAGAACCGCAAGCTCCTGAACTTTGGCGTTGCCTATGGTCGCAAACTCTACCTCAACCGCATCGTCAACTGGCAGTACAACGGGGAGCTATTGCCAGTGGCGCTGGAGAGCGACCCGGTAGTCCACACTGTAATTAATCAGACTACCCCGGTCTTTTACGCTACTTCCAACGACGTTCAGACTGATGCCTGTGTCTCGGGAATGAGAAGTTATGACGACACTATTACGTACAATGGAAAAACTGTCACGTATATTGGCACAGTTACGACATCGTGCTCCCGTCAGTGGACGATCGGCGAAGGCATCTCCCCCGTCGGCTTTCAATGGAACTTTCTGCCCCGGCAAAAGCTACAGCCATTCTTCATCGGTCACGGCGGTTATATGTATTCCACGCAGCCGATTCCTATTCCGCAGGCCGGTTCCTTCAACTTCACCTTCGACTTTGGCGCTGGATTTGAGCTTTACCGCTCGAACACCAAATCCATTCGCGCCGAGTACCGTTATCACCACATTTCGAACCACAACACAGCCAATATGAATCCCGGCATCGACAGCGGACTTTTTCAGGTCACGTATTCTTTTGGGCGGTAGGATCGTTTCAAGCCTCGGCTCTGTTCTACCTGCGGCAACGTATGCTTGTAGCAGATGCCTCCGATTCTCAACGCACAATCCGTGACCAAACAGTTCGGCGCCAAGCCGCTCTTCCAGAACATTTCGCTTACCGTGAACGAGGGCGACAGGATCGGCCTTATCGGGCCAAATGGAGCCGGCAAGTCCACTCTGCTGGCTATTCTTGCCGGGCAGCTTGAGCCGGATACCGGCGAACTGGCGGTGCGCAAGCGCGCCCGCGCCGCGTATGTGCCGCAAGACTCTCGATTTGCTCCAGGGCTCACCATACGGCAGGTCTTGGAGCGGGCGCTATCCGGTGCCCACGTGAATGAGAACGAACGCGAGGGGCGGTTGCGCGAACTTTCCGGCCGTGCCGGTTTCGTGGATCTCACAGCCGAGGCTGCCGCGCTCAGCGGCGGCTGGCGCAAGCGGCTGGCGATTACCGAAGCTTTGGTTTGCGAGCCGGAAGTGATGCTGCTGGATGAGCCCACCAACCATCTCGACCTGGCCGGCATTGAGTGGCTGGAGGAGCTGCTTACCTCGTCCAATTTTGCCGCGGTCACGGTAAGCCACGATCGCTATTTTCTCGAATCCACCTCCAGCGAAATTATTGAGTTGAACCGCGTCTTTGCCGACGGCCTGTTGCGCGTGAAGGGCAATTTCAGCAGGTTTCTGGAAGAAAAGCAGGCATATCTCGAATCGCAGAACAGGCAGCAGGAGAGCCTGCGCAACGTCGTGAAAACGGAGATTGAATGGCTGCGGCGCGGTCCCAAGGCGAGGGCAACCAAATCAAAGGCCCGCATCGATACGGCGAACGCGATGATCGGCAAACTAAAGGACATGGACGCGCGGACCGCGGTTTCGACCGTCGGCATCGACTTTGACGCCAGCCAGCGCAAGACTAAACGGCTGGTGGAATTCAAAAATGTGGCCTGCGATGTGCCGGGCGCGGAATCGCCGGATCACCCAGGTGAAATTCTGCCCGGAAGGCGTCTCCTTACGGGGCTCAACTTTATTCTGACGGCGGGCATGAAGGTGGGGCTGGTGGGTCCCAACGGCAGCGGCAAGACCACGCTGCTGCGACTTTTGCGCGGTGAAATTGACCCGGCTGAAGGCTCCATCCGCCGCGCCGATGCACTGCGCATGGTCTACTTCAGCCAGATGCGCGAGTTGGACGAAAGCCTGACCCTGCGCCGCGCTCTGGCTCCGGAAGGCGACGCGGTGATGCATCAGGGACGCGAGGTGCATGTGGCAAGTTGGGCCGCACGCTTCCTGTTTACCAGCGAGCAACTGAACCAGCCGGTGCGGAATCTCTCCGGCGGCGAGCGGGCGCGGGTACTGATTGCAAAACTGATGCTGGAGCCGGCGGATGTTTTGCTGCTCGATGAGCCGACCAACGACCTCGATATTCCTACGCTCGAAATTCTGGAAGAAAATCTGCTCGATTTTCCCGGCGCGCTGGTGCTGGTGACGCATGACCGCTATCTGCTGAATCGCGTCTCATCGACAGTGCTGGGCCTCGATGGCCGCGGGCATACAGGGCGCTTTGCCGATTACGCGCAGTGGGAAGACTGGATCGCGGGGCAAGAAGAGACGGCGCGCGCGGCTAATTCCACTAACGCGGCTAGTGTGAACTCAGTCGGCTCTACTAACGCCGCAAAGAAAAAACTTTCCTACCTTGAAGCGCGCGAGTTCGCGGCAATTGAAAAGCGGGTCGAAGAATCCGACGCCCGCCTCCACGCTGCCCGCGAGCGCGTCGCAGATCCTGACATTGCCACTGATGCCGCAGCGCTTCAAGAAGCCCTGTTGGAGCTGGACGCGGCGCAGCACGAAAGCGATGCACTCTATGCACGGTGGGCCGAACTGACTGAGAAATCAGGTTAAGGAAGCTAAATGAGCACATTCTGTCAGATAGACATTCCCTCAGGGCCTAAAGGCCACGCTAATTTTGCTGCACTTACGGCACGACTAAAGTCGTGCCCTGATACAAAGCGGCCTTTTGAAGCAGCTACTACGGGTTTTTCCGCAGCCTCTGAAGTCGTGCCCTGACACAAGGCCACGTTCTGAAACAGCATCTGCGAGTTTTTTAACAGGCTGTAAAGTCGTGCGCTTTCAAGACATCGATTTATCAGAGGTTCCCTTAAGCGCGTCTAATCGTGGTAGAAAGAGATGTTGCGGAATGAATGGGAAGCCGGGATGGAAAACGGAATCAAGGTTCTGATTGTCGAAGATGAACCCAACGCACTGATGGGGTTGGCGGAGCTGATCTCCGGATGGGGATACCGCACGGAGACCGCGTGCGACGGCATCGAGGGCTGGGAAAAGGCGCAGGCCTGGGAACCGGCGATTGTGGTTACCGACCTGAAAATGCCGCGGCTGGACGGCCTCGGTCTGCTCGAGAAACTCTCTGCTGAAAACTCCGGCCTCAGCGCCAACCTGGCCGTGGTGGTGCTCACGGCCATGGGATCCATTCAATTGGCCGTGGACGCCATGAAACTGGGCGCGTACGACTTTTTGCAGAAGCCGGTGGACGCTACACGGCTCAAGACCATCCTGGCCAACGCAACGCGGCAGCGCGATACCGCGATTGAACTGGAAGTGGCGCGCCGCCGTTTGCGCGAGACCGGCGTGCTGGGTTCGATGGTAGGCAGCTCGCGGCCCATGCGCGAAATCTTCGGACTGATCGAGCAGATTGCGCCTTCCAACGTCTCGGTGCTCGTCACCGGCGAGAGCGGCACAGGCAAGGAGCTGGTGGCGCGCACGCTGCACGAGCTAAGCCCGCGCAAGTCGCGGCCCTTTGTCGCGGTGAACTGCGCGGCCATTCCCGAAACGCTGATCGAAAGCGAAATCTTCGGCCATGAGAAAGGCGCATTTACCGGCGCGGCGGAACGGCGGGCAGGCTGCTTCGAACTGGCGGAGGGCGGCACGCTGCTGCTGGACGAGATTGGCGAGATGCCGCCAGGAACACAGGCCAAGCTGCTGCGGGTGCTGGAAGAGCGCAAGCTGCGGCGGCTGGGCGCGCGCACCGAGCAAGAGGTGGACGTGCGTGTGCTTGCCGCAACCAACCGCGACCCCGCGCAGGCCGTCGCGCAGGGCGATTTGCGGGCCGACTTATATTATCGGCTGAATGTCTTCAACATCGCCATGCCGCCTTTGCGCGAGTACATTGAGGATCTGCCGGCAATGGCCGAAGCCATGATCAGCCAGATGAATCAGAAGCATGGCCGGCGCGTCTCCGGACTGACGCCGGCGCTGCTGGAGCGTTTGATGGCCTACGACTGGCCGGGGAACGGCCGCGAGTTGCGCAACACGATCGAGCGGGCGGTGATTCTTTGCGCGGACGGAGCGCCGCTCGATGTTGGACATCTGCCCGTGGACTTCGGCAAGGCGAAGAGTCAAACCGCGCCGGAGTTCGACGCCAGCGCAGTGCCGCTGCGCGTGGGCACAACCGTGGATGAGATGGAGCGGCTGCTGATTCTGCGGACGCTGGAAGCCACCGGGCAGAACAAGACCCGCGCCGCCGAGATTCTAGGCGTGAGCCTGAAGACATTGCACAACAA
>Ga0302320_10010846_pt1 | contig 19379 bp, 18 predicted proteins | sample Bog_T0_3_FD_202130 | JGI IMG/M metagenome (GOLD analysis project Ga0302320, IMG submission 202130) | Peat permafrost microbial communities from Stordalen Mire near Abisko, Sweden - Bog_T0_3 | ecosystem: Environmental > Terrestrial > Soil > Wetlands > Peat | place: Sweden: Abisko, Stordalen Mire... | reverse complement strand
CGTGTCTGCTACATGAAGGGCCGCGCCAATTATCTGTGCCGTCACAAGCTTGTCACCCTGCGCACCCAGCCCATTCTCTCCGGTCTGGAGGAGATCGATCAGTATCGCCAAATCAGCGACTGGGAGCAAACTACCGAGACCGGAGACCGGGCCGAGTTATCAGGCATGCCCGAGTCGAGCGCCCTGTGGAACAAGCTGGATGCCCGCACCGAGGCCTGCCTGGGCTCAACCTGCCCCGACTACCGCCGCTGCTTCATCACCGAGATGCGCCGCCGCGCGCTTGAGTCTGACATCATCATCGTCAACCACCACCTGTTCTTCGCGGACCTCTCCGTCAAGCAGGAGGCCACCGGCGCTCCCGATGCCGGCATTCTGCCCGAGGCCGCGGCAGTGATCTTCGACGAAGCGCACGAGTTGGAGGAAGTAGCCTCGAACTACTTCGGGCTATCCGTCAGTAATATCCGCTTTGAAGAGCTGGCTCGCGACACCGACGCCCTGCTGCGCGGCAAGGAAGGCGCCGACAAGCTTCCCGCCGTGACGCAGCAACTCCGCGAGCGCGCCCGCATGTTCTTTGCCGGCTTGCCCATGGCCGGCGACGGCCGCCAGCCTTTCGTGGGCCGCGAGGATTTTCTGGAGACCTCCGGCGATCTGTACATGTCGGTGCGCGCAACGCTCCGAAGGCTCGAAGCGGAGATGGAAGGCCTCAAAGGCATTGATGAAGCTCCGGGCCTTCGCAAGCGCGTTGCCCGCCTGCGCACCGAACTCGAGTTCCTGCTCGAGTCGAACGCCAGCAACATGGTCTATTGGATGGAGCGGCGCGTCTCCTTCGGCGGGAATGATAAGTCCGCCCCACGCAGTACCCGGTCCCAGGCGCGAACCACCTTCCTCCAAGCAACGCCCATCGACGTATCCGAGCTGCTGCACGAAATGGTCTTCGATCAGATTCCGACCGTCGTTCTAACCTCCGCCACGCTCACCGTGCAGGGCGGCTTCGAGCACATGCGCAAGCGTCTCGGCCTCGCCGAAGCACGTGAGTTGGTAGTGCCCTCCCATTTCCGCTACGACAAACAGGCGCTGCTCTATTTGCCGCCCAATATGCCCGACCCGCGGGAACCGGATTTTCCCGAAGCTGCCGCCGATTGCATCCGCCGCGTTCTTGAAATCACCCGCGGCCGCGCGTTCTGCTTATTCACGAGTTATAGCCAGATGCGCGATCTCTACGAGCGCCTGCTTCCAGTGCTCGATTTTCCGTTGCTTTTGCACGGCACCGCGCCCCGCAAGGCGCTTCTGGAGCAGTTCCGCGAGACGCCCAACGCGGTCCTCTTCGGCACCTCAAGCTTCTGGCAGGGCGTAGACGTGCAGGGTGAAGCGCTGAGCTGCGTCATCATTGACAAGCTTCCCTTCGCCGTCCCCAGTGACCCGGTAGTCTCCGCCCGCATGAAAGCCATTGAGGAAGCCGGCGGCAAGCCCTTCTTCGACTACCAGGTGCCCGCCGCTGTCCTGACACTCAAGCAAGGCTTTGGCCGGTTAATCCGCTCGCTTGAAGACCGCGGCGTACTGGTGCTGCTTGATCCAAGAGTCCGCCGCCAAAGATATGGGCAGACGTTTCTAGCCAGCCTGCCACCGTATCGCATGACCGCCACCATCACCGACGTCGAAGCGTTCTTCGCAGAGGGGGCCGGCGAGTAGCTTCAGCTTTGCCAACCTCCCAAAGGTGACAAGCCCGATATCCAATCGATTGCAATCGTTCTATACTCCGTGAGCGCAAACTTTGCGTTATGACGGAGAAATTTACGATGATGAGAGATTTCCAACCCTTCCGAGTTGTGCTTTGTGGCCTGATCTCACTGGCATGTGTTTCTTCCTTGATGGCCCAGGCGCCCCATGCGGACAAGGTCATGGGCGGCTACTTCGAGGAGTGGGGAATTCACTACGGTGGGTTCACCATCGCGGATTTGCAACGGAATGGCGTTGCCGATAAGCTGACCCACCTTATCTATGCGTTTGGCGATGTGACTCCAACTTCGACGCCTTCGTGCGCCGTTGAAGATCCCTCCGCGGCTTACCTCGATACTTCGCTGTCGAGTGTGAGCGGCAAACCCTACACTGCGGCGCCCTATGGAAATTTCGGAGCCATCCTGCAACTCAAGCAGCTGCACCCGCGCCTGAAAGTTCTAATCTCGCTCGGGGGGCAGGCCGGCAACGCTGCCGGCTGGGTGACCGCTGCCGCAACGCCCAATGGACGCGCGGCGCTTGCCTCGTCCTGTATCGATCTATTCGTCAAAGGCAACATCGCTCCCGGCGTCCACGCTCCCGGCGTCCACGCTCCCGGCCTCTTCGACGGCTTCAACATTGACTGGGAGTTTCCATCCGCGGCAGACAAGAAGAATTTCACCGCACTGTTGAAAGAGTTTCGTACCCAGCTCGATGCCCTTTCGCAAAGCACCGGCAAGCGGTACACTCTGACTTTCGATTCACCTGCGGACCCGAAGAAATACGCCAACATCGATTTAAGAGCCGCTGCCGAACAAGTGGATTTCCTCACCATCGATGGCTACGATCTGGCCGCCCCCGAAGACAAGCAGACCAATGATGCTTCTCCTCTTTATGGCGCTGCCGCGAACCCAGCGCACGACGACCCTCCCGACATCGACACAACGGTAAAGGCGTATTTAAAGATGGGCGTCCCCGCAGCCAAATACACCATGGGAATGCCGATCTATGCCGTCGGCTGGACCGGCGTCCCCAACACGAATCATGGCTTGTACCAGGTTGCCGCAGCCCCCGCCCCCGTACTGTTGGCCGATGGATCGGGTATCTGCCCCAATCCAAACAAAGCCGCTCCATCGCCTGGTTGCGACACCCTGCTGACCCCAGGATTCCTGACATACGCAACAATTGAGAAGCTCATCGGGGCGAACGGCTTCACCGCCTGGTACGATTCGGCCAGAATTGGAGCCACGCTCTACAATCCGCTCAGCAGGACCTTTTACACCTACGACACTCCCGCTTCGGTAGCAGTCAAGACCGCTTACATCAGAAAAAACAAGCTTGGCGGCGCCTACGTCTGGGCACTCAATGACGATGATCGCGATGGGTCGCTGACCAAGGCAATTGCGGCGGGGCTCAAGTAGCCGGGAAGCGTCCTGATTCTTCTTGATCAAGCAGTGCGACGGCAAAGATACGGCCAATCCTGCCTGCAAAGCCGGCTGTGGAAGGCCCTCCGACGCCACTCCAAGGGTGTAGAATTCACCCAAATGAGAACTTTTAGGCATCCAAAATTCGACCACACCGGCTCAAGCTTCGATAGCTTTCTCGAAGAAGAAGGCATCATTGAAGAGGTCGAAGCCAAAGCCCGCCAGCGCCTACTCGATATCGCTGCGCAAGCCGACGCCGAAGAAGGAATCCGTCAGGGCCTCGACGACGTAAGGAAAGGGAAGCTTCGCCATGCGCGCGAGTTTTTCGCCGAGTTTGAAACCACGCATGGCCTATCTCGATAAATCCTCGGACGTACTCCTCGTCATCGACGTACAGAACGACTTCTGCCCCGGCGGCGCGCTGGCTGTTGCCGAAGGCGACGCCGTCCTCGATCCGATTCAACGCATCGCGCCTAGATTCGATCACATCGTCCTAACCCAAGACTGGCACTCGGCCAACCACACTTCCTTCGCCTCGTCCCATCCCGGCAAGCATCCCTTCGAGCAAATCGAGGTGAGCTACGGCTCCCAGACCCTCTGGCCCGACCATTGTGTTCAAGGAACCAAAGGCGCGGAGTTCCATCCGAACTTGCACCTGGAGCAAGCAGAGTTGATCCTGCGCAAAGGATTTCGCCCCCAGATCGACTCATACTCGGCTTTCTTCGAGAATGATCGCGTTACCCCAACGGGTCTGGGCGGATACCTCCGCGAACGCAACCTGCCCCGTGTCTTTCTCGCCGGTCTCGCCTACGATTTTTGCGTCGGCTACTCGGCGCTTGATGCACGCCGCCTCGGCCTGGGGGCTGTCATCCTCCGCGACGCCTGTCGTGCTATCGACCTGAACGGATCTGTCGAAAAAATCGATGCTGAATTCGCGAAAGCCGGAGTTCAGTTGATCGATAGCCCGGAACTTTTCGACTAGCGATTTTTTGCCGCGTAGAATCGCATCAGGCTCTGCGGCCAGTCCGCTCCTCACTTATGTCGCGCAACTTCTACATACTCGCCGCAACGCTGGGCGTCTTCGCGCTGATCTCGGCGGGCATGTCGCTGGTGCCTTCGAGCTTTCAGCCGGGCCTTCCGGCCAACGGATCGTTATGGCGCACCGTGTCCATGTTCCTGCTGCTTTTCGGTCTGGCGGCGGCGTTGATTGGCGTGATGACCCACCTTTTTGAGCAGGTCGACCGCCGCAGCGAGGAGGCGCGTCAAGCTGCACGAAGGAGGCGCCGCGAAGGCCGCGAATAGAGCCAGGTTGCCCAATTGCAGTTTCACAGGTATATTTGTTCGACACAGGCTATGGTGCTGTCCGTCTCGGAGGTCCTTATGCGCGTCCGGCTCGCATTTCTCCTAACTTTACTCGCCTCAGTTTGTTCATCCGCAGCCATCGCGCAGGCCCCCGCGCAGGGTCCGCCGCAGCAACCCACGATCCGCATCCAGGACGGCGGTACCAGCGGCCGCATGGAGAGCATTTTCATCCCGCCGAAGGCCGGTGCCCCTTTTAGTTTCACCCTGGTGACGGAGTGGACACGTCCCATGAACAATGGAGGCAACTTCACGCTGACCAACGAGCGCCACATCGTGCGCGACAGCAAGGGCCGCATTTATCAGGAGCGCTGGATACTGGTCCCGAAAGGGAGCAAGATCAAATCCTGGATGGACATTTTCCAGATAACGGACCCCGATCGGCACACCTGGTACAACTGCAAGACGGAGACCAAGGAATGCAACCTGTTCAGGTATGACCTGACCACGAAAGACAATTTTCAGCCGCCGACCAGCGTTTCAGGCCCCCTGTCGGATGGAACCGGCTTTCGCCAACATGAGGATTTGGGCCTGAGCAGTACCGAAGGCCAGGTGACCCACGGCTATCGCGAGACAACCACGTTCAATCCTGGAGTGATGGGCAACGACAAGCCAATGGCCGTCACCAGGGAATTCTGGTATTCCACCTATCTGGCGGTGAATCTGATCTCGATAGTGGATGAGCCGATGACCGGCAAACAGGTGTTCACAGTGAAGGAGCTCTCGACTGCTGAGCCTGACCCGAGCTTCTTTGAAGTCCCGGCCGATTACAAAGTCATCGACCGGCTGAACGAATAGCAGGATTTTCCCGCTCACTGTCGCAGCCTTCGAGCTTCCAGCCGATCCAGAAGTGGAAACCAAACCCCTGTCCCCTTCCGAAGCGCCTAAAATAGAAGCTGGGACTCTTCCCCACAGGATCGAGCAGACGCCGATGTATGAAGTCACCGTGGAGGCCGGATTCTCTTCCGGGCACTACCTTCGCAACTACAAGGGCAAGTGCGAAAACCCGCACGGGCATAACTACAAGGTGCGCGTAACCCTTGCCGGGACCGTGCTGGACGAGGCTGGGCTGTTGCTCGACTTCAAATTGCTAAAGCAGGTGCTGCGCCCCGTGATCGAGCGCATCGACCACCAGATGCTCAACGACCTGGAGCCCTTCACCGTGCTGAACCCATCGGCGGAGAATCTGGCGAAGTATTTCTACGACCAGACCGCCGAGCAACTTGCCGGAATGACGGCAGGGCGCGTCCGCGTAAAGGATTGCACTATCTGGGAGACCGACACGACTACGGCTACGTATTACGATTAGGTCGGGGCTTGCTTTTCACGATGGAGGCGCGGCTTCCACGACTTCGGTAATTCGTCGCCCGGAATCGGTGGATTTCCGGCTCCAGCCTTGTCCAGGATTTCGATTGCCCTTGCAACACTCGCGTCTCGCGTATAGCGCTGGAAGAACTCCGGCGTGCGCTTGGCGGCAGGAGGCTCAAATTCACTCATTCTCGGCAATTCGGCCTTTCCATGATTCGGGCAGCTCATCTCCCTCTATTGGTGGATTCCCAGCCCCAGCTTTCCGCAGAATCTCCAAGGCACGTGGAAGATTGGCTCGCTTGGCGCGAATAGAGATGTAATTTGAGGTGCTGTGCGCAGCGATCATTTGGGCGACAGCGGTATTGATCAGCTGGTTGAGCGCCACTCCTTCTGATTGGGCAATATTGCGAGCTGCTTCGAGCAAAGTGGGCTGTAGTCGCAAGGCAAAATTGCTGGTTCTCATATGATTTCCATCCTCTTTAGACCTTCCTGGGGAGAAATGACCTCCAAGCCATGCTCCCCCGGGATGCCGATGAAATCGGCGCGATTGAAGGTAACAATCGCGTCAGCGCTTCCATTGATAGCGGTTCCAAGAACCATCTCGTCGTCAGGGTCGCGAAGAATTGGCCGCCAACTTCGCGTCAATCGAACTTGAATGCCGGTGGCACAGATCGTATCAAGCAGTTCCCCAACTTCACCGATGCTGAGTCCGGAGGCCTGCAAATGCTCTCGACGAGTTAAGACGGCTTCGTATTCCAGAACAAGCGGATTTGAAATCAAGAACTGAAATCTTGAGTCCAACGCCGCAGTGAGAAGTGCCTTCGACGCTCCGGTCTGACTGCGAATTGCAGCGACAAGAACGGAAGTATCCAGCACGACTCGCACTGGAAAATCATATCACATGCAATATCGCTAATCCATCTGGTTCGATTTCGACTTGATGTACTTGTCGAAGGGGATCTCGAAGTAGAACAGTTCCTGGCCGTCAGCGTCGCGCAGCTTGTGCAGGTGTAACTTCGCGCCCCGGAGAGGATGGTCGAGCTGGGAAACGTCATAAAACAGGAACCCGGCGCGCGTGGTATGCGCCTCCACAACCAGGGCCTGGTACTCGAATGTGTTAAAGTCCTGCTCAATATCCTGATTGCTGGCTTTGGGCTTGAGCTTGATGGAAGGGATCGGTCCGGGCATTGGGATCTTGGAGCCCTGACGCTCCTTCTGGGTCATCAGGCGTTCCACGTCTTCCGGCTCCGCAGCCTGAATCTTCTCGCCGGCAGCAGTTAGAAACAAAATGCGTGCGTCGCGCAGGCTGATGGGCCGATCGCCGTTGTTGGTTACGATGAGCCGGATAGGCATGACGCCGTGGCTCAGGTAGTCCACCTTGAAGATGGACTCTTTCTCTTTTGTGTCGTAGGGTTCGGCGGCGATGGCCAACTTTTCGTCTTCGTGCACCTCAACGGCGGCATAGGTGGTGGCCGGCTGCACCGCAGGGGGAGAATGGTCGCTCGCCATGGCCGGCAGCGCCAGCCAGAGCAGTGAGAGCGGCATTGCCCGCGAGATTCTCATCGTGCTCGACTGTATCATTTGAGGGTTAGACAAGGGTAAGGGCAATCCGTTACGTATGATTCTCTTTTTCTATAATCTCGCACTGCTGGCGGCCCTGGTGGTGGGCGCGCCCTGGTGGCTGTGGCAGGTGGCTACCACGCAAAAATACCGCGAAGGGCTGTGGCAAAGGCTGGGCAAGGTCCGAACCCTAGAAGGCCAGAATAGCCAGCCACTGATCTGGATTCATGCCGTTTCGGTTGGCGAAGTATTGGCGGTGAGCCGGCTGGTCAAGGAACTTGAGGCTGCACTCCCCGATCATTTTGTCGCTATTTCCACCACCACGCGCACGGGGCAAGACCTGGCTCGCGAGCGCTTCGGCGCCCACAGAGTCTTCTATTGTCCGCTGGACCTGCCCTGGGCGGTAAGCGCCTACCTCAACGCGCTCAAGCCCCGCCTGCTCGTTCTGGCGGAAACGGAATTCTGGCCCAATCTGCTCAGCGGATGTTATCGCCGCGAGATCCCCGTGGCAGTGGTCAACGCTCGCGTCTCGGACCGCTCCTGGCCACGCTATCGGCGGCTGCGCTGGTTGTGGCGGCCGTTTCTTGAGCGGATCAGCCAAGTGCTCGCACAGAGTGAGACCGACGCTAATCGGCTCTGGGCTATCGGCTGCCGTCCGGAAACGGTCGAGGTTGCAGGAAACCTGAAATTCGATGTGCGGGCCGCCGAACCGGCAGACGCGACCCGCGTCCTGAAGGCTCTGAAACTTGCCAACCGAATGGTTGTTGCGGGCAGCACGCTGGAGGGGGAAGAAGCTGCGCTGCTGGAAGCATGGCCCCAGTTGCTGGCAGTTGATCCGCGTCTCGTGCTGCTTCTCGCGCCGCGCCATCCGGAGCGATTCGAGTCTGTGGCTGGGTTGCTGAATCAGTCCGTATATCCATGGAAACGTCGCTCGGAATGGCGGGAACAACGTGCGGGGGCTATCAAACTCCTTCAGCCCGGCGAGATTGTTCTGCTGGACAGCATCGGCGAACTGGCGTCGGTCTATTCTCTTGCGTCGGCTGCATTTGTGGGTGGCAGCCTGTTCCCAACCGGCGGCCATAACCCGCTGGAACCGGCGCAGTTCGGCGTCCCCATTGTGATGGGCTCCCATTTCGCCAACTTCCGCGACATTACTGAAGACCTCATCGCCCAAGAGGCCATCCGCATCGTCGAGAAGGAGGATCTAGCCCGAGTTCTGATCGAGTTGCTCCAAGACTGGGCGACCGCTGCCGCGATGGGCGAGCGCGCCAAACGCGTATTCGAACAGCAGTCGGGAGCGACTGACCGCTGCGTGAAGGCGCTGCGAGCGCTGGTTTCCGCAGTGCCTGTTCAAGCTGAACGGGACCAAGCTCAACCGGTTCCGGCATTCGAGATCGCTCCGGCATTACAGATCCAGAATCAACCGATCCAGGACCAATCGGTTCAGGAACAGGCAGTCCCGGCTGCTCCTGTCCAGTTCGATCTTGTTCAATCCGCTCCACCCCAAACTCGGGCAACTCCGCCAAAACCGATTCAACTCGAGTTTTTTCAAAGTCAACCGAAACAAGCCACTTCCATCCAGCCTGAGCCCGCTCAACTCCAACCGGCGGTCAAACCAGCCGAACCGGAACCCACGCACTCTCAGCCGATTGAGCCCGCGCCGGTTCAACCTGAGCCTGTTCAAGCTCAACCTGTTCAAGCGGTGAAAGGCTCCGGCTTTTCCCCGCGCAAGCTGCTGTTTCCCCTTGTCCCGGCGTACATGCTGGCGAACCGGCTGAGGGAAATGCGCCTGGGCACAAAAGCAGAGCCAATTCGCCGCCTGCGCTATCCCGTGGTCAGCATCGGCAACCTGTCCACCGGCGGGACAGGCAAAACGCCATTGACCATCGCGCTAGCCGACGCTCTCACGCGCTGCGGCTTTCAGGTGGATGTGCTGTCCAGAGGCTACGGCCGGCGCAGCCAAGTCGCCGTGCGAGTAGCCCGAGCCGGAACTGCCGAAGAATTCGGCGACGAACCGCTCCTCATCGCGCGAGGCGGCGTTCCGGTCTATGTCGCCCCGCGTCGCTACGATGCGGGCGTGCTGGCAGAAGGCGATGCGGCCGCGATTGCATTTCTGGGCGAGGAACTCCGGCCCTTCATCCATCTGCTCGACGACGGCTTCCAGCACCGCCAGCTTCACCGCAACGTAGACATTCTGCTCCTCAACCGCCAGGACTGGCAGGACACCCTGCTGCCCTCCGGCAATCTCCGCGAGCCTCTCAAAGCAATTCACCGGGCCAACGTGCTGGCGATTCCTGCCGACGATGCGGAATTGGAGACAGAATTGAGGTCCTGGGGTTGGCAGGGACCCGTCTGGCGCTTACATCGCAAAATGGAAGTCCCTGTCCCCAGCGGCAGTGAAGCCAGGCCAGTCGCCGCCTTCTGCGGAATTGCCCGCCCCGAGCAGTTCTTTGCCGGTCTTCAAGCGGCAGGGCTGCATCTCGCTGTTCGCAAAGCATTTCCCGACCATCACATCTACACCGCGCCGGAAGTGGATCAATTGCGCGCCAGCGCCAGCGCCGTGGGGGCCACCGCAATCATCACCACCGAAAAGGACTTGCTCCGCCTGGGCAAGCTCTCTGCCGGCTTCACCGAGCCGCTGCCGCTAGAAACGGCTCGCCTCCGCATCGAGATCGAGCATGAAGACGAGGCCATCGAGTGGCTCCTTGAACGCCTGCCACTCTCTCCATCGCAGCAGCCCCTGTGAGAAAATCAGAGTTTGCACACGCAATCCAAGTTCCGCTTGCTCGTGGTCCGGCTGGGCGCAATGGGCGATATCCTGCACGCGCTACCGGCGGTGACAGCGCTGCGGCAGGCTCACCCCGGATGGGTGATTGACTGGGTCGTCGAACCGCGCTGGCGGGCTTTGCTGGCCGCCGAGGGCAGTGCAGGGCGTCAGACCGGTCTCAACTCCGTCAACCCGAATCCCGCGCAGCCCATCGTCGACCAGATTCACCTCGCGCCCACCAGGGACTGGAGAAAAGACCCGCTCGTCCCTAAAACCCGTCATGAAATCAAGAACTTGCGGCAAGCGCTTCGAGAGGCCGACTACGACACTGTGATCGACCTTCAAGGAGCGATTCGGTCGGCGGTTGTTGGACGAATGGCCGGTTGTCAACGGCTGATCGGGGAAGCCGAGCCGAGGGAGCGGGCGGCGCGCTGGTTATTCACTGAACAGGTGGAAACCCACGGCGATCACGTCATCGAGCAGGATATCGAACTCGCCTCAGCTGTAGCCGGTGACGATCTGAAACCTGGGTCGCCGTGGCTGCCCGTGGACACCTCCGCCGAGGAGTGGGGCGACGGAATCCTGCCTCGTGACGTGAGCCAACCCAGCGTGCTGATCAATCCAGGTGCCGGCTGGGGCGCAAAGCGCTGGCCTGTCGAGCGTTACGCGGCCGTGGCTCAGGGCCTGATCGCTCGCGGCTTCCGTGTGCTGGTCAACGCCGGGCCCGGGGAAGAGTCGCTTGCCGAGGCCATCGTCCAGACAGCCGCCGCAGCCACGCCGCTCCACTGCACTTTGGAGCAGCTCATCGCCCTTACCCGCCGCATTACACTGGCCATTGCCGGAGATACGGGCCCGCTCCACCTAGCCTGTGCCCTGGGCCGGCCGGTCGTTGGAATTTATGGCCCCACAGACCCCAGCCGCAACGGCCCATTTGGGACTAGATTTAAAGTGCTGCGCAGCCCGAACAGCCGCCGCGACCATACCCGCCACGCAGAGCCGGAGGCCGGATTACTGACCATCTCTCCGGAAGACGTGCTGGCGGCTGCCGATGAGTTACTCGCGCCGGAGAACGTCAGATGACCCAAACCTCCAACCCGCAACCGAAGCTCGACTGGGTAGCCCGCTGGCAGCGCGTAGCCCGCCGCATCCGTGTCCCGCTGGGCTTCCTCGCCGCCGGCCTCTACTTGTTTGAACTCTGGCGGCGCGCTCCTCAGCCGGCCGCTATTGCCTGGAGCCTGGCGTTGGTGCTCCCCGGACTCTGGCTTCGCGGCTACGCTGCCGGGTACGTGAAAAAGAACCGTGAGCTTACCATGTCCGGCCCTTACGCCCATACCCGCAACCCGCTTTACCTGGGATCGATGCTGATTGCCGCCGGGTTTGCCGTGGCTCTGCTCAGTTGGCTGGTGGCGCTGGTGCTGGCGGTCGGTTTTGCAGTTATTTACATTCCCGTGATCGCATCGGAGGAACGCTTCCTGCGTGCCACTTTCCCCGCCTTTGACGCCTATTGCAGCAGGGTTCCGCGGCTGATTCCCCGCTTGACACCAGCCCGCCTTTCCGATTCCCAAACCGGCACAGGCTCCTTCTCCTTCTCGCTCTATCTCAAGCATCGCGAGTACAATGCAGGTATAGGGGCTGCTTTGCTTTACTTCAGCCTGCTGTTCCTGCGGCAGGCCTTCAGTATGCTCGTGCATGGACTGCGGTGAGCGATTACCGCGCAATATGAGTCAAACTATTTGTCGATCGATTTCTCAAGGAGTGCCCCGCTGAAGGTAACCACCCGCCCGACCCTAGCAGTTTTTCTTTGTTTTCTTGTCATAGCCGCCGGGTCCGCCGCCCAGCAGGCGGGGTCTCTTGCGCCGCCGCGGCCAGGTTTCAGCTTCCCGCAGAAGCAGACACTCAGCTATACCGTGGACTGGCGTGTCTTTCCCGCCGGGACAGCCGTGCTGCACTTTGAGGCAACCGGCAATAGCGAGCGCCTCATCGCCAATGCGGACACCATCGGCGCCATCAACCTGCTCTTCCACGTCGGCGACCGCTTCCAATCCACATTCGACCGCGACAAAGGCTGTACGCAGGAGTTCGACAAGCAGACGGTGGAAGGCCGCCGCCAGATCAACTCCACCCTCAAATTGGACTACAGCCAGGGGAAATCCATCCTGGACGAGAAAAACATGGTTACCGGCCAAACCAAGCATGTGGAGACTCCCATCCCCGGCTGCCTGACCGACCTGCTCACCGGCGTCTACTACGCCTCGTCGCAGCCGATGGAAGTGGGAAAGTCCTTCGTGATCCCCGTTGTAGATGCCCTGCACACCGTCCCGGTAACTATGAAGGTGGAGGGCCGCGAGGAGATCAAGACCACGCTGGGAACCTTCAAAACCCTGCGCGTACAGCCCACTGCGGACGCAGGCGTCGTGAAGAATCGCGGCAATATCTGGATCTGGTACACCGACGACGATCGTCACCTCCCCGTCCAGATGCGCGCGCGGCTATTCTGGGGCACCATCACCTTCCGCCTGACTGGCAACGAGAACAAGTAGAGCAGGCACTGTTCTGCTAAAGTTCTCACCTATGGAAACTCCCAGCGTTCGACTCTCCTGCAAACTTTCCGTTCTCTCATTAGCCGTCCACCGGCTTTGTCGACCCACGATCGATGACACTGTTCCGTGCCCCGCCCTTGCGCCTTTTTTCTGGCGCAAGGGCGGGAAAGCACAGCCCTCAACACGACCGTTTGTTTGGTTCAACTTGCATTTTTGTTTCTTTCTTACCCTTAGTTTTTCTGCCGCTCCGTGCCTTCTTCTCGGACAAGCCCCGGCGACGCCTCCGCCAGCCTGGGCTCAGCCGGGATCGGCAACCCATACCCAGGTCGCCCCTCCAGCGGATTTTCATCGTCCCAGCAAGAACTTCGAAGCCCCCATCGGCATCTTCGACGGCCAGTCCGACATTGGCAGCGCCGTTGTCCCCGGCAGCGCCAGTTTCGACCCCTCCACCGGCCAATACACCATCAACTCCGCCGGCTATAACGTCTGGTATATGCGCGACGAGTTCCGTTACCTCTGGAAGAAGATGTCCGGCGATGTGTCGCTCGCGGCCGACATCGCCTTCCCCGATCCCAACGGCTACGGCGACCGAAAGGCCGTCCTCATCATTCGCCAGAACCTTGAAGACGATTCCAAGGAAGCCATCGTCGCCCTTCACGGCGCCGGCATGATCCACCTCGCGCAACGTCCCGAGAAGGGCATCCGTGTAAAGGATATGGAATTCCGCATCGGCGGTCGCGGCCGTCCCGGCGGCGAGAGTCCCGACAGCCTTGTGACAGTCACAGCGCGCCGCATCGGCATCGAAAAGCACGGCGACTCCTTCGCTCTGTTCGTCAGCCTCGAAGGCGAGCCCATGCACCAGTTCGGCCCGCCCATTCAGTTGTACATTGACGGCCCCTTCTACGTAGGCATCGGCTTCTGTTCGCACCTTCCCGACAAGTCAGATACCGCCATTCTCTCCAACGTCGTCCTCGAGAACTCCGCAGGCAAAGTCCAGTAGGCTTCTGGCTTCGTGAACCACTACGAATCTGGGTGCCCCATCCTTTCCGCGTCTTCTTGCGGAAAGGGTGGGAGACCACGAACCTCGACCCGCCTATCTTGGTTCCGCCACTCCAAGGTCCGCACCTTGCCGCCGAACCCCCTGAAGTGTTTGACTGGTTGCCGACGAGGTATCCAATCCATGCCCTACATCCTTGCACTCGACCAGGGAACCACCAGCTCTCGCGCCATTCTTTTTGACGAAGCAGGCACCATCGCAGCGGTCGCGCAGCACGAGTTCGAGCAGTTCTATCCGCAGCCCGGATGGGTCGAGCACGACCCCATGGAAATCCTCACCAGCCAGTTGAGCTGCGCTGTTGAAGCCCTGGGAAAGGCTGGCGCACGCCCCCGCGACGTGGCCGCCATCGGCATCACCAACCAGCGCGAGACGGTCATTATCTGGGATAGAGCCACCGGGAAGCCTATTCACCCGGCCATCGTCTGGCAGGATCGCCGCACCGCCGCCCAATGCGCAGCTCTCGAAGAGAGCGGCGTGGGAGAAGATGTCTCCAACCGCACGGGACTGGTTCTAGATCCGTACTTTTCCGCTACCAAAGTTGCGTGGATCCTCGACAACGTTCCCGGCGCACGCTCACGCGCCGACCAGGGCGAGTTGGCATTCGGCACAGTCGATAGCTGGCTCATCTGGCACCTGACCAGCGGCCATCGCCACGTGACCGACGTGACGAATGCCTCGCGGACCCTGCTCTTCAACATAGTCAAAGGCGAGTGGGACCCCGAGCTGCTCCGCATCTTCAAAATCCCAGCAAGCCTGCTGCCGGAAGTGGTCTGGTCAAGCCAGAATGTGGGCGAAGTTACCACGACTCTCGGCCTTGGCGGCATCGTTATCGCGGGCATCGCCGGCGACCAGCAAGCCGCGCTGTTCGGCCAACTTTGCTGGGGCCCCGGCGAAGCCAAAAACACGTACGGTACGGGCTGTTTCCTGCTGCAAAACATTGGCACCGAGTTCGTTCGCTCCAAAAACCGTCTCATCACCACCCTCGCCGCCAGCGCCCAGCATCGCCTGGAATACGCATTCGAAGGCAGCATCTTCATTGGCGGCGCAGTCGTCCAGTGGCTCCGCGACAACCTCAAGCTCATCGGGGCCTCTGCAGATGTCGAAGCTCTTGCTGCCAGCGTTCCAGACTCCGGAGGGCTCGTCTTTGTCCCTGCCTTTGTCGGTCTAGGCGCGCCCCACTGGGACCCACACGCCGTCGGTATAATCATCGGCCTTCGCCGCGAAACCCAGCCCGGCCACATCGCCCGCGCCGCTCTTGAGAGCATCGCCTTTCAGGTCGCCGACGTCCTTGAAGCCGTCCAGGCCGAGACCACGCCGCTAGCGGCTCTTCGCGTCGACGGCGGAGCAGCCGTCAACAACCTGCTCATGCAGTTCCAGGCCGACATCCTCGGCGTTCCCGTCGTACGGCCGCAAGTGACGGAGACTACAGCTCTCGGCGCAGCCTATCTGGCAGGATTGGCGACAGGCTTCTGGGCGAATCCGCAGGAAGTCCAGGCCAAGCGGCAGAGCGATGCCCGCTTTGAACCCAAAATGTGTGCCGCAGAGCGAGCGGAACGGCGCTCGCGTTGGAACCGCGCCGTCGGCAGGGCAAAAGGCTGGAATGAGTAAGGAACCGGGCTTTAACGGGGAGCTGAAAGCTGAAAGCTGGCAGCTTGAACACAGGAGCGAGTCATGCGCAGGGAAGAAATGATCATCAAGGTCCGGGACCGCGCCGAGCCTTGGGACATCGTCATCATCGGCGGCGGTGCAACCGGCATGGGCGTGGCTGTCGACGCCGCCGCCCGCGGCTTCAGCGTAGTTCTTCTTGAAGCCCACGACTTCGGCAAAGGCACCAGCAGCCGAAGCACCAAGCTAGTCCATGGCGGCGTCCGCTATCTGGAACAGGGCAATATTCCCCTCGTCATGTCGGCTCTCAAAGAGCGCGGCCTGATGCGCCGGAACGCGCCTCACCTGGTCCACGATCTCGCCTTTGTCGTGCCCAACTATTCCTGGTGGGAAGCGCCCTTCTACGGCATCGGCCTCAAGCTCTACGATATGCTTGCCGGGAAGTACGGCTTCGGCGCGTCAAAGCTGCTTTCCAAAGAGGAAACCCTAGAGCGCCTGCCCGCCCTCGAACCCGATGAACTCCGTGGCGGTGTGGTCTATTACGACGGCCAGTTCGACGACGCCCGCCTGCTCATCCATCTCGCCATGACCGCGGCAGATCACGGCGCCGTATTGCTCAACTACTGCCCGGTCACCAGCCTTCTCCGCGATGCCGACGGCTACGTGAACGGCGTGACCGCGCGCGATGAAGAAGCCGGCGAGGAGCTTGCTCTCTCAGCGCGCATCGTCATCAACGCCACCGGCGTCTTCACCGATTCCATCCGTCACATGGCTGAACCAGCCGCCGAACCGCTGATGGTCACCAGCCAGGGCATTCACTTGGTCTTCGAGCGTTCCTTCCTCAAGGGTGACACCGCGCTCATGGTCCCCAAGACCAGCGACGGCCGCGTCCTTTTCGTAATTCCATGGCATGGACACGCCGTTGCCGGCACCACCGACACCCCAGTGGATGCGCCCACTCTGGAACCCCGCCCGTATGAAGAGGAAATCGAATTCATTCTGGATACCGCGGCGCGCTTCTTCGTCCGCCCGCCCACCCGTGCCGACGTGCTCGCCGTCTACGTGGGCCTCCGCCCGCTGGTCAAGGGAGACGGCAAAACCTCCGCCCTCTCGCGCGATCACATCATCCACGTCGACACGTCAGGCCTGCTCACCATCACGGGAGGAAAGTGGACGACCTATCGCCACATGGCCGAGGACTGCGTCAACCACGCCATCACGCTGGGCAAACTCCCCGATGTCGACTGCCCAACAAAGAATCTCCACATCCACGGCTTTATGGAAGATTCGGCCTCACTCGGCGGCCTTGAAGTTTACGGCTCCGATGCCGAAAAGATCCGCGCGATCGCCGCAAGCTCGCCCGCCCTGGCCGCCCAACTTCATCCCGCACTGCCTTATATCGCCGCGGAAGTAGTTTGGGCAGCCCGCGAAGAGATGGCCCGCACCGTTGAAGACGTTCTCGCCCGCCATACTCGCGCACTGTTCCTGAACGCCATCGCCGCCATTGCGATGGCCGAGCCTGTGGCCAGACTACTAGCTGCCGAGCTAGGCCGCGATGAAGCCTGGATTTCAACGCAGGTAAAGGATTTCACCGAACTGGCGCAGCAGTATCGAGTGTTCTAAGGAACAATCCGCGGGCAACGACGGTGCAATCATCTCGCCAATCGCGCCGGTCGCATTCCGCCCCTTCTCAATTCATCTCAGGCAAGCGCGTCGATCACTGCCGTGAGGTTGGTGTCCGCGGACTCGATGCTCGATCCGGTTGCAACAGCTTCGGGCACAGTCATCACAGAAGCGGTGTACGTTCCATCCGACTCTTCAACGCTTCCTGCGTAGGACTTCCCGTCTAATGTGGATGAATAGTATCCAGCAAGCGTGTCTGCCGCTAAACTTCTCGCAGAACTCTGAACCGGTGCCACGGAAGAACCAGAATTCGCGTGCACAGTTGATTTGCCTGGAGTTGCGGACGCTGTTTGCTGAGTAGCCTGGGCTGAGGCGGAAGTTCTGGTGGCCGCGGAACGAATGTCGGAATCCGCGAAATTCGCCTGCGGCGCTGTTGTGGAGTGAGATGGGGTTGCAGGTTGTGACTGGGGAGAAGTCTGGGCCAATCCCGCAGTCGACGTTGCGAAGTTTGAGATGCTGGAGATCTGCATATTGCTCCTCCGGTTCCAAAATGAGCTTGCCTCTATCGATCATCGGCAGTGATCTTCCGTTCTTGAGTTATTTCTTCCAATTTTTTCGGAAGGGCAGGTCCATCTTTGAGAATTACCACCCACGGTTACAGGTGCTGTAAATTCAGGACAATCAATAAGGTTCCAGTTGCAGTGCTGGAGAATGAGGTATAAAGGCAAAGGACGGAGCAGGAATCGATCCTGCGGAGGGCAAAATGGCAGCTAAATGTACCCACATTGCGGAACACCTGAAAAAGGTCAAGCCGCACACCAAGGGTTGCGAGGAGTGTATGCAGATGGGCGACACGTGGGTCCACCTCCGCATGTGCCTGGAGTGCGGCCACGTCGGCTGTTGCGACTCATCGAAGAACCGTCATGCGCGCGGACATTTCCACTCGACGCAGCACCCGCTTATCCAATCCGCCGAAAAAGGCGAAGACTGGCGCTGGTGCTATATCGACGATATCTACCTCTAGCGTCGAAATGCACCGCGCCCCCGCAATCCTGAAGGGCAACGGTTTCAGTGAAGGGTACGGGCTTCAGCCCGTACATAAAATCAGCCGAGATCATGGGCTTTAGCCCCCGAGGGAATGCCTTGGGTTCTAAGCCAGCTCAACCTCAATCTTCTTTGCGTCCGCGTCCAGCTTCACGATTTTGAAGCTGCGAATCTGCCCTTCGCTCAACGGCTCTGCCTTGGCTGCAACCGCCGGCGCATTGCCCTTCCACCGCGCGCTCAGCAACGACGACAGCGACGACAGGTCTGCCTTGCCCTCGGTCTTTTTCTCGGCTGCCGGAGCCGCTGCTGCAGTCGCCTTCACGCGGCACTGCGCCCGAATCCCCTCGCCAAGTTCGACTACGGCCGAACCGGCGCCCAGCTCCATCACCCGCCCTGAAACCCCATCCCCAGCCTTATGCTCGGCAATGTATTCGTCAATGCTGGTCGGCACCAATTGCTTCATGCTCAGCTTGATCTGCCGCTTTTCCGTGTCGATCGCCAGCACCAGCGCCTTCACCACCTGCCCGGCGCGCAACACATCGCTGGGATGATTGATGCGGCGATCGGCTACGATTTCGCTCACGTGAACCAGACCTTCAATTCCATCGGCCAGTAGCACAAAGGCGCCGAAGTTCATGATCTTGGTCACTGGCCCTTCAATCTGCGAGCCCTCGGGGAACTTCTGCCGCACATCGGTCCATGGATCGGCCATGGCATGCTTCAGCCCCAGCGATATCCGCCGCTCCTCCGGCTTGATGCCCAGAATCACCGCATCCACACGGTCGCCCTGCTTTACCACATCGCTGGGGTGGCGCACCTTCTTGCCCCACGACATCTCCGAAATATGAATCAGCCCCTCAACCCCCGGCTCAATCTCCACAAAGGCGCCGAAGTCCTGCAGCCGCGTCACCGTTCCCGTCACGCGCTGCCCAGCTTGAAAGCGGTCCGGCACAGTGGCCCATGGCTCCGCCTGCAGTTGCTTCAGGCCAAGCGAGATTTTCTTGGTCTCCGGATCGATCTTGAGAATGCGTACCTGCACCTCCTGCCCCACCGACACCACGTCTTCGGCCTTCGCCACGCGCGAATGCGCCATGTCGCTGATGTGCAGTAACCCATCGATCCCGCCCAGGTCGACAAACGCACCATATGGAACCAGGCTGCGAATCGTCCCGCTCACCGTATCGCCTTCCTTCAGCGCTGCCCGGCGGCCTTCCATCTCTCCGCGCGCCTGTTCTTCCAGCACCACGCGCCGGTCCACCACCACGTCTTCGTCCTGCACGTCGAGCTTGGTGATGCGGCAGGTGATTTCCGTGCCTACAAGCTTTTCGAGCTCAGCCGCGTCCTTGGTGCCGCTGCGACTTGCCGGCATGAAGGCGCGC
>Ga0302320_10010845_pt1 | contig 19381 bp, 10 predicted proteins | sample Bog_T0_3_FD_202130 | JGI IMG/M metagenome (GOLD analysis project Ga0302320, IMG submission 202130) | Peat permafrost microbial communities from Stordalen Mire near Abisko, Sweden - Bog_T0_3 | ecosystem: Environmental > Terrestrial > Soil > Wetlands > Peat | place: Sweden: Abisko, Stordalen Mire... | reverse complement strand
GGCCGGGCGCCGCGGGCCGTCGATCCGCCCATTCCACCCGCGGAAGAGGCTGTGCTGCTGACCCCGCCTGCCGGCCCTCAACCGCAGATCCACGGGCCGTTTGTCTACGGTTGCGGCCCTGGCCACCCCTTCCTCTACCGCATTCCCGCCACCGGCCGGCGGCCGATGAAATTTTCGGCCGAAGGACTTCCCGCCGGCCTCACGCTGGATGCCGATTCGGGCATCATTCGCGGCAAGATTGCCGAGAAAGGCGAATACCGCGTGATCCTCCGCGCGCAAAACCAGGAGGGCGGGACCGAGCGCCGCTGCGAGCGGCTGTTCAAGATCGTCTGCGGCGACACCCTGGCCCTGACGCCACCGATGGGCTGGAACAGTTGGTACATCCATTACAACCGCGTCAGTGAGGTCCACCTCCGCGAGGCGGCCAAACAGATGATCGCCAGCGGCATGGCCGACTACGGTTACCAGTACGTCAACATCGACGATTGCTGGATGAAGAAGCAGGGCGAACTTCCCTACCGCGACGCGCAGGGGGCCGTGCTGCCCAACTCCAAATTCCCGGACATCCAGGGCATGATCGACGAAATCCATGCCCACGGATTGAAAGCGGGAGTGTACACATCTCCAGGTCCCTGGACGTGCGGCGGATACGTGGGCGCCTACCGGCACGAGGCGGCCGACGCAAAGCGTTTCGCCCAATGGGGTTTCGACTTCTTGAAGTACGACTGGTGCTCCTACGGCGGCGTGGCCGGCGGCAATGACGTCGCCCATCTCAAGAAGCCCTACCAGGTGATCGCGGCCGAATTGAAGAAGCAGGACCGCGATATCGTACTGAACCTTTGTCAATATGGAATGGGCGATGTCTGGCAGTGGGGCGGCGAGGTCGGACAGTGCTGGCGGACCACCGGCGACCTGGGATGCGAACGCGGCAATAGATTGCCCGGCTTCTATTCCATCGGCTTCAGCAATGCCCGGCACTGGGCCAACGCCCGCCCCGGCTGCTGGAACGATCCGGATTACCTGCTCATCGGCTACGTGGGCGACGCCTTCGGCATGGGCGTGGGCCGCAAGACGACCTTGACGCCCAACGAGCAATATTCCTACATGTCGATGTGGTGCCTGATGGCCTCACCGCTGATCTTCAGCGGCGACATGGCCCGGCTCGACCCGTTCACGCTCAATGTATTGTGCAACGCCGAGGCGATCGACATCGACCAGGATGCCCTGGGCCGTCAGGCGAGGATCATCCGCAAGACATCGAGCGAGTTCATTCTCTTGAAGGACCTGGAGGATGGCTCGAAGGCCCTGGGGCTGTTCAACCTGAGCGAGGGTCCGGCCTCGATCAGCGTCGCCTGGGCCGACCTGGGCCTTTCGGGCAAGCAGCACGTCCGTGATCTCTGGCGGCAGGTCGATCTGCCGGCCGCCGACGGCCGCTTGGAAGCCGCGGTACCGCGGCACGGCGTGCTCTTCGTGCGGCTGTCGAAATAAGGGAGGATGGTTTGGCATTGGCCGATGACGGGAGGACGCCGATATGGTTTGCAACATGTGTGATTCGGCTGGTCCGCGGACAAGACCGGGATTCACCCTGATCGAACTGCTGGTCGTGATCGCCGTGATCGTGATCGGGCTTGTCATACTCGTGCCCGCGATCCAGTCGGCACGCGAAGCGGGGCGAAGGGCAAGCTGCCTGAGCAACGCGGTGCAGTTGAATCTGGCACTCCAGAACTATGCAAGCACGTTCAGTAACTCATTTCCGCCTTCGGCAAGAACTTACAAGATGGCAGAGGGAGGCAGCAGGATCGGCGGTTACAGCTTCCTGGTCAAACTCTTATCTTTCATAGAGTACGATTCGCTTTACAAAACACTGCCGCGAACGATTCCCGATGGCGACATCGACGCGGCGATGTCCGGCAATGCCGCGCTGGCCAACGCGATGGACACCTCGCTTAGCGAGTTCGTCTGTCCCAGCAATCCGAATAAGATATTCCAGAACCTGAAGGCCAAGCCGCCGCAATTCGCCTTCACAAATTATAAGGCAGTCGGTGCCTCGACCCGCAGCAGCCTGTTGCTGGCGGCCGATCCAACGGCCGCGCCGCCGTATGGTACCACAAAGCTCCATCCCGACGGCGCACTCTATCCGAGCGACAAGAATCTCCCGCTTTCCGACCTGCACGATGGCGCGTCCCACACAATCGTGACGATGGAAACGATGGACGATCAGAATAGCCGCTGGATGGTCGGCGCCGAATGCATGCTGGTCGGCTTGCCGCAGGCGTCGTCGCCCACGGGCGATAAACCGGCCAAGCCGAACGCCTACTTTGCGCCGCCGGGATTCGATGGCAAGTACGGCGATGATTCGGCCGTGGCGCATGCCGGGCTGCGGACGTTCCTGGCCTACGATTTCCGCCCCCGCGGCGCAGACGCCGGCCGCTACGAAGACCCCGGCTGGGCCAATGCGCCACCGGCCTACGGTCCCTCGTCGGCGCATCCATCGATCGTGGTCGTAGGTATGGGCGACGGCTCTGTCATGCCGCTCTCCAAGCGGATCGACGCCGCGAACCTGTTCTTCCTGATTACGAAGAACAACCACGATCCGTTTTACGCGCCGTAACCCGCAAACAGACGTTACTGTACCGCGCGGATGGCGAACGAACCGTTGTCGGCCACGGGCAGGAAGGGCCGCAGGCGGGCCATGCCGCAGCGGCAGAAGCCGCCGGGCACGAATTCCAGGCCCACCGATACATTCCAAATCTCCTCGTCCTGGCCGGGATAGCCGGCGCCGACGTTGGGCATGATGTAGGTGAAGCTGCTGGTGAGGGCCAGGTTCCGCGTCAGCGGCACGTGGCTTTCGCCGCCGAAGACGAAATTGTTCGGCCGCTCCGCTACGCCCAGCCGGCCCGTCAGGCTGATGTCGTTGGCAAAGGTATGGGTCCAGTAGACGTCGCCCTGCGAGATCGGTTTGAAAGGAAAGTATTCGACGCCGCCGCCGAGGGCGGGCAGGGAACCGGTCGAACCATGGTCGGCCAGCGAGGTCTCGACGCCGACCGCATCGCAGGAATTGAACGCAAACTCGCCCTTGCCTCGCCATTGGCCGAAGTGGAAGTCCGAGTAGTACTCGTCGAACAGCCAGTCGTAGGCGAAACCCCAGGTGAAGCTGCTGCCGTTGCAACGATTGATCCGCTGGAACATGCCCACGGTCGCGAAGATCTGGTCGCGGCTGGAAGCGGTGTCGAAGTCCGGGTAGGGCGAGCCTTTGAGGTTCGACAGATCGGCCGCCATGCCGGCCTGGAGCGCCATGCCCCAACGCTGCAAGATCGGCACGGCCCCGTTGACGCCGAACCGCAGGCCGAAGTTGCCGTTGGCGTTGCCCACGTCCATCGGACCTTTGAAGGCGTCGACCGACGTGAACAGGTCCAGTCCGATCCATTGCCGCTTGCAGCAGCGGCACTCCGCACAGCAGTCCTCCGGATCGCCATCATCAACCTGCATCGACGGCTCTCCGATGCCTGGCGGCACCTCTTCGATCAGCGGCGTCTCGGCGGCGCGCCGGTCGCTGTCGCTCATCGGCCGTCCGCCATCGCGCGTAGGTGGCAGCACCGTGGCGGACATGGCTGGCGGCACCGTGGTCGGGGCCGTGGTGGTCGGCGCGGCAACTTCCTCGTATTGGGACGGGGTAACAGCCGCCCGCTGGTTATCGTCCAGGGTCCGGCCGCTCACCGAGCCACCGCGCGCCGCTGCCGCCGCTTTCCGCGACATGGCTTGCTGCCTGGCCATGCGATCAAGCGACTGCTCAAAGGCTTGAAAATCGGCAGGCGAGAGGACCTCTTTGGCATGCAGCAAGAGGTGATACTGGTCCATCCGCGTGAGATAGCCCTTGGCCAGGGCAGCGCTGAGTTCCTCGCGGATTTTTTGGCGCCCCACGACAGCGGCCCGGACATCGGTGGCAGCCGCCCGAGCGGAGGACGTGACCCCGACACCAATCGCGATCAGCAACGCTACAGCAAAAAGTTGACGAACGACTCGCATGACACCCCCCTGAATAAGATAATTGCCGTTACAGGCAGTACAGGCAGAAATGTCATCGGAACCGGCGCAACCGGAACTTGACGTACAGACGACCTAGCCGGCAGGGTTTACCAGAAAGTGGGTCGTACAATCGGAAAATCCGATAAGGTCAGTGCAGATTGCCTGGATTGACAGACAGGGGAGGAGAAGGTCAGAGGTCGGATATCAGAGGTCGGTCTTCGGACTTTCCGACTTGCGACCTCTGACTTCCGACCTCTGACTTCTGTCTTACGCCGCGCGGCGAGCGGACCGGTCGGGCGTTTCCACCATGGCCGGCGTCTCGGTGCGGTAGCGGAACTGCATCAGATAGGCATCTTCGGGCGTATCGTCATAGAAGCTATGCAACACGGAAATAGCGCGGAAACCGTTCTCGCGAAAGAACAACTGGGCGTCCAGGTTCGTTTCGCGAATCTCCAGGAGGATGCGGCTCCGCCGCTGCACCGACAGCTTGGCGATGAGCTTGGCGACCATCTGGCTGCCTACACCCAGCCGTTGGTAGAGCTTCGAGACCGCAAAGTTGAGCACGTGGATCCGCGTGCGATGCAACTCGTAGATCATGGAGCCCACGACGCGGCCTTCGTGTTCCGCGACCATGCCAATGCAATTACGTTGCCGCAGGCAGCGGATGAAGTCTTCGTCGACCCAGGGAAACTCGAAGCTTTCGCGTTCGATTTGCAGCACTTCCGGCATATCGCGGCGGATCATCCACCGAATATGGACGCGGATTTCCTGCTTCTGCTCGGTATGCATGGCGGCCTCCTTCCTTGTCGGCCCGTCACGACTCAAGTCGATTGCGGGATGCCTTGGAATCCCCCCCGAACCGTGCCTTGTGAGTGGCCAGTGGCAAGTGGCTAGTGGCCAGTGGTACGCAATTCCCACTAGTCACTCGCCACTGGCCACTAACCACCATGTCGGCCCGGAACAAAGTCCAGGTGGTTCCAATTTCACACCTGCGGCTTCGTTGGGGGGAAGCGTAGCAAAAAGCTTCATGCGAGCCAAGACTAGTTTCTAAAGCCGGCGCTGCAAGCAACTGGGCATGACTGGGAGAAACCGTTTAGAATGGGTAAAATAACCCGTTTGCCCAGATACGTTTGGCCGCGATTGCCTCTTGGACTGATTCCTATGACTTCGACCGAAAACCGACGGATCGCCGTGGTGGGCGGGGGCGTTTCCGGCCTGGCCGCGGCCCTGCGGCTGCGGGAATTGGCCCCGAATTGCCGGGTCGTGCTCTTCGAGGCCGGTCCGCGGGTGGGCGGCGTGATTTCCACCGTCCACCGCGACGGGTATCAGGTCGAACAGAGCGCCGACAACTTCATCACCACGGTCCCCTGGGGGCTGGAGATGTGTCAGCGTCTGGGGCTGGCAGGGCAACTCGTGCAGACCAATCCCGCCTGCCCGCGGACGTTTGTGGTTCGCCGGGGGCGCTTGCATCGGCTGCCCGACGGTTTTTTGATGATGGCCCCGACGCAACTCTGGCCGTTAGCCGTAACGCCGATCCTCAGTCCCTTGGGCAAGCTCCGGGCGGCGCTGGAATACCTGATTCCGCCGCGGCACGACGACGGCGACGAGAGCATGGCCCACTTCGTCCGCCGCCGGCTGGGCCGCGAGGCGTTCGACCGGCTCGTCGAGCCGCTGATCAGCGCCGTCTACGCCGCCGACCTGGAGAAGCTCAGCGTCAAGGCCACGCTTTCCCGTTTCCGCGAGATGGAGACACAGCACGGCAGCCTGATCCGGGCGATGCGGCGGCAAATGAAGCGGCGTCCCGGCCACAAGCTGGAAAGCGGCGCGCGGTATTCCATGTTCGTCACGCTCACCACGGGACTTAGCGCGCTGGTCGATGCGATGGTCGCCCAGTTGCCGGCCGATTGCGTTCGCTTGAACAGCCCGATCGCGCGGATGGAACTGGTCGAGAACCGCTGGCGGCTCTGTACTCCTCACGCTCCGCGTGGGGAACCCGCGCTGGACTTCGACGCGGCGATCTTGGCCGTGCCGGCGCATGTTTCCAAGACGCTCTTGGCTGCCGTCGATACCGAATTGGCCGCCGAACTGGGGCAGATCGAATACGCGGGCACGGCCGTCGTCTCGCTGGGTTACGATCGCCAGCAAGTGGGCCATCCGCTGGACGGCATGGGCGCGGTGGTGCCGGCAATCGAGAACAGCCCGATCCTGGCTTGCAGCTTCAGCAGCCAGAAATATCCGCACCGTGCGCCGGAGGGCAAGACGCTCTTGCGGGTCTTCGTCGGCGGGGCACGGCGGCCGGAACTGGCCGAAATGCCCGACGCCCAGTTGTTGCCGCTGGTGCTGGAGCATCTTCGCCCGCTGTTGCGGATCGAAGGCGGGCCGGAGTTTTGCGACATCGCCCACTGGCCGCGGACGATGCCGCAGTACCACGTCGGCCACCAGGAGCGCGTGACGCGGATCGAAGCGCGGCTGGCACAATTGCCGGGTCTGAAGTTGGCCGGCAGTGCCTTCCGCGGGGTCGGCGTGCCCGATTGCATGCACAGCGGACAGGTGGCGGCGGAACAACTGCTGTCGTGAGGCAAGCAGTACACTTCACCGTGATTCACGATGGAGTTCCTTCGACGAGCTGAACCGCTTCGTCCCGAACCTCCTGCCATGCGGTCAACTCGTCCAAGAGTTCCGAGTCCGTTCGCAGATACCACTCCAGGGCTTCTTGCACTACGTTCTCCACCGGCACCTGCTGTTGTTCAGCCTTGCGCTGCACAGCGGTTTCAAGTTCCGCGGGTATCGTGACAGTCATTGGCATTCCTCATATCATTCTTTGCGGATTGGCAAAACCCACACCATTATAAACAACGCGACCGGAAATGGAAATCCGCTACTCTTGTTTCGACGTTAACAATACGACCCGTGACGCGGTTGCGGCGGCTGTAAGTGGTAGTATAATGCATCCGCAGCCAAGCAAAAAGGAGATCGAGTTATGTGGTGTCCATTCGTCGGTCTGATTGTATTGATCGCGGGAGCGGGAACTGCGGCTTGCGCGAATGTCGCGGAGGAGCCGCGGCCGATCACGGTCGTTTGCCCCAAGTCCGCGTCCTTCGTCGAGAAGTTGGCGGCCAAGGAAATCCGCCGCTACTTCTATGTCCGCACCGGCCGGCTGGCGGCGATTGCTGACTCGATGGGCGATGGCGACATGATCGTCGTCGGAACAATGGCCTCACTGTCGATGCCAGCGGTCGATCTTATTTCGGACGCGCAATCGGGATTGGCCGTGATGCGGCTCGGGAGGGAAAATTACCTGCTGAAGTCGGCCGATCGAAAAGATGGCAGCCACGTCGTGCTGGTCATCGGCGGCGACCCGATCGGCACGCTCTACGGCGCCTATCGCTTCGCTGAGCACCTGGGCGTGCGGTTCTATATGCACGGCGATGTCGTGCCCGACGAACGGATTCCACCGAAGCTGCCTGAACTCAACGAAGTCGGCCGGCCGCTCTTTGCGCTCCGCGGCATCCAGCCGTTCCACGACTTTCCCGAAGGTCCCGACTGGTGGACGACCGACGACTACAAGGCCATCATCGGGCAGCTTCCCAAGATGCGGATGAATTTCATCGGCCTGCACACCTATCCGCAGGGCGGCGTGGGCCCGGAACCGGCCGTCTGGATCGGCCAGCCTGAGGATCTCGGTCCCGACGGCCGCGTCAAGGCGGCCTATCCGGCGCGGCATTTCGTCACGAGCAACAATCCGGCGGCCTGGGGATCGCAACCGATGAAGACCAGCGAATACGTCTTCGGCGCGGCCTCGTTGTTCGACCGCGACGACTACGGGGCCGACTACATGCGCGGCGTCAATCCGTGGAACCATTTGCCGGAACAGGAGTACAACGCCCTCTTCGACCGCGTGGGCGATACGCTCCATGAAGCGTTCACCCTCGCCCGGTCGCTGGGCGTGAAGACGTGCATCGGCACGGAAACGCCGCTGACAATCCCCGACGCGGTCAAGCAGCGGTTGCGGGCCGAGGGCAAGAATCCGGCCGATCCGGCGGTCGTCGAGCAGGTTTATGAAGCGATGTTCCAACGCATCGCCAAGACGCACCCCGTCGATTACTATTGGCTCTGGACGCCCGAAGGCTGGACATGGTCGGGTTGCAGCGAGGCCGAGATCAAGGCCACCGAGTCCGACTTGCGGGCGGCCATGACGGCGGCCGAGAAAGTGAAGGCCCCTTTCACGTTGGCCACCTGCGGTTGGGTGCTGGGGCCGCCGCAAAACCCGTCGCTATTCGACAACATGCTGCCCAAAAACATGCCCATGAGCTGCATCAGCCGCACGGTGGGCAATTCGCCGGTCGAACCGGGCTTCCGCCATGTGGAAGGCCGGCCAAAATGGGCGATCCCGTGGATGGAAGACGATCCGGGCATGACGATACCGCAACTTTGGGCCGGCCGCATGCGCCGCGACGCGGCCGATTCGCTGTCCTACGGATGCACCGGGCTGATGGGCATTCATTGGCGAACGCGGATTTTGGCCCCGAACGTCTCTGCGCTGGCCCAGGCGGCCTGGGACCAGAAGGGCTGGAACCCCGAATTTAACAAGAAGGCCAACGACTTGGCAAACGCTGCCGAAGGCCCCGATGGCGGCGCGGTGGCGAAGTTCACTGGCAGTGCGATGACGGGGACCGATGATCCGGCCCTCTATCAAACGGTGCGATACAACATGCGGACCTATCGGCTCAACGTGCCGGATGGAACATACACCGTGACGCTCAAGTTCTGCGAGCCGGCCTACCATGCGAAGGGCGTGCGGGTGTTCGGCGTCAACGTACAGGGCCGGTCGCTGGTGAAGGGCCTCGACATCTTCGCCCGCGTCGGCCAGAACCACGCGCTCGATCTGACGATGAGCGACGTCAAGGTGACTGGCGGCAAGCTGGCGATCGACTTTCTGCCCGAGATCGAGTTCCCCTGCATCGCGGCGATTGCGATCGAAGGCCGGACGGCCGCGTCGAATCAGTTCCCCGGCCGGCCCTACAGCCGCAAGATCAACTGCGGCGGCCCGGCCTACAAAGATTACGAGGCAGATTTGTTGTCGGCCGGCAGCGGCAAGCCGCGCTATCTGCCTGTCGATGATTTCTATGCCGACTGGGCCAAGGCCGAGTTCGGCCCCGAGGCGAGCAAGGAGATCGCGGCGATTTTCACGCGATTGGACGGCCACCTGCCGCGACCGGCCGATTGGGTCACCGGGCCGGGCAGCATTCGGCCGGATAACCGGCCGTGGGAAACGGTGCGAAAAGAGTATGACTTTGCCACCTATTTTTTTAGCATGACGCCGGCAATTAGGGGCAGGGGCAACCAAGAACGATTTCATTATTGGTGCCGCCAATTCCTCTATCTCGAAGCGATTGCCCAGGTCCGTTGCGTGTGGGCCCGCTACAACGCGGCCGTGGCGAAGGTCCGGGCGGAAAAGTCGCCCGAGGCCCGCAAGCGGCTCGCCCGAGAAGTGGCGTTGCCGGTCCGTAAGGAGCTTGTGAAGGCCGTTGCCTGGATGCACCGGAATCTGCTGGCCACAGTAAGCAATGCGGGCGAATTGGGGAATATTTGCAATTGGCAGCAGCAGACTTTGCCGGTGTTGCTGACCACACCGGGCAAGGAATTGGCCACGCTGTTGGGCGAGCCGTTGCCGGCCGATGCGGAACCTCCCAAGGAATTTTCAGGGGAACTTCGCATCATCGTGCCCACGGTCCGCACAGCCATCGCCAAGGGAGAACCGCTCAAGTTGACGGTGATCTTGGCCGGGATTGAGCCACGCGACGCGGCCCTCTACTGGCGGCCGTTAGGCCAAGGGGAGTTCGCCAAGATACCGCTGACCCACGTGGCGCGAAGCGTCTATCAGGTTATAATGCCCAAAGCGGCCACTCAGGCGGACTTTGAATACTATATCCGCGTCGTGGACGGCCAAGGCAACTCGCTTAACTTCCCCGCAACCGCTCCCAAACTGAACCAAACGGTGGTGACTTATGAATGACTCGCAACCCCTTGCCGCTGCGGCGGGGCACCCGGTACTTCCGGGGCGCGGCGCTTCCCGTCTCACTCCCCGGCAGCGTCTGGAAATGGCCCTCCGCCACGTGGAGCCCGATCGGGTGCCGGTCGATTTCGGCGCCACGTCGGTGACCGGCATGCATGTGCTGGCCGTGACGCGGCTGCGGCAGGCGTTGACGGGCGACACGAAGTTCCGCGTCAAGGTCGTCGAGCCTTACCAGATGCTCGGCGAAATCGACACCGAGCTTCGCCAGTTGTTGGGCATCGACGTGCTTGGCCTGGTTCCCCGCAAGACCATGTTCGGCTTCGAGAACCAGGGCTGGAAACCGTTCGCGCTGATGGACGGCACGGAAGTCCTCGTGCCGGAGAAGTTTAACGTGCGGAAGGACGAGTCGGGCGACCTCCTGATCTACCCCGAGGGCGACATGAGCGTCCCGCCCAGCGGCCGGATGCCCCAGGGCGGCCACTTCTTCGACTCGATCAAACGCCAGGAGCCGATCGACGAGGAGCGGCTCGATCCGGCCGACAATACGGAGGAGTTCGGCTTCTTCAGCGACGACGACTTGGCCTGGTACGCGCGGCGGATCGCGGAACTCGAGCGCGAAGGCGACTACGGCATCGCAATCACCGTCCCCGGCGCGGCCTTCGGCGACATCGCCCTGGTGCCCGGTCCCTGGATGAAACATCCCAAGGGCATTCGCGACGTCGAGGAGTGGTATGTCTCGACGGCCATGCGGCAGGACTACGTGCTGAAGATTTTCGAGCGGCAGTGCGAAGTGGCCCTGGCCAACATCGAGAGGCTGATTTCCCTGCTGGGCAATCGCGTCCATGCGGCGTTCCTGACGGGCACCGATTTCGGCACGCAGCAAGGTCTGTTCATTTCCACGCGGGCCTACCGCGAGCTCTTCAAGCCGTTCCACCAGCGGGTGAATGGCCTGATCCACGAGAAAACCAACTGGAAGACCTTCATCCATTCCTGCGGTTCGGTCGTCAAGCTGATCGGCGAGTTCATCGAGGCCGGGTTCGACATCTTGAACCCCGTGCAATGCTCGGCCGTTGGCATGGACGCCCGCGAGTTGAAGCGGCAGTTCGGCCGCGACATCACCTTCTGGGGCGGCGGGGCCAACACCCAGCGGACGATCGCCTTCGGCACGCCCGAGGAGGTCTATCGCGAGGTCCGCGAGCGGATCGAGATCTTCGGTCCCGGCGGCGGCTTCGTGTTCAACACGGTCCACAACGTCCAAGCCAACACGCCCACGGAAAACCTCCTGGCCATGTTCCGGGCACTGAAGGAAGCGTAGATTTCCTGTCCCCTCTCCCGCCGGGAGAGGGTTAGGGTGAGGGCAGGCACCGATAACGTAAACCTTTCTGCTTTGTTGCCCGAAAAGCCCTCACCCCCTGCCCCTCTCCCAAAGGGAGAGGGGAGAATGCCATGAGCGCCATCACCGATTACAGCCTCACCGGCGCGAACACGGCTCGGGCGATCGAGCAGGGCCTGGCCGAGGCCCAGTGGTACACCTGCCCCGTGCCGAAGGTCGAAATGCGCAAGCTGCTCCAGCGGCGCGACGGCCCGGCCATCCGCGATACGCTCCTATGGTTCGCTCTGCTGATCGGCCTGGGCGCGTGCGGCGGCGTGCTGTGGCTACATCACAGCCTCTGGGCGATCATCCCCTTCCTGCTTTATGGCGTGCTCTACGGATCGACCTCCGATTCCCGCTGGCACGAGTCGAGCCACGGCACCGCTTTCAAGACCGACTGGATGAACAACGTCCTCTACGAGATCGCCTCGTTCATGGTCATGCGCGAGGCGACGGTCTGGCGCTGGAGCCACAACCGGCACCACAGCGACACGATCATCGTGGGCCGCGACCCGGAGATTGCCGTGCCCCGGCCGCCCAACATGTGGAACTTCTGGCTCAGCTTCTTCAGCCTGCCCGCGGCCAGGGCCTACTTCAAGACGGTGGCGATCCACTGCACGGGGCGGCTCACACCCGCGGAGCGGACGTTCATTCCCGCCTCGGAATATGGCAAGGTGATCTGGCGGGCGCGGATCTACGCCTTGATCTACCTAGGCGTGATCGGCCTGGCGATCTATTGCCGCAGCATCTTGCCGCTGATGTTCATCGGGTTGCCCAACTTGTTCGGCGGCTGGCTGATGCCGATCTACGGCTACACGCAGCACGCGGGGCTGGCGGAAAACGTGCTCGACCACCGGCTGAACTGCCGCACGGTCTACATGAATCCGATCCACCGCTACCTGTACTGGAACATGAACTACCACGTCGAGCACCACATGTTTCCGCTGGTGCCCTATCATGCCCTGCCCCGGCTGCACGAGTTGGTCAAGGCCGACATGCCGCGTCCCTACGCCAGCATCTGGGATGCCTGGTGCGAACTGCTGCCGGCCGTGTTGTGGCAACGCCAGGACCCGGCCTGGCACGTCAAGCGGAAGCTGCCCCCGCCGCCACCGAAGAGCGGGGGGCAGGGAGCGGGGAGTCTGGCTCCGTGCTCCGAGCTCCCTGTTCCCTGCTCCCACGAGGGCTGGATCGAGGTTTGCGACGAGGCCCTGCTGGCCTGCGAGGACGTGCTGCGATTCGACTGCGGCCGGAAGACCTATGCCCTGTATCGCGGCGCTAGCGGCCAGTTGTTCGCCAGCGACGGCATCTGCACCCACGGCAACACCCATCTGGCCGACGGCCTGGTCAAGGGCGAGACGATCGAGTGCCCCAAGCACAACGGGCGTTATCATCTGGCCGACGGCTCGCCCGCCCGCGCGCCGATCTGCCGGGGGCTTTGTACCTATCCCGTGGAAAGCCGCGACGGCCGGCTGTATATGAACGTGCTGCGGCCGGGCGGCGCCGGGGCCCGCGTGCCAAAAAAGTTTCATCTCCGCGTCGTCAGTAATCGCAACGTGGCGACGTTCATCAAGGAGTTGACGCTCGAACCGGTCGAAGAGCAAGACCGGGTCGCGTTTACGCCCGGCGACTACCTGCAATTCGACATTCCGGCCTACGAGAGCATCCGTTTCCGCGATTTCGACGTGCCGCAGCCCTACGCGGCGGTCTGGGAAACGCAGCATGTTTTCGACCTCGTGGCCCACAATCCGCACGGCAGCCGACGGAACAATTATTCGTTCGCCTGCAATCCCGAGACGGAGGCGGTTTTCCGCTTCAACATTCGCATTGCCACGCCCCCGCCGGGACAGGACTGTCCGCCAGGCGTCGGCTCGGCCTACATGTTCAGTCTCAAACCGGGCGACGTGGTCACGGCGATCGGCCCCTATGGCGATTTCCACATCAAGCCGACGCAAAAGGAGATGGTCTACATCGGCGGCGGCTCCGGCATGGCCCCCTTGCGGAGCCATATCTCTCATTTGTTGGAAAGCGAACATTCGGCCCGGCGGATCAGCTTCTGGTACGGCGCCCGGTCGCGACAGGAGCTTTTCTACCAGGACTATTTCGAGCAACTGGCCGCGCAGCACGCCAATTTCCACTTCCACCCAGCCCTCTCGGCGCCGCTGGCCGAGGACCACTGGACCGGCCCTTGCGGCCTGATCCATAGCGTCGTGCTTAACGAGTACCTGAAATCACACGACCATCCCGCCGCGGTGGAATTCTATCTCTGCGGGCCGCCCATGATGATCCAGGCCTGCATGCGGATGCTGGGCGAACTCGGCGCGAGTTCCAGCCAGATTGCGTTCGACGAATTTTGATCGGTTACCAACATGATAAAGACCAACCTTTCCTATCTCCTGCCGATTTGCCTGGTGGCCACGCTGGGGGGACTGCTTTTCGGCTACGACACGGGCGTGATCTCCGGCGCGATCGAATCGCTGACCGTGCGGTTTGACCTGAGCGATGCCATGAAGGGCTGGGCGTCGGGCTGTGTGCTGATCGGCTGCGCCGCGGGCGTGCTGTTGGTCGGCCCGCTCTCCGATCGCTTCGGCCGCAAGAAGGCGATGTTCCTGGCGGCCGGTCTATTTTTGATCTCCGCAATCGGGACCGCGGTTCCAAATCAGATTTGGGTCTTCATCGCCTTTCGCTTTATCGGCGGCCTGGGCATCGGCATCGCCTCGATGTCCACGCCCATGTATATCGCCGAAATCACGCCCGCGCACCTTCGCGGACGGATGGTCTCGATCAACCAGATCGCCATTGTGGGCGGCATCGCCGGCGTGGCCTTCCTGAACTACCACATCGCCCACTGCGGCGACCAAACCTGGAACATCCTCACGGGCTGGCGGTGGATGTTCGCGGTGGGTGTCGTGCCGTCGATTGTCTTTCTGCTTTTTCTGTTGTCCATTCCGGAAAGCCCCCGCTGGCTGGCGGAAAAAGGGCAGGAGGACCGCGCCGCGGCGATCCTCACTCGCGTGGCGGGCAGCGACTTCGCCCGTACGGAAATGGCCGCCATCCGCCAGTCGCTGGCCACAGAGCAGGGCAACTGGAGCGAGTTGTTTTCCCGCCGGCTGCGAGTGCCGCTGCTGCTGGGCATCGCCTTGGCCTCGCTCCAGCAGATCACGGGCATCAACGCCTTCTTGTATTTTGGGGCGTCGATTTTCAAGCAGATGAGCCACTCGACGGGCGTCGACGCGGGACTGCTGCAGCAGATCATTATCAACGGAGCGTGCATGTTGGCCACCATCGTGGCCATCGCCACGGTCGATCTCTGGGGCCGCAAGCCGTTGATGCTTGTCGGGGCCACGGGCATGGGCATCAGCCTCGTGGTGATGGGTGTCATGGCCCAGCGCATGACCGACCCGGCGGCCGCCAGCACCACCATGCTCGCCGCGATCATCGTGTACATTGCCTGCTTCGGCCTGTCGGTCGGACCCGTGACATGGGTCATTTTGTCCGAGATTTTCCCCACGTCGGTCCGCGGCCGGGCCTTAGGTTTGGCCACGTTTTGCCTCTGGATATCGGACTACCTGGTGACGCAGACGTATCCCATAATGAACGCCAAGGATTCCTGGTTTGTCGCCAAGTTCAACCATGCGTTTCCGTTTTATGTCTACGCGGCGTTCTGTGTGGTGCTCTTCGCCGTGGTGTTCTTGGGCGTGCCCGAGACCAAGGGCCGCTCGCTGGAGGAGATCGAATCGCGTTGGAAGTAGTTTCTATGACAAGGCAAACTTGCCCATTCAACAACAGGAAGCCGACCATGAGAACTCTATTTGCAGCTTCACTTGCCATCGCGGCGTGCTTTGTGGCCTCCGCGGTCCGCGGTGCCGCTGCGGACGACAACCTCGCTCGTTACAACGTCGTGTGGGACGCGCCGAGCCAGGATGCCCACGGCTCCATGCCGCTGGGAAACGGCGACCTGGGCATCAACGCCTGGGTCGAACCGTCGGGCGATCTGGTGTTCTACGTCAGCAAGACCGACGCTTGGGACGAGAATGGCCGGCTGTGCAAGATCGGCCGCGTGCGGGTGAAGTTCAATCCACCGCTGCCGGTGGCGAAGTCGTTCCGCCAGGCGTTGAAACTCCGCGAGGGCGTCATCGCAATTCAAGCGGGGCAGTACCGATTGAAGCTTTGGGTGGACGCGAACCATCCCGCGGTTCGGTTGGAAGCGGAATCGGATACGCCCGTAAGTTGCCGCGCGGACGTGGAGTTGTGGCGGCTTCGCGAGCGACCGTTCGGTGGCGATGACGACAGCCACTCGGGCGGTGGACTGGCAGGCTCGGCGTACAAGCCGACGGTCCTTCCAGACGTTGTGGCGGACGCGGGACCGACGCGCGTCGTCTGGTATCACCGCAATACGCGGTCCATTTACTCGCTGTGCCTGAAGACCCAGCACTTGGAGGCGCTCGACGGCCGCTTCACGGACCCGCTACTTAATCTCACGTTCGGCGCAAGCCTCGCTGGTCCCGGCTTCGTCCGCGACGGCAAGCAGGCCGTCAAGTCGCTCAAGCCGGATACGCGGCACGATCTGACAATAACGGTCCTCGCTGTCCGCACGGACACGCCGCAGACATGGCTCGCGGATCTCGATCGACTGGAGAAGAAAAACGTCGCGTCCCGGCAGGAGCATGATGCCTGGTGGCACGCTTTTTGGGACCGCAGTTGGGTTTTCGTGAGCGGCAACGAAACCCTCACCCGCGGTTACGTCTTGCAGCGCTACATGAACGCCTGCTCCGGCCGCGGCGGCTCGCCGATCAAATTCAACGGTTCGATCTTCACCGTGGAAGCCACGCCCGGCGCGCCGTCCGACACGCCCGCGGGCGATCCCGACTGGCGGCGCTGGGGCGGCAACTACTGGTTCCAGAACACGCGATTGGCCTATTGGCCCATGCTGGCCGCGGGCGACTTCGAGATGATGGCCCCCTGGTTCGACATGTACCGCCGCGCACTGCCCTTGAGCCTGGCGCGCGTCAAGACGTACTACGGCTTCGAGGGCGCGGCCCAGTTTCCGGAAACGATGTATTGGTGGGGCCTGCCCAACAACGGCGACTACGGCTGGGGCAACCGCGCGCCGGAGCCGGCCAACGGGTACATCCGCCGCTACTGGAACGGCGGCCTGGAACTGGTCGCCGTGATGCTCGACCGCTACGACTACACCCAGGACGAGCAGTTCGCCCGCGAAACGCTCGTGCCCCTGGCCGATCCGCTCGTCGGTTTTCTGGACCAGTACTGGGCGAAGCGCGATGCACAGGGCAAAATCCGTTTCGAGCCGGCCCAATCATTGGAGACTTGGCACGTCGCGAGGAACCCCATGCCGGAGATCGCCGGGCTGAGGTTCCTGCTTCCGCGGCTGCTGGCGTTGCCGGCAGGCGTGACCACGGCCGGCCAGCGCAGCCGCTGGAAGAAGATGCTCAATGACCTGCCCCCGCTGCCCGTCGCGACGGTTGGCGGCGTCAAACTGCTCCGCCCGGCCGAGGAATTCTCGGCCCATTCCAACTCGGAGAACACGGAACTCTATTCAGTCTTCCCCTACCGCCTCTACGGCGTCGGCCGGCCGGACCTGGAGATGGCACGGGCCACATACGAGCGCCGCGGCAACCATCACAATTGCGGTTGGTGCCAGGACAGCATCCAGGCGGCCTGCCTGGGCCTCGGGGACGAAGCCGGCCGCCTCGTGACTGCCCGCGCCGCGCAGATCAACGGTTCCTACCGCTTCCCGGCCATGTGGGGTCCGAATTTCGATTGGATTCCCGATCAGGACCACGGCAACAATATCCTCACCACGCTGCACTGCATGTTGCTCCAATCAGATGGCGACAAGATCTATGCGTTGCCCGCCTGGCCGAAGAGTTGGAACGTTTCCTTCAAACTCCATACCGCGAAGAACACGGTTATCCGCTGCGTCTACCAGAACGGCAAGGTCCAGGTTCTTGAGGTAACGCCACCCTCACGCCGTGTGGACGGGCGGATTATGCGCAGTCAGTCCCCTCTCCCGCTTGCGGCTGGCGGCAAGAAGGGAGAGGGCTAGGGCGAGGGCGGCGCCAGGTCCCCTCTCCCTCCGGGAGAGGGCTAGGGTGAGGGCGGGCATCGACAACGCAGGCATTTCTTAGTTGCTGCCCACAAAACCCTCACCCCCTGCCCCTCTCCCAAAGGGAGAGGGGAGACATTTTAGGTGTGTCATCGAACGCCAACATCCATTTACTAACAGGAATTCAACCATGAGAACTCTACTGGCGGTTTCACTCGCCATCGCGGCGTGTTTCGCAGCCTCCGCAGTCAGCGGCGCGGACGCGCTCGTGCCGCTCGATCTGCGCGACGTGAAAGTCGGCGGGGAGATCGGCCGGCGGATCGACACGACGATCACGAACAACCTGTTGATGATCGACGTCGACCGGGACTTTTTGGCCCCGTTCCAGAAATCCCGCCAGGCCGGCGATGGCTATGTCGGCCTGGGCAAGTTGATCGATTCGGTCGTGCGGCTGGCCGCCTACAGCGGCAATGAAAGGCTGCTGGCCCTCAAGAAGCATCTCATCGAAGAAACGATCCGCGCCCAGGAGGCCGACGGTTATATCGGCATCATGAAGCCCGAGAGCCGCATGCGAGCCCTGTGGGACATTCACGAAATGGGGTACATCGTCTACGGGCTGCTCAGCGACTATCGCTTCTTCAACGAGAAGCCGTCGCTGGAAGCGGCCCGGCGGCTGGCCGATTACATCGTGAAACACTGGGCCGATCTGCCGCCGGACTGGGACCGCGCCACGCACATTGCCACGCACGTTTCGGTCACGGGGCTGGAACGCACGATGCTGGCCCTCTACGCAACCACGGGCGAGCGCCGCTACCTGGATTTCGTGGTGCGGACCCGCGATCTCGCCAGTTGGGACCTGGGCATCGTCGTCGGCCGCCGCGAGGGGATCGAGGGCCACGTCTACGCGTACATGGCCCGCTGCCTGGCCCAATTGGAACTCTACCGCAGGCAGCCCGACGATCGGCTGCTCGCGCATTCGCTCCGTGCGCTCGATTTCATGACTGCGGGCAACGGCCTGGCGATCAGCGGCGGCGAGGGTCAATGGGAAATCTGGACGAACGACCAGGATGGTCGCGGCGAGTTGGGCGAAACGTGCGCCACCGCCTACCAGATTCGCGTCTACGACAGCATCCTGCGGTTGCAAGGCGCCTCCCGCCTGGGCGACCTGATGGAACGCACGATCTTCAACGCCCTGTTCGCCGCACAATCGCCCGACGGCCGCCACTTGCGCTATTTCTCGCCTTTGGAGGGGCCGCGGCAATATCATCCCACCGACACCTATTGCTGTCCTTGCAACTATCGCCGCATCATCGCCGAACTGCCGCAAATGATCTACTACCGCGCCGGCGAAGGCACGGCGGTAAACCTCTACACGCCCTCCGAGGCAAGCCTGCGATTGTCCGATGGGTTGGTGGTCAAGCTCCGGCAAGAGACCGCCTATCCGTCCGACGGCCGCGTGACCGTATACGTCAATCCGTCGCGTCCGGCCACGTTTCCAGTGCAATTCCGCATTCCCACTTGGACCGACAAGGCGACGGCGAGCGTCAATGGCCAGGCCGTTTCCAATCCGCCGAAGGCCGGTTCGTTCTTCACGATCAAGCAGAACTGGAAAGCCGGCGACCGTGTCGAGTTGAATTTCCCCATGACGTGGCGCTTCGTGCGCGGCCGGCAGCGGCAGACCGGCCGTGTCGCGGTGATGCGCGGTCCGCTGGTCTATGGGCTCGCTCCGGTCCAGGATGCGAACCTTGCGCACCGCGACGGGGCCGACCTGGGACGCATCGTGCTATTGCCGGCCACCATTCGGGGGCCGATTGTGGACGAGACCGTCCGGTCGGGCGGCACGGCCTGCCAGATACAGGCATCGAGCGAGGGCTTTTCGATGGGCGATCATGGGAATCTGACC
>Ga0302320_10010844_pt1 | contig 19382 bp, 19 predicted proteins | sample Bog_T0_3_FD_202130 | JGI IMG/M metagenome (GOLD analysis project Ga0302320, IMG submission 202130) | Peat permafrost microbial communities from Stordalen Mire near Abisko, Sweden - Bog_T0_3 | ecosystem: Environmental > Terrestrial > Soil > Wetlands > Peat | place: Sweden: Abisko, Stordalen Mire... | reverse complement strand
ATCGCCGAGCTTACGGGACTTCCATTCCGCTCGCATCCTAACAAATTCGCCGCGTTGTCGGCGCACGACGAAATTGTTTTCGCGCAGGGCGCGCTTGAAACACTGGCAGCTTCGTTGATGAAAATTTCCAACGACATCCGCTGGCTGGCTTCAGGGCCGCGCTGCGGATTGGGCGAGCTTACGATTCCAGAAAACGAGCCGGGATCGTCCATTATGCCGGGCAAGGTCAATCCCACGCAGTGCGAGGCCATGACCATGGTCTGCGCTCAAGTGCACGGCGCGACTGCCGCCGTCGGCTTCGCCGGATCGCAGGGAAACTTCGAGCTAAACGTTTTCAAGCCAGTCATCATTTACAACTTCCTGCATTCGGTCACGCTGCTCGCCGATGCCAGCCGCGGCTACGTCGAATTCATGATCGACGGCATCGAAGTTGATCGCGCGAAAGTTGATTGGTACGTGAAGAACTCGCTGATGCTGGTGACGGCGTTAGCGCCAAAAGTGGGATACGACAAAGCCGCCAAGATCGCCCACACCGCCCACGTGGACAAAACCAGCCTGCTGGAAGCTGCGCTCAAGCTGGGCTATCTGACAGAAGAAGAATTTCACCTTTTGATGAAGCCGGAAAAGATGACGCGACCGTAGGGTCACTGGTACTGCACGCCAGATCCCTCGCCCGGCTGAAGTACGCCGGATCCTCGGAATGACTTTTTTCTTAATTTCCTAACAAGGAGAAACCAAACAGCAAGAACGCAGTCATCCCTGGCGCACATTGCTACAATCCCCTAGCGGTGTCCCTCCAATTCCAAATTGAATCCACCTCAGCCTCCGCACGCGCGGGACGGCTTGTCACGCCTCACGGCATCGTCCCAACCCCTGTGTTTATGCCTGTGGGGACACTTGCGACCGTGAAGGGCGTTCCACAGGATGTGCTGGAAGAACTTGGCGTCAACATTCTGCTTAGCAATACCTACCATCTTTATTTGCGTCCCGGCGTGGAACAGGTGCGCAAGCTTGGTGGGTTGCATGGCTTCATGGCGTGGCCGCGCGCGATCCTCACTGACTCGGGAGGGTTTCAGGTTTTCAGCCTGAACGAATTGCGTAAAGTGTCCGAAGAGGGCGTGACGTTTCGCTCCCATCTCGACGGGTCATCTCATTTCTTCACTCCCGAGAGCGCGATGGACGCGCAGATTGGCCTCGGCGCAGACATCATCATGGCGTTCGATGAGTGTACAGAGTATCCCGCCGACGCGAAACGTGTGCGCGATTCGATGGAACTGACGCTGCGCTGGGCAGCGCGCAGCAAGAAGCATTTCGAGTTGCATAAGCATGAAGTCCCGTGGAACTTGCCGGGACAGCACCAAGCGCTATTTGGGATTGTCCAAGGCGGCATGGATCTCGCGCTGCGAAAAGAATCTGCCGAACGAACGATCGAAATCGGATTTCCCGGCTACGCTATCGGCGGACTCAGCGTCGGCGAGCCGCGCCAGCTCACACAAGAAGTCGTCGAAGCCACGCTCGAATATCTTCCGAAAGATCAGCCGCGCTATCTGATGGGCGTCGGAACGCCGGAAGAAATTGTTTACTATGCAAACCTCGGCGTCGACATGATGGATTGCGTGCTACCCACGCGGGCCGCTCGTCACGGACTGCTATTCACTTCCGAGGGAAGAATTTCGATCAAGCAGGTGCGCTATGCGTCCGATGGCGGACCGCTCGATCCTAATTGTGCTTGCCGAGTATGCCAGCGCTATTCGCGGGCCTACTTGCGACATCTTTACGCGTCGAACGAAGTGCTGGCTCAGGTCTTGAATACCATCCACAACCTGAGTTTCTACCTTGACACTATGCAACGGGTGCGTCATGCTATTTTACTTGGGGGCACAGGCGCATTTCTGCCTCGAACCAGTATGCGTTGAAGGCACGCCTTCCCCATCACGCAGTAGAGTAGTATTGGTGCCAAAGACGTAAGGAATCTCCGGCCCGTATCGCCAGAAATCCTGCGGGACTCAGCACAAGAAAGAGCTTTATCAGACCGGTTGTCATGGACATTCCGGTCGAGTAATTTCACTTTGTCATGAACATTTTTGCGATCTTCGCCATGCAGTTCGGAGGCGGAAGCACGAGTTGGCTGGGCTTCGCGCCGCTGATTTTCATCTTTGCCATCTTTTATTTTCTGTTGATCATGCCGCAGCAGCGCCGCCAGAAAAAATGGCAGCAAATGCTGCAAGAGCTCAAGACTGGCGATAAAGTGACGACCACGGGCGGCATTCGGGGCACGATTGTGGCTCTAAAGGAAGATTCGCTGCATTTGCGGGTTCCGCCGGACAATTTGCGAATTGAAGTGAGCCGCGGCGCGATTGCGTCAATGACCACGCCGGACGAAGTGGCGAAGTGATTGCTGTAAACAGGCTAAAGGCAAGGTCAACAGCGGCGGGCGAGGGCGCCCGCCCCACACGTTCAAAATCTGAGTTTTTATCATGAATAAGAATCTGGGCTGGAAACTAATCGCGATCATCGCCGTCCTGCTGTTCTTTGTGATCGGCATCTTTGGCATTCCTAAAGAGTGGTCGGGCAAGGGGCTAATGGCTTCGCTCGGCGACCGCATTCATCTGGGCCTTGACCTCAAGGGCGGAACGCACCTCATCCTTCAAGTGCAGGTCAATGACGCGGTCAACGTCGACTCTGACAACGCTGTCGAGCGCATCAAGGCGGACGCCAAGGCTCGCAAGATCAACTACGCCAGCATCACCAAGCCCGATCCGGTGGCTACGCCGGACAAAATTGTCGTCACGGGCGTCCCGACCGAATCGGCCTCCGACTTCCGGTCTTTTATCAGCGATCGCCTGCCTGAATACGACATCAATTCGGCGCCTAACAATTCTTGGGTAATCACCATGAAGCCGCAATCGCTGGCCGACTTGAAGGGCCGGGCAGTGCAGCAGGCGATTGAGACCATTCGCAATCGTATTGACTCGCTGGGCGTGAGCGAGCCAACCATTCAGGAACACGGACTCGGCGACTATCAGATTCTGGTGCAACTGCCTGGCGTGGACGACCCCGAACGGGTGAAAGAAATCATGCAGTCCACCGCGATGTTGGAGATCAAGCAGGCGATGGGAGGGCCTTACCCGACGCGGGACGCAGCATTGCAGGATCATGGCGGCGTGTTGCCACCCGATGCGGAGCTATTGCCGACCAAGAGTTCGGGCGACAACGGGCCGCAATGGTATCTGATTTCCCGCGCGGCGGCGGTCACAGGCCGCGACCTGCGCGGCGCGGATTCCAGCCGTGACGAGAATGGCGCTCCCGCAGTGCAGTTCAATCTGACCGGAGAAGGCGGCCGCAAATTCGCAGCGTTTACCGGGTCGCACGTCGGCGACAACCTGGCGGTGATTCTCGACCACAAGGTTCAGGAAGTTGCGGTCATCAAAGATCAGATTCACGACACCGGCATCATCAACGGCCGCTTCACCGATCAGGAAACGAAGGATCTTTCCATGGTGCTGCGCTCCGGCGCATTGCCAGCCGGTATCAAATATTTGGAAGAGCGCACGGTTGGCCCGTCGCTCGGCGCAGACTCGATCAAAGCTGGCGTGCAGGCCGCAGTCATCGGCATGGCGGCCGTGCTGATCTTCATGCTGATTTACTATCGCGCGGCAGGAATTAACGCCGACATCGCGCTGATTCTGAACCTGATCATTCTTCTCGGCTTCCTGGGATTCAGCGGCGCGACCCTCACCCTGCCCGGCATCGCAGGTGTGATCCTCACCGTTGGTATGGGCGTGGATTCGAACGTGCTGATCTTCGAGCGCATTCGCGAAGAATTGCGCGCTGGCAAGACGCCGCCATCCGCAGTACAACAAGGTTTCGCGCACGCCTGGATCACCATCGTCGATACGCACGTGACAACCATTGTCTCGGCAATTATTCTCTTTATCTTCGGAACCGGCCCGGTGCGCGGTTTCGCCGTCACCCTGAGTTTCGGTTTGTTCGCGAACTTGTTCACCGCGGTCTTCGTATCGCGCGTGATTTTCGATTGGATTCTCAGCCGCAAGCAGCGCGGCGAAGCACTGAGCATTTAGCCTAATCGGCTTAAGGAAAAGGGTAGCAGCGTGGAATTTTTTCGTGACGCCAACATCGACTTTTTAGGCAAGAAGTGGTACTTCCTTGCCTTCTCTCTGGTCTTCAGCATCGCGGGAATCGCATCCATGCTGTTCTGGCATGGCATTCCGCTGGGCGTGGACTTCCGCGGCGGAACCCTCGTCTACGTGAAGTTCTCACACACTCCGAATGACAATGCTATTCGCGCCGCCATGGACAAGGTCGGCCTGCACAATCCGCGTATTCAGGATTACGGCGAGCCCGGACGCAATGAAGTGTTGATCGATTTGCCAGTGCAGGAAACCAACGAACAGGCGCTCGATCAGGGCAAGCTACAGATCATCAATGCGCTGCAATCGAATGTTGTCCCCGGCAAGGAAGACTTCAACAACGCCAGCCTGCTGACCATCGCCAATTATCTGAATCAGAAAGACCCCCTCCATCTCAGCACCGACTCGGCTCAGAAGTATCCCGACATCGCAAAGGCGCTGATCGACTATCGCAACAAGACCAAGGGCGGCGTGATCGCTTCGCTGGATGAACTGAAGGCCGTGGCCGATCCCGCAGTTGTAAGCTCGTTGAATGACGGATTCTATCTCTCCGACTATGGCGTCTATCAAGTCGAAATCGTCGGGCCGCAAGTGGGAAAGCAATTGCAGACGCAGGCTAAGCTTGCTGTCGTTTATTCTTTGCTTGGGATGCTGGTTTATCTGGCTTTCCGCTTTGAGCTAATTTATGGCATCGCCGCTGTCATCACGGTATTCCACGACACGCTGATCACAGTCGGCTTCTTTTCGCTTACCAACAAGCCGATTTCGCTGACCGTTATCGCGGCTATCCTGACGCTGGTCGGATATTCAAATAACGACACCATCGTGGTCTTTGATCGCATCCGGGAAAACCTCAAGCTCATGCGGCGTGAGAGTCTGGCGGACGTGGTCAATCGCAGCATCAATCAGACCCTGAGCCGAACAATTTTGACCGCCGGGTTGACATTCTTGACGGTGCTTGCGTTATATTTATTCGGCGGCGAAGTCCTGCACGGATTCTCCTTCGCGCTCGTCATCGGCATTCTGATCGGGACGTACTCTTCGATCGCAATTGCCGCTCCAATTCTGGTGGCATACCAGGAATGGCGTTCCAAGAAGGGCAAGGGTTCTGGCACTCTGGGCGGCTCGAAACTGGCCGCGAATGAGGCTAAGAGCATCAAATCTGGCCGAACGACCCAAGTGCCATCCAAGGTCAGCGCCGGGCGCTAGTCGGCGCGCGAACCGGCGCAGAAGTGCTGAAAGTTGAATGGATTCAACGTCGGAAAAATTAGTTCCGATTGTGGGAGCAAACCTAGGCAGTACGGTGTCTATTATCTGCGTAGGGCGAACGTAGGAGAAACCGTATGTTTGAAGACAGTCTCATCGAGTCCGGCAACAAGCTCAAAGACAAGCGGGCCATCACCACAACCCTCTCTTTCATCTTCCAGCTTTGCCTGATTGCGTTCCTGGTACTTTTGCCGCTTCTGTTCACCGAAGCCTTGCCGAAGACGCAGCTCATGACCTTCCTTGTGGCGCCTCCGCCGCCTCCGCCACCCCCGCCGCCTCCGGCAGCTACGGTTAAAGTGGTGCATGTGGTCCAGACCAATCTGGATAACGGGCAACTCCGTACCCCCACCAAGATTCCAAAGAAAATCGAAATGATCAAGGAAGACGAAGCGCCGCCGTCGGTTTCTGGCGTGATGGGAGGCGTGGTCGGCGGAGTGCCCGGTGGCACCCCCGGTGGCGTGATTGGCAGCATCATCGGCTCAACCACGACGGCGGTACCGAAAGTCGCGACCCCGCAGCGGGTACGCGTATCTCAGGGCGTAACCCAGGGCTTGGTACTGCGCAAAGTCAATCCGACTTATCCGCCGCTGGCTCGTCAGGCTCGCATCCAAGGGCAGGTGCTGTTGCAAGCAGAAATCAGCAAGACGGGCGACATCGAAAACCTGCATCTTATAAGTGGACACCCGATGCTGGCCCCGGCCGCCATCGAAGCGGTGAAGCAGTGGAAGTATAAGCCCTATGTTCTCAATGGCGAACCCGTCGAAGTGGAAACCCAGATCACAGTGAACTTTACTTTGTCAGGCGGCTAAATCTGAGCCGAGCTTTTTGAGATTTTTGCAGCACACATTTTGAATAAGTTTTAGAGTTCCCTAACGAGGAGAAGCAACTCATGATCGTAGCCAACATGGCAGCACACACCCTGGTCAATCTGCACGCGACCGCAACCCTCATCTTTCAAGACCAGCCTGTGGGATGGGATCCCATTTCGCTGTGGCACCAAATGGGATGGATCGCGCGTACGGTCGTCCTGATCCTGTTCGTCATGTCCGGCTGGTCCATCGGCGTGATGATCGACCGCTATATGGCGTTTAACGCCGCACGCAAACAGTCGCGGGCATTTGCTCCGGCGGTGGCGGGCGCACTCCGCGATGGCAAGATCGATGAAGCTATCAAGGTCGCCGAACGTAACAAGAAGAGCCACCTGGCTAAGGTTGTAACCGCCGGCCTCATGGAATTCCGTGCTCACCAGGACAGCAACGACATCCCTGGCGAAACTATCGAAGCCTCGAAGCGCGCTCTGGAGCGCACTGAAGCCATCGTTCACGCCGAACTCAAGCGCGGCTTGGGCGGATTAGCCACCATCGGTTCGACGGCGCCGTTCGTCGGCTTGTTCGGAACCGTGATGGGCATCCTGAACGCATTCAAAGGTATCTCCGAGCAGAAGGCGACCGGTTTGGGCGCAGTCGCCGGCGGTATCGCAGAAGCGTTGGTGACTACGGCGATCGGCCTGCTAGTGGCCATCCCCGCCGTTATGATGTTCAACTACCTGACCGGCCGCGTGGAAGCTTTTGATGTTGAGATGGACAATTCGTCCAGCGAACTGATCGACTACTTCCTGAAGCGCCGCGCCATTCGCCGCTAGGTTCGGTGATTGGTTAGATAAAGAGTTGCTGACGGCGCTGGATGAGAGTCCAGCGCCCATCCTCATCGGCTCTTTATTCGTAAACTCGGAACCGGTAACTGGGTACTTGCAGGGAGATTGGAAACAATATGGCACTCGCACTAAGAAACGAAGGCGCAAAGGTCAACTCGAACATCAACGTGACGCCCATGGTCGACGTCATGCTGGTGCTGCTGATCATCTTCATGGTGATCACGCCCATGCTGCAGAAGGGTGTCAGCGTCGATTTGGCAAAAGTCGACAATCCGCAGTCAATGCCCGACGCGGACAAAGAAGATGCACTCATCGTCGCCGTGATGAAGGACGGCAGTGTGTTTTTCGGCAATGACAAGGTCAATCCCGACGACCTGACTGGAAAAATCCGTGATCGGCTTACAGGGCGCATCGATAAGCGCGTTTATCTGCGCGCCGATGCCCGCACGAAGTTTGGCAACGTACTTACCGTGGTAGATGACGTTCGTTCGGCTGGAGTGGACGATCTTGGTCTGCTGACCGACCAGAGGAAGACACCGAATACGCCGCCGCCAACTGCAGCGCCAACGGGTGGTCAATAGCAGCAAGGTTCATTAGACTCGGAAGCGAAGAGGTTCTAAGGAGACTAGTTATGGGAATGGGAGTTAGCACCGGAGGCGGTCAGAGCGCGGACATCAATGTCACGCCGCTGATCGACGTTCTTCTGGTTTTGCTGATCATCTTCATGGTCATCACCCCGCTTACGCCGAAGGGTCTGGATGCCCTGGTGCCGCAGCCGCCGCCAAAGGACGCGCCCAAGAACGACACGCCGGATCGTACCATCGTGGTGCAACTTGTAGACGCGGGCGCGGGGCAGCCGCCGCAACTCAAGATCAACGGCGAAGATACGACATGGGATGGACTGCAAGGCCGGCTCACTGACATCTTTAAGACACGCGCGGAAAAGGTGATGTTCATCAAAGGCGACGATGCAATTCCCTTCGCCAACGTGGCCAGCGTCATCGATATCGCGCATGCGTCGGGTGTGGACAAGGTCGGTTTAATCACCGCGAAAATCGAAGCGGGCGGTTAGTCCTCAGCAGTTTTTCCTCAAGAAATTTGCCATTCGACTGCCCGGAGCGGTTACAATGAATCGCTCCGGGTTTGTCGTTGTAATAGCAAACATTCCGCTGTCATAAGTTTAAGGAAATAAATCCCGGGATTCGGTAGGGGAGAATCACAACGCACATGAAGAACAGCTTAAAAGTATGGGCCGTCGCGGCCCTCACCCTGGCTTTACTCTCGGCCACCGGTTGCGATAAGCTCCGGGCGCGCGACCAGCTCAATAAGGGCGTCGCCTCTTACAAGAACGCCCGCTACGAGCAGGCTATCGATCATTTCCAGCAGGCCGTCGCGCTCGATCCCAGTCTCACCAATGCGCGGCTATATCTCGCGACCGCGTTCGCCCAGCAGTATATTCCCGGCGTGGACGACCCTGACAACACGCGTATGGGCCAGTCGGCGGTCGATCAGTACAAGGCCGTGCTGGAAAAAGACCCCAACAACCCCAACAGCATTAAGGGCATCGCCTACATTTATCTTCAGATGAAAAAGTTTGAAGATGCCAAAACCTACTATCGCAAAGCGATCGCAGCCGATCCCAACGATCCCGAACCGTATTACTCCGTGGCCGTGATCGATTGGACCCAGAGCTACCAGCCCCGAATGGAAGAGCGCGCCAAAATCGGCCTGAAGCCGGAAGAGGCGCTGAAAGACAAGAAGGTCTGCGCGGACCTGAAACTCAAAGGCTGGGCCATCATTCAGGATGGTATCGACAATCTGAATAAAGCGTTGCAGCTTCGTCCCGACTACGACGATGCCATGGCTTACATGAACCTGCTGTACCGTGAGAAGGCCGATGTGGAATGCGACGACCTCGACGCCCGCACGGCCGATCTGAAGACTGCCGACGACTGGGTCGAGAAGACCATGGCAACCAAGAAAATCAAAGCAGAAAAGCAGCCCGGAGCGCAGGGCATCACCATGGATCCCAACGCGAAGTAGCTAAGATTTCAATCCCGCGTGGTCAACGCCACGCGGGATTTTGATACCCCCCGAGAACCACCGCCTCTTGAGACGCCATCGATGACCTTCGAAAACCTGCTGCTCGAAAAAAAGAACGCGATTGCCTACGTCACAGTGAACCGGCCCAAAGTACTTAACGCACTTGACATGGCCACCATGGAAGACCTGCGCGCGGCCTTCACCGACATCAAGAACGATAAGGCAATTCGCGCCGTCATTATGACTGGATCGGGCGAGAAGGCATTCATCGCGGGCGCCGACATCGGCGAACTGGCCAAGAACGACGCTGTTACTGCCAAGGAGTACACCCATCGCGGCCAGTCTGTTCTTGATCTAATCGAAAATCTTGGTAAGCCTGTGATCGCGTGCATCAACGGCTTCGCACTGGGCGGCGGCTGCGAAATCGCTCTCGCCTGCACCATGCGACTGGCCAGCGAAAGCGCCAAGCTGGGTCAGCCGGAAGTGAAGCTGGGCATCATCCCAGGTTACGGCGGCACACAGCGGCTTCCTCGTCTTGTAGGAAAGGGCGTCGCCATGCAGTTGGTGCTTTCGGGAGAAATTATCAGCGCGCAGGAAGCCCTTCGCATCGGCCTGGTCAATGAAGTGGTTGCGGCTGCGGAACTGATTCCTCGCGCCGAAGCCATCGCGCAAAAGATCATCGCCAACGCGCCGCTGGCCGTGCAGTACGCCATGGAAGCCGTTAACCACGGTATGGACATGACTCTCGCCGAAGGCCTCTACCTCGAAGCCACGCTCTTCGGGTTGATCTGCGCCACGGAAGATAAGAAGGAAGGCACGGCAGCGTTCCTGGAAAAGCGCCCGGCGCAGTTCAAGGGGAAATAGCTTCGCCTTCGATTCTCTATGGACAGAAAACGCCTTGATTAAATCCGTGCAAATCACGTCCGTCGCAAAGTCAATCGAAGACTTCCAACACCTTGTCCAACTTTTGGAAGCATTGGGGTTGAGTAAAGGTGTGACCCGCGAAAATGAAAACTTGCTATCGAAGGAATTCTTCCCATCGCAGATAAAACTTGATCTCTTCTACAGGAAGAAAAAAAGGGCGGATGCTGATCTCGCGCTGATTGTTTCTAATCCGGACGCAGCATTTGAAATAGTCAAGAAACTGGGGTTTCATATCCTCGATGACGAAGATGGACTAAGACCGTCTCTCGAATTCAGGTCTTTTACCCTCCAACTGCCAGGCAAAACTCGCGTCGCCATATTCGGCCTAAAGGTTATTGAGAATACCTACGATTACGAACACTTGGCTTTGGAAGGCAATCTCACGGCAGCCGACAAGAGTTTTGCAATCGTCGTAAGCCGATTCAACTCATTCATCACTGAACGCCTGTTGGCGGGAGCGATTGACGGTCTCTTGCGCTGCGGCGCTGACCGAAAAAAATGGTTCGAGATCGTCCGCGTACCCGGGGCGTTCGAAATTCCCTCCGCCGCTCGCGCGCTGGCAGAAACCAAGAAGTATGACGCCATCATCTGCCTCGGCTGTCTCATCCGCGGAGACACCGCCCATTACGACGTCATCGTCAACGAAGTCACGCGTGGCGTTGGACAGTCCGCACAGGAAACGGGCGTCCCTCATGCGTTTGGAGTGCTGACTTGCGACACCCTGGAACAAGCCATCGACCGTGCTGGATTAAAAATGGGTAACAAGGGATTTGAGGCGGCGCTGGCTGCGATTGAGATGGCGAATTTAACGCGCTCGATTAGCGAGCAGCAAAAGCAGATTCCCTTCGACAAGCTCAGGGCCGGCTCTCGCTCCGCTCGGAATGACAAGAAGATTTCTAGAACCAAACCTAAGTCCAAGTTCAAACCCAAGCGCAAGTAGCCTGCCGCTTGCAGTAAACTAAGGACTAACCACTCATTCCATGGGCACACGCCGCAAATCCCGCGAACTCGCCCTGCAAATGCTGTTTCAGGCTGACATGGGCAAGCAGACCGCCGACGCCGTCCGCTCCACGTTCTGGCGCGGACGCGGCGAGGTCGAGTCCGACGTGCAAGGCTTCGCCGACGACCTGTTCCGCGTAGCGACCGATCGCAACGCGGAGATCGACGGCATCATCGAACGCCACGCTCAGCACTGGCGCCTCGAACGCATGGCCGCCGTGGATCGCAACGTGCTCCGCGGAGCCGTGGCTGAACTGCTGGGCTATCCTAAGACGCCCCGCGCCGTCGTCATCAATGAAGCGCTGGAGATCGCGCACAAGTACTCAGCTCCGGAATCTGTCCAATTCATCAACGGCGTTCTGGATAGCGTCGGCAAAGAACTCGAAGCCGCAGCCGCGAAAGCTTAGGGCTGAACTACGAGCAGGTTCGGCTTGCAGACCGTCGAGTAAGGATTGCCGGCGGTGTCTTCACAAAGATTGGTGGGAAAGTTAATCTGCTGCAAGTCCCCTCCGAGAACGGTGCTGACGACATGCACCAATCCATCGCTGGCTGCGACATAGAGAAGCGTCCCGTCAGGCGACAGGGCAGCCTGCACCGGAGTGGCATTTCCGACGAGTGGCAGCGCGGTGGAAGTTAATCCCAGAATGTCGAACACAAAAATGCTGCGCGCGTTGGACGCAACGATATAGCTCTTGTTGCCATCGGGCCCCAGAATGAGTTGTGTCGGGGTAAAATTGCCTTCGCCGAGATTAACCGATTGGCCAAGCGTAGTCGTCAGCGTAGGCGAGCACCCGACCGGCACAGTCGAGACATCGACGAGAGTCACGTTTGGCGGTTCGACGGCGAGCACTTGCGTTGAGTTGGGAAGCGCCTGAAAAATTGCCGGAGCCGCGATGCCTGTCACGGTTGGCCCCGGTGCACTGTCGCACGTCGTATACGTCGAAAACGCCGCGCCCGGAGCTCCGCCCGAAAGAAATGCGAAGGCTCCAATCGGCAAGAATGATACGCCAGGCGATGGAGCGCCCAACGGAATCGTCTCAATCGCGTCTTCCTTCGAATAAACATACAGCGTGCTTCCGGCGACGATGTAAGCCTTCAGGCTGTCCGGTGAGAACGCGGCCGCCGTGGCGCCTGTAATCGCCAACGTGCTCGTGACATTCGTCAGCGAGTTCAGGACGTACACTACATTCGGTTGTGAAATCGTGTCCGATACGATGACCACGCTGCCATCGGGAGACACAGCCAACACCTTCCCGGCGACTGAAGCGTACTGCTTCACATTTGAGCCCGAAACTGAGTACACCATCAAACCGGCGTTGCCGAACCTGGCAGAGTCGGTGCCGAGATATGCCGTCGTTCCCTGTGCATTAAACACCAAAGAATTGGGCGTGGCCGGCAGATTGATCGCGGTCCCGAGGATGTTGGTTGCTGCCGGGATCGACACTAGTTCGCTGACGCATCCGTCGTTGGCGCCGCAGTCTTCACTGCTCACATAAAACTTCGCCGTCTCGCTGGTCGAAGTGCCGCCGCTGGCGGGCACCACGACCATATTCACGATACCCTCTGGATAAATCGGCAAACTGGGCGTGAAGCCAATGTTGCAGTTGGGCGGCGTACACGAAGCGGTGACCGAGGAATTGCCGACCGCACTCGGGGTAGCGGTGACCGTAGCCCCATAAACACTCGTCGTAGATACTGCGCTGGTGAAACACCCGGTCGTTCCTCCTATGCCAACTGACAGCGAATCGGATGAGCACCATGTAATCGGCACGCCGGTGATCGACACGCCCTGGTTGTCAAAGACCTTCGCGATGATCGTCTGCGCCTTGCTTCCCGTGGGTACCACCATCGAGTTGTTCGCACCGATGATGTAGACCGAAATGGACTGCACTGGGCAGGTTTCAAACGTATAAGGAGCGCTATTGACCGAATTCACGGTAGCAATCAGGGACGTCGTTCCTGGGATATTCGCAGTAACAATAGTCTGTCCCGGCTGTAGACCAAGAATCGGGGCTGAGATTGTGGCTGTCTTTAGAGTCGCCACTGTCGGGTTAGTGGACTGCCACGTGAACGGTCCTACGGTGGAAGTGATATCCGTGCCCGGACCCGATGGGCCTGCGGCGCTGTAAGCATTCGCCTGATAAATATAAAACTGGGGTGGCGTGGGGACGCCTTCCTTCGAAAAACACGAAGAGTAAACCGGCGGCAACTGCCCCGGCGCGGGAGAAATCACCACCCGATCAATCGGCTGGTGGACATACACCGTTACCGACGGGCTGCTGACTCCTTGCGCGTTAGCCGTGATCACCGCTGTGCCGGTCTGCCCCGGCGTGCAGACCTCAGGCGCGGTCAGCGAATCCCACGAGCCGGCACAGGCCAGCCCGTTACTGGCAATCGTCACCACGGCAGGGTTGGTGGACTGATAGTAAATTGGCTCGGCTATCGCCTTATTGGTTGAATCCAGGGCGGTTCCAGTAAATTGCCCAGTGTCGCCCAAGGACAGAGACGCGCTACCCGCCGGCGTAATCGAAATAATCGACGGCACCGCATACACCGCGACGTGAACCACATTTCCGCTGCTGCAAGCAACGCAAATCAGCAGGAGTGCCAACGCGGCCACCGTGGAAATGAATTTCTTCGGGGGAAAGCGGCGTAGAACCATCTCCCGCGAACCCAGGAATTGACTCGAAAAAGTAAAAATGGCGGGTAAACCTTTCTGCATTATCAGGAAAATCTAGTCTAGAGATTAGGCGGGATTTCAGCAAGTCGGGTGGGGCTAGGAAAACCACGCCGTCAGCCTGAAGGGAGTCTCTCTCAGCATACATACTGCCGTGATCTCACTGACGCGCGTACGACATCGTCCAGAGCGCCTTGTCTCCCTCGTGGTATTCATTGCCTTCCCACGGACTGCCGCACACGTGCAAGTAGGCGTATGGAGTGCCGGCGAACATCACCCACGCGCCTTTGTCGCGGACTGTGGTGGGAAGGCCATTGGCGGCGGCATCGAATGGCCATGTGATCATCCAGTGCGGCCCGATCGGAATTGCAGGGCTCGTCCTGTCGGCGGGATCGGTGTTGCTTCTCTGGGTCGCGCCGCACAGCATGTAAATCATTCCCGGCGCAGTATTGGTCGGCTTCGGTTTGCCTTGCATCGCGTCCATCATCCATTGCATGCCCATGGGATTCATGCACATCGGCGGATCGCCGATTTTGTTTTCGTTTCCCGGGGTACAAACCCACTCGTTTGATCCTTTGACCAGGATCGTCATCGTGCCATCGCGCGCGATTTCGGCGACGGTCGCGTCCTTGGTGACTTGTTCGGGTCCGGCAAGACGTGCTCGCCTGATTCTCGGGTCTTCGGCCTTGTCCGTCATGTCTTCGCCTCCTGAAGTGTGCTCGTTCGATTCCGGCGTTCCTTGTGCGGTTTCATCCGCAAAAGAAAACGCAGACAGAGCTGCGGCAGCCGCCGTAGTCGCGAGAAACTGTCTTCGAGTCTTCATCGATGGTCAGGCTTTCGCGGGAATTGCGACGACAGCGCGGCGCCTCTCATCATCTTATCAACAGCAAAAGGCCTCAAACGAGCAAAAGACCTCAAGATCAAACACTCCGCATGAGCGTTCCGGATTCCTTCGGGCAACTTGCGAAGCGGTCGGCCAGAGTCAAAATGTCATGCTGAGCGCAGGGGACGGAGAGCCAAGCAACCCGTGCGCTCAAGATGCTAATTGAGATCGAGTTCACCTATAGTACGAACATCTGCACGAAGCCAAGACTGAGAAACCGGCGCGAGTCGATTTGCTGTGCGCTGATATAAAATCGGGGCAGTCCGAATCGCTTATGAGCAAGATCGAAATCCAAGCGCAGCCAGTCGTTCGCAGTCGAGTTCTGATGCCAGCGTTGGTGTTTAGTGTGCTTGTGGGCTTTACGCTCGCCTTGTTTTTGTTTCCGGCGCTGATCATTCAACCTTTCAAATATCAATCTCCCCGGGGAATCACGCTGGCCATGGCGGTCCGGCAAGTTGCGCCCCTCTGGTCTCTGGCTAGCCTGGCGGCAGCGCTGCTCTTCGCGGTCATCCTTTGGGAACGCATCGGTCGTTGGACGCGGCCCTTGCTTGTGCTAGGAATTGTGCTCGCCTCGGCAGCAACCGTCATGTCGCGCATCGATTATTTTGAGTGGATGTTTCACCCCGCGGGAACGCCCGGATTCCGCAGCGCGGATCAGGCGCAGCTTGCCCCATCCGAAATGGTGATGGCGGTGAACCTCAACGGAGATGCGCGGGCTTACCCGATTCTCGAAATGGCGTATCACCACATCGTGAATGACACGGTCAGCGACGTACCCATCGTCGTGACCTATTGAACGCTTTGTCACACCGGTCTGGTGTGGAAACGGACGGCAGCGGGACGAGTGTTTCATTTTCATCTTGCCGGCATCAATAATCAGAACTTTCTAATGCGCGATGAAGAGACCGGGACGTGGTGGCAGCAAATCACGGGCCGCGCCGTTTCTGGCCCGCTGCAAGGCGAACAGCTTGATCCAGTATTGAGCGATGAGCTTACGTTTGCGACCTGGAAGGGCGAGAATCCGGCGGGAAAAGTTCTGGCGCCGGTGGTGAAAGATTCGAAAGAGTACGAGAGCAACTGGGAGCCGGAGGTGGCGAAGTTGCCAGTCGTGATTTCTTTCCCGGGTACAGCTCTGGCCTCGCGCGATGTTGTCATCGGCATGGAGGTTGGTGGGGCGAGCCGGGCCTATCCGCTGAGCGCGCTGCTGTCGGAGAAGGTGATCGAAGACCATCTTGGCGGACTACCGATCGCGCTCATCGTTGGCCCGGACGGAAAGTCGATACGCGCATTTGTTAGTACCGTCGGCGGAACTGACATCGAGCTGTTCCGCAATGTGGACGCGAGCGATTGGTCGCTCATGGATGTCTCCGGTTCGAGCTGGGATTTCAAGGGCTGTGCGGTCTCTGGGCTGATGCAGGGGAAGTGCCTGAAGGAAATTGTTGCGCTGAAAGACTATTGGTTCGACTGGCGCAATTATCATCCCGCGACCGAAGTTTATAAGAGATAAGAGATCGAGGAAGGCGTTCGTGGCCAAGCAAGTCAACACTCTCTTCTGGGACATCGGCGGTGTGCTCCTCAACAACGCATGGGATCACGACGAGCGGCGCGAAGCGCTGGCCCATTTCGCGATCGACGAAGCGGAGTTCGAGCCGCGTCACCAGCCGCTGGTTCCAGCGTTTGAAGAAGGACGACTCAGTCTGGATGACTATCTGGAGCAGACGATTTTTTATGTTCCGCGTAAGTTCACGAAAGACGATTTCAAGCAGCGCATGTTTTCTTTGTCACACGCGCTACCAGAAAGCCTGAGTTTGGCGAGAAGTCTGGCGGCCTCTGGAAAGTTTCGCATGGCGACTTTGAATAACGAGTCCCGCGAGCTGAACGCAGATCGCATCGCGACGTTCGGATTGCATGAAATTTTCGGCCTTTTTCTAAGCTCCTGCTACGTGGGGTTGCGCAAACCTGACGCAGCGATTTATCGTCTGGCGCTCGATGTAACACAGAAACCGGCGGAAGAATGTTGCTTCATCGACGATCGCGCTGCCAATCTTGAAGCGCCGATGCGGCTGGGAATGCATGTGATCCAAATGCAGAGCGTGGGGCAACTTCAAGCCGACCTAGCGAAGATCGGCGTGGCCTAGGCGCGCTAGGTCTTGCGCGCCGGACGCAGCAGCGGAATGGCGGCGACGGGCGCAGCAGCGGGCGCATCGGCCGCGGCCAGACTCAGGTCGCTCGACCACGAGTCTGAGACGATTTTCCACTCGCCATTGGCCCGGGCCGCAACGATGAGATACTTTCCGCGCTCCTCGCGGCGTTTTCCGGCAGCGGTGGGAACCAGCATTTTGCAGCGTCCGGCTTCGTAGGCGACGTCGCCGAAAATTTCTGTGCGAACGGTATCCATTTCGACGTCGCCCAATCCAGCTTCGAGCAGCGAGAAGAAGAATTCGCGAACCGCGGCGACTCCGCGGACTGGCGGAACGTTCGGTCGCATGATAAGGGCATCCGCGCCGTAGAGTTCCACAAGATCGTCGAGGTGCTTGGTGTTGCAGGCCTGAGCCCAATCCTGGGCGAGCTGACGTACGGCGGCTTCGGCGCGGCTGGGCGCGGCGCCGGATAGTGGAGCGCGTGGGCGACCCGCATCGCGCGAGATGGCGCCGACGGGCTCGGCAGAGTTTGGCTGGGCTGCGGGAACTGCGTCCCCGGCAAAATAGTGATGATGATAGTGGTGGTGGTAGTGATGTTGGCCCGCGGGTGAAGCCGAGTGATTGGGCTCCAGTGCGCGCGCAGCCGTCGCCAGTTGAGTCGAGGCAGGCGAAGACGGCGCACCGCAGATGGAACAAAACTTATGCTGGGCAGGATTCTTGCTCCCGCAGGACGAACAAATTGCAGTGGCGGAAGCGTGGGTTTCTTCGACGGAAGCGGCCGCCGCTTCCTGGCTGGAAACCTGAAGGTCCAACTGCTGAATGGCATGGAGAGCGGTAGCGATGGCGTCACTGGTCGGCATGGCGCGCAGGGTTTCGTAATTCAGGCGCCGGACAAACTTCTCGTCTGGCTTTTCCGCGGCGTTCTTAGGGTTGGTAGATTTGTCGCGATCCACGAGATGACTCCAGTCGCTTCATTCTAGACCAAAGGGTGCCTTGACCGAACCGCTCGAGTGGCGTAGTCCTACCGATGCGAAAACTCGACCCTACCCTCCGATTCCATCGGCACCCCGTTGCAGGTTGCGGGACGGTAGCGCCAGTGGCTGACTATGCTGAGCAAGGTCGCATCCTGGGAGTCGTCGGAGTTTTGCAGGATGAGCGGACTGTGAACCCGTCCGTCAACGCCGATGATGAAACTTAGAGTGATGTGATTTTGCGAGGGCTGATCGATCAGCGGATTCGGCGTAGCGATGGCCTCGGGATCGGCGACGTTTTCGCAGTCGGTCGCAACGGCGGCCTGCTTCAGCGCTTGGAAGTTCGCCTGTCGCGTGACGCTTGCCCAAACCTGCGCTTCTCTGGCGTTCATCCCTGCCGCGGAAGAACCTAAGAACTGAGGCGGATTCATGGCCGCGCCACCAATGCAAATGGTCACTATCGCGGCGGCCAGTAATGATCTACGCATGGGAGAAACCTTGCGGGAGCCGCGCGGAGAAGAGGCCGATCACAGCTCCCTGTTGGCATATTCACGGCAAGCCGCGTGCCACAAACGCACTGATTTATTAGATTTACTATCAATCACTTAGCGAGTACGGCGAGTCTGACGTATGCAAACTTTTGCAGCCTGATATTTGGCGTCACTCCTTAAGGTCACTGGTCGTCCTCACTCCCCGGCAAAAAGCTGGAGCGCCCAGTTGCGGATGGGCGGTTTTCCGGTCGCTCGCCTTACGTCTTGCAGAAGCCTTATCAAATAACTGATAGCAGCCCAGACGAGAATGATCACGCACCAGGCCCAGGTGAACATGATTCCAGCGGCCCAAAAGTCATCCCCTTCTTTTCTGTTTATGACGGTAATAAAGGATTCGCCGCTGATCCAAATCCTCAGCAGCGGGCAGACCACGAATAGTCCGAGCGCGTCGGCCATGGCGCGAATCGCGGCGCGACGTCGCGTCCATAGCGGACGAAAGGCATTGAACCCTGCAATGGCGCTCTGGGCGGCCAACAAAAAGAGAATCGGCCAATACAAGGCATGCTGGATAATCGGCGCAGGCTTTATATCAAGAAGAGGAATTACCGGGGTGTGCAGGACGTTGATCCACCAAAGCAGGAAGGCGAAGTTCCACAAGAACTCTCCGATCGATGAGCTGCGGCGCACGCGATTGAGGTCGCGTAAGGGACGTATTTTGCGATGGCTCGCGGCATTCAGCAGTCCTGATCCCGCGTGGTAGTGTTCGAGCAGTGCGAAGATTCCGGTGACTGCGGCGAAGTTAACCACGAAGGCATTGAAGAACGGCTCCAACATCGCTTGGATCGCGGGGCGCAATGGGCCGCCGCCTCCGAACGAAGCGAAGATATGAAGAGCGATCCCGATGATCAGCCAAGGGGCGAAGACGTACGTCCAGACCAGCTTGAGCACAAACCGGTACATGGGAAACAACGCCGGCCCGATCAGCGACTGCTGCGGCAAGTAGCGTTGCGCGACGAGCATGGGAGGGCCGAACTTCTGCAGCAAGTCAGCGATCTCGGCGGCGTTCAGCGGACGCTGCCGCGAGGACTCTTGCTCTTCAACTTGGGAACGCAGTTCCTCCGACAACTCGGCGAGAATATCGTCTCGCTGCGCCTTGGGCAGCCAGAATTTGACGTGTTTTAA
>Ga0302320_10010841_pt1 | contig 19385 bp, 20 predicted proteins | sample Bog_T0_3_FD_202130 | JGI IMG/M metagenome (GOLD analysis project Ga0302320, IMG submission 202130) | Peat permafrost microbial communities from Stordalen Mire near Abisko, Sweden - Bog_T0_3 | ecosystem: Environmental > Terrestrial > Soil > Wetlands > Peat | place: Sweden: Abisko, Stordalen Mire... | reverse complement strand
GTTGGCTGGGGACTGAGCGCGTGTCATCGCATAGCCCCGGCGAGATTCAAAGGACACTATACACGTAGACGCGGCGCGCGAAGGTCATGGGGACGCGGGTTCAACTCCCGCCACCTCCACCATTTTGTCGTTATTATGCAATATCTTGCGCACTTGACGCTCTGATTAACCATCAGAGCCTTCTTTGAGCTCTAGGAGCGAATTGAGGGACCTCATCTGACCCCAGTCCGGTCGCTCCCCACGGCGGTCGACCAAAATTGAGGCAGCGAATGACAGGGTCGCGCCGTTACTTGTTAAATTCTAGAGCCGCACTGCGAATCAAGCGATCGCCGCGATCTGAACCCAAGCGGAATATTAATGAATAGCGGCGCGACCAGTTACGTCCTGATTAGATGCGGGCGAGCTATCACTGGCCATCGAGCTCCTTCAGCAACGCCTCCAGCTGGCGCTGGCGGGGCAGAATTTTCCGTTCCACAAAGCGGCGCCACACCCGGGAAGCGCTTCTGACAACTAACATCCAGCAGACGATGAAACCGACTAGGCCCCACAACCTGGCATCGCTGAAGGTCCGGTCATGGATCCACCGGCTGGCAAAGAAGGCCGCCACGCTAATGATAAGCAGCAGCCGAATGCCTAGCCGGCTCGCGGGGCGGGTTCTCGCCGCCGCGTAGTCGCACAGGGCGAGTTGCCGGTTGATTTGATCGCGCAGCGACTCGCCAAAGCGTTGCTCACGCACTGCCTGCGCTCGCTGTCTCAGATAGAACCTGCCGACGATGAGCAAGGCGGCGGCCACGCCGGCGACGACGCAGGCGACCGGCACGGCGTAAACCCAACCGGATAGCACAACACCACGCTGGCGGTAGATCATGAAGAAGAGGAACCGCGCCAGGACGGCGACGAAAAGCGTGACCATTCCGTAGACGATCCATCTTTCCCGGCGTCGCCATTTCTGCGCCTGCGTCTCTTCCCGCCGCAGCGCCAGCCGCAGCAGCGTTTCGTTGACGCCATGCAGCGGCGACGCGTCCTGCGATTTCCAGACCGCCATCAATTCGTCGAGATTCATGATTTTGTTTCCTCCATACGTTTGTCGACCAGCACCGACTTGATCCGGTTGATTTTCACGCCGACGTTGCTCTCGGTGAGGCCGGTAATGCCGGCGATTTCCTTGTAGCTGAAGCCGTCGAGCAGCAGTAGCGCCACGGAACGGTCGACGTCCTTGAGCTGCGCGATCTGGTGATACAGCCACTCCACGCGCGGGTCGCGCTTCTCCGACGGAGTCGTCAGCAAATCTTCCATCCCCTCGAATGGCTCCTTGCCCCCCTGATGCCGGCCCTCCTTGCGCGTCCACGCGAGCGCCGTGTTCAGGGCGACGCGATACATCCACGTGGGCACGGACGACTCGCCGCGGAACGCGTCCACCGAGCGCCAGACCTGCACCGCGACTTCCTGGAAGAGATCCTGCCGGTCGGCGTGCTCGAACGCGTAGGCATGGACCACCTTGAAAAGGATCCCTTTGTGACCTGCGAGCCATTCGCCGAAGATACGATCGCGTTCGCTGTCGTGCATGGCCTTCCCGCTAAGGTGATATCCGTTTGCCCGTCACCAACCGGCCGCCACGCGAGAGCTCGGCTCCGGTCACCGCGCCGTTTGCATCGGCGGTGAACCGAATCTGCGCATCCATGACCTTCCAAAAGAACGCGAGCGGCGCTTCGGGAAAAATCGGCAACGCGGGTGCGCCGGCAACGCCTTCCTGTTGCGCCCGCAGGACCGCGCCTTCGCGCGTGATCGCGATGATGGTCGCAGAGCCGAAGGCATAGCGGCCGACAAACTGGTCGAGCTGCGCCGCCGGCAAGGAGATTTCCGTATGCTCCGTGGGTGGAGGCGGCGTCGACGCGAAGGGACTTCCGATGAGAATATGCTCCCCGAGGTCGACCGTTGAGGGCTCGGCCGCGGTGTTGGCGAGTGCCACCACGGCCCGGCCCTGCATCGGGTCCAGTGCCAGCGTCGCACGGTATCCGCCGGTCTGCCCCGAGTGCGTCCACAGCTCGCGACCGGGTGCGGAGTGCAAGACCACCCAACCGAGCGCCTGATCAAACTGGGGACTATTGCCCGGAACGCGCACGGAGAGCATCGTTTTCACGGCCGGAGCGATTGGCGAATGGGGATCCATCGCCGCGACGGCGAAGGTCAGCAGATCTGCGGCGCTCGAGCGGATGCCGACACAGCCCACTAGGATCCCGCCGTCCCAAGGTTTGACCGGTCGCATGAAGGCATCGAAGGCCGGAGCCAGCCGCGCCGCATCGGTCGGTGGCAGGGTTATCATCGTGTCGTTCATGTGGAGCGGGCGCGTGATTCGATCACGCAGCAGCGTCTCGTAATCGGTGTGGGCTGCCCGCGTGAGCAGATAGCCGAGCAGACCTACGCCGAGATTCGAATATTCCCATTCCGAGCCGGGGGCACGCGTCAACTGGTAGCGATCGAGAAATGCCAGCAGCCGCTTTTCGTCATAGTCCGCGAACGGGCCGTCGGGATCGCTGATCGGCCGCATGTCGTCGGCCATCCGCGGCAATCCCGACCGGTGCGTCGAGAGATCGCGCAAGGTGATCTGGCGCCCGTTGCGTTCCGTCACCTTGTGTCCCGCCGGCAGGTATTTTGCAGCCGGATCATCGAGCGAGACTGCACCCTTGTTGACCATGTCGGCCAGGATCAGTGACGTGAACACTTTGCTGATCGAGCCGATCTCGAACAGCGTGCTGCGGTCGAACTTGGCCCCGGCGCCCGTGCCGCCCGCGACAAACCGCTGGCCGTCCGGTCCGAGCACGCCGACCACGATTCCCTGCCCGGGGCGCGGTGCATTTCGCTGGGTGATCAACCTGGCAATCTCGCTGTCCGGCGGCGGTTGCCAGGGAGCGAGGGCGCCTTGCGCAAAGTTGAGCGCCATGGCAGTGCCCCTGGCGCTGGTGAGGGTCCCTTTCCACTGCTGCGCGGCACTGTCCCAATCGCCTTCATAGGCAGCGTTGCCGCGGGGAATCCGAAATGCGAGGTGACCGCTGGTTACTTTGAGGTCAGAGAGCGGCGTCGGGTTGCCCGCATTTTCGAGCTTCGCACTGAGCGTTCCATCCGCACCGCGCTCGACGTGGAGCACCAACGTAATTTCAGCCGCTGGGCTCTTGACCGTGCCGTGCCACGAACCGACGATGTCAGGCCCCGATGGGGCCTGCGCCGGCGCGGCGAATCCCTGACTGGCGGGCGTTGCTGCGGGAGAGGATTCGGTGGCCCGGCATGGATTTGCGCCAAAAATCGTCAGTGCAACGACCAGGGCATGGGTGGTCTTTAACGATAGGTTCATGTGAGTTTGATTCAGTTAGTAGCGCCGGCCGGGTCTTTTCTTACACCCAAGGTATTTTTTTGACGGTATAGGTGCCCGACCCGCGATGGAAAGATGGGACACTTCCGACAGGTCACGTCGTCCCTCAGCACGGGCTCATCAGAGCAGCCTTCGCACCTGTGCCCCCTGTCATATTATTGGATACCGCCAACAGATGACGCTCGCTGCGCTCGAATTCTTCTAGCTCTGCCCCGCCCGTAGCGCCCTAATTGCTCCTTGGCGAAACGTTCTACGTGGTACTCTTGAATCGGAAAAACAAGCCCATCGGGCGGCACAAAGTCACCACCGGCACGGCGACCGCTGCGCTTTGCCACCCTCCGAGAGGTCTTCCGAATTGCGGTGCTGGGTACGGCTTGCTCAGTGCTGCTCTTCCACAATCACCCTTCGGGAATACCTGAACCCAGTGCGGCGGATTTATCCATCACGAAACTGCTCGTCGGCGCTCGGCACTGCTTGGAAATTCCCGTACTCGACCACATCATCATCGGCGATGCCTGCGACGACCCGAGCGGGAACGGCTACTTCAGCTGGAGCGAATCGGGGCTTATGTAGCCCGTTTGGCCGCTACGGCAGGGCGCCTACCCCGCTCTGCCCTGGCTTCCAGACAACTTCCAGACAATCCCCTCTGAGAAACGTTAAAAACAGCGTTTCCTCTCAAAGGAGGGCAGGCGTATTCAACTCCCGCCACCTCCACCAATTTGCTTTTATTCAACGACTTAATTAACAATTGTGCAAGCGCATAGTCCGACAGCGTGCAAGCTCGCGAACGGCGATGAGCCGCTCGCGGTCTTCCGGCTCGCGGACATCGCGGTCGAGGACAGCTGTGCTGCGATCACTCATTTCGATTCCGCAGGCGGATTCGCTTTGAGCCAGGCTTGAAAGCGCGGATTGCCGCGCAGGCAATCCCAATCCGGGGAATAACGAAGCGCTGGCCAGGGCTGGGGATGGACCTGCATGAGGCCGTCGACGGACTCATCCTGCCGGCCGAGAACCGCCTTGATGAGTGCGGCTTTGGTGCGACGCCCACGATTGAGCTCGGGGAGCCCACCTCCGGCGCCGACCATTTGTTCGTAAATGCGCAGCGCCTGCTCGCCTTCGCCGCGCTCCCCCAAAAGGGCGAGCAGTTGCGCCTTCCAACCGAGCAACTCAATCGAATTAGGCTGCGATTCCAACCGCTGCTCGACAACTTGCAGTGCGGCCTGCCAATCCGCGCGCGCGGCATCGGTGTCTCCCTTCATTTGACGGGCCATGCCGGTGAAATAGCCTTTGGGACCGCTGAAAACGTCGCCCTTCTCAAGATAATCCTTCGGGACCGAATTCAGCACGGCCAGAGTCTTGTCCGGCTCGCGTCGCCAGAGCCAAATCGTACTGGCAAAGGATGCGCCCCATTCCTCCAATAAGTACTGCGCCGGGATTTTTTCGAGTAGCACTCGTGCTTGTTCCAGATCGCCGTGGTCGTTACAGACGTAGAGCAGCTTTTTCAGATAGGCCGCAGCGCTTGGGTGCACCGCGAGGACCTGATCGATGACATTTTCACCTTCGGGATTGCGGCCTTGATGTCGCAACGCCTCCTCCTTTCCAAACATCGCAATCGGGTCCCCGCCCGGAAGGGCGTTGGCGCGATCGGAATAGATGATCGACTCCTCGTCACGGCCCTGTCCCCGCAACGCGCTGGCCAGCGTCCGAAGTACCCGCTTGTCGGTCGGCATGCGTTCAACCAGCTGGCGCAGCATGCGGATCCCCTCGTCCCGAGTGGTGTTCTGCCGACGATAGTAGTTGGCCAGCGCAAACTGCGCCTCGTTCGAGCTTGGAGCCAGTCGCACAGCCCGCTCCGCCTGGGTTTTCGCCGCCTCGTACCGTTCCGGCGACCGGTCATATCCGAAAACGACGAAGGCTAGCGACACTTGGGACTGTACTGCCCAAGCTTCGGGGTCCGCCGGATCGGTCTCGACCGCCCGCTGGCACAGTTGATCGGCCAGCATCCAATCATCGCGCATGGCTTCGTCCTGCATTTCCCAGATTGTCCATGCTTTCGCTTCCAGTTGGCGTGCTTCCGACACGGGCGGGACCGTGACCTCGACCGAAGCCGCGGAGAGGGCCCTGCTTCCAGAAAACCGCAGAAACATGAATACCGCGACCGCCCCAACGACCGCGACCGCAAGGATGGCCCAAGCAAGGCGTGAAGATTTCCGCCGAGGTGACGCCGCGTCGAGTGCACCGACCGGAGAACGCGCGGGCGCTCCGGGTAGGTGCGGCGACTGCAGCAAACGCTTGATCTGCTCCACGAATTGAGGGGTCGGCAACGCCCCGGGCAAACGGGTCCACTGCACGCGACGGAACTCCGTCGGCACGGCCGGGGTCGAATCCGGAGTGTCGTCGACGACCACCGGCACCAGAAACGGCACCCCCTCCATCAGGAGGTGCGTCTGCTCGACCGCCAGCTTCCATTCCAGCCGGAAATAGCCCTTGCCGCGCTCCTCCGTATGCCGGGAAACAATCGGGAGAAAAAGTGTGCAGGAATCGATTTGCTGCCGGATCTTCGCATCCCACGCATCGCCTCCACGCAGTTCATTCTGATCGAACCACACCTCGATTCCGTGGCTGCGCAACGCCTCCGCGATGCGCTGCGCCGCTGCAGAGTCCTCGCGGGCATAACTGAGAAAAACCGCTCGTCGCGGCGAACCATCTTCCGAGCTGGAACCGGGACTGGGCATGAACAGATCATGGGTGCCAGCCGGGCCCAGAATGAGCCAGCCTAAAGCGGTCCGATCCCGTGAATTAGCCACGGCTCCTTCGTCGCGTTGGCCGATGTCACTGGTTCCCACCTTGCATCCACCGCCTTATCGCCGAATATATATCCATGCGCCAAAGGATCATCACAACCAACCGGGACATCCTCGGCGGAGCTCCAGTCTTCTCAGGGACTCGAGTTCCAGTTCAAACGTTGCTTGATTACCTCGAAGCGGGCGACTCGATCGACGACTTTCTCGAAGGTTTTCCCACGGTAAGGCGCAAGCTCGTGATCGCATTCCTCGAGACTGCCAAGGAGCAGATGATTGCTTCGGCCCGCTAAAGTGAAGCTGCTGTTGGATGAGTGTATTGATCGCCGTTTTGCCAAGGAGCTTCCGGGTCATTGGATCCGCACGGTCCCCCAGATGGCTGGGCAACGATCAAGAACGGAAAGCTCCTGCGACTGGCCGAACAGGATTTCGACGTCTTTGTGACGGTAGACCGCAATTTGGCGTTCCAACATCCGATTCCAAAATTCCGGCTCGCGGTCGCCGTTCTACGGGCACCAAGCAATCGTCTGAATGATCTGAAGCCGCTCGCGCCCTTGTTGCTCGCGGCGCTGTCTTCCTTGGAACCCGGCCGCGTCCGCGTCATCGAGAAATAGCTTCGAATCGAGATGCTGGTTTGGGCAATTGCCCAAGAAATTCCTGCCAACATTCGTACCACTTTATGCATGTTCCAGCCAAATCCTGCCAGGCTGGTCTAATGGCCGATCGTCTGAACGTAGCGCATTTATCTTTTTGATAAACGGTTAGAGAACCCTCACAGACCGATTTCAACTCCCGCCACCTCCACCACTTTCGTCACAATTCAAGGCCCCGATCCCGTTCCTTGCTCGCGCACACACTGCGGACTTACCCGGAGCCCAGCGACCGGCCCTTGCCGAGATTCGGACGCTTGAGGGTCGGAGCGAGCTGAAGTGCACATTCTATACAGGCCTTCCGAATGACCGACCAGTCCTGCCATCGGCTCGATAGCTTTTTAAACTCGCTCAAGTCAGTCTGCGAAAGATCGAACGGCATCGGACTCGACAGCTGGACGATCAGTTGCTGTGTGGGGGACTCGCCGTTCGGTTGCGGGTAAACCCGGTCAAAGGAACCCATTGCGGCCAACGTACCTTTCATCCCAAGCCGATCATGCATCGCGACAAAGTCGATGTAGTCCCTCGTGGCGTTCCGCTTGAGGATGAGCACCGCCTTTATCCGCAGCATTTCGGCCTTGGTGGGCACCGTGATCGTGTGACCCCTGGCAGAAACCTGCTCCGTTTCCAGAGGTTCGTTGCGTATCAGCTGCCGCACACCCGTCTCGATTCCGTCCAGGCTGCCGCGAATCTGCACGGGGCGACGAACCCGGGCGGTCCTCCACCCGGCCACGGACTCAAGCTGGGCGAGGACATGGTCGAAACGCGAGGTCAAATCTGTCAAAACATGGTCAGCATCGGTCGATATCCGGTGATTCGCGTGGATCGCCGTCGCGGTTCCACCGACCAACACGGCATCCGGCAAGAGTTCTTGGAGGTGAGCGGCAGCCGTGAGAATGCGGTCCCACTCAGGCAATGGCTTGATTGGAGGCATAGTTGTTCCAAAAATGATAACGCTGAGCGAAGTCGTCGGAAGCGTGGGGCTTGCAAACGCGCAGGACCCGAGACCGGATCTCGGGTGAAGCATCGACCGCTGTCAGAAGGAACCCCCACGACTCTCGCTGGCCTCGGTCAATCACGTCGTCGATCGCCGCGAGTGTAAAGCGGCTGTGGTTCAGATTCCGATGCCGCATCCCTGTGTCGAAAACGGCCGCCGTGCGGCGGGCATTGATCGCCCTCATGCGTTCCCGGCGAAGGGCACGCTCCGCCTCGGAATAGTTCTTTGTTTTCCCAGCCGACAGCGAAGCCAGCAAGCGGGCGGCTTGCTTGCGCGTGAGGGTGTTCCGACAATGGGGGCATTTGGGAAGCATGGCAGTACGGCCAAGGTTCAAACGATAAGCGGTTATTGTCAAGTTGGTCCATGCTTCCACTTTTCTCCGGGTGATCCCCAGAGCGTTCCAGACAAAAACCAGACAATTCCGAGCGCCAGATCGGATCTATCAGCAAATCAGTCGGAGGGGAGCGCGTGGGTTCAACTCCCGCCATCTCCACCATTTTGTTGCACTTCAGTGACCCGCGTCGCAGCGTCGCGACATGCGCCGATTTTCCGGTCGTGCAGGGCTGGCGTTTCTTGCAATGGCGTCCGCCGTCGTGGCGCAACCGATTCCGTCCGCTGTCCTTTCTGATCCTCCGCCGGACAAGGTATTTCCCGCCGAAATGGATGTGGTGGCGATCCCGAGCCATGGCAGCACGATGCATGGGGTGCTTTATCTCGCGTCGGGCGCTGGTCCACATCCCACCCTGCTGCTCATGCACGGATTTCCCGGCAACGAGCAGAACCTCGACCTAGCCCAATCGGTGCGCCGCGCGGGTTGGAACGTGCTTACGTTTCATTATCGGGGTTCGTGGGGAAGCGAGGGAGCGTTTTCATTTGGCCATGCGCTCGAGGACGCTGACTCGGCCATCGCTTTCCTGCGCGATTTGGCCCATGCGAAGCAATATCGGGTAGATCTCCTCCGGATCGCCATTGCCGGTCATAGCATGGGGGGGTTGATGGCCGCGCACGCAGCCGCGAACGACCAGTCGATTTTCGCCGTGGCCCTGATTTCGGCTTGGAATATCGGCGGCGAAGCGGGCGCCCTGAAATCCGACTCGGACCGAGCTCAAGAGGTGAAGGCCTTTGCGGAGAGCATGGAGTCTCTCACCGGGTGCACTCCCGAAACGCTGGTTGCAGATGCGCTCGCGCACCAAACCGAGTGGAATTTTATCGCCTACGCCAACGCGCTTGCTAACCGACCTTTGCTTTTCATTACCTCAGATGATGGCAACGCACCTGATTCCGAGGCTCTCGCCGCCGCGGTGCGCAAAGCGGGCGGCAAGAAGGTAACCCAAGTTCATTTTCCGACCGATCACCCCTATTCGGACCACAGGATTGCGTTGGAGGCGGCCGTTATCCGGTGGCTTGAAACATTGGATTCGGCGAAGCCCTGACTTACTGTTTCATTCGCGCTAGTTAATATTTTCATTATGGTTTCCCGATTGCCGACGAAGATCGAACAGACTTTTTCACGTTCAACTCGACCGAGCCCCCAGCCCACCTAAATCATGAATCCAATTGGGAAATCGCGGATGAAGACTAAACAATCACTCCTGTCCATCATCGCCTTCGCGGCCGCGCTTCCCGTCGCCGCCTACGCCCAAGACGGCTCGGTGCAGCTCGGCGCGGCAAGCCGCGGCCTCTCGTACTCCCAGGAAGAGGCGGCGCCCCCGCCTGAAATCAAGAACCCGCCTAAATCCTGGGTCGATCCGGACACGGGCCACCGGGTATTCCGGCTCACCGACGAGCCGGGCTCAGACAGCAACTACTTCAACGTGAATGCGTTCTCGCCCGATGGGAAGGAGATGATGTACGTGGTGAACGAAACCGGCAACATCGGCGTCGTGGATATGACGACGCTTAAGACCCGGATAATCGTGCAGGCGAAGGATGCGGACCACCGCCCCCACGCGATCCATGTCGGGTACACCACGCCGACCATTTTCTACACCTTGCCCACCGAGGGGGCCGATCCGTCGCAGCCCGCCGACCGGCAACTTTCGACGCTCTGGGCCGTCAACATGGAGACCGGCGAAATCCGCAAGGTGATCGACCTGCCCCGCCGGGTGAGCATCGTCAGCATCAACGCCGATGAGACCCTGGGAGCCGGCGGGTTGATCGAAGGCGCGGGCCCCCAGGCGGGATACGGCGCCAGGCAGGCCGGGCCCGGCGGCATGGGCCGGCGCAACCTCGGCGAGGCGATGGATAAGGGTCAGATGATGGAGCGACGCCTGGCCGCGCACTATCCGATGACCATGTTCACCATCGATCTGCACAGCGGCAAGATGACCACGCTCCTCCAGCACGACACGGACTGGCTCAACCACTTCCAATTCTCCCCGACCGACCCCACCTTGCTGCTCTTCTGCCACGAGGGCATGTGGTGGAAGGTCGACCGCATTTGGTCCATGCACACCGACGGCACCAAGCCCATCCTAATCCATAAGCGGACGATGGAGAATGAAATCGCGGGGCACGAGTGGTGGGGCGCCGACGGCAAGACCTTGTTCTATCAGCTGCATTATCCCAGCGGCATGGAGTCGTCGTTTATCGCCAGCTACAACGAAGACACGGGCGAGAGAGTCTGGCTCCGCTACTCGCCTGACTTGACGTCGATTCACGACAACTCCTCCCCCGACGGGAAGCTCTTCTGCGGCGACGGCGGCTTCGGGACGCCCAGCATCTTCCTGCTGCGCCCCGTGGTCGACAAGGACCAAGGCACGCTTGGCACCGACCTGATCAAGCCCGGTCATCTGGAGGGGGAGAAGCTCGTGAATATGGCCAAGACGGACATTCACAACGCGCACAACTACCGCCTCGAGCCGAACCCGATGTTCAGCCCGGACATGAAGTACGTGATCTTCCGCTCGAACTTCTTCGGACCCGATTACGCCTTCGCCGTCGAAGTCGCCAAGGCGACGACGCCCTAGCCGCTCCCTTGACGGAGAATCGTTGGGTCAGGGCGCGGTCGGCGCGCCCGGCGAATAACGCACCAAAAGCACGGCTAACCGGGGTGGCGATTGGACAGGCGTCTTGACTGTGCAGATCCATCATGCAGCTTCATCTGTATGAGAACGACCCTTAATCTGGACCAAGCTCTGATGGAGGAGGCGGGCGAGTATTCAGGCGTGAAAGGAAAGACCGCCTTGCTGCATGAGGGTCTGCGGGCTCTCATTCAGCGGGAAGCGGCGGCGCGGCTGGCCGCCCTCGGAGGCAAGGATCCAAAGGCGACGGCCGCACCGCGGCGGAAGGCGGCAAAGCTAGCGTGAGGATTTTGGTCGATACTTCCGTCTGGATCGATCACTTCCACCGGACGGAGCCGCGCTTGCAGGCCTGCCTGCAGGCGGGTCAGGTCTGGACGCACGCAGTAGTGATCGGAGAACTGGCGGCGGGACGCTTGAAGCAACGGGCGGACATCCTGCGCCATCTCCAAAAACTGGAGCGAGCGGAAGAGATGGACCTGGATGAGGGTTTGCACTTCCTAGACGCCCATTCCCTTGCAGGGCGTGGGTTGTCTTGGTCGGACGTGCAACTACTGGCAGCGGCGCGCATTGACGGTCTCAGGCTGTGGACCAGGGACCGGGCGCTGCGCAAGGCCGCGACGGAGTTGGACCTGATTCACGCGGCCGATTGAGACGCGGCTGGCGAAAGCCAGCCCGCACTGGGTCGATCGGTCTCAATCCAACGGCGGCAAGCAGTTCAAAGACCGCGTCTAACCAAACCAGAGAAACAGCGTGACGTCAGTTGCCGTAAGGGCGCACGATCTCGGTCACCGGCTCCTTGGGAATATCGTAGCTCGCGACGGGATCGGGATGGGCCGGATCGAAGTGGGTGGCATCCGGAGCGAGGTACTTGGCCAGATCCGGAGCGGCGGACCGGATGCCGCGCACGACGCACTGCGCCAATTCCCAGCTGCCATAATCGGCCTGATGGGTCGTATCGGTCTTGCCGGACGGTCCGGTCGCGAACACGGCCGGGGCCTGGGCCGGCCCAAGGGTCTCATAGAGCACCTTGCTCATGGCGTTCAGGTCGACCAGGGGGACCTGCTCCTCCTGGCAGACTTTACGGATGGCGTCGGGAAAGTCGCCCAGGGTGTTGACAAGCGTGTTGCCTTCAAAAGCGAGGCGGTTCATCGGGGTGACCAGGATGATGGTGGCGCCGTGCTGGCGCACATCGGCGACGTACTGCTTGAGGAAAGTCGTGTACGAAGCGTAAGCGCCCGGGTTGGGGCCGCGGTCGTGCTGGTCGTTGTGACCAAATTGGATCATCACGTAGTCGCCCGGCTTAATCAGGCTCATCACCTTGGCCCAGCGATGCTCGCCGATGAAGTCGCGGGCCGACTCTCCGGATTCGGCATGGCTGGCGACCACAATATCCGGACCGAAGAACCTCGTGATCATCTGGCCCCAACTGTTGTGGGGCTCGCGGGGCTGGTCTGTCATCGTCGAATCGCCGATCAGAAAGAGTGTCGGAAGGCCGACGGCCGGCGCGATCTCGACCGACGAGACCGCCGGATGGTCATCGCAGAACTCGAGCGTCAGCTTGTCGTCCCACGACCAGGCTTCCGTCGTTTTCTCGCGCGGCTTCAGGCGCACTTCGCCGCCGGGATAAAAGGGCCGCCGGATCGCGACGTTGAAGGTGCGCGTCACCACCGCGCCATCGGCGGTGCGGATTCGCTGGAGCATCAGGCGCCGCAGCTCCGCCTTGACGGTTGTCACCGAGGCGCCGGCCGGGTCGCCCAGGGTCACCGTGACGCGGTAATTGCCCTCCGGCAGGGCGACCGAGAAATAGATGGGCTGGTCCGCGGTGATGAAGCCGCCCTGCCCCGGACGGTCAACCGCCGTGACCTTGGAACCGGGCTCGAAGCCAAATCCCGCGGCGGCGGAATAAGCCGTATCCGGCGCAACGCTCACCGCCCCGGCCGCGGCGGGCCCGGGAGCGAAGGAAAATTTCCGGGGAAAGGCATCCGCCGCTTGCAGCGGGAGGGAGCCGATGGAGAGGATGCCGGCGCCGAGAAGGAACTTGAGGGATGGGGTCATGGGATAATGGGGATAAGACGAAGCAGACGGGATCAGGAATCGGAATATCTTGGGGCGGACCGGCTGCTTGCCATGCCGTCAAGGTAAAGACAACCCTGCCGGCCTCAAGCCCTGCCGCCGTCCGACCGGCCAGCCCTTCAGGCAGGACGCTCCGGTCCGATCCTGAGGGCGACTTTGCCGAAGGGTCGTCGCTCCACCAGGTATTTCAGGGCATCGGCGGCCTCCGCCAAGGGATAGGTTTTGGCTACGATCGGTTTGACGGCTCCGGACGCAAGCAGCGGGAGAAGGCTCTTCCACGCCTCGCTCCAGAAGGCCTGCGGCTGGGCGAACAAGGAAAAGCTCTTGATGCTGGCCCGCTTCCAGATCAGATGCGTGACGTCGATGGTGCTCTTGCGGTCCGCGGCATAGCCCAGGGTCGTCAGGCTGCCGCCGACCGCGAGCGTTGACAGGGCTTCGCTCAGGACCTCCCCGCCAATCGCGTCGATTACGATGTCCGCGCCATAGCCTCCGGTGATCCGCCGCACGCCGTCGCTGAGCTTCTCCTGAGTGACGTCGATCACCTCGTCGAAGCCCAGCGCCTTGGCCTGCCGGGCCTTTGCGGCGCTCGTGCTGCTCGAGATCGCGTGCTTGGCGCCGAGGGCGCGCGCCAATTGCGTCACGGCATTCCCGACCGATCCTCCGATGGCCGGCGCCAGCACCGTCTTGCCGGGCTCGAACCCGACTTGCCGAAGCGCCAGAAAGGCGGTCAGGTAGGCGACGGGAATTACGGCTGCGCTCGGGTCATCGATTTCATCCGGAATCAGGCTGAGGTGTTCCTTCCGCACCGCAACCCATTCGCCGTAGGTGCCATTTTCGAAGACGCCATAGGGTCCGGTGAACATCACCCGCGAACCACCGGGAAACTCCGGTCCGCCTCCCTCCTCGACGATGCCGGCTCCCTCGTTGCCCAAGACCAGCGGCGGCGTCACCCGCGGAAATTGACCGAAGAGAATCGTATGATCGAGCGGTGTGATGCCTGCGCACGTCATCCGCACCAGAGTTCTTCCTTCGGCCGCCGACGGTTTCGGCTGGTCGACCAGCCTGAGTCCGTTATAGCTCCCAAACGCTTCTGCCTGCATCGCTCTCACTTTGTTCGGCCCTTTCTCATTTGAATTGTGGCCCTCGGGCGACGATCGGGAAACGCCCCTGTGACCGGGTAAGAGTTTGTCCCCGCGCGGAGGGAGCTCACTCGGCCGAAATGGCAGTGGAGCCCCTGCGGATTGGGCTCCACGTTCTTTGCCGAAGACGATTTGTCAAATGGCGCCGCGGCGCGCTGATCGACCCTGACGGTCAGTTTCCCGCCGTCGCCGTCGCCGGGATTTCCACCGCGTACACGTTGTTGGCGGTGCCCTTGAGATGCACGGTGAGCACGATCCACCGGAAATCGGGCGTCAGATGGGGATTGGGCTCGATATACTCGGCCTTCGGGTTCTCGTAGGTCGCCGAGAAATCGCAGATGCGCACGACGGGCATCTCCTGGGTCTGCGGGTTCCGTTGGTCGAGCCGGTAGACGCAAAGCCATGGATTGGTGTGCTGGAATCCGTCCCCGACCGCCCACTTGGCGTCCCGGCCGATCGCGTAATGGATGGATCGATTGTTGGACCGGTTGAGAGCGGCCACGGTCACGCCGCCGTAGGAAGAAGGGGCGACGGACACGCCGCCATAGGAATAGCGCGTCTCCACGCCCGTTTTCACATCCAGGTGGGCCAGGGCCCCCGCGCTGCTGATGTCGTACCAGACGGATTCGCCGTCGCGATCCCAGAACTCGTGGGTGATGCCGTCGTTTTCCAGCGGCCCCGTCCGCGGCATGGTCACCTGCCCAGTCGTCAGGTCGAGCAGGCGCAGGCGGTTTTTGATGTGCACCGTGACAAAGCCTTCGTGGATGAACAGTGCCAGATTCGGATTCGTGGGCGAGCCCTGCACGTGTCCCAGCCAATTGTTGTCGTTATCCTGAAACACCAGCGCGAGCTTTCCGGAATCGAGGTCGATCGAATAGATGGCGTTGTGCCTCTGCATGTGTTCATACGCCGCCACCCAGTCGACCCGCCGCAGATGCGGGTCATCCATTTTGGGCTTGGCCGCCACCAACTGGGCATGCTCGGCGGCGAGCTGATCGCAATAGGCGAAGAGCAGTTTGCTTTCATCCGCGGTGAAGCCGAATCCCGCGCCCTGCGCCAGGAGGCCGTGCGGGACCGTGGCAATCTTGCGGGTCTCGCCGCTGTCCAGATTCAGGAGGAAGACGTCGTCGCCTCGGTCGAATGCCGCGGCGCGCCGACGCGGCAGAACGACGAGATGCTGGCCGGTCTGGTGGGTGACCTGACGGATCTCCCCGGTCCGGAGGCTCAAAACGAAGTAACCTTCGTCCTCGCCGCGCTTGCCGCTGAAGAGCATCAGGTCGCCGTCGGCGGTGAAGATATTCTGGTGGAAATAGAACACGCTGGCGCTGTCGAAGCCGCTCGTCAGGTTGACGACCCGAGTGTGGGACGTCGGATCCCGCCAGGCCACATCCGGGTCGTTGGAATGCTGCTGCCAGATCGAACCGATGGTTTCAGGCGCAGGCTGGGCGACGGCAGAGACTACTCCTCCTCCAGAGAGAGCAGCCCCGAAAGCCAGGGTGAGACCGGCGAAAAAACGCGTGGGGTTTGGCGACGTTTGCATAGTCAGGATGATTAGACGAGCAGCCCGGAAGAAAGATGCTCGATCAGCCGATCGCCGATCGAGGCCTGGCCTTGCCCGCGCGTCTCACGCGGGCCGCGGGTCCTCGACGGTTCACTCGGCTCCTCTGGAGAAGGGGCTGAAATCCGAAACCCCTGGACCGATTTCAACACCCACCACCTCCACCTGTTGCTTTTGATTAGCGAGAGCCTGAATCGTTGGAACGCTCACTTCGATTCCGAGGGCGCAATTGACTTGAGCCAGGCTTGAAAGCGCGGATCGCCCCGGATGCAATCCCACTCAGGAGAGTAAATAAGATCCGGCCTTGGGTGGCGGAGGTGGGTTAGCCGGTCAAAGACTTCATCCTGATGGCCCAGGACCGCCATGGTCAGCAAAACCCGGCGGGCATAGAGCGGATTGACAACGAGGCTGTTCCCGCTGCCGGTGCCGACCATCTGGACGAAGATGCGCAATGCCTCCTCGCCCTCTGCGCGTTCGCCCAATCGGGCAAGCAGCAGCGCCTTCCAGCCGAGCAATTCGGGCGAGTTGGGCTGGGCCTTCAGCCGCTCTTCCACAACTTGCAACGCGGCCTGCCAATCTCGTTCGAATCCGGCGCCAGCCGCACCGCCCGCTCCGCCTGGGTCCGCGCCGCCTCATACCGGGCCGGCGATGCATCAAATCCGTAAATGATGAAGGAAAGCGACACCTGGGATTGCACGGCCCAGGCGTCGGCGTCATTCGGATCGGCGGCGACGGCTTGCTGGCAGAACTGATCGGCCAACGCCCAGTCGTCCCGCGTGGCGTCGTCCTGCCTTTCCCAAAGAGCCCAGGCCCGTGCCTCGAGTTGCCGAACCGCGGCCTGGGCTGTAACCGGGGCATCGGCCGAAGCCCCAGCCGGAGCCTTGCTCGCGGCCGGTCGCAGACCAAAAAATGCCGCAACCGCCCCGACGGCTCCGACCGTAAGGAGAACCCAAGCCCGGGGAAAAGATTTTCGTACCGCCAAGGCCCCGGCAGCCGCGCCGCCCGAGGAAGACGCGGGCATCCCGGGGAGGTGCGGCGACTGCAGCAACCGCTTGATCTGCTCCACGAATTGAGCCGTCGGCAAAGCCCCGGGCAAGCGGGTCCACTGCACGCGACGGAATTCCGCCGGCACCGCCGGGGTCGAATCCGGAGTGTCGTCCACGACGACCGGCACCAGGAACGGCACTCCCTCCATGAGGAGGTGCGTCTGTTCGACCGCCAGCTTCCATTCCAGCCGGAAATAACCCTTGCCGCGCTCTTCCGTATGCCGGGAAACGATCGGGACAAAAAGGGTGCAGGAATCGATTTGCTTCCGGATCTTCGCATCCCACGCATCGCCGCCGCGCAATTCGTTCTGATCAAACCAAACCTCGACGCCATGGCTGCGCAGCGCCTCCGCAATGCGTTGCGCAGCCGCGGTGTCTTCGCGGGCGTAGCTCAGAAAGACGGCGCGGGGCGGAGAGCCATCCTCCAAACTGGTCGGGGAGCCGGACATTGCATTCCATGGGTGCCAGCAAGTACCCGGCTGAGCCAGCCCAAAGCGGTGGGACTCCAGGCATTAGCTAACGGCGCGCCCCGTTCAATTAGCCCTTGAGAGACCAAGAGCCCTCGGCATCATGTGGTCATGGCGCGGAAGCTGTTCAACGAAGCAAGGGTCGTCCGCAAGCTCACGGTCGCAAGATCCTTCTCGAAAGCGGAGAACGCGGACCGCCGCGAGTGGCGCATGATGTCACCCATCAAACGCCTCGAGATGATGGAACTGCTGCGGCAAATGAACCACCCCTATGATCCCGATACCGCGAGACTTCCGCGAGTTTTTCAGGTTGTTAAACAAGCATCGTGTTAAGTATCTCGTGGTCGGCGGCTATGCGGTGGGTTATCACGGTTACCCGCGCTACACGGGCGACGTCGATATTTTCGTGGCCGTCTCACCGCAAAATGGAAGGGCCCTGGTCAAGGTGTTTGGCGAATTCGGGTTCCCGGATGAGAGCCTGACCCCTGAATTCTTCTCTGACTATGGCCAGGTGATCCGACTAGGTCGCGCGCCCATGAAACTGGAGATCGTGAACCAGATCGATGGCGTGAAATTCTCCCAATGCTATGCCCACAGGGTGCGAGCACGCATTGAAAATCTGTCGGTTAACTTCATTGCCTACGCAGACTTGTTGAGAAACAAGCGCGCCAGCGGCCGGCACAAGGCCCTTCAGGATGTTGAAGTCTTGCAGGCGAACCGCACCCCAAAACACCGTTCACGGTGACCGTTGAAATGTGCGGTCTTGGTCCTGGGCATGGGGCCAGCGCCGGCGCTAGCAGGGGCGCGCTCGCCGGAACCTAGGATGCGGCACCTACAAGTGCGCCAGCAGGTCCGAGTTGATCCAGTCTCGTTCGGGAAAGGTTTGACCCCATTCAAGCGGCGTGACCCCCAGGGCTTCGTGCCAGCGAGGGCGTTCGATCCAGTCCAGGAATTTGCGCAGGCTGGCTCGGTGCGCACGGTCTGCGCCGCGGGCCAGCAGGGCGTGGCCCATGGCAGCACTGTTCTTGCAACCCCCCTGGCTCACGACCGCATTGAAGAGCGGCGTATGGCCGCCAAAGCCGCTTGCGTCGACCGTCGCCGCCGCGTTCACCTCGGCTCCATTCGCGAGCAGCCAATCGAAGATCTCCAGCTCGTCGAAATCGATGGCGAGGTGCAGCAGGGTCCCGCCGTCGATCGGCGTGCCGCACATGCCCTTCGCGTCCGGACCCCCGCAACCAAGGTCGGGCGGATAGATTTCGGCGACGGGGAATCGTCGCGCCAGCAGCATGGGTTCCCGCCGCAAGTGGCGCTCCAGCAGATCGAGCCGGCCGCGGTGGAAGGCCATGATGGCCGTGTCGGGCAGCGAATAACCAAGCCGCTCAAAGACCGAAAGGCAGGCATGCTTCTCGTTGGGCTTGCGCGTGTAGATGGTCAGCACCGCAGCAAGCGGCGCCAGCCGGTCACCACGGGCGTCGGTAAATGGCGCGCCGGCTTCGGCCAGAAACGAGAGCCCGGCGCTGTTGAGGGTTTGACAGGGACCCATAACGAGACCCGGCACAAGACGGGCGCCATTGCCCAGGAGCCAGGCGGCACAGTCCAGATGACCGAGGAGGATCGCGCGGTACAGCGCGTGCTGATGGTCGGCGGGACCGAGTTTCGCGATCGCCTGCAGGACGCCGAGCTGGCCGGAGTTGGCGGCGAAACTCAGCGGCGGGCCCCAATTGCGGCTGCGCAGCGGCAAGTGCAGCAATGGCGGATTTTCCCGGAGCAGGGCGACCGTGCGCTCCGCGTCGCCCGCGCGGATCGCGTCTTGGATCTCAACGGCGGCGGCGTTCTTTTCGATGCGCTGCTTGAGCTCCGCCCAGGTCTCATAGGTATATTCCCGGGCCACGACCCATTGCGCGTCGGCCAAGCAAGGCGGCGCGGCGGCGATTTCCTCCAGCGCGAGATGTTTGAGCCGAGGATGCTGGGCGCGCAGGCGCTCCAGCGCCGCCCGGTCCCCTTTTTTCCAATCGGCCAAGAGCTCGCGCGCATCGCGCCGCGGCTTGTCGAGGTGAGGCCGGCCAGGTAGCCGGCGGGTGACATGAGACATACCAATCCTCCGTTGCGCCCGGATGTCCGCATTTCGGGCTGGAAGACAGGTTGAGAAACAAGTTTACCAACCCGGTTCGAGCTAGGCCCGTTTCCGCGGACGGGAGGCTTTCCGGAAGCCACCCTAGGCTTGGTTCGGGCCAGAGTAGAACGCAAGCCTTTGCTCAGGTCCT
>Ga0302320_10010840_pt1 | contig 19385 bp, 16 predicted proteins | sample Bog_T0_3_FD_202130 | JGI IMG/M metagenome (GOLD analysis project Ga0302320, IMG submission 202130) | Peat permafrost microbial communities from Stordalen Mire near Abisko, Sweden - Bog_T0_3 | ecosystem: Environmental > Terrestrial > Soil > Wetlands > Peat | place: Sweden: Abisko, Stordalen Mire... | reverse complement strand
GCGGGCAAACTGGATGCCGGCTGCGAAGGCATCGAGCTGCTGCACGGTGACGGCGTCCGCAAGTCCGAGATCGATGACATGTGAGACCAGCGGCGCCATGCCGTGATAACGAAGGCCACCGGCGTGAATTCCCGGCGGCATGAAAGTGCTGCCCAGCGTGTGCATCTTGACTAACGGGGTGAGATGGCTTGTGTCGCCGAAGTCGTAGGTGAACCTTCCCTTGGTGAGGCTGGGACAGGCAGCGGGCTCGACGGCCACAATGCGCGCCTTCAACTGGCCTTTGAGCTTGCGGCCCAGGAAGGGCATCACCAGCCCGGCAAAGTTCGAGCCGCCGCCGGTGCAGCCGATGATTACGTCCGGCTGCTCGCCGGCCATTTCCATCTGCTCGATGGCTTCCTGGCCGATCACCGTCTGATGCAGCAGCACATGATTCAATACGCTGCCCAGCGCATAATTTGTCTTGGGATCTTTGGCCGCAACTTCTACAGCTTCAGAAATCGCAATGCCTAACGAGCCGTTCGAATCCGGATGCTCGGCAAGAATCGCGCGGCCGCTGTCGGTCTGGAGGCTGGGGCTGGCGATCACGGTGGCGCCGTAAGCCTCCATCAACCCGCGACGGTAGGGCTTCTGGTTGTAACTCACGCGCACCATGAAGACCTTGCACTCGATGCCGAAGAAGGCGCAGGCCATGGCCAAGGACGAGCCCCACTGGCCCGCGCCGGTTTCGGTCGACAGAAATTTGACGCCGGCTTCCTTGTTGTAGAAGGCTTGGGCCACGGCCGTATTCGGCTTGTGCGAGCCCGCCGGGCTGACGCCTTCGTATTTGTAATAGATGTGCGCCGGTGTATCGAGCGCCTTCTCAAGCCGGCGCGCGCGGTAGAGCGGCGAGGGCCGCCACTGCGCGTAAATCTGGCGTACAGGTTCGGGAATCTCAATCTCCCGCTCCTGACTGACCTCCTGCATGATCAGGCTGATGGGAAACAACGGCGCAAGATCGTCGGGGCCGATGGGCTGGAGCGTACCCGGATGCAGAGGCGGCGCAAGCGGTGTGGGCAGGTCGGGAAGGATGTTGTACCAGACGCGAGGAATCCGGTTAGAGGGCAAATTATATTGGATGGTTTCCATGCGGAGCATTTTACACAAGCGATGTTGAGTCATGCAGTGAGCAGCGCGGATTTTCGTCAGTCGCAATCTTCCCGGTTCACTCTTTCCTTATCTCCAATGCTTTACCATCGCTTGCATGACGATCCGCTTACGCTTGTTCACCGCCCTTTTTCTGCTGATGGTCTTCGCCATCGACTTGAATGCCAAGCCGCGCCCGATTCCGGTGAAGGTTGTTGTGATCGCCATGTTCGAGCAGGGCGCGGACACGGGCGACACGCCCGGCGAGTTGCAGTACTGGGTTGAGCGCGACCATCTGGACAAGATTTATGCCATGCCGCAGGCGTATCACGATGTGCGTATGAATGCGCAGGGCGAGATGGCCGTGCTCACCGGCCAAGGCACGGCACATGCGGCGTCTACCATCATGGCCGTCGGGCTCGACCCGCGCTTCGACTTCAGCCACGCTTACTGGATCGTCGCGGGCATAGCGGGCGGCAATCCGAACGTGGTCTCGCTCGGCTCCGCCGCTTGGGCGCGCTATGTTGTCGATGGCGACCTGGGCTACGAGATCGATGCGCGCGAGATTCCCCCTGACTGGACCACCGGCATGATACCCATGCGCAAGTCAAAACCTTTTGAAGAACCCGCCCCGCAGATCGAAGGCCAAGCCTACGCGCTGAACGCACCCCTCGCTCAGTGGGCTTTCAACCTCACGCGCAACACGCCGCTCGATGACTCCGACAAACTCAAACAAATCCGCGCGGACATGGAGGGGGCAGCCGCGCAACGTCCGCCGTTTGTCACCATGGGCGATCAGCTCTCGTCGTCCACGTATTGGCACGGCGCGCTTATGAACGACTGGGCAGCCAAATGGGTTCCCTACTTTACAGGCGGCAAAGGCGTGTTCGCTACCACGGCCATGGAAGACACCGGTACGCTGCAGTCGCTTCAGTTTTTAGCTCGTGCCGGACGCGTTGATCTGAATCGCGTAATGGTGCTGCGCACGGTAAGCAACTTCGACCGCCAGCCCCGAAGCCTTACCGCGCCGGAGAGCCTGGCACGCCAGCGCATCGGGGCCTACGCGGCTTATCTGCCCGCGCTCGAAGCCGCATATCGAGTCGGCCACACCGTCGTGAACGAACTGCTCACCCACTGGACGCAATACGAGAATACGATTCCTTCTCAACCGCAGGGCGCAACCACCGACTTGCTGACCCGCTAACCCCCAGGGAGCGAGGCCTGATTCACTGTATTTGTTGGAGATGTTTCTCTGGACCGTGTCTCATCTAGCTCAGATTCATTTCATGAATTCTGCGACCCTATAGCAAACGCGTTAGGTCCAAGGAGAATCTTCATGCATAGGAACACGAAACAGCAACTATCGGCATTGGTACTTGGAGCTGCCCTGGCATGCACATCAACTCTGGGACGGAGTCAGCCGCAGGACACCGGTGCAAAGCAGGACATGAAAAGCGCAGGCCACGAAACCAAAGATGCCGCCCAGGACGCAGGTCATGGCGTGAAACAGGGAACCAAGAAGGCCTACCACGCAACCAAGCGAACCACCAAGAAGGTGTGGCACAAGACAAAGGACACGACCAAAGGCGCCGTAGATGGGGGCAAGGAAGGCGCACATCAGCCGTAGCGACGACTCGCCGCACTCGAACCTTGCGCGCACGGCAACTCCACCCGTCGGCGGAAACTTCCACTTTCCTCCTGTCGGAGGAAGCTTGCGCCCTCGGGGCTTCATGAATAAAGCCCACCTATTGAGCCCACCGTGAATACATCCCCGCGCAGGGCGTCAAGGAGCGTGTCACTTCACCGCCCGCACCGGATTATGATGAGTAATGTGTTTCCGATGCAAATCATTCGAAGCCGCAAAGAGGGACAGGTGTTGGTCGAGCGCTTCGGCGATGAGTATTTAGCCTATAAGCAGAAGACTTGGTTCTAACAAAATTGGAGCCTCATGCCCGACCGTGCCGCCGGAACTAGCCTATCGGCGGCGAATTTCTACTCCAGGCAGGAAGCCACGACCGCTAGCGCCGCAATTGCCGCAGTCTCCGCGCGCAGAATGCGTGGACCGAGCGACGCGGCCTTCCATCCGTTTGCGTCAAACAGCGCTTCCTCCTCCGGTGCCCATCCGCCCTCGGGGCCGATGGCGATCTCGAGCGAGGGCATCTGATCGCCGGCTGTCTCCTGCGCCTCGTCAACGAGCGAGCGCAGAGTCGTGGCTCGCTCCTGCTCGGCGAGCACAATGCGCGCCGATGTGGATGCGGCGCGAACACGATCAGCCAGCGGGCCGGGCTCTTCGATCAGCGGCACATCGCTGCGCCGCGACTGTTGCGACGCCTCATGCGCCACGCGCCGCCATCTCTCCGCGCGCTTGTTCGCGGCCAGGCCCAGATGCTTCTCCGTGCGACGGGAGATCACCGGCACAATGGTCGCCACGCCCAGCTCGGTTGCTTTTTCAATGGCCCACTCGATGCGGTCAAACTTGTAAACGGAAAGCACGAGCGTCACGGGCAGCGCTGGGTCGGCAATGAGCTCACTGAGCAGATTGAGACGGACCACGCTCTTGTTCTCACCTGAATCTGTGCCCGAATTTTTGCCTAGTAACACATGAGCTACCTCCGCGTGAAAAACTCTTCCGCCGGCCACCACATCGGCCTCCATACCCGGCTGAGCGCGCAGTACCCGCGCCATGTGATCGGCATGCGCGCCAGTGAGCGTGGCTGTTGCTTCGTCCCAGTGTTCGGCAATCCAGCGTCGGCGTGTCATCGTAATATCTCCTGAAAAATCTTCTTCAACAAAAGTCTACGCTCATTCGCTGCAAACATTTTTTATTGTTCGTGCGCATCGTCACACGGCGGAAACAATTTGCCCGACAAATGTCCATACGCAACAAAACCCGCTCTGCAAGCGGGTTTCATAGAGCACTGCAATCGCATCGTTGAGAAATCCGTGGCCACAAACACTAAAGGGAACGCTCTAGGCGCTCCCTTTAAAGTGTTGCCTTTTGGTTCGGCCGGTCAGCTACTTCTTTTTTGCTGACTTCTTCTTCGCGGCCTTCTTGACTGCCTTCTTGACGGCTTTCTTAGCTGCTTTCTTAGTTGCCATTTGCCTATTCTCCCTTTTCGATGGGTTGCATCGATTTCTGCAAGATAAATTGCAGTTGAAGAATGTATAGAATCATGAGGAATCAATGTCAAGAAAAAAAATTCAAAAGAGTGGAAAAATCGTCAACAACTATTTTCGCGCAACGGCGGGTTCGAGCGAGTTGGAAGAACTTCTCAAGAACATTTTCTCTGGTGATCGCCTGTCAACGTCTATGCCGTGGGTCGATGCTGCGGCTTGATTCTTCGAAAATTTTGCGCGGTTGCGCATCGCTTCACGCCGGCCTCGAATCACCTCAGCACTCAATCACGTTCAACGCCAATCCCGCCAGACTCGTCTCCTTATAGCGCGATTGCATATCAAGGCCGGTGAGATACATGGTGCGAATCACCTGATCCAGTGAGACCTTGTGCGCCTCGGACTCATTCATCGCGATGCGCGAGGCCTGCACGGCTTTGGCCGCGCCCATGGCGTTGCGTTCAATGCAGGGTATCTGCACGAGGCCGCCAATTGGATCGCAGGTCATGCCCAGGTTGTGCTCCATCGCAATCTCGGCGGCGTGTTCAATCTGTCCGTTCGTGCCGCCAAGCGCCGCTGTCAGCCCTCCGGCTGCCATCGAGCACGCCACGCCCACCTCTCCCTGGCAGCCAACCTCCGCGCCACTGATTGAAGCATTTTCTTTATAGAGAATTCCGATTGCCGCAGAGACCAGGAAGAAACGAAGGATGCCTTCCCAATTAGAACCGGGAACAAAACGGTCATAGTAGTGTGCTACGGCAGGCACCACACCCGCGGCGCCGTTGGTAGGCGCCGTCACCACGCGCCCGCCCGCAGCATTCTCTTCATTCACTGCCATGGCATACACGGTCACCCAGTCCAACGGCGCCAGTAGATCGCCGTGTAATCCTTGCCCCTGGCCTTCTGCCTCGCGCTGCCGCAGCCTATCAGCCAAACGGTGCGCGCGCCGTCGCACTTCCAGGCCACCGGGAAGAATTCCCTCAGCGGCGATTCCTCGCTCCACACAGCCTTGCATCGTCTCCCATATCTTTGCGATGCCGCTTCGCACGCGATCATGAAGTGCGTCCATGCCAACATCCGGGTCCGCTGCGCTCAGCCGAGCGCATTCATTGGCCATCATCAGCTCGTCGATCGAGAGCGAATGGTGTTGCGCCATATCCAGCAGCTCTGCCGCGGAGTGAAACGGATAAGGAATCCTCTCGGGGTCTTGATCTCCGTCGAGAGTGCCTCGATTCTGCAAATTCAGGCCGACGCCATCCTCGGCAATGAAGCCGCCACCTAGTGAAAAGAACGTGCGTTTGTCTATAACTGCGCCGTCGGAGTCGAAAGCAAGGAATCGCATTCCATTTGGGTGCTGTGTCTCGGCTCCGGGGGGAAACATCGTGGATCGGTGAAAGATCAGATCGCGCGCCTCTTCGAAGCCAATCAGTCGTTCGCCTGCGAGGCTCACCTGCTTCGCCGCACGAATCGAGGCCACCGTTGTTTCTATCGAGTCAGGATCGATGGTCGCCGGCTCGTATCCCGACAAGCCCAGCAGCACAGCGCGGTCGGTTGCGTGACCTTTGCCGGTGAGAGCGAGCGAGCCATACAGCTCAACCTGCACACGATCCACGCTGCCGAGCACTCCGTGGTCTCTCAGCTCTCGTGCAAAGCGGCAGGCCGCGCGCATGGGGCCCATGGTGTGAGAACTGGAAGGGCCAACGCCAATCTTGAATATGTCGAACAGTCCGGTAGACATATGTCGCCTGCTGAGCCGATGTTACGCCTGTCTGCACTTTTGATGCGATTCATCTTTCAATGGACTCCGAAGGATTTCGTCAGGGATCGGATTCCGAGGGGCAGATTCGGGGAACTCTCCTCGGGCGCGCATAGTGGGTCAGTTTGAAGATAACCGACCCTCAGGGGCTAAAGCCCTCGAATATTTTGGGTCAAATATGTACGGGCTGAAAGCCCGTACCCTTCAAACTGACCCAACACCCCATTCTCTGTCTGCTGTCAACTGTTCACTCATCTCTGATACACTCCCCTCAATCCCTCGATCATGCTATTTAAAGCTCTCAGCGCCGCGGTTTACGGAATTGATGCCAATCTCATCGACGTTGAGGTCGACTACAGCGGCACGGTAACCGATCAGGATCACTTTCATACTGTTGGCCTGCCTGACGCTGCGGTGCGCGAGAGCCGCGACCGCGTCCGCGCCGCCATCAAGAACTCCGGCTATCTGATCCCACCCACCTTCATCACCATCAACCTTGCGCCTGCTGACATCAAGAAGGAAGGCTCGGGCTTCGATCTGCCCATCGCTGTTGGCATCCTGGGCGCATACGGCGCGCTGCGCGTTACCGACCTCACACGTTATCTGATGGTCGGCGAGCTCGGCCTCGACGGCAGCGTACGGCCCATCGCCGGCATGTTGCCTGTTGCCATCCTCGCGCGAGAGAAAGGCATACCCAATCTCATCCTGCCTGCCGCCAACGCTGCCGAGGCCGCCGTGGTCGAAGGCGTCAACGTCTATCCAGTCTCTTCTCTTCTTGACGTGATCGAGTTGCTCAACTCCTCCGTCGTAGGGCATATTCAGCGCGAGCCTTTCCGTATCGCGACAGAGCAATTGCTCGGCAAGCTCGAAGAGTTCAGCGTGGACTTTTGCGATGTGCGCGGCCAGCAGACCGCCAAGCGCGCTCTGGAAGTGGCCGCCGCAGGCAGCCACAACATTCTCATGATCGGCCCTCCCGGCTCGGGCAAGACGATGCTCGCCAAGCGGCTGCCATCGATCCTCGCGCCGCTCAGTTTTGAAGAAGCGCTTGAGACAACAAAGATTCACTCCGTGGCCGGCGTACTCGACTCAGGCGCGGGGCTGGTGACGCAGCGGCCATTCCGCTCGCCGCACCACACCATCTCCGATGCCGGGCTCATCGGCGGCGGAATCATCCCTCGTCCCGGCGAGGTCTCGCTGGCACACAACGGCCTGTTGTTTCTCGACGAGCTGCCCGAGTTTCCCCGCAACGTGCTCGAAGTCCTGCGCCAGCCTCTTGAAGATCACAACGTCACCATCGCCCGCGCCTCGATGACCCTCAGCTTCCCGGCGCGCTTCATGCTCGCCGCCGCCATGAACCCATGCCCCTGCGGCTACTTCAACGACAAATCGCGCGAGTGCATGTGCACCCCGCCCATGATCCAGCGCTACGTAGCCAAAGTCTCCGGCCCGCTCCTCGACCGCATCGATATTCATATCGAGGTGCCCGCGGTTCAATACAAGGAGTTGCGCGGCGGCGCGGCGGCCGAAGGTTCGTCTCATATTCGCGACCGCGTGATGGCCGCGCGCGAGCGCCAGCGCCAGCGCTTCAAGACTCACGGCGAAAAAATCTACGCCAACGCCCAGATGTCCACCCGCCAGGTGCGCAAATACTGCGAGCTCGGCCCCGACTCCGAACGCCTGCTCGAGCGCGCCATGCAGCAGCAGGGGCTGACTGCCAGAGCCCACGACCGCATTCTCAAAGTTGCCCGGACGATTGCGGATATTGAAGGAACCGAGTCCCTCACCACGGCCCACCTCGCCGAAGCTATCCAATATAGAGCGCTCGACAGAAGCTACTGGTCCTAGTCGGCCACGGCTATAGCTTATAAGTAATTTTAATTGAATGGTTTAATCATTTCGTTCGATCTTCAGCCCAAAAATTTTTAAACTATCACACTTTTCAGCCTGATCGCTACCACGGATCTGTCGATAGATACATTTTCGGCGTATGGCTCTTATCAGCCGCTCCCCGGCGAGTCGAGAGCCGAAAGGTCCACATATGGTCAGCAACCTATTGAATGCGGGGCAGGATGTCCTGCTCTATGCCTTAACACTGATCGCGGCATTGGCGATACTTTTCTCGCAACTGGATGAGTCCGTTACGGTAGCCCGGCAGAAGTCCGAGGATTCCGGCAAGCGCAATAGCCTCAATGCCACCGGCGAGGTGCCGTTGCATGATTCGGTGCCTCGGGCCTGTTAACTCCGAGGTCGGGAAATACCTCTCGTTCGGAGTTCGCATCGTGCACAGGGAGATATTTCCACTGAGACTGATAACAATGAACTTAGTGGTTTCTGCACCATGTTGACCGCAGATATACCCACCCCACCCCGCTTGAAAAAAAAGTTGACCCCAAAGGCGTGGCGGGTTTACATTCTATTCAGTCATCCATCCAAGAGCTGAGCGTTTGGAATGGTTACCGTTCCATATCAGCCGTTTCCCGCATCAAATCGTGAGCAATTGCTCAATCCTTGATGCCTCGGTGTGCATAAATTTCCACCCCGGATCGGAAATACTGGGCGCCTGCGTTCCCAAGACGGCAAAGGCGCGCTTTCTTACGGAGAATGACTGTTTCACTACATGCGACTCTGTGCAAAGATTTTGAACTGGACGCGGTTTTGGCGCGTCTAAAAAGTGACGAACTCTTCGGGCGGAAGATCCCGCATTGAGTTCATCAAAATATGGCAGCGCCGTTGGAGCCATGCAGTTCCGAACGGGCAGCTTGAAGGAAGAAAGAGAAGAAGGAGAGATTGCAATGCGTTCCGATTTAGTTTTTGGGGCACTTTCTCATGTGTCCAACCGTTACCAGCTCTGTCAGCTGGCCAGCAAGGCAACCCGCAAGCTGCACAAGCCGAATACGCGGCTGCAGGATACCACCAATGAAGTGCTTGGCCGCTTCCATACGGAAAATCCTGGGTCGCTCGCGCCCCAGACCCTGCCTGCTGCTCAGCCCCTAGTGCAGCGTCGTGCTGCATAACAGCACCCTTCTGTTTTACAATTGACCCAGCCTAGTGCTCTTTCAGCGCCTCTCTCAAAATCACCTTTTTCTCGATATGTTTCATAACTCAAGGTGAGAGTGGGCGCTGATGCAGAGCCAAAGCTTATATTGCGGCTTCCGTACTTCACGCATACAGGCACTTTGAACACCCGCCTGATTCTCCCCCGGAGCACCTCACCTCCCTACACCCCCCACAAATCTCCTTCCCCCCGCAGGTAAATCATGACGATTGCTGAACTGAAAGAAAAAAATATTACAGAACTGAGCCGCATTGCGCGCACCCTGGAGATCCCCGGTACCAGCGGCCTGCGCAAGCAAGACCTAATCTTCAAGATCCTCCAGGCGCAAAGCGAAAAGGAAGGCAACATCTTCGCCGACGGCGTGCTGGAGATTCTGCCTGACGGCTACGGCTTCCTGCGCTCGCCGGACTACAACTACCTTCCCGGGCCGGACGATATTTACGTCTCTCCGTCGCAAATCCGCAAATTCGATCTCAAGACCGGCGACTCCATCAGCGGCAACGTACGCCCGCCCCATGAAGGCGAGAAGTATTTCGCGCTGGTCAAGATTGAGGCCATCAACTTCGAGTCGCCCGAGGAGACTCGCAACAAGATTCTCTTCGACAACCTCACGCCTCTTTATCCGCAGGAGCGGATCAAGCTGGAGACGGTTCGCGAGGCCACCAGCGGCCGCGTGATGGATCTGCTCACTCCGGTCGGCAAAGGGCAGCGCGGCCTGATCGTCGCACCGCCGCGCACGGGCAAGACTATGCTCCTGCAATCGCTCGCCAACTCCATCTCCACCAATCACCCGGAAGTGATCCTCATCGTGCTTCTCATCGACGAGCGCCCTGAGGAAGTCACCGACATGCAGCGTAGCGTCAAAGGCGAAGTCATCAGCTCTACATTCGACGAGCCTGCCGCGCGCCACGTTCAGGTTGCCGAGATGGTCATCGAGAAAGCCAAGCGACTGGTCGAGCACAAGCGCGACGTTGTCATTTTGCTCGATTCCATCACCCGCCTGGCCCGCGCTTACAACACCATCGTTCCGCCCTCGGGCAAAGTGCTCTCGGGCGGCGTCGACTCAAACGCCCTTCAGCGCCCGAAGCGCTTCTTCGGGGCAGCGAGAAATATTGAAGAAGGCGGGTCGCTCACCATCATTGCCACTGCTCTCGTAGATACCGGCTCCCGTATGGACGAGGTCATCTTTGAAGAGTTCAAGGGCACGGGCAACATGGAAATCATCCTCGACCGCAAGCTCGTTGACAAGAGAGTATTTCCGGCCATCGACATTCAGCGCTCGGGCACCCGCAAGGAAGAACTGCTCATTCCCAAGGAGGACTTGCAGCGCATCTGGATTCTCCGCAAAGTGCTGAACCCGCTTTCGCCGGTTGAAGCCATGGAACTGCTCATCAGCCGCCTGGAGAAGGTCCGCAACAATGCAGAATTCCTGGCCAACATGAACCAGCTATAGCTGCCGACAGGAGGTTGAGACCTTCGTCCGCTGCTTTGCCGAGACCCCACTTCACGAACTGCGCTGTGACATGCTGTGCGTCTCCTCCGAGCGCCGTGCTCAAACCATGGATCGAAGCAAACAAATCTTTGCCGCCTGCGTTCTGCTGTCCGCCTCGGTCTTCGCCGCGGCGCAGCAGAACGGCTACTGGCGCGCCGCCAGCACCAACGCTCTGGCCATTACCAGCGACATTGCCATCTCCGCTCGCAGCCTCTCCATCAACTACGAAGCATTTCCGCTGGCTGAGATTCGCAAACTCACGCCCGCTGAGGCCAGCGCCGCTTTTGATGCCGACCTCAGCGCCGGCGGCAGCGGCTCGCTATACCGCCTCAATATTCCCGCGGCGAAACGCTTTGTCAAAAAAAGTCCCCTCTGCGGCTCGGAAGACACGCAGTGGATGGCCGCTTATGTCTCCGGAAAGACGCTCACAGTAACCTTCTTCTCCGGTGCGGACGCGCCAACGCTCACCTTTGAAGCTCTTAACAACGCAACGACCCGCTGCGGCACTTTCACCTACGCCCGCTGATTTGATTTCGCGATTGGGCATGTTTCGACTCGCCAACAGCTCGGGTGCCCGTGTCATTCTGAGCGAGCGCAGCGAGTCGAAGAACCTGCTTCTTGCAAATCTGTGCGAAATGGGTGGGAGCGCACGAACCTCAACCAGCCTCGTTGCAAATGGCAGGCCCTTTCCCGGAACCGGCCGCGCTGGTAAGATAGAAACGTCACCCATGGGGCTGTAGCTCAGCTGGGAGAGCGCCTCGTTCGCAACGAGGAGGCCAGCGGTTCGATCCCGCTCAGCTCCACCAATCACTCCCCTACAACTATTTCTCTTCGCCAGTTGCCAGCTAGTACGGGGTGAACAGATTGTCGCAGGCTACTTCTCCACCGGCGTCCTCCACGGCAGCCATCAGGCCTCCCCATGTCCATCCTATCTGTGTCGATCTCGACGGAACGCTGGTCAAGTCCGATACGCTCGTCGATTCCCTGCTGGTTCTACTTCGCACGCATCCCGCGCAACTTATCGGCCTGCCAGCCAGCTCGCTCCGCGGCAAGGCGGCATTCAAGGCCTACGTCACCGCTCATGTCTCGCTCGATGTTGTGCATCTGCCCTATAACCGCCCGGTGTTGCAGTATCTCCAAGAGGAGCACAGGAAGGGCCGGCACATCTACCTCGCAACGGGCGCCAATGAGGCTCTGGCCCGCCGCGTGGCCGATCATCTGGGTATCTTCACAGATGTGCTCGGTTCCGATAACTCAACCAACCTGACCGGAAATAAGAAGCTCAACGGGCTGCGCAACCGGATTGGTGACACCCCTTTTGATTACATCGGCAACGACTCGCCCGATCTTCCGCTGCTGGCCCAGGCCGCGGAAGCAATGGTGGCCAATCCCAGCCTCAGGCTGCGCAGAAAGATGCGACCGAGCGGGCTCAAGCCCGCCCGCGTGTTTCAGGAGCGACGCCACCCTATCCAATCCGCGCTCAAGTGCATTCGCCCGCACCAGTGGGCCAAGAACCTGCTTATCTTCCTTCCCTTGCTTCTCTCGCATGACGTAACCGCCGCGCATTTGCTTGCCGCGCTTGTGGCCTTCTGCTGCCTCTCGTTCACTGCCTCGGCGACGTACGTGATTAACGATCTGCTGGACATTGAGGCCGACCGCCATCATCCCCGCAAGCGGCTTCGCCCCTTCGCCTCGGGCGATCTCTCGGCTTTTTCCGGGCTTGGCGTTGTGGCCGTGTTTCTGACGCTCTCGTTTGCGGGCGCGCGGCTGCTACCCCTAACATTTTCACTTTGGCTCTTGGTTTATATCGTCGCGACGCTCTCCTATTCTCTTTATCTCAAGCGCGTAGCACTGCTGGATGTGCTGGTTCTCTCCGGACTGTACACCCTCCGTCTGTTGATTGGCGGAGCAGCCACGCATACAGTCATCTCTCACTGGCTTGCCGGATTTGCCATTTTCCTTTTCCTGTCCCTGGCCATCGTCAAGCGCTTCGCCGAGCTTGAGAATCTCCGCGCCAGCGGAGCACCTCCAAAAAATGGACGCGGCTACCTGGTGGCCGACATGGAGCAGATACGCGCCTTTGGAACCGCCAGCGCATTTGCCGCCGTCGTTGTGTTTGCAAACTACATCAGCGGCCAAAATGTGATTTCCCTGTATCGCCATCCGGCCATGCTATGGCTCATCGTCCCGCTCATGATCCTCTGGCTCTGCCGAGTATGGTTGCTAGCCTCGCGCGGCGAACTCAGCGAAGACCCGGTGGTCTTTGCGCTCACCGACCGCGTGAGCCTACTGATCGGCGGCGCGGTGGCTGTAATCACTGCGCTGGCGGTATAACCGCCCCGCAGCAATGAATTCTCGTCCTCTAATTGAAAAGATCCTTCATCTTTTCCAGCAGCCCCGGCGATGCCGGCTGATTCTCGACAGCCATTGTCTCCGCCAGCTTGGCTACCAGTTCCCGCTGTTGGCGGCTCAGCCTGCGCGGAATCTGCACCACAACCTTCACCACCAGATCGCCATGTCCCTTGCCGTTCAAGTAAGGCACGCCTCGTCCGCGAATGCGGAGATCTTTGCCATTCTGCGTTCCCTCGGGAATTTTGATGCTTACCTGGCCATCGATGCCGGCAATCTCAAACTCCGCGCCCAGCGTGGCCTGCGGAAAGCTGATAGGAAGCACGCAGTGCAGATCGTTTCCGTGCCGCTCAAATAAATCGTGCGGCCGAATCGACAGCACCACATACAGGTCGCCCTTGGGCGCGCCCGCGCCTCCCGTATCGCCCTCGCCCGAATAGCGGATGCGCGTTCCACCCTCCACGCCCGGCGGCACTTTGACATGCAGCTTCACCTCCTTGGAGACGCGGGTTTCTCCGCGACAAGTCTTGCACGGGTCGGTAATCACGGAGCCCTTGCCGCCGCAGGCGCCGCAAGTCCGCGCCACGGAGAAGAACCCTTGCTGATAGCGCAACTGCCCACGCCCCTGGCACTGCCCGCAAACTGTCGGGCCGCGCCCGGACGCGCTGCCGCTGCCTTTGCAGGCGTCGCAGGCCTCAAACCGCCGCAGCTTTACGTCCGTCTCCAGGCCAAAGATGGCATCTTCAAAGTTGATTGCCAGGTCAAAGCGCAGATCGTCGCCACGCCGCTGGCGGGTTGCGCGCTGACCGTCGCCACCGCTTGCAGAAAACATCTCGCCGAACAGATCGCCGAAGATGTCGCCAATGTCTACCCCGCCCGCAAACGGATTGCCGCCAAAGCCCTGCGCGCCTACGCCGGCATGGCCGTAGCGGTCGTATGCCGCGCGCTTGTCCGTATCGCTCAGCACCTGGTAGGCCTCGCTGGCCTGCTTGAACTTATCTTCTGCCGTGTGGTCGCCGGGGTTGCGGTCAGGGTGATACTTCAGCGCCTGCTTGCGGTAGGCGCTCTTCAACTCCTGCTCGCTCGCCTCGCGCGAGATGCCGAGAACCTCGTAATAATCTGCTTTGCTCACTCTTCTCTTTGAACCCTTCGTCCCGGATACCAGCTTTCAGCCTTCAGCTATCAGCTTGCCGGTATATCCGCAAATATTTTCCGTTTCCCACTTAGTATTGAAGAAACCGCAGCCTCAGCCCATCGATTCCCCTCAGTGCAGCTGATAGCTGAAGGCTGACAGCTTACTCATGCACCTGCCTCGGGTTGTGCGCCACGCGCACCATCGCCGGCCGCAGCAGCCGCTCGCGCACCTTGTAGCCGCGCCGCACTTCCTCAACCACCTGATGGTCGGGCACATCGTTCCGCTCCACCGATCCCAGCGCCTCGTGCACCCGCGGGTCGAATTGCTCGCCCACCGTGGGAATCGCGGCCACCTGCATCCCGCGCAGAACTTCTTCCATCTGCTTCACAATCAGTTCCACGCCGGAGCGCAGTTGCTCCGCGGACCCGGTGGATTGCAACGCCAGTTGAAAGTTGTCCATCACCGGCAGAAACTTCTCCACCACGTTCCCGATTGCGTAGTCGCGAAATTCAATCTGCTCGCGCTCGGCGCGCTTGCGCGCGTTGTCAAACTCGGCCTGCAGCCGCGCCAGCCTGTCGAGCAGTTGATCCCGCTCGACCTTCAGGCTTTCCACTTCCGTCGCGCCGCCTGTAGCCACGCTTGCAGCCCCGTCGCCTACGTCTGCATCCGCGCTCCGGTCAGTCACGGGCGCAACCTGATCTGTCGCCGGGTCAATGACTGCCGCTTGCGCCGCCGGCTGCTTTGCCTCTGCTGCCTGTTCCTCGGTCACGTTATGCGTCCGTCCCCTCAATTCAGTCTCCTGTTCCTTCATTGCTTGATCTATCTTGCGCCGCATCGGTTCGGTCACGGCCACAATGGCCGCTTGTTCCGCACAATGCGGCAACCACACATTCCTTAATTCAAATCTGTCTCGAGAATCCGCTCCGAGAGACCGGCGATGTAGCTCACCGCCTGAATCATCTCCTGATACTGAATTCGCGTGGGCGCAATCACTGCCACCGTGCCTAGACTTGCGCCGCCCAACCGCGCCGGCGCGCCAATCAGCACCAGGTCCTGCAATGCCTGCGATGCGTTCTCGAGCCCCACCACTACGCGCACCTCCTGCCGGCGGCCGTCCACATAGGCATTCAGCAACTCGACCAAGCGCTGTTTGGCCTCAAGCGCCAGCATCATCTGCCGCAGCTGCTCTCGATCCACCAGCGGAGTAATCAGGTTGGCAATGCCGTCCACAAAAATCGCCTGTGTAGTTTCGCCTCCGGCCAGCGCGCCCTTGCTGCATAACTCTTCGACGGAGACCAGCATCTGCCGGTACGCCTCGCGCTCCGCCTCCACGCGCCCGGCCACCTCGGCGCGAATCTTCTCAATCGGCCAGCCGCGAAAGTTCTCGTTCAGATAATGAGCCGCCGTCTCGAGCTCCACATGCGAGAGATCCCGATCGAGCGTCAACATGCGATCCTGCACCGCGCCGCCCTGCGTCACCAGCACGGCCAGCACGCGTCCCGTCGCCAATCGTGAAAAATGTATGTGCTCCAGTACCTGTCCCGCCGTCGAGCTAGCTAGCGCCACGCCCAGGCCATTCGAGATCAGCGCCAGCACATGCGAGGTCCGCTCAAGATAATCGTTCGCGCCGGCAACGCCGGAGAAACTCTCTTCAATCTGCCCACGCCGTTCGGCACTCAGACCCGTAGCGTTGAGCCCAGCCCCACTCTGCTGTCCGCCCGCGCCAGCCTGCGCGCCCGCGGCAATCCTGCCCGCCTGCGTAATCTGGTCCACGTAGTAGCGAAACGCCGCCGCTGTCGGAACCCGCCCCGCAGAAGTATGCGCCTGCTCAAGCAGCCCCGCATCGCCAAGCGCCGCCATCACATTGCGCAGCGTGGCCGAGCTCAGCCCCTCGCGGTCGCCAAGCACACGCGCCAAGGCCAGCGATGCCACAGGCTCGCCGGTTGCTATGTAGAGCTCAATAATGGATGTAAGCACCAGCCGCTCTCGCGGACTGATACGCAGATCAGGCATCTTCCCAGCTCTCTTGGAACAGGCTCCGGCTGCCGTTTCCCGCCAAGGCCAAACCGTAAATCTTTGATGGAAAAGCATTTACGTAAGGGAACGCCGAACTTGCTCCACCTTTATGCTAGGGAGATTGGAGGTTGCTGTCAAGGCAACGCCGCGTAGCGCAGTTGAGGGCAAAGCAATCCAATCCCAGACCGAAAATGGGTGCCCCAGCTTCGGCGCAGTTTCATCGCACCTAAGCTGGGAGAGCACGAACTTCAACCCGACAGTTTAAGTATAGCCCTCGGGTTCCTGCGGCTCTTCACCTTGAGTAAAATGCCGGTGGCACCCCAGGTCTCGATTCTGAGGCATGGGATTCCGCAACCAACGTCTACACCTATTCCGCCGCATTCAAATCCACCAGCCCCTCGGGCAGCGCCATCTCGATTCGCTTACCTTCCAGATCAAGCTTTCTCAGATAACTCTCTGCAAACGGAATCAGAATCTCGCCCTTTGCGCCGCGCACGACCAGCAACGCAACCGGTCCCGCCGAGCGATCCACATCCTCAACCTCGCCCACTTGAACCGCCGCGGCCCCGGACACGTCGATCAACATGCAGCCAACTATGTCGCCAATGTAAGCCTCATCCTCGCCGGGGGCAACGCGCTCCGAGCGTGGAACGGCCACAAACAAGCCAGCCAGCAACTCCGCCGCGCTGATTGAGTCCACGCCCGCAAAGTGCACCACGATGCCGCCCTTGTGCAGCCAGTGATTCGTCAGCTCCACCTCGCGCGGCAAGCTATTGGATGCGTCCTTCGGCGCAGACGCAGCCGCCGATTTGGGCGCATCCTCGCCCGCCACCAGCCATAGCTTGTGCCGCTCTTCAAATTTTTGAGGAAAGTCTGTCAGCAGATCGGCGAAGACCTCGCCTTTGCGACCCTGCGCCCGGCGCACCCGCGCCAGCCACACCCACGGCTCCGGCTGTTCCGGCACATCTACCTCCGGGGTCGCGCTCGGGAAAAACCCGCGCCGGTCTCTTACTCTTCGTCGTCTTCTTCCAGAATGTCGAGCGAGTAGCGATGGTGCATCTTCATGCTCACCGCGCCCAGTATCGTCCGCAACGAGCGGGCAGTCCGTCCCTGCTTGCCGATCACCTTGCCCACATCCTGCGGAGCCACTCGTAGCTTGAGAATCGTGCTCTCGTCGCGGCTCACCGATTCCACTTCGACGGCTGCCGGTTCATCCACCAAAGCTTGTGCAATCTCCCGCACCAGTTCAACAACTGATCCATTTGCCGCAGTACTATTCTCGGTCATGCGCCTGCCCCTGTGTTCCCGGAATCCTGCCCCTGCTACCCTGATTGTGCCGACTCCGAGCTCCTGAAATTTGAGACCGGAAAACGTCCCATTCCCATCTGTGCGTGAATGGTATCACTGCTAGACAGCTTTGAGTGGTGACGTGACGCGCACAAAACCTACAAGCCGCGCCCAGAGTGCGCAGCATTTCCAGAGTCGAGGGGGAGATTCTAGGAGAAACTAGGCTGCCGCGGTTGCCACAGTCTCGCTGGCTGCGGGGGCCGGGTTTTTGGTCACCAGCTTGGCCACGATGTCGGAACACTGCGCTCCAACGCCGCGCCAGTAGCCGATGCGTTCGTGCTTCAGGTCCACCGATGCCGGGTTGGTGCGGGGGTTATAGGTGCCGACAACTTCAATGCTGCGGCCGTTGCGCGCGCGATCCTTTTCAATCACCACGATGCGATAGTAGGGCTGTTTACGGGCGCCAACGCGCGCCAAACGAATCATTACCACGGTGTATGGTTCCTTTCAAACAAAACTTGTTGCGTTCTTAAGGGAGACTTCCCAGCCGACGCGGACGCGCCCGGCCATCGATCAGGGCCGGACAGGTGCGCCCAGCCGCAACACACAACACCTAAGTATCGCCGAAATCCACCTTGAAAGCAAATGCCGGGGAACTGCATATTGAACTCCCTTGGAGACGATTCTTGGGCTGACCTGCTGACTTGCTATCGCGCATAACGCGGCTGATTGGCTAAACATTGAACATGCGGATGCCTTCACCAATTTCAGACCGGTCAAGAATAGGGCAATCGCACTGCGGGGAGTCATGTATATAGTTCCCAAATGCCACCCCAAACCGCGTCTGAGTTCCCATCTCTGCCTCTTGCCTGGCGCGTCCCTTGCAAACGATTTATTCGATTTACCCACGCAAACTCCCTTGTCATGCTTCCACCAGGTAATCAAGAATTATCTGAGCAACTAGCTTCTCAAACCCGTGTTTCATCCAGCAGACCCAATGGAACGGGGTCGCCGAGTTTGGGAATCACCCATGCGGCGAACCTCGAGATGGAGATACCAATGTCGATTCGCTCAAAAATTATCAATTTGATGCTGGCCGCAGTCATTCTGGCTCCCATGCTTCTCATTTCCGCTCCCCAGGCGCACGCGGGAGTGTTTATTTCCGTAAACTTTGGCCCCCCGGCGCTGCCGGTTTACGTGCAGCCGCCGCTGCCCGCTCCCGGCTACATTTGGACCCCCGGCTACTGGGCTTACGGTGATGCGGGCTATTACTGGGTTCCCGGCGTCTGGATTGCGCCCCCGCGCATGGGCCTGCTCTGGACCCCCGGCTACTGGGGATTCTTCGGCGGAGCTTACCGCTGGAACGCAGGCTACTGGGGGCCCCACGTCGGCTTCTACGGCGGCGTCAACTACGGCTTCGGCTACGGCGGCATCGGCTTTTTTGGCGGCGAGTGGCGCGGCGGAGTCTTCGCCTATAACAGCGCCGTAGCCAACTTCGGCGGCGTTCATGTAACCAATGTCTACGTCGACCGCACCGTGATTGAGCGGAACACCATCATCAACAACAACCATGTAAGCTATAACGGCGGCGCGGGCGGAATTGCAGCTCACGCATCGCCCATGGAGATGCAGGCCGCGAACGAACAGCATGTCCAGCCAACGTCGAATCAGATGCAGCATGAGACCTTCGCGGCGCAAGACCGGGCTCAACTTGCCTCCGTCAACCACGGCACGCCCGGCACTATGGCTGCCTCCAACATCAACGCGTACCATCAGACTGCCCAGCAGCACGCGCAATCGCAACCCATCTCGCAGGCCGACCGCGCCGCCGGCAGCCACTACAACCCGAACACCCGCGAAGGCAATCAAGACCAGCGAATTTCAAACGGCCTGCGTAGCGGCCAGATGACCGCAGGCGAAGCCTCTGGCGCTGAAAAGACGCAAGCCAACATCGACCAGCAGGTCCACAACGACCGCATGGCCAACGGCGGCACACTCACCGGCCGGGAGAAGCAGCAGATCAATGGTGAGCAGAACGCAGCCAGCCGCCAGATCTACA
>Ga0302320_10010838_pt1 | contig 19388 bp, 21 predicted proteins | sample Bog_T0_3_FD_202130 | JGI IMG/M metagenome (GOLD analysis project Ga0302320, IMG submission 202130) | Peat permafrost microbial communities from Stordalen Mire near Abisko, Sweden - Bog_T0_3 | ecosystem: Environmental > Terrestrial > Soil > Wetlands > Peat | place: Sweden: Abisko, Stordalen Mire... | reverse complement strand
CTGCGCGCCTATAAGGCCGGTACGAGAGAGAGTCCCGAGATGTTGGCGATGTCGGGCGTGTTGTCCGAGGACGACATCAAGGCGCTGGCCGCATACTATGCCTACCAGAAGGCGCGCACGGCCGTCTATGTGATGGTCCCCAGCAAATAAAAAGCGTTTGCGCGCCACAGATGGATCGGAACATGACAGACACGCGGCCGCCGCATCGGCTTTATCGACACTATTCCGAGCTTCCCTACAGCATGCGCGTGCTGTTCACGTGCATGCTGTTGCTGCTCGGCATGGGCTATTTATTCGCACTGTTGAACATCTATTTTACCTATGCGGGCCGGGCCGGGGGCAACCCGCTCATGCTGTCCTACGAGGATATCGTGGTGGCCTATTCCGGCAGCGGCAAGGGATCGGTTCTGGAAAGCGCATTGAACGGGCGCATGTCCACGATGCTGCCGCCGGACGAACGGGCAAGCCTGCTCGGCTGGGTTCGCGATGGGGCAAGCAAAGCGGCGTACGAGGGCGCCGTCAAGTCGATCTTCGACAAGCGCTGCATGACTTGCCACGATGGAAGCAATCCGCATCTGCCCCCTTTTTCGAGCTTTGAAACTTTGCAGGAGGTCACGGCCTTCGATACCGGCGCTTCCATCTCGACCTTGGTGCGGGTCTCCCACATCCATCTTTTCGGCGTGACCTTTCTGTTCTTCATCGTCGGCCTCGCGTTCACCCACGCTTACGTGCGGCCGGTTTGGTTGAAATGCGCGGTGATCGCCGCGCCGTTCGCCGCCATCGTGCTCGACGTCAGTTCCTGGTATTTCATCAAGCTCTATCACCCGTTCGCCTGGATCGAGATTGGCGCGGGCGTCGTGATGGCCGCGTGCTTCACGGTCATGTGGTTCATCACGATGTACCAGATGTGGTTTTCGAAGCCGCCCGAGGCCATCCTGCGCCGCATGGGCGGCGACATTCCGCTGCCCGGTTGACCCTTCCGTTTGCGAGGCCGTCTTGACAACGGAGTTCCGTTTGCGCTCCGGTGACCCGACCTCGGCGCCGATACAACCAAGGACTAGAGGTGGAAGAGAGCGATCGTGCGAATGGACCGTGGAAAAATGTCGCGTCGCACCTTGTTGAATGGCGTGGCGAAGGTTGCGGCGGGCGTCGCCGTCGCCGCGACCTCCGAGAGCGCCCGGGCTGAAAAGCCGAAGAAGTCGCAAGCGGACGTCGCCTACCAGGATTCGCCGCATGGCCAGGAGCGGTGCGAAATTTGCGCGCCCTTCCTCCCGCCCGATCAGTGCAGGACGGTCGTGGGTCCCGTCGCCCGGCGGGGGTGGTGCAAGATCTACACCGGCGCCTGAGTGTCTGGCGCGGGCGGCCTTACCACGGCGCGCCGCTTTCGAGTTCGACGCAGGCCGCGTGGCGGTGGCAGTCGACGAGATGATCGTTGACCATGCCGACCGCCTGCATGAAGGCGTAGACGATCGTCGGGCCGACGAAATTGGCGCCGCGCGCCTTCAGGTCCTTGGAGATTTTCCGCGAAAGTTCGGTTTCGGCGGGCACTTCCGCCGTCGTGCGCCGGGCGTTGCGGATCGGCCGTCCGTCGCAAAACCCCCAGAGATGGCGCGCGAAGCCGTCGCGTTCGGCGAGGTCGAGATAGAGCCGCGCCGTCGCCGTCGCCGCCACGATCTTGGCGCGGTTGCGCACGATGCCGGCGTTCTGCATCAAGGCCTCAAATTTCGCCTCGTCGTATCGGGCGACGATCTCCGGCCGGAACCCGTCGAACGCTTCCCGGAACGCATCGCGCTTCCGTAAAATGGTGATCCAGGAGAGGCCCGCCTGGAAGCCGTCGAGGATCAGTTTCTCGAACAGAGCCCGGTCGTCCCATTCCGGCGCGCCCCATTCCTCGTCGTGATAGGCGATATAAGCCAGATCCTCCCCCGGCCAGGGGCAGCGGCAGAGGCCGTCGGCGTGGGTGTGGGTGTGGATGCGGCGGGGCGGTTTGGGGGCTGCGGACATGGACCGGTTCTCGAAAGGCTCTCTTAGGAGACGCTCAAGCATAAATGAATCGGTCGGCTTCGTCATGGCCGGGCTTGTCCCGGCCATCCACGTCGTTCAGTTTAAGTAAATCGGATGGTTTGCATAGAATTCGCCACGGCGCTGGATCAGGTTACGGTTATACACTAAAGTATTGATGATCCACGACGTGGATGGCCGGGACAAGCCCGGCCATGACGGAAATGGAGCAGTTATTTCTGCGATTCTCCTTAGTCGTGCGCGGAGTTGGCTGGCAAGTCTCACGCCGCGCCCCGAACCGGCGGCCCCTTCGGCTCCTGCAGCGACGCGTCGTCGTTGCTGACGCGGTTGACGCCCGCGCCGATGGGCACAAGTTCGAGCGCGTCCTCCGCCGCCGGTCTCAGCATCTCGACGGCTTGGGCCGTCGAGACATGGTCGCAATCGAGCCAGGGGGAAAACAGATCGCGCGGCAGTATCGCCGGCATGCGGTCGTGCACCTTCGACATCAGCCGGTTGGCCGACGTCGTGATGATGCAGGCGGTGTCGAGTTCGCCCCCGTGCGGGTCCATGTAGGTCTCATACAGGCCCGCCAGGCCCATCGGCTCGCGGTTTGGGCGGCGGATCAGGAACGGCTGTTTCGGCCCCTTCTCGGTGACCTTGCGCCATTCGTAGAAGCCGTCGGCGACGACGAGGCAGCGGCGGCGCTTGACGGCGTTGCGGAAGCTCGGCTTTTCGGCAAGCGTCTCGGCGCGGGCGTTGATGATCAACGGGAATTCCTTGGGATCCTTCACGAATCCGGGCAGGAAACCCCAGCGCACGAGCCGGAAGTGGCGCTCGCGACCGCCGGTGAATTCGCGGGCATGGACGATCGGGATCGGTTGGGTCGGGGCGATGTTGTAGCGCGGCGGGAAGTTCGGCTGCTCGACGAAATCGAAGAACGCGCGCACTGCCTCGGGGGGCAAGGTGATCGCATAGCGTCCGCACATTCGCCATTCTCCTTTCGCGCCACGGTGGACAAATGCCCCGGCGTTAACCTTCTATAAAGACGGACGTCGCCAGCGGGCATTAACCCGATTATGTTACGAAATTGATGATTGACGCCACTCCCATCACGCTCGACGAACTCGCCGCCGCTGAAATGCGGAGCATGGCCTTCGTCTATGTCAGCGAGGCCTTCGCCGAGGCGACGCTCGACGGCATCGAGATCGAAGCCGTCGCCGAGGCGGCGTTCTGCGCGGCCTTGCGCGAACTGGTCGCCGTCTACGGCGAGGACTGCGCGGCGCGCATCGCCAAGCGGCTGCCGGAACGCGTCGAGGCGGGCGAGTTTTCCGCGACCACACGGCAGTAGCGGTTCGCCAATGGGCGTGACCTCCGCGCCGCAATCCTGTAACTGAGCCCTCCAGCAACAAACGCATGGGGGCGTCCATGACTTTCAAAGCGATCCGCGTCGGCAAGACCGATGCCGGCCAGAACGTCCAGTTCGTCGAAATGGACGCCCGCGACTTGATGGACGGCGACGTCACCGTTCGCGTCACCCATTCCACCGTCAATTACAAGGATGGCCTCGCGCTTTCCGGCAAATCGGCGATTCCTCGGAAATTTCCGCTGGTGCTCGGCATCGATTTGGCCGGCGTGGTCGAGTCCTCTGTTCATGACGGCTTTCGCCCCGGCGACGCCGTGTTCGTCAACGGTTTCGGTCTCGGCGAAACCCACTCGGGCGGCTACGCTCAACTCGCCCGCGTAAAAGGCGACTGGCTGCTGAAAAATCCCGAGGGCTGGAGCGGCGCGGACGTGATGGCGGTCGGCACCGCCGGCTATACCGCGGCGCTGAGCGTCGACGCGATCGAAGCGGCGGGGGCAACTCCGGCGATGGGGCCGGCGGTCGTCACGGGCGCCGCCGGCGGCGTCGGCTCGGTTGCCATCGCCCTGCTCGCCAGGGCGGGCTGGAGCGTCATCGCCTCCACGGGGCGCGCCGAGGAGGCGGATTATCTGAAGTCGCTGGGCGCCAGCGAGATCATCGAGCGCGCCAGCCTTTCCGGCCCTGCAAAACTGCTCGGCAAAGAGCGCTGGGCGGCGGGCGTCGACAGCGTCGGCTCGCACACGCTCGCCAATCTGCTCTCGCAGACCCGCTATGGCGGCGCCATCGCCGCCTGCGGACTCGCCGGCGGCATGGACCTGCCGACGTCGGTCGCGCCTTTCATCTTGCGCGGCGTCAAACTGCTGGGCATCGATAGCGTCAATTGTCCGCTTGTCCCGCGTCGCGCCGCCTGGGCGCGCATCGCGCGCGACCTCGACCGCGCCAAGTTGGCTCAGATGACCACGATCGCGCCGTTCGAGCGTCTGTTCGAGATCGGCGCGGAGATTCTCGCCGGCAAAGTGCGCGGTCGCGTCGTGATCGAGTTCGGGTGAAACGAACCGGCGCGCCGGGACGTAGAATGGCCAACGAGCCAGAGGCATGATGACTGACATTTCGCTACCCGCCGCCGCCGGCGCAGGCCTGCTCTCGTTCCTGAGCCCCTGCGTGCTGCCGCTCGCGCCGCCCTACCTCTGCTACCTCGCCGGCACGACTGTCGAAGAACTCTCCGAGGACGGCGAGACGCGGGCGCGGCGCGACATTTTCGTCGCCTCGCTGCTGTTTGTTGCCGGCTTCGCCACGGTTTTCGTCGCGCTAGGCGCCACGGCTTCGGTGTTCGGCGCGCTTCTGCGGCAATGGAGCCACGTGCTGTCGATCGTCGCGGGGCTCGGCATCATCGTCATGGGCGCCCATTTTCTCGGGTTGTTTCAGATCAGCGTCATGCTCAGGGAAAAGCGCGTCGAGGTCGCCAAGCCGCCGGGCGTGTGGGCGGCTTATCTGATGGGCCTCGCCTTCGCCTTCGGCTGGACGCCTTGCATCGGGCCGATCCTGGCCGCGATCCTCGCGGTCGCCGGCGCGCAGGACACCGCGGCGAGGGGCGCGCTGCTGCTGGCGGCCTATGCCTTCGGCCTCGGCGTGCCCTTCATCCTCGCCGCCCTGGCGATGGAAACCTTCCTCGGCTTCGCCCGTGGCTTCCGCAAGCAGTTCGCCCGTCTCGAAAAGGCGGTTGGCGCGCTGCTGGTGATGACGGGGATCGCCTTCCTCACCGGCGGTTTCCAGGCCGCCTCGTTCTGGCTGATCGAGACCTTTCCGGCGTTCGGGACGCTGGGATAGAGGGCGGCGCAGCTGTAGCCCAGGTAGGTGACCCGTGGGCGCTAAATCAAGCGCGACGGCCTGCCGTCATGTCCGTGTTCTCGCGGGGGAACTACCCAGCGGCGCTGGGGCGCTCCCTCGGCCGGCGTCGACTTGGTGTTATGCGAAAATTGCGGAACTCCAACGCCCTGCTAGGCCAAATAAGCAACGAATATCCCCGAGCAAGCCCCAATGAGAGCAAACAAAACCAAACAAGGCCAAACAAGCCCAAATAACAAGGAGGTCGAATCGTTATATTTCAAAGCCTTGCAGGACGTAACGGGGTGTTTTCGCTGGCTTCGGCGTGAAACCGCCGGGACGAGAGCCAAGCCATGCGAAAAACGCAGGGCTTACAAGGGTCGGGGTCGGTTATCTTCCCAGGATTTTCAAACAGCTGACAGCGAGTATGCCGCAAATTTCTGATTTGTCAAAACATTCGTATTGCAGCAGCTGAGATTTCGAAAAGGCGCTCAGGCGGCGAGGCGGGTCTCAAAGGCCCTCGTTTCGGTTCCGCGACCAGAAGATATCGCGCATAAGTGGTTGGAGAACAGCTTAAACTAGCCCCCACGGGTCAGCGACCTCGGCTACAGCGCAGCTCACCCAAATCCCACGCCCGCGCCGCCCGGCGCAGTGCGGATGAGGCGGCTATCTTCCACCGCCGCCTGCCGGTGCTTCACAGCCTCGCGATAGACGGGATCGCGGACCATTTCGACGAACGCCTGGACGCTGGGGTATTCGGCGATGAAGCACAGGTCCCAGCGCTCGTCGCGGGGGCCGATCAGCATCAACTCGAACCGGCCGCGCCAGACGATTTGGCCCCCTAACCGGGTGAAAACCGGTTCGCTTTCGCGCCCATAGGCCGCGTAGGCCTGTGCGCCGGTCGCCTCGCGTCCGTCCGCGTACGCGGCGCGCTCGCGCAAGCGCACCAGGTTGAGCATGTGGATTGGGCCCGGCCGGTCGTCGGCGCGGAACAGCGCGAAGATCTCTTTGGTTGGGTCGATGAAGGGCATCAGTGGGCTCCGAGGCGATTGCGCCGCAGACTAGCGCGCGGGCAAAGCCGTCTCAACGGCTTCCCATCGGCGCGAACATACCCGTAAACCGCTTCGGCAGCGGCGGCGCGTAGGGTCCGAGCTTGGAGGTCGCGAGGCCGAGGGCGCTCAGGGCCTCGACGAGTTTCACCGCCGCCGCCACCCCGTCAATGACGGGAGCGCCATGCTCGCGGGCGAGCGCGGCCGCGAGATCGGCCATGCCTGCGCAGCCGAGCACGATGGCGTCGCAATGGTCTTCGCGCAAAGCCCGCGCGATCTCCGCCGAGAGCTTTTCGCGGGCGCCCGAGGCCGGGTCGTCCAGCGCCAGCACCGGAACCTCGCAGGCGCGCACCTTGGCGCAGCGGCGGTCGAGCCCGTATTTGGTGAGATTGGCCTCGATCGGCGCGATCGAGCGCGAAAGGGTGGTGACGACGCTGAAGCGGTGGGCGATCAGCGAGGCGACGTGAAACGCCGCTTCGCCGATGCCGACGACCGGACCCTTGGCGGCGGCGCGCGCGGCCTCCAGTCCGGTGTCGTCGAAACAGGCGATGACGAAACCGTTTGCGCCCGCCTTCTCGCCCTTCAGGACCTCCTCCAGCATGCCCGGCACGGCGAATGCTTCGTCGAAATAGCCTTCGATCGATTCCGGACCGCTCGACGGGTTCACCGCCAGGATTTCGGTCGACGGATAGGCCGCCGCGCGCGCCGCCGCGCCGATGGCTTTCGTCATGCTCGACGAAGTGTTGGGATTGACGACGAGAATGCGCATCAGGCCTGCCCGGCGTCCGATCCATGCTTGTTCTGCCGCGCCCGGAGGATCGCCATCGAGAACAGACAAATCGCGATGACCGAGAACGAGACGGCGGTGGTCGAGGTGCCGAGGGCGTAAATGTCGGGGTTGGTGACGGTGGTCGTCAGCGCCTGCAACTCCATCGGCAGGGTGTTGTGCTCGCCCATGGTTTGGCTGGAGCGGGCGATCTCGTCCCACGAGAGGGTGAAGCCGAACAGGCCGACGCCGACGACCGAGGGCGCCACGATCGGCAGCACGACGAACCGCAACGTCTGCCAAGGCGTCGCGCCCTGATCGCGCGCGGCTTCCTCGAAGCGGCCGTCGAAGCGGTTGAAGATCGCGAACATCACCAGCAGTCCGAACGGCAGCGTCCAGGTCAGATGCGCGCCGAGCCCAGAGGTATACATACCCATCGTTGTCGACAGATTGTCGGAAATCCAGGCCGGACCATAATTCTTCAGCACATCGTCGAGTACGTGAAATTCGATCGCGATGCCGAGCGAAGTGACGATAGACGGCACGATCAGGCTCGCCACGGTGACGAAGAACAGGATGTTCGAGAACCAGAATTTCTTGCGGAACGCCAGACCGGCCGTCAGCGAAAACAGCACCGTCAGCACCATCACGATCAGCCCGAGCGACAGCGAGCGCTTGAACGCGCCGGCGATGTCGACGATGCCGCCGCCTTGCCAGAGCCTTTGAAACCAATGCAGCGAAAAGCCGTTCATCGGGAAGGTCAGGCCGCCCGTCGGCCCCTGAAACGACAGGATGAAGATCACGATCATCGGACCGTAGAGGAACAGCACGAACAGCGCGAAGAAGGCCGCGAGCGCGTAAAAGGCGGGCGATCGTCCCTCGTTCATGGCTCAGAGCTCCTTGCGAATGTCGACGATACGATTGAGCACCGTGATGATCACCATGGTCGCTCCCAGCAGGATCACCGCGCTCGCCGCGGCGGGCGGGAATTGCAGGGCGCTGAGGCGCGTGGCGATGATCTTGCCGGCCGAGGCGATCTGTCCGCCGCCCATTTCGCTGAAGGTGATGAAGTCGCCCATGACGATGGTGACGACGAAGATCGAACCGATGGCGATGCCGGGCTTGCTCAGCGGAATGATGATGTTGGTGAGCATCTGCCACGTGCTCGCGCCGCTGTCATAGGCGGCTTCGATCAAGCGGCGATCGATGCGCATCATCGAATTGAAGATCGGCGCCACCATGAAGAAGGTGAAAAGGTGCACGAAGGCGAGCGCCACGGAGAACTGCGAATAGAGCAGCCATTCGACGGGTTTGTCGACGACATGCGTGCTGATCAGCATCTGGTTGACGAGACCGTTGCGGCCGAGCAACGGAATCCACGAGATCATGCGGATGACGTTCGAGGTCCAGAACGGAATCGTGCACACCAGGAACAGCACCATCTGCGTCGTCGCGCTGCGGATGTAGAAGGCGAGGAAATAGGCTACCGTGAAGCCGATGAACAGCGTCAGTACCCAGACGATCACGCAGAATTTCACCGTCGAGGCGTAGGTCGCGAACATCGTGCACAGGTCAGGCAGTTTGGTCAGACAGCCCTCGAAGCTCTCGGTGTAGCTGCGGCTGGTGAAGGCCGGGATCATCTCGTAATCATTGTAATCCCAGAAGCTCACCGTGATGACGAAACACAGCGGCAATATGAAGAACAACAGGAATACCGCCGCGAACGGCGTGGCCTGAAGCCAACCGGGCATGCCTTGCTTGTCGAGGGTCGTACGGGCTTGGGACATGGGGCTCGCACCGGGCTGGCGAAATGAGCGCCGGGGGCGGGGGCTCCCGGCTTTCTAGCTAAAACGCTACGATTAGCCTCACGGATTCCGGCATGGCCGGGAATGTCCCAGGCATCCGGTCAGGACGTTGAGGACAACGCCCCGAAGAGGCATCCCCCTTCGACGTGGATGGCCGGGACGAGCCCGGCCATGACGGGTAGGGTGATGTCAGAAGCGCCGACTTACGCCGCGATGAACTCGTTCCATTTGCGGACCATATAGTCGTTCTCGTCCATGACGGCGTTCCAGCAGGCGACGTTGCCCATGCGGTCGTCGTAGGAGCCGCCGTCGCGGCTCGCGCCGGCCTTCTCGAGCAAGGAGCCGTCGGGTCCCATGATGTCCTTCTCGGCGGGCTTGCCTTCCATCCAATAGGCCCATTCGTAGGGCTCCATATTGGCCTTGGCGGTGGACAGAACCGCGGAATAATAGCCCTGGCGGTTCAGATAGGCGCCGGCCCAACCCGAGAGGTACCAGTTGACGAACTCGTAGGCCCATTCCGATTGCTTCGAGGTGACGCCCTTCGACAGGCAGAAGCCCGAGGCCCAGGAACGATAGCCTTCCTTCAGCGGCTGGAACACGCAGGGGATTCCCTTGGTGCGAACCGCGGTGACGGCCGGCGACCACATCGACTGGATGACGGTCTCGCCCGAGGCCATCAGGTTGACGCTCTCGTTGAAGTCCTTCCAGAAGGCGCGGAACTGGCCGGCCTTCTTGGCTTCGGTAAGAACGCCGATCGTCATGTCGATCTCGGCTTTCGTCATGTTGCCCTTATCGGGGTACTTGTACTTGCCGGTGGCTTCGACGACCATCGCGGCGTCCATGATGCCGATCGAGGGAATGTCGAGGATCGCGGCCTTGCCCTTGAATTCCGGGTTCAGCAATTCCGCCCAGGAGTTGATCGGGCGCTTGATCAGGTCCGGACGAATCCCGAGCGTGTCGGCGTTGTAGACCGTCGGGATCAGCGTCACCCATTCGGTCGGGGTCTTCGAGAACTTCGTCGAATGCTGGCCCTCGAGGAACATGACCTTCTTGGGCGCCGTGCCCTGGTCGCCGATCTTTTTGCCGTTGGGCAACTCGCCCTTGGTGAAGATCGGCGTGATATTGTCGAATTCCTTGATCTTCTTGGCGTCCATCGCCAGGATGTTGCCCGACGGAACCAGCTTCTTCAGGCTGAAATATTCGGTGTCGAGAATGTCGAACGAGTTCGGCTGGGTCGCGACACGCTTGGTGACGTCGTCGGTGGTGGCGACGATGTTCTGGATGGTGATGCCGGTTTCGGCCTTCACCTTCTTGGTGATGTCGTCGCTCTGGTTGACGGCAGTGCCGAGGTAGCGGAGAATCTTCTCCTCCTGCGCCCAGACCGCGGGCATCGGGAAGGTCGAAGCGGCGGCGCCGGCGGCGAGCGCGCCCGCGGATTTGATCAAGCCGCGCCGGGAGATTCCGGTGGTCTGCGTATCGTTCTTGTCGTTCATGCTTTGCTCTCCTCCAACAGTACCGGCGCCACTCATGACGCAGGTGAAAGGGGATGTATGTCCTCGTCGAGCCAGGTGAGACCGACACTGTCGCCGATCGAGACGGGCTTTGCGAGGAAGTGGGCGTCGCTGACGACGGCCGCGAGATCCTTCGCGCCGGCGCCTTCGAGCGCGACCTGATAGAAGGCGCCCTGATACTCGATGCCGGCGACCGTCGCGGTCAGCCGAGCCTCGTTCGAAGCGTCGGAGACGATCGACACACGGTCGGCGCGCACCGCGATCGGACCGCCCGGCGCGGCGATGACGTTGTGGCCGCCGAGGAATCGGGCGATGAATTCCGTGCGCGGCTTCTCGAACACGTCGCGCGGCGTGCCCATTTGCTCGATCTTGCCCTTGTTCATCACGACGACCAGATCGGCCAGCGCCAGCGCCTCGTCCTGTCCGTGAGTGACGTGAACGAAGGGAATGCCGAGGCTGCGTTGCAGCCTCCGAAGCTCGGCGCGCATCCGAACTCTCAGGAACGGGTCGAGCGCCGACAGCGGCTCGTCGAGCAGCAGGATTTGCGGATTGGTGATCAAAGCTCGCGCCAGGGCGACGCGCTGCTGCTGACCGCCCGAGAGCTGCGCCGGCACGCGCATCGCGTAGGGCGCCATTGCAACGAGCTCGAGCAACTCCATCGCCTTGGCGCGCCGGGTGGGCTTGTCGACGCCGCGCATCTTGAGCGAGAATGCGACGTTGTCGAGACAGCTCAAGTGGGGAAACAGCGCATAGCTCTGGAACATCATCGCTGTGCCGCGCTTGGCGGGCGGTAGATCGGTGACGTTCGACGGGCCGATGAGAATGTCGCCCTCGCTGGCGCTCTCATGACCGGCGATCATTCGCAGCGTCGAGGACTTTCCGCATCCCGACGGGCCGAGCAGGCAACAGTACTCTCCTGCCTCGACTTTGAGATCGATGGCGTCGACGGCTACCGTCGACCCATATCGCTTCGTTACTTTGACCAGTTCGAGGTTGCTGCTTTCCGCCATGGCCTCTGGGGTTCCCCGTGTAAAGTGCGACGACCAACTCGCAAAGAGCGTGCCAGCGCCACGCAATTGCCTAACCCTCTGAATTCAAATAAGAAGGTGCAGACGCGGGGACGGCGCGCCGGGGTTCCGCCAAAAGCTTAGGCGCCGCTGTTCACAATTTCAGCCGTTTTGTATACAATTAGCGCTCGCGATTTCCCTTTCACGGTGGGACCATCGGCAGGGGTTTCGACGCGGCGCCAAAGCAGGCATAGGGCCGGTAACACTCCAACGGACGTCTCGAGGGGAAACGTGTCTTTGATGATCGACGAACCGGCGCGTCCGCGGGCCGGCGAAGAGGCCGGGTCGGGAGGGCGCGCGGAAGCCATTTACCGGCGCATCTTCGACGCCGTGGTCGATCAGCGTTTGCCGCCCGGCGCCAAGCTGACGGAAGAACAACTTGGCGCGATGTTCGCCGTCAGCCGCACGATCGTGCGCAGCGCCCTGCAGGCGCTGGCGCACGACCACATCGTCACCATCGAGCGGCATCGCGGCGCCTTCGTCTCCGCGCCGACCGTCGCCGACGCCCAGGACATCTTCCATAGCCGCCGTCTGCTGGAATCCGGCATCGCGCTGGAAGTCGCCAGGATGATCACGCCGGAGGACGTCGCGCGTCTGCGGCAGATCCTCGACCAGGAGACGGACGCGCTGCGCCGCGGCGACCGGCAGATGACGATCCGGCTCTCCGGCGCCTTTCACATGGCGATCGCCAGAATCCGCGGCGAGGGCGCGCTCACCCGCTTTCTCGGGAGCCTCATTTCGCGGTCCTCGCTCGTCATCGCGTTGTACGGACGCGGCCCCGCTTCCGCCTGCGGGCACGACGAACACGCGCAGTTCGTGACGGCGCTGGCCTCGCGCGACGGGCCCAGGGCCGCGGCGCTGATGGCCGAGCACCTCGACCACATCCTGTCCGACCTCGTGCTCACGCCCCGCGCGGAAACGCCCATCGACGTCGCCGCCATTTTGCGCAGCCAGCCGGCGCGTCCTTAACGGCCAAGCCTTTCAATTGAATGTCACATCGGCTCGGCATAGGGCTTGCCTGGCCGGCGGCGGCTACCCATATCCGATCGAAGTCGTCCGTCGTCCCCAGGACTTCAGCCCTCCGGAGCGAGCCGATGCCGATAAGTAAGTTTCTGTATTTCGGCGATTTCATCGCGATTCCGATCGCGATTCTGGTGTTTTCGTCTCTGTCGTATCGTATGTCGGGTTTCGCGGCCGCGCCCGAGTTCATCGCCGCCGCCGTGTTCGGCGTCGCCTTGTGGACGCTGGTGGAATATCTCGTCCATCGCGTCGTCTATCATCACGCGCCGATCCTCTCGCCGCTGCACAACGAGCACCATACGAAACCCACCGAATTGATCGGCGTGCCGTCGTTCATTTCGAGTGGGATCATCGTGGTCGTCTGCTATTTTCCGCTGGCCATGTTCTATCCGATCCTGGCCGGGGGGTTCGTCAGCGGCATGCTTATCGGTTACGCCGCCTATATGTTCGTGCATCACGCGACGCATCATGGGAAGATCGAACCGGGCCATTGGCTTTACCCGTCCCGCGTCCGCCACATGGCGCATCATTACCGGGAGAACATCAATTTCGGCGTCACCACCGGTTTCTGGGACCGTGTGTTCGGCACCGAGCGCATGCCCAACCGGCGGCTGGCGCAGCCCTGAGCGGGATTGCTAGGGGGGCGACTTCGGGTATAAGCGTCGCGCTCGCGCCGCCGCCTTGGCCGCGACGCCAGCCGAGGCGTAGACTTGACCCGACCTGACACCCCGCTTCTCGATACCATCCGCACGCCGGCGGATTTGCGCAAATTGCCTGAAAGCGAACTGAAGAAGCTCGTCGATGAATTGCGCGCCGAGACGATCAGCGCCGTTTCCGTGACCGGCGGCCACCTCGGCGCCGGGCTCGGCGTGGTCGAACTGACGGTCGCGCTGCACTATGTCTTCAATACGCCGAGCGACCGTTTGATCTGGGACGTCGGCCATCAGGCCTATCCCCACAAGATTCTGACAGGTCGGCGCGAACGCATTCGCACGCTGCGCCAGGGCGGGGGCCTGTCCGGTTTCACCAAGCGCACGGAGAGCGAATACGATCCGTTCGGCGCCGGCCATTCCTCGACCTCGATTTCGGCGGCGCTGGGCATGGCGGTGGCCCGCGATCTGGCGCAAGGCGACAACGCGGTCATCGCCGTCATCGGCGACGGGTCGATGTCGGCGGGCATGGCCTACGAGGCGATGAACAACGCCGGGGCGATGCATTCCCGGCTGATCGTCGTCCTCAACGACAACGACATGTCGATCGCGCCGCCCACGGGCGCGATGTCGGCCTATCTGGCGCGGCTGGTTTCCAGCCGAACCTATCTTTCGCTGCGCGACGTCGCGCGCCAGCTGGCGCGCAAATTGCCGAAGTTCTTCTACGACAAGGCCAAACGCACCGAGGAATATGGGCGCGGCTTCTGGACCGGCGGCACATTGTTCGAGGAACTCGGCTTCTATTACATCGGCCCGATCGACGGCCACAATCTCGATCACCTGTTGCCGATATTGAAGAACGTCAGCGAAGTGCGCACCGGGCCGGTGCTGCTGCATGTCGTCACCAAAAAGGGCAAAGGCTATCCGCCGGCCGAAGCGGCCGACGACAAATATCACGGCGTCGCCGCCTTCGACGTCGTCACCGGCGCCCAAGCCAAGCCGAAAGCCAACGCGCCCGCCTACACGAGGGTATTCGGCGAGGCCCTGATTGCCGAAGGCAGGCGCGACGAAAAAATCGTCGCGGTGACCGCGGCGATGCCCGGGGGCACGGGGCTCGATCGGTTCGCTGAAGTGTTTCCCACGCGCGTTTTCGATGTGGGCATCGCCGAGCAGCATGCGGTGACGTTCGCCGCCGGGCTGGCGAGCGAGGGCTACAAGCCGTTCGTCGCGATCTATTCTACGTTCCTGCAACGCGCCTACGATCAGATCGTCCACGACGTCGCCATTCAGAATCTGCCCGTGCGTTTCGCCATCGACCGGGCCGGTCTGGTCGGCGCCGATGGCGCGACCCATGCCGGGGCTTTCGACGTCGCCTATCTCTCATGTTTGCCGAACATGACTGTCATGGCGGCGGCGGACGAAGCCGAGCTCATGCACATGGTCGCGACGGCGGTGGACCATGATTCCGGCCCGATCGCGCTGCGCTATCCGCGCGGCGAGGGCGTCGGGATCGAAATGCCCGAGCGCGGCGAGGTTCTGGAGATCGGCAAGGGGCGCATCGTCCGCCAGGGCAACCGCATCGCCATCCTGACGCTGGGCACGCGGCTCGCCGAGGCGCTGAAAGCAGCGGAAGACCTCTTCACCAGGGGGCTGTCCGTCACCGTGGCGGACGCGCGCTTCGCCAAGCCGCTCGATCGCGACCTCATCCTCGAACTGGCCCGCAAGCATGAAGTGCTGCTGACCGTCGAGGAGGGCGCCGTCGGCGGCTTCGGCTCGCATGTGCTGTCGCTGCTGGCGCGCGAGGGCGCGCTCGACGCCGGCCTCAAGGTGCGGACGCTGACGCTGCCGGACGAATATCTGGAGCACGAAAAACCCGAACGTCTCTATGCCATGGCCGGGCTCGACGCCAAGGGCATCGTCGCCCAGGCGCTGGCGGCGCTCGCTTCCGGCGGGGTAAAGGCGAGTTTGACCGCATGAATGACAAGATCGAAGAGGCGGAGGAACAAGATCGCCGCACCCGCGCCAACCTCGTCGCGGCGGTCGTCATTCTTCTGCTGCTGATCGGCGGCTTCTGGTTGTTCACCACCCTGAATGCCCAGCAGAAACTCGAGCTTTGCCTGGAAGCAGGGCGGCGGGATTGCGGGCCGGAGGCGCAGTTGAAGTGAGGGGGGAATTACAATTCTTCCTCGCTGCGAAACGAAGCATTAACGCACAAATCAAACGCGGTAATCGCTTTACCCGATCGTAAGCGGTTGGGACGGACCCTGACGCAAAGTCTTCCGTTGTTCAGCGAGTTGGCGTCATGTCGTTATCAGCTTTCTCGACCTCCCTCGGCCCGATCGCCTACAAGAACCGGCAGGCGGATTTTTTCGAACTGTCGCCCGTTCCGCTCTGGCTGGAAGACTGGAGCGACGTGAAAGTATGGCTGCGCTCGTGGAATCCCGCCGACGGAACGGCGGTCAGCGAGTTGCTGCGGGGCGACCCCGAGCGCGTGCTCGCCTGCGCCCGGCTGGCGCGGGTCATTCGCGTCAACAAGGCGGCGCTCGAACTCTATGACGCCAAGGGCGAAATGGACCTGATCGACAATGTCGACCGGATCTTCGTCGGCGAATTCCTGGCCGGTCTGGCGGAAGCCCTGAGCCAGCTCTGGGATACGAACGCCTGCGCCTATCTCGCGGTCAACACCACGCTTTCGGGGCGGCGGATCTTCGTGTCGACGAAAGGACGGGTGATGCCCGGTCACGAACGCGACTGGGGGCAAGTGCTGGTCAGCACCGAAGACGTCAGCGCGCTGAAAGGGGCGCATCCCGGTCACTGAAATATGCGCGCCCGTCGTTGCTCCGGGAGCAAATGAGAGACGGCGGAGAACGAGGGCGCGCGGCCTCAAACATCAGGGCGCGAACCCTCCGCGCGGAAATGTCCACGTGCTTTGGCGCGTCCGCGGGAAGGACAAGGAAAGCCCTTTCTAAAGCGCCTCGACGATCGTCACATTGGCTATGCCGCCGCCCTCGCACATCGTCTGCAGCCCATAACGCAGCTTGCGCGCCCGCAAGGCGTGAACCAGCGTCGCCATCAGCTTGGCGCCGGAAGCTCCGAGCGGATGGCCGAGCGAGATCGCGCCGCCGTTGACGTTGAGCTTTTCGGGATCGGCGTCCAACGCCCGCAACCAGGCGAGCGGCACCGGCGCGAAGGCTTCGTTGACTTCATAGAGGTCGATGTCGCCGATCTTCATGCCGGCGCGCTCGAGCGCGCGCCGGGTCGCCGGAATCGGCTCCTCCAGCATGATCACGGGATCGCCTGCCGTAACCGTCAGGTTGTGGATGCGGGCGATCGGCGTCAGCCCATGAATTTTGAGCGCGCGTTCGTTGACGATCAGCGCGCCGCTGGCGCCGTCGCAGATCTGGCTGGCGTTGGCGGCGGAGATGACGCCGCCTTCCTGAAGCAGCTTGACCGAACCAATCGACTCCAGTGTGGCGTCGTAGCGAATGCCCTCGTCGGTCGTATGCATGTGGGCGACGTCGGGCGCCGGCACCGGCGCGATTTCTGTTTCGAACGCGCCGGCGCGTGTGGCGGCGGCGGCGCGGCGATGGCTCTGCAAAGCGAAACGATCGAGCGTCTCGCGGTCGAAGCCATACTTGCGCGCGATCATTTCGGCGCCGATAAACTGGCTGAAGGTCTCGACGCCGAAGCGCCGCATTATTGCGTCGCTGAAAGGACCGACGCCGATCCCCGCCTTCTGGTGCAGGGCGGTGTTCGAGCCCATGGGCACGCGGCTCATGCTCTCTACGCCGCCAGCGATCACCATGTCTTGCGCGCCCGACATCACCGCCTGCGCGGCGAAGTGGATCGCCTGCTGCGAACTGCCGCATTGCCGGTCGATGGTGACCGCGGGAACGCTTTGCGGAAGTTTCGAGGCCAGCACGGCGTTGCGCCCGACATGAAAACCCTGCTCGCCGGCTTGGGTCACACAGCCGAAGATCACGTCTTCAATGGCGGCGGGATCGACGCCCGAGCGGTCGACGAGGGCGTTCAGCGCCTGCGCGCCCAGATCGGCCGGATGCCATCCCGCAAGCCTGCCATTCCGCCTCCCGCCCGCAGTGCGTAAAACTTCGACGATATAGGCTTCGCCCATGGTCAGATTCCCTCGAAATGCGGTTTGCGTTTGGCGAGGAAGGCGGCGAAGCCCTCTCGCCCATCATGTCCGGCGCCCAGCGCGGCGATCGCGCGTCCCTCGCGTTCCATCTGCGCCTCCGGTTCGGCGGCAAAACTGTCCAGCAGCAGCGCCCGCGCCGCGCCCAGCGCCGCCGTCGCCGAGCGCGCCCAAAGCGCGGCGAGCGCCGCGCCCTCCGCGTTCAGTGACACATCGTCGACGGCGCGCGTGATCAGGCCGATCCGTTCGGCCTCGTCGGCGGAGACGCGGCGGTTGGTCAGTATCATCTCCTGCGCCCTGCGCAGGCCGACCAGCCGCGGCAGCGCCCAGGTGAGGCCGCCATCCGGCGATACCCCGATGCCTGTATAGGCGGCGGTGAAATGCGACGCCCGTCCGGCGAGAACCACGTCGCCGGCTATAGCCAAGCTGAGTCCCGCGCCGGCGGCGGGGCCGTTGACCAGCGTCAGCAAAGGCTTGCGCATCCGCGCCAGCCGCGATATCGCCATGTGGAACACACCGGCGAGTTCGCTGAGCATCGCCTGCGTCCCGTCGCCCGCGGCGGCGAACAGGCCGATGTCGCCGCCGACGCAGAACATGCGCCCCGACCCGGTCAGCACGACGCAACGCACCGAGGCGTCGGCGTCGCATTGCAGAGCCGCTTCGAGCAGGCCGCGCGCCATCGCCATGTCGACGGGATTGCCCGCTTCAGGCCGGTTGAGAATTACGCGCGCGATCGCGCCGTCTCTTTCGAGCTTCACGGCTTCGCCGGCCATGTATCTTCCCCTCCCGGTCGAGATTTTTTACAACGCGCGGGCGATGACCATGCGCTGGATGTCGGACGTCCCCTCATAGATCTGACAGACGCGGACGTCGCGATAAATCTTGGCGAGGCCGAAATCCTCGAGGTAGCCGTAGCCGCCCAAAGTCTGGATGGCGCCGGAAACCACGTGTTCCGCCGTCTCCGAGGCGAACAGCTTCGCCATCGAGGCAGCGACGAGCGAGGGCTGACCGGCGTCCTTCAGCTCCGCCGCGGCGAGCACCAGCTGCCGCGCCGCCTCCAGCCGCGTGGCGAGATCGGCGAGCCTGAAGCCGACGGCCTGATGCTCGATGATGGCTTTTCCAAAACTCCTGCGGTCCTTGGCGTAGCCGACGGCGATTTCCAGCGCCGCGTGCGCCATGCCGACGCTTTGCGCGGCAATGCCGATCCGCCCGACCTCCAGATTGGCGAGCGCGATCGCGTAGCCATGTCCCTCGGCGCCGAGCAACTGGTCCGTCTCGACGAACATTTCGTCGAAGCGGATCGCGCAGGTGTCGGAAGCGCCTTGCCCGAGCTTGGTCTCCACCCGGTCCACGCGATAGCCCGGGCTGTCGGTCGGAACGAGAAAGGCGGAAATGCCTTTTTTGCCAGCGTGCAGGTTGGTTACGGCGAATACGATCGTCAACCCGGCGATCTTGCCGGAAGTGATGAATTGCTTGGCGCCGTTCAGCCGCCAGCCGCCCTCGACCCGGTTCGCGCGGGTCTTGATCGCGGCGGCGTCGGAGCCGGCCTCCGGCTCGGTCAAAGCAAACGCGCCGATCATCCGGCCTGCGATCAAGTCCGGCAGGAAGCGCGATTTTTGCGCCGGTGTCCCCAGCTTCAGCAGGCTGGAGACGATGAGGCTGTTCTGGATCGAGAGGATCGTCGACAAGGCGCCGTCGGCCGCGGCGACTTCCGTAAGCGCCAGCGCGTAGGAAACCATGTCCGCGCCCGCGCCGCCGAGCGCCTCCGGCGCTGTCATGCCCATCAACCCGAGCGCCGCCATTTCGCCGAAAAGCTCGGCGGGGTAGCCGCCCGAGGCTTCGAAGGCGGCGCTCGACGGCCGGATACGTTCCTGCGCGAAAGCCCGCACGGCATCGCGAATGGCGGTCTGGGTTTCGTTGAGCAAGGAAACCTCTGGCGCGGGAGGGGCTGAAGAGGAGATTGCCTATGAAGGCGTTTCCCGTCAACTTCTTGCGGCCAGGAGAGGTTCATTCGCGCCCGCGCCGCCTTTCCCAGCCCCTCGAGACAAGTTCAGAAGGGGAAATGGCATAGACGCTAGGTCAGCCTCGCGCGCGCCGTCATGCCTAAGGAGACGCTCAAGAATAAATGAATCGGTCGGCTTCGTCATGGCCGGGCTTGTCCCGGCCATCCACGTCGTTCAGTTTA
>Ga0302320_10010834_pt1 | contig 19391 bp, 15 predicted proteins | sample Bog_T0_3_FD_202130 | JGI IMG/M metagenome (GOLD analysis project Ga0302320, IMG submission 202130) | Peat permafrost microbial communities from Stordalen Mire near Abisko, Sweden - Bog_T0_3 | ecosystem: Environmental > Terrestrial > Soil > Wetlands > Peat | place: Sweden: Abisko, Stordalen Mire... | reverse complement strand
TCACAAACCGCAGCGGAGCCTTCAGCGCCGCGCCCAAATCTCCCGCCACCGCGTCCGCCCAAAACTCGTTCCTCAGTTTCAGTTCAATCCCGTTCACCGTGTCTTCCGGCATCTGCAACACCCGCGCCGCGTCTTCCAGCGACACTACCACATGCGTCGCGTTGTACGCCGGAAACCCGACATCAAAAATCCCTCGCACCGTAAATTCGGATGGTAGGACCGCCTCGTCTTTGTGCTTCTTCGCGGCGTCGAACGACTTTCTCAAGCTGTAGCCTGAGTAAAGCGCCAAGCGGTCTCCCACCCGGATATCCATGCTTCTGGCCATGTCAATGCCGATAAGCAAACCCCTGTCCTCCAGGTCAAATTTGCCATTCGTAATGCTCTTCGGCAGCACGGTGACGCTGCCCTGCACCGCCGGATCAATCCCATCCAGATACGCCGCCGCATAGTTGGTGTCGTCCTCCGTCTGCTCCCGTTGCACCAAGACTTGGCCGCTGATAAACGGCGCCGCCCCGGCCACCTCCGGGTTGTTCGTGATCCCCTTGAGCAACGCCGGGTAATTGGTCATCCCGGAAAAATCGGCGTTGAAGACTTTGAGATGCGCGTTGAAGCCCAGGATGCGCGTGCGCCATTCCTGGTCAAAACCGCTCATCACGGCGATGACCACGATCAGCACCGCCACCCCCAGCAAAACCCCGATCACCGAGATGACCGTGATCACCGAGACGAACGTCCGCCGCGGACGCAGGTAGCGCAAAGCCAGAAATGCCTCAAATGGCGGCATGTTATCTTATCTGTAAATTATATACGTTTTCCGAGCCTACCCCATCCACCTTCTTGTTTCCACTCATCTTTTTGTGTGTCATCTCTTTCTCGCACCCTTTTCAACCAGCGAACGCAGGACAGCCAGATTCTCCAAGTCCTCGTGCAGGTCGTTCGATTTCGGCGTTTCCAGGCAGCCGGGAATTTCCAAAAACCGCGCGTCGTTGACGATGTGGCGGAAGGCCGCCAAACCGATTTTCCCCTTGCCGATATGCTCGTGACGGTCCACCCGCGAGCCTAGACCGGTCTTGGAATCGTTGAGGTGAAAGGCCAGTATCTTCTTCCGTCCGATCAACTTCTCCACCTTCCGAATGGCCGCGTCCCAACCCTTCGCCGTCCGCACATCAAATCCCGCCGCAAAAAGATGGGCCGTATCCAGGCAAAGGCCCAGCCTTTCCGGCCTTTTGACCGCGTCGAAAATCGCCGCCAGATGCTCGATCTTGTCACCAAGACACGTTCCCTGCCCGGCGGTGTTTTCCAGCGCGAGGCCCACGCCCGATTCCTTTGTCGCTGCCAGAACCTCGTCCAGTCCCGCCACGATGAGTTCCAAACCGCGCTTCTCTCCCGCGCCCAAATGAGCGCCCGGATGCAGGACCAAGAACGGCAGCCCCAGCGCGCCCGCGAAGGATATTTCCTGCGCCAAAGATTGCAGCGATTTGTCGCGGTTGGGCGAAGGCGCCCCGCCGAGGTTGATCAGATAGCCGGTGTGACCGAAGACCGCCTTGAACCCGGCGCGCTTCAGGTCCGCCGCAAAGCCGGCAGCCTCACCCGGGCCCGGCGGTTTGCCCATCCACTGCATATTATTCTTGACGAAGATCTGAACGCATCGCGCCGAAATCCTCTCCGCCCGGGACAACGCCGTGCGAACCCCTCCAGCCGTGGAACAGTGAGCGCCAAAAATCATTCAGGAATCCTGTCTGATAAGCAACTTTGTGTAATGGGTAAAGTGGCAATGTGATGAGCGGCGGAATCGCAGTACTCGCCAACTGCACCCCCTGAGCGGTTTGCCCCGTGACAGCCTGCCCTTACCCTGGCAGCGCTGGCTTTCTTGACTTTTTTGGGGGCAGCTCGCGGATGAACGCCCACGAGACTTCAGCGGTTTGGCCGTTGTCGTAATGCACAAAGAAACCTTCGTGACATTCCATGTCCAATTCCACCCGTTCAATGACGGCCCCGGGAGAGATACGATTCGCCTTGCGGACGGTGGCGTGAGGTTCGAGAAAGGTCAATCCATCCTCAAAATCCACCTCGAAGGCGTCCTCCCAAGCCAGATAACGGACGCCGGTGAGATCCACCATTTTGGCGGTTCCAAACAGTTTTTTCAGTCGTGACAAAGTCGGTGTCATAAACGGCCTTTGCGTTTCAATTCCTCAATTACACTTATCAAATCTTTTGGCGGCGTCCAGTTTTCCAAGCCTTGCATCGTCTCCAAGTTCACGCGGCCAAGCGGTTTGCCTTTTACGTTGCGAACGTGAACATGCCGGGGCTCATGATCGCCGATCCACCACGTAATTATATATCCGCCTTGTCGGACGCGCCCCATAGATATTCAGCTTTGTTTTTCTTAATTCCGGGGTTTTTCGATGTTGTGGAAGTAGTTCTCCAGGGCGTCGCGGAATTCAACGGGGGAGTTCTGGATCACGCCGGCCGCTTTGTTGACGTTGCGCGAGGCACCGCCGCGTCCGCCCGCTCCACCCGCGACGGGATGGCCGGCGTTGTCGGTCGTTCCGCCGGAGAAGTTGCCGCGGCCCGTGGTGCTCTGCCCCGGCGGCTCCGAGTTCGGCGGCCCGTTTTGGTTGCTGGCGTTGCGCATCATGGAGGTCAGAAAGGCCATTTCTTCCGCGCTGGCGCCGCTGGCTTGCTCTTGTTGTTGCTGCTGCTGCTGCTGCTGTTGCTGGGCCTTTTCATTGATGAGGTTGATGAGGTCGGAAAGCTCATCCACGGACCTGGCTTCGATGCCCTCCGTCACCGCGCCGGTGTCGGGTTTGGCCAGATATTGGCCGGCCTCTTTCATGGAGGAGGCGACTTCATCGAAGGGAGGATTGAGTTCCGGCAGCGGAGTGGCCTTGTGAACAAGGTCAAGGGCCTGGCCCAGATTGTCCTGTGTGCCGGCTAGCGATGCCGCCTGCGAATTGTAATCGGAGGAGATATCCTTGGTCCACTCGATGATGCCGGTTTGGTCGCGCAGAGTGGATTCCTTTTCCCGCAAGCGCAGGAGGGCGATCAATTGCTTGGTCAGGTCCAGCGGCTGCTGGCCCTCGCCGCCGCCGGACTGGGACGGGCTACCTTGGGAGTCGGATTTGGGTTGGAGTTCGTCCGCCCATTGGTGAAAACGTCCCGACCAGTTGGTCAGGTCCGCCGAGGTTTGGATGGTGATATTGCTTTGAATGAGTGTGCCCATCCGGTCCAGTTCATCGGAGACGCCGGAGTCCTTCATGTCCTGGCTGACCTTTCCGTAAGTGGGCATCTGGGTGCGCTCAAAGAAGCGGCTGATTTCCGCCTGCAACGCGGTTGACTCGTCATGCGCGCCGCCTTGCTTCTTGACGAATGAGGTGTTGAGCAGCTTGAATTTCTCCGGCAATTCCTGCGGCGGCAGCCCGATGGTGTCAGCCATGTTGGTGGTCAAATCCTGGCTCAGTCCTTTTTCCTCGTCGCCGACCCGGCGCAAGCGTTGGGCGAGGGTGAAGGCTTGGAGTTGATCCAGGTTCTGGTTTGCGTTTTGCTCCATTTTCCGAAGAGCCGCCAGGATGTCTTCAGCCCGTTTCTGTGCTTCGGCCAGTTCCTGTTGGAGGCGCTTGGCGTCCTCCTCCTGCGCTTTTGCATCTTGGGGCGGTGACTGCGGGTTCTGGGATGATTGTGGATTCTGGGGCGACTGCGGATTCTGAGACGACTGTGGGTTCTGGGATGACTGTGGATTCTGGGATGACTGCGGATTCTGAGATGACTGGGCTTTGGCGTCTTGCGCGGCGGACTGCATCGCGCGGGCGGCCTCCTGCATTTTGTCCGCGGACAAGTCCTGCCATTGCTGGACGGTCTTGCCCCACTGGCGGATGGTATCTTCGGGAATCACGGGATTCTTCACCGCTTCGCGAAGGGCATTTTCGCCCTGGCGGCTGAGTTCGGCGAGGTTCTGGGCGTTTTGGAGTTGCTCCTCCTGGCTCTGGTTGAGGCGGGCGGATTGTTGTGCGCCAGTCATGTTGGTGGAGGATTCTTTGACATCACGAGTGTCGGAAGCGATGGTTTCCTGAAGGCGGGTGACGTCATCAATGCGGGCCATCAGGGTCTCGAGTTGCTGGCGCAACATTTCGGCGTGGGCTTCCGGGCTGAGAACGCGGATGAGATACGAGGCGGTGCGGGAGCGCTGACGCTTCGGATAATAATCGCGGGCAAACCCCTGCAATTCCACGGTCGAATCGGCCGGAATGCGGTAGCGGGCGGGACTCCAAAGGAACGTGTCCTCCAACTTGATTTGGCGGGGCGAAGTCGTTTCGGCCTTGATCTCCGTTGACACGCTTCCTTGCGAGTCTTTCTCCGATGTAACGTCCCATGTCAAACCGAGGGCGCGCACGCCGAAATCATCCGTGGCCTCGGCGCGGATGCGCATGACATCCGACGCCAACATGGCCGTTTCGCGGGGCATGTCCGGCAGGTCCGGTTGAGGCGGCTGGTCGCTTTCCTGCTGAATGGAAAGCCGCCAGGGCGCGGCGTTGGTGAGACCCAATTCGTCGCGCCAATTGAATACCAGCTCGTCCGCCCCCGAAGCTCCAGCGGGGTCGGTGGAAAAAGTCTGGCCCTGCACCCGCAACGCCTCCGGGTGCTGGTCGCCGCCTTGCATGGAGGCCGCCGCCAGCGGACGACTGACGGTTCCGAGAAAACTCACTTCACTGCCTTCCAGCGTCCTAAACGACCCGCCCTGCACCGGTTGGGATTGGTCGGGATAGCACAAATAATCCGGCAAGTGAACGGCGGCGGCAAGCTGTTGCAAGGAAGGGCGGTGGTTGGGAAGGATGGTCACCTGCGCCAGCGCGTCGCCAACGCGCACGTTCAAAACGCCATTCTCCACCTGGCCGGGAATTCGCAGGCGGACTTGGCCCGACTTCACGTCGGATTCAGTCCTGGTCTCGCGACCGAACCAGTCCAAAACGCGGGAAGGTTTCCAAAAGGAGCGGTAGCGAACGGAGCCGGAAATCTCGAATGGCTCCCCGTGCGCCACAATCAGTTTCTCTGGGAAGCCGTCCAGCGCGACGAGGGTGTAGCGCGGGACGTTTGCGACCGGCTGTATCCAGCGCGCAAAGGCGTTCCAACTGGCCTGGGGCAGGGCCAGCACGGCGGCCAGCAGGCAGAGCGACAGGCCGGCGGCCGTCCAGCCGAAGTTCCTGGCCGGGCGCGCGTTGACGCTCTTTCGGAAATCGAATTTTAACGCCTCCTCGGCCACCTGCGCGATGGCGGCGTGATAGAGGGCCGGGGAAAAATTGGAGAGATGCTCCCGTTCGCCGGCCAACTCGACAATGCCGAGCAGGCGGTCGCCCAGCCGTCGGTATTTCTTCTGCACCAGAGTGGCCATCGCCTCCAAGTCGCGGGGACGCCAAACCCAATGGCGCGCCCAGAACAGGCCGGCCGCCACGGCTCCGGCGAGTCCGCACAGGGAAAGAAAGAGGCGCAGCCAGACCGGCGTTGCCCAGAGGCGGTCGGAAACAAAGACGGCGAGCCACGAGAGGAGAAGGCTGGCCGCGGCGGCGCACACCGCGGAGACGGTCTCGATGCGCCACAAACGCCGCCCGGCGATTTCAAATTGCCGGCGCAACCCCTCGGGCAAGTCCACCATCGAATAATTTTCGGTTTGCTGCATGCCGTGTGCGTGTCCCGCATCAGAGATTAGACGGTAAAACCCAATATTCAAGTAACATAATCGCACCAAAAAGCGACCGGGCGTTTCGGGCGTTCGTGGGGACCTTGGCCGGCCCCCTTTTGACCTCAATCCTGCTCATAAACTTAATCTCAATCTTAATCCTTACCATTTCAGTCAGGATTCTGTTTTTTGATGTTAATTTGGCTTGTTAGGAACATCCATTATGGATGCGGGAATAGCGCGATTAGGCACGATTTACCTTGATTAGGCTTGATTGGGCTTGATTGGAAAACCCCCCAGATTTGTTGTAAGTTGTTGATGGCAAGTGACTTATGCAGATTTGCCGCAAAAAGGCGCAAAAGGCTCAAAAAAACGCTGTTGGAGGGCATCATAATCCTTACCAATTTAGTCAGGTTTGAACGGGTGGGGAAGAAATTCGACGCGAATTCGCCAAGTCGCGGCGCGGCCAGCCGCAACCAAAAAACGACCACGGATTTCACGGATAAAAAAGACAATTCAACGCAAAGTCGCCAAGGCGCAAAGACGCAAAGAATGAAGAGACTCATTGCGGCTTTGCGATTTTGCGTCATGGAACCCTGTGCCATCTGTGGCCAGTCCGCAATGGACTTGCCAGCCGCCGCCTCCCGAACGCATCCCTTAACTTCGCCTTCGTGCCTCACGCCCTCTATTTAATCATAGGCTCTAATTTTTGTCAAGCCCGGGCAAGGAGAATGTTAAGAGGGGGCAGTTGAGGGCCGAATCTTCACAAGCTCCGGGCGGAACTGGCGGTGAGGGCCAAAATCGCGGCCAACCGGAGCAGGACGAGGATTGCCTGGCTCTGTTGTGAGATCATCGTCTCTGCCGTGGGTGCGGCCGCAAATTGCGCGACCCCGATTTGACGGGCAATAGAGGCGCGGTCAGCTTTTCATAGAGGGAGAAAAGAAATTCGACGCGCTCGCGGTCGGAGTGGAACGGTTCGGACTGGTAGCATTTCTCCACGGCACGATCCAATTCTTTGTGGGCGCGGAGCAAGTCCGTCGGCATGGCGAGCGGATCGTAAAGGTCGGCGAGCGTGGCATGTCCGCGCGGGGGCAGGTGTGGCTGGCGCTGCGCGAGGACGGCCTGCGCTTTCGCTGCCACGCGCGCTTGTTGCTGGCTGTTGGTGTTTGGCCACGGGAAGTTGTTATAGACGAGCCTGATGGAGTAGCGATAGCGGGACTCCAATCGCCCGCAGACCTGGCGCACCCACGCCATGTGCATGGCGGATGACAAAACGCCGAAATGGCACAGCGTGGCGTTTGGAATGGCCGAGCAACTGTTGTGAATAATGTGATTCGGCTGAAAGTACCCGAACGGGATGTAATTTCGAGTTTCGGACGTGTGTTGTGGAATCACCATGAAGCGAGTCAACGGTTGCCGAATTTCCGCGAAAACGGCAGGCATCTCCGCCATCCTCTTCGTCGGCTCTTTCTTGCTCGCCAGCCGGAATTCACGCACGGCCTCAACCCGCTGCTTGATGCCCGGAATGTTGCGAATGTCGGTGGGCGGCGCGTCCACCAGCCAAAGACACCAGCGGGGAATGGAGTAGAGATATTCCTCCGCGCACAGGAGAGGTCGAAGATACTTCCGGGCGCCTGGATTCATCGCCAGAAATTCTTTGCGGTCTTGTTCCTCAAGGATGAGATGGCCCCCATCCGCCGGCTTGTTTCCGTATTCGCACTCAGGCACCGGGCACAGGGGTTTCCCGCGGGAGAGGACAACCACATCCGATCCTTCGACAAGATAGGGACTTATGTTGCTCGCACTGGCTGCCGTGACTTCTTCCGCCTCGTAATCATAAATGTGCTTGTTTGCGGCGTCGAAGGCGGCGAAGCCGATGATAACCACATGCACATGGGCCTTGCCGCGCGCTTCGCTCATCCAGGCAAAAGTGCGATGGGCGAAATGAATTTTGAGGCCAAACCGTTGAAATAGCGGATTCCAAAGCGCGCCGACTTGTTCACCCTGACTGATCGAATTGGTGGAAACGAACCCGACGACTATCCTGGTCCCCTGAATGTATTCGGCCGCTCTCTGGTACCAGGCGGTGACGTAATCAAGCACACCGGTCCCATTGTTTTCGCCCCAGACGATATCCATGTCCTGGCCTTGTTCGACGGTCATCAGATGTTTTCCGACAAACGGCGGATTGCCCAGGACGTAGCTGCACTGCACCGGGGGCAGGATTGTCTTCCAGTCAAGTCGAAGGGCGTTGCCGCAAACAATGGTTGGGGATTTTTTGAGCGGCAGGCGCTGGTAAAGCTGGCCGAAGGCTTCGGACACTTTCAGATTCATCTGGTGGTCCATGAGCCAGAGGGCGACTTCGGCGATACGCGCGGGCCATTCGAGAATCTCAATGCCGTAAAACTGGTCCACGTCCACTTGCGAGAGTTTGGTGATGTCATCCAGCGTCATTTCGGTTTGTTTGCCGAAAATTTCCTTGAGCGTTTCCAGTTCAAGCTGGCGCAGTTCACGGTAGGCGACGACGAGGAAGTTGCCGCAGCCGCAAGCGGGGTCCAGGAAACGGAGATTGCAAAGTTTGTCATGGAATTCCTCCAGGCGGGCGCGGCGTCCGGTGGAGCGGTCGGCCTTGCGGTTTTCAAATTCGGCGCGCAATTCGTCCAGGAACAGCGACCGAATGACTTTGAGGATGTCGCGCTCGCTGGTGTAGTGCGCGCCGATCTGGCGCCGCGCGGCGGGCTGCATGATGGACTGAAAGAGCGAGCCGAAAATGGCGGGGGAAATGCGCGACCAGTCGTTGCGGGTGCAGCCGAGCAGCGCATTGCGCATGTCGCGGTTGAAATCGGCAAAGCCAAGATGCTCATTAAACAGTTCGCCGTTGACGTATGGGAACGGCGCGAGGGTTTCATCGAGATTTTTCTGCCGCTTTTCTGGCGGGGTATTGAGGACTTCAAAGAGCCGCGCGAGCTTCTCGCCCAAGTCGGAGCCATCGGGCGCAGTGCGGTTTTCGAGGAAAAGATGAAAGGACTCGCGCTCAAAAATGCCAGTGTCCTCGGCGAACAGGCAGAAGAGGATGCGAACAAGAAACCTCTCAAGCTCGTGACCGGTGTAGCCGCCGGCGGCGAGGGCATCGTGCAGGTCGCCCATGATTTGGACGGCTTCGATGTTGACCGGGTCCTGATCTTGGAATGTGTGCTGCTTGTAGCCCGGAATGAACGCGAATTCATGGACATGGCGGTGCAAGTCGGCAAGGGGGAATTCGTGCGTGATACCGCGCTTGGCGTCGAAACGCGGCAGGTCGCGTTTTTCCTCCGGCTCAAGGTCGTGCAACGCAATCCGTGCAAAGTCCGAAACGATGATATAACGCGGAATTTCCTTTTTCCGGTTTTCATCGCGGGCCAGGTCCTGAATATAGCGGAAGGCTTGGGATTCGGCTTTGCCCAAGTCTTTGCCAAAGCTCTTATGTTCAACAATCAGTATGCCCGGCCAGAAAAGATCAATGAATCCGTAGTCGCCGGTAATCCGTTTGACCGGCTCCTCAAAACTGGCCACGGTGCGGCGGCGAATTCCAAAGACGCCAAAGAATTCGTCCCAAAAGGACTTGCCTTCGGCCTCCTCGCGGGTTTCACCTGCCCATTCTTTGGCAAAACCGATGGCGTTATGGCGAATTTCGTTCCATGAGATCGGCATTGAGAAGGAGTGTGCTCTGATGAATTGTTGGCGTCAATGTTCTTGGTCCAATTGGCGGATTTGGGGCTTGCCGGGGAGGGAGGCTGGAGTTAGACTGGCTGGCATGAAAAGGACTTTGGTCGTTTGCGCGTTTCTGCTTGGCTTGCTTCCAATGGCCCGCTCCCAGGAGGTTGCGGTGTCCGCCGACTTGAGCCTGGAGCATAATCAACTGCTGCCGGATGAGAAGATGTATTTGAAGCTGACGGTCGCGAACCGCTCGGGTCAGGAACTCAAACTGGGGTCGGTGAGCAATTGGCTGGCGTTCACGGTGCTGGGGGAGAAGAACGCGGTGGTGGAGCAGTTGCTGGATGACTATGATTATTGCACGAACGCCCCCAGCGTGCCAACGGGATCCACGGCGTCGTGCGTATTCAATCTGACCCCTTACTTCAATTTTCGGCAGCCGGGCAACTACACGATCAAGGCGACGATCAAGATTCCCGAATGGCAGCAGGAGGTCGGCGTGGCGCCGGTGGCATTCAGCATCATCAAAGGCGTTCGGCTGCAGAATATCCCTTACACGGACCAGGCGGTGGGTGTTCCGTTAATGCGCAACGGGAGCAACCAGCCGCCGGAAGTGCGGAAGTTCTACCTGGAGAGATCGGATGTACCGGGGAATATGCAGTTGTTTGTCCGGCTGACCGACGGAACGGGCAACCATACGAAGCGGCTGGTTCCCATCGGCCCTTATTTCTCCTTCACGCCACCGGATGTGAAGATGGACCACTATAACAACCTCCATGTGTTGCATCAGACCAGCGGGCAGAAGTTCACCTACTGCGTCATTGACACTCTGGGGCTGATGCTGGAACGGCAAACCTACGAAGACAGGGGCCAGCGGCCGGTCTTGCGCGGCGATGACAAGGGCGAAGTGAGTGTGGCCGACGGCGTGCGTGTCCTTGCGAGCACCGATCTGCCCCCGCCGCAAATTAACCTTCCGGTCCCGTCCCCGAACACAAACTCTCCCGTGCCGTCCACGATCACAAATTCTCCCGCTGGCAGGCGGTGAGGGGCAAGGGGGACGGCGCTCACAGAGCGCCGCTATGGTTGCGGTGTCGCGGGCTTGGTTTTATTAAGGCGGAGGGTGAGGCGGGATTTCTTGCGATTGGCCATCGGGCGGTTGATGACGCCGGTCTTGACCGCCTTGTCAAAGGCGGAACTGAGCTGGCGCAAGGCGACGGCGGCTTCGTCCTTTTTCCCGGCGGTTTGCAGCCCGGCAAAAGTAAGCTCCAGATGGTGCAGGCGGGTTTTGACGCTGTGATTTTGCAGTTGCTTGCGCGCGCTGTTGCGCATGCGGCGTCCGGCTGATTTTGTATTCGGCATAGTTATGAACTCGGTTCTTTCCTCAGAGGGGACAACGGTAGCGCAAGCGCCGGGTTTGTCAACGCCGGGAATTTTAAAAAGGCTGAAGGCTGAAGGCTCAAGGACAAAAAGCGTTAGCGGGAGGGGAATTCGAAGCCGACTTTGCCGCCGTCCTGCAGGACCAGGAACGCGGAGAACGGTTTGCCGGACTTGGATACAAATTGGGTCAGCAGATCGGTCCTGCCGTCCTTCAACAGCCTGCTCAACTCGGCGCGGTCGAGCGTTTGCCCCAAGATGGTCCGGCTGGCCTTGAATTTGCACGGTCTGGAGGCGGCCTGGGATTTTTCGCAGATGTACGCTCCCGCCGTTTCCAGCACGCGCCCGCGGCAAATAGGGCATGTGCCGACCGCCTCGGCGTTTGTGAGGTCCGGCTTCGCGGCTGGCTCCTTCGCGGCAGTGCGCGCGCCGGCGGGCGCGCCGGGTTTCTTGGCGGCGCGGGCCTCGAATTCAAACCCGACCTTGCCACCTTCGCCGACGACGAGGTAAGCCTTGAAAGGCCGGCCCTTTTTGGAGATGAATTTTTCCAGCAAATCGGTGCGGCCTGTCGCCAATAATTTGCGCGCCTGCTCCGGTTCGAGCGCGCGCTGGAGGATGACCTTGCCGGTGCGGAAGGAGCAGCCCTGCCGGCGGGCGGTCTTTTCGCAGATGTATCCCATGCCGTCCTCATACACGGGCGAGCCGCAGTGCGGACATTTGCCGAAAGGCTCGCGTCCGGTGAAATCGAGGGCGTCGGCGGCGGCCTGGCTCTGGGCATCCTGCTGGCCGAAATCGAATTCGGCCTTCAATTCGGGGGACAGTTTGATGAGCGCGGCGAAGGGCCGGCCCAATTTGCTGCGGAAGCCCTGCAACGGGCCGACCACGCGCTTGGAAATCAGTTCCTCCACTTCGGGGATTTCCAACTGCCGCCCGGCCACGATTTTCCACAGGAAAAAATCGCATTTCTGGCACTGGAATTTCTTATAGTTCTCCCGGACCACGCCGCCGCATTTTGGGCACGGCGTTTTCAATTCGCCAAAATCGCCCGGCACGGTGTCGCTTTCATGTCCCTTGGCCTTGGCCACGATCTCGCGAGTCGCCCCGGCGATTTCCCGCATAAAATCCTCGCGCTTCAATTTGCCGCGCGACATCTGGTTGAGCTTGAATTCCCAGTCGCCGGTCAGCTCCGGCGAGACCAATTGCGGGATGTCCAGGCCGCGCAGAAGCGTGATAAGGGAAAACGCCTTGGCCGTCGGCTGCAAATCGCGCCCGTTGCGCAACACGTACCGTTCCCAGATCAATCCTTCGATGATCTGCGCGCGGGTTGCCGGCGTGCCGAGGCCCTTTTCGCTCATTGCCTCCCGCAATTCCTCGTCCTCGATCAACTTCCCCGCCCCTTCCATAGCCGTCAGCAGCGTGGCCTCGGAAAACCGGGCCGGCGGCTTGGTGGGCGTGCCCAGAACCTCCACCTGCGTCGCCGTCACCTTCTCCCCCTGCGCCACGGCGGCCAGGATCGGGGCGTCATCCAGCGAAACTTCCTTCCCGTAAACCTCCAGCCAACCGGGCTTGACCATCACCTTGCCTTCGCTCTTGAACGGCTCGCCCTCCACCCGCGTGATGCGCGTCGTGATCAGAAATTCCGCCGGCGGATAAAACACCGCCAGGAACCGCTTGGTCACCAAATCATATAATTTCTGTTCCGGCTCTGACAAATGTTTGGGCGCGACCGTCGTTGGGATGATGGCAAAGTGATCGGAGACCTTGGCGTTGTTGAAGATGCGCTTGCTGGGCTTGAGCCAGTTGTTGCGGAGAATCTGGCTCGCGAACGGCGCGTAGTGCGAATCGCCCAGCGCCTCCAGCGTCGTCCGGACCGTCGGAATATAATCCTCCGGCAGCGCCCGCGAGTCGGTTCGCGGATAGGTCAGCACCTTGTGCCGCTCATAGAGCGTCTGCGCCAGCGCAAGGGTGTTCTTGGCTGAAAATCCAAACCGCCCGTTGGCGTCCCGCTGAAGGCTCGTCAAATCATACAGCAGCGGCGGGGCCGAGGAGGACGGCTTCTTTTCGTCCATCTCGACGACGCCCAACTTGCCCTGGCATTTTTGCTGGATTGCGTCGGCGATCTCGCGATGCCACAGGCGGATGGCAAAACGATATTCCTCCCAAAGCGAGCCGTGCGCCGCTTCGAGGCGCTCCGCCGCGCCGGACAAATTCAACTGCAAACCGGCCATCAACCGCAGCGCGCGGTCCAGTTCGCTTTCCTCCTTCGTGAATTTCTCGTCGAACCAGCGTCCGCGATATTCCCCCGCCTGCGCCGTGAATGTGCCATGCACTTCGCAAAAATCGCGCGCCGTGAACTTCTTAATCCTCTCCTCCCGCTCCACCAAAATCGCCAGCGTCGGCGTCTGCACCCGGCCCACCGTCGTCAGGTGAAATCCGCCCGACTTGGAATTGAACGCCGTCATCGCGCGCGTCCCATTGATGCCGACCAGCCAGTCGGACTCGGAGCGGCAGATCGCGGCGTCGGCCAGCGGGAGCATCTCGGCGTCGGTGCGCAGCGTCGAAAAACCCTCCTTGATCGCCGCCGGCGTCATGGACTGCAGCCAGAGGCGCTGGATCGGCTGTTTGGCGCGGGAGTGCTGGACAATGTGACGGAAAATCAACTCTCCTTCCCGGCCGGCATCGCAGGCGTTAATCAACCGGTCCACGTCCTTGCGCTTGATGAGGCGGAGCAGGACCTTGAGGCGCGGCTCGGTTTTCTCGATGGGCCGCAGATCAAAATGCGGCGGAATGACGGGCAAGTGCGCAAAAGTCCATTTGCCGCTTTTGACCTCCACCCCTTCGGGCGGGCAGATCTCCAGCAAATGGCCGACCGCCGACGACAGCACATGCTGGTCGCTCTCGTAGAAGTCGTCCTTCTTGGCGAATCCGCCGAGCGCTTTTGCGATGTCCGCCGCCACCGAGGGCTTTTCCGCGATAATCAATGCTTTTCCCATGAGTCGGCAAAAGTGGCCCAAGCATCGAATGAAGTCAATCGGCAATCACATCACCCCATCGCCATCGCCGCGCTGGCGATTTCCAGCAGTTCCTTGGTGATATTGGCCTGGCGCAGCTTGTTGTATTCGAGCGTAAGGTCCTTGATGAATTGCGCCGCGTTGTCGGTGGCGTTCTTCATCGCCACCATCCGCGCGCTGTGTTCGCTGGCCTTGGCTTCGAGGAGGATTTGGTAGATATGGAAATTGCCGGCGTGCGGCAGCAACGCGGCCAGCACCCGTTCCTGGCTCGGCTCGAACAGAAACTCCCCAGGCTGCTCCGGCAGCGACCCCGCCTTTTCCGCGCCCATGCCCGCTTTGACAGCCACGACTTCGCCGATGGGCAACAGCCGGCGCGTTTCCGGCTTCTGCACGAGCGTCGAGATGAAATTTGTGAACAGGATGTCCACACGGTTCACTTCCCCCTTGAGGAACAGGTCGCAGGCAAATTTGGAAATCGCGCGCGCCTCCGAAAAGAGGGGCGTGTCCTTGTAAGTAAATTCCGCGACCATCTTTCTCTGCGTCCGCGCCAGAAATTGCGAGCCTTTCCGCCCCGCCGCCACCCAAATCGTGTCCGGCTCGAACTTCGCCGCCTCTCGCATCAGGTTGCTGTTCAGCCCCCCGCACAATCCCTTGTCCGTGCTAATCAGGATGACGCAACGCCGCCCGCCCTCCCGCTCCTGGAGAAACGGATGGCTGTCCTGCGTCGCCTCCGCCGCCACGGCCGCCAGCATCTTGTTCATCAATTGCGCGTAAGGCCGGCCCGCCAGCGCCGCCTGCTGCGCTTTGCGCATCTTCGACGCCGCCACCATCTGCATCGCCTTGGTGATCTGGGCGGTGTTCTTGACCGACTTGATGCGTCGGCGAATGTCGCGCGTGCTGGGCATGGGCTTCTTAGCGGTATGTCTGTTTGAATTCCGTCACCGCCGCCTTCAGGTCGGCGATCAGCGCGTCGTTGAATGCTTTTTCGACGCGGATCTTTTCCACCAGGGCCGGCTTGCGGCTGACCAGATAATCGGTGAGCTTGGCCTGAAAATCCTTGATCCGGTCCACCGCCACGTCGTCCATCAGGGAGTTTTGCACCGTCCACAGTATGGCTGCCTGGATTTCGACGGCAATTGGGTTGTATTGCGGCTGCTTGAACACTTCCACAATCCGCTTGCCCCGTTCCAGTTGCGCCTGCGTCTTGGCGTCAAGATCGGAGCCAAACTGCGCGAACGCCGCCAGTTCACGGAATTGCGCCAGTTCCAGCTTGACCCGCCCGGCGACTTGTTTCATCGCCTTCACCTGCGCCGCTGAACCCACGCGCGAAACCGAAAGTCCAACCGATATGGCGGGCCGGATGCCTTGATAGAACAAATCCGTTTCCAGGTATATTTGCCCGTCGGTGATGGAGATGACGTTGGTGGGAATGTAGGCCGACACGTCCCCCGCCTGCGTCTCGATGATCGGCAGCGCCGTCAGCGACCCGTTCCCGTATTTCTCGCCCACCCGCGCGGCGCGTTCGAGCAAACGGCTGTGCAAATAGAAAACGTCGCCGGGATACGCTTCGCGGCCCGAAGGCCGCTTGAGCACCAGCGACACCTGCCGGTAAGCCACCGCGTGCTTGGAAAGATCGTCGTATATGATCAACCCGTCCATCCCGTTGTCCATGAACCATTCCCCCATCGCCGCTCCGGCAAACGGCGCCAGGTATTGGTTCGTGGCCGAATCAGACGCGCAGGCGCTGATGATGATCGTGTAAGGCATCGCCCCCGCTTCCTCAAGAATCGCGACAACGCGCGCGACGTTGGATTGCTTCTGCCCGATGGCGACATAAATGCAGTAAAGCGGACGGTAGGCGGTGTCCTTGGCCGTCTCCGCGGCCTTGTTCAATCGCGCCTGGCTGATGATCGTGTCAATCCCGATCGTCGTTTTGCCCGTCGAGCGGTCGCCGATGATCAATTCGCGCTGGCCGCGCCCAATTGGGATCATCGCGTCAATCGCCATGATCCCCGTCTGCACCGGCTGGCTGACCGACTTGCGGCGGATGATGCCCGGCGCGATCTTTTCCACCGGATAATTGGTCTCCGCCGCTATCGGCCCCTTCCCGTCAATGGGCTGGCCAAGGGAATTGACCACGCGCCCCAGCAGCGCCTTGCCCACTGGCACTTGCAGCAGTTTGCCCGTCGTCTTCACCTCGCGCCCTTCCTTGATGGCCGTGTAGTCGCCCAGTATGATGGCGCCCACTTCCGTTTCCTCGAGGTTCAGCGCCAGCCCCACTATGCCGTCGCCGAAGTCCAGCATTTCGTTGAGCATCGCGTCCGACAGCCCTTCGATGCGGGCGACGCCGTCGCCAATCTCGCGGACAATGCCGACGTTTTGTTTCGTGACCCCGGTTTTCAGGCCGGAGATTTGGGCTTCTATTTCTTGCAACAATGTACTCATAAAATTGAACTAGGAACCTCCCCGCAACTCGGCCAGCCGCGCCTGGACGCTGCCGTCATAAACATCCCCGCCAACCTGGATGCGCACGCCGCCGAGCAGGGCGGGATTTTGTGTAAAGATGAAATTCAAACCGCCGCCATAGCTCCGCTCCAGGTCCGCCCGCGCCTCCGCCTGAAATTGCGGCGACAGCGCCACCGCGCTTTCCACGCGGGCGGTGTGCCGCGCCGTATCCAGTTGCAGCAATCGCTGGAATTGCGACAGCAGGGGACCGTAGCCGCGCGGCTTGCGTTCGATGAGCAGGCTGACGGCCTGCCGGACCCGGATCTCATCGAGCAAACCATTGAACAGGCAGGAGCGAAAGAGATGCCGGGCTTCGTGGCGGGCTTGTTTGGTAATCTTCATTGCGGTTCGGGCCGGGGATCACGCCGCCAACTGCCGCCGGGTTTCTTCCGCAAGACGTTCCTGATCGGAAGGAGTAAGGACTTTGCCGGTCACCGCGGCGGTCGTGCGCGCGACCAGCGAAAGCACTTCGCGCTTCAAATCAGCCAGCATCCGCCCGTGTTCGGCGGCGGTCGCTTCCCGCGCCTTGGCAATGATCTGCTCGGCTTGCGCGATGGCCTTCTGCGTTTCCTGCTCGCGGACGCGCGCCGCGGCGGCCCGGGCCTCCTCGATCAATTTGGTCGCCTGCACATTTGCTGCGTCGAGCACCTCCTGCCGCATCACCTCCGTGCGGGCCAGTTCCTGCTTGATCTTTTCCGCGTTGGCCAGACCGTCGGCGATCTGCTGCCGGCGCTCGGCGAGGATTTTGAGAATGGGCTTGTAGGCAAAAAGCCGGAGACAGACGCACACCAGGCTGAAACTGACGACCTGCGCGATGAAATGCGGCCAGTCCAAGCCGAATCTTTCCGCCGTGTCTTGGGCGGTTTTCGCGAGGTCGCTCCCGATGTTTGCGAACAAAAAGAAGTGGTTCATAAATGGCGGGTGAAGCGGGCGCGGAGCTTTAAGCCCCGCGCCCGGCAACTTAATGGGCTATTTCAGCAAAATCGCGTAAAACACGATCGCTTCCGCAAACGCCATGCCGATCAGCGCCAGGACAAGCACCTTGCCGAATGCGCCGGGATTGCGCCCGACCGCCTCGGCGGCTTTCATGCCCACCAAACCGACGCCGATGGCCGATCCCAGGCCGGCCAGACCGACTTGGAAACTGCCCGTCATCTCTGCTAACATTGGTGTCACCATAATTTTACCTTTGTTTCTTTTGCTTTCTTTTTTGTCCAGCGGCTCCCGCGATTGAACACGGTCAAGCCGCTGAAATTGTCAAATGCCTCAATGCGCCTTCGGGTGCTCCTCCTCATCGTGCTGGCAGACCAGGACTGTGAATACCGATGTCAATAACATAAACACCAGCGCCTGCACGAACCCCACCAGCAATTCCATAAAATAAAATGGCAGCGGCAGCAGCGCGCTGGCAACCGCCTTGGCCCATGGCGGATTCTGGACAATATTGGAAAACACCTCCAGCAGGTTCTCCCCCGCGAAGATGTTGCCGTAGAGTCGGAAACTCAGCGAAATCGGCCGGAACGCGATGGAGAGCACTTCCACGCAGCCGACCCCGAAGAAGATCACGATCATCATCAGCTTGACGAAGCCGGTGCTGTCCCCCTTTGGCCCGAAGATGTGCAGCAAAAAACCGCCGACCCCGTTGCATTGCACCGCCCAAAACAACCACAGCAGCATGAAAACTGACGACATCGCAAACGTCATGTTCAAATCCGCGTTCCCCCCGCGCAATAGCGGCCGCGTCACCTCAAAGCCGTCCTTCGTGGCTGCGCCCCAGCCGATCGTCCCCACCCCCGGAAGCAACCCGAACCAGTTGGTGAACAGAATAAAAATGAAAATCGTCGCGAAAAACCAAAACGTCTTCTTCACAAGATCCGCCCCCAGAATGCCCTCGAGGAACTCGTAGAGGCCTCCCACCAGCCATTCCCAGAAATTCTGCAAGCCGCCGGGAACCTGCTTCATATTCCGCGTTGCCAACTGCGCGAACACGATGAGCCCCAGCGCCACGATCCACGTCACCAGCATCGAACTGGTTACAGGAAAAGCCCCGATGTGAAACGCTTCAGGCGAAGCCGAAGGCAACCCTTCTGGCTTGGCCTCACTCGCGGCGACGGCGGAGTCCGCAGCGATGGCCGCCGCAGCTTCCGCGCCCCGCCCCGGCAGCGCCGCCACAAATAAAATAATAGCGAAAAATACTGATCTCATCAAAAAGTGGCAGCGAACTTGCCCCATCGTCCAACTTCTGACAAGCCATTTCTGCCACCCCTTTTCGTCCCGCGAGTATTTCGCCTTCATCCCCAGGCCTCCCCGCAGCGTGGTCGGGTTTGACGTGTCCGCCCAAAAGGCATAATTTTCGTATTGGATTCACAGCGTTTGAGGAATGGAATATGAATACTGTCTTGAACTTTCTAAAGTGGATTGCCTTAGGCCTTGTTTTCTTCTTTATCACAGGAGTCTTGTTCTCCCCCGCGTATGTGGGGGGCAAACCGACTACGGCGGACCTTGTTCGCGACGGCTGCAATCGCTATTTACAATATGCCCAATATGCAGCTACGACCGGTCAGTTCAGATTTGATATTTCAGTTTTTTCCGCATACGCCGAGACCAACTACTCTTTTTCCCGCGCTGGAATCGAGACCCTCTCAAGTTCAGGGCTGACGAATGAAACCCATCTCTCAGCATTGATTCGATATTCGGAATTGTACGGTTCCAAGAGGGCAATTTTTAACACCAATCAGGATTATTGGGCCAAGACCAACTTTAGCATTCGATTCTCCAGACCGGAGCCGGTGATTCTCTGCAAACAACCAGTCATGTCGCGTTTTGAGCGATCCTTCTGTGGCTGGCGTTGGAGCGAGCACAAATCCGTTTTTTTTGTTGGTTATTCTGATGGGACGACCGCAAGGCTGTTGCCCGAGCAGTTTAATAAGCTCGACCTGACTGGTTTTGTCCCGCTGTCGAGTTTGGGTATTGATGGTTTTCATGTTTGCTTCGACGAAAGATCGTTCAAACCATGAGCCCCTGTGTCTGTGGAACTCTCTAGCAGCCTGTCGGACTTAGGGCGAAGATTTTTTCTGAAAATCTGAACGCGGAAGGGCGACGCCGTGTCAGTCATGTATGGCTGCACGCTTCGTCAA
>Ga0302320_10010830_pt1 | contig 19393 bp, 12 predicted proteins | sample Bog_T0_3_FD_202130 | JGI IMG/M metagenome (GOLD analysis project Ga0302320, IMG submission 202130) | Peat permafrost microbial communities from Stordalen Mire near Abisko, Sweden - Bog_T0_3 | ecosystem: Environmental > Terrestrial > Soil > Wetlands > Peat | place: Sweden: Abisko, Stordalen Mire... | reverse complement strand
CCTCAAACCGGCGGTGTCTCCACCTCAAACCAAATTTCCATCGACTCCAACGGGCTGATATGGATTGTGGATCCCCAAAACGTCAACCTGAATGTCTATGACCAGTCGGGCCGTCTGCTGACGACTTATTTTAGTTCCGGCGCGACAGTCGGGTTGGTCACCCAGGTGAATTCCATTCATGGGTTTGCTTTCAATACGGACGGCGGCTTTTACGCCAGCTTAGTGGGGCCCTACAGCAACGGTTTTGGACCTCACGGCGTGGTGCGGTACGCGCCTTGTTCGGGTTCAGTAACGCCGACCGCTACGCCCACCGCCTTCACGGCACCCTGTGAAACCTTCTTCAATGCGGTTCAAGGAGGATTACCCAGTCAATTTGGAAATTTTAATGTCAATCCTTACCACATCGCGGTGGATGCCAACTCGGGAAATGTTTACATCGCCGACGGGTATATTTATGTCTATGACAAAAACGGCAATACCCTTAGCGCCATTACGGGTCCTCCCAATTTTGGGGCAGGGGCACTCAAAGTCGACAATGTTAACAACTGGTTGTACGCGATGAGCGGCGGCACTCTATACGCCTTTACCTTAAATGGACAAAAATACCATCAGGTGGCCAATGGATTCGGCTCTATCGCCCAAATTGCCCTGGACGCGACGGGGCAAAATCTTTATTTGCTGGATACCAGCGCGAAATGCGTTTGGAAAGTGAATAATTCGGGGACCGCGATTACCAAACTGGTTTCCCCGAACACGGATCCGTTCTACGCGCCTACGGGTATCGCCGTCGGGCCCGATGGGAACATTTCGGTGATTAATTACTATATTGGGGAAGTTAACGTTTATTCGCCCAATGGCAGTTTGGTTAAAACCTGGCAGCCCCAGGGTGCTACATTTAACAATGGTACGGGCCAAATACAAATTGATAACCAGGGCTTATTTTGGGAAGTCGATAGCACCGGCTATGTGCAGGTCTTTGATCCCAATGGCAATTATTTAACCAAAATTATCGGTACCGGTAGTAACCCCGGGCAAGTTTCCAGTCAGGGAGGAATCAGTCTGGATGGAAACGGCGGTTTATACGAGGTGGATACCAATTATAAAGCGGTTCATTACGTGCCCTGTAATTTGATAAGTTCCCCCACCGCTACCCCGACGACGGCGCCGACCATTTGCGAGACAGAAGCTGTTCAATGGAACGCGAATAATTATGGTCCAATAGCCGTTTATGCTGACAATCAACCCTATGGGAAAATATTCGTTTCTACAAATCTGGGAATCAATATACAGGGTATCGCCGTTTATAGCCCAGGCGGAAATTTACTGTTTAATATCAACAGTCCCTATTTCGCCGCTTTCACCGGCCCGGCGGGTATGGCGATAGACCCGGTGGCTGGTGAATTGTACGTGGTGAACGTCTCAGCCGGTTATGTATCGGTTTTTGATTTGAATGGAAATTGGAGAAGAAACATTGGGAATAATATTTTAAACCAGCCTTCGAATGTGGCTCTTGACGGCAAGGGGAATGTTTATGTGGGCGACGGACATCTTTTTAAACTCACCACCACTGGCAGTCTGGTTTGGACTTTTAAAGGTCAGGGAAATACGGTTCAGGCGTCGCAAGTGGGACCTGTGGCTGTCGGGCCCGATGGCAATATTTATTGCGGCAACGGTACCCTAATAACAGTTATTTCACCCAGCGGACAATATATACGCCAATTCGGCAGCCAGGGAAGCGGCTTCGGCCAGTTCAACGGTATTTCGAGTATGCAATTTGACGCTAATGGTTATCTTTGGGTTTCGGAAACGGGAAATAACCGTGTTCAAGTGGTAGACAACTATGGAAATTTCATACAATCCATTGGTATCGGACAAATACGGAATATTGCTTTGGCCGCGAACGGCGGGTTTTACGCCACAAATAGCGGCACCCAGGTTCAGCTTTTCGAGCCTTGCGGTTACGCCACTTTCACGCCCACACCGACTGTTACCAACACGCCTACCGTTACCAATACGGGTACTGTAACTCCGACTTTCACCCCAACCCCAACAGGAACTCTGACGCCGTCCAATACGCCTACGTTTACCAACACACCGACTTATACATTCACGCCTACGGCTACCGCCACACGCTCGGTCACCTGTACGCCAACCCCTACTATGACACCCCAGGGCGGCGCCTGGACTTTCCGGATGGATAACGGGACTTCGGCTTATACGGATCAAACCGCCAATCTCTGGTCCGCCAGCCAGGCCTATACGTCGGGCGGTTACGGCTACTTGTCGGGCGGAACTTCGCAAACAAGTTCATTGACCGTTTCGGGCACTACCAATTCGGCTCTTTATCAAAGCTATCGAAAGGGAAGTAATTTATCTTATGAATTCACCGTTCCGGCGGGCGCCTATCAGGTGACACTGAAATTCGCGGATTTCCTCAGCTTGAGCGCGGGGCAGAACGTTTTTAATGTGCTCGATAGCGGAGGGTCGGGCGCGGTGACGGCTCTCCAGAATATGGATGTTTACGCGGCCTCGGGCGGCTCGGCCAGGGCTTTAGACCGAACCTTTAGAGTGGATGTAAACAGCGTTTCACCCTTGATGGTCCAATTGAACGCGGTAACGGGTTCGGCTTTCCTTTCCGCCATTCAAATCAAAGGGGTACAACTGAGTTCCGAAAGCCTGTCGATCTATCTGTTTGAACCGGGCGGCGGCGCGCTGCTGCCTTAAAAGACGGTTTACCACAGAGTGAACGGAGTTACGCAGAGTACGAATTTAGAATTTAGTTTTAAACAGAGTTCTAAGATTTACTCTGTTTACTTTGTGTAACTCCGTGGTAAAAAGATTTTAGTCGTTTTAAATTTGAGGAGGATGTTATGAAGGCTTTAAAAATTACGGTGATGCTGTTCATCTTGCTGGGGTTCGCGGGTTCCGCTTTTACCCAAACCGTTTCGTCTTCGACCCACAAACTGAAAAACCCGGCGCACCATAAAGTCCACCAGCGCATCCGGCAGGAAATCCGCCACATTCAGATGGATGAAAAGTCAGGCAAGATTACGGCAGCCCAGGCACAGGCTCTCAAGGCCAAGCTTAAAGGGGTCCATGACCAGCAAAAGAGCTTTTATCAGCAGAATCATGGCGGAGACCTGACGGCAACCCAGTCCCAGCAGTTGAATCAGTCTTTGGACGGCATCGCCGCTTCGCATTAATCCTATCGGGAGAACCAGAAAGCTTATGGAATCATTTTTTGACGAGAAACGGGCGAAATTCATGAAAACCATCCGCGTCATCCTGGCAGGCCTGATGCTCATCGGCAATCCGGCGGTATGGCTGGGGGTCGTTGCGACCTCGGTTCGTTGGGCCCTACCGGCCTTCGTGGCCGCTTTAGTGTTTGACACCAAAATCGCCTACGCTAAAAAATTCCATACCGCGCAAAATGAAGTCATTGACCTGCGCAAGGTGGAACTCAGTGACGATCCCACCGATACCGATTTTGGAAAATTACGGGTGTTTGAAGTGTCTTTGTCTCCCTCTTCCGCCGCGCCCATCGCCGGTGAAAACCATGATCTGGCCGCCGCCATCAAGCAAACCTTCACCGATCAAAGCGACGATTCCTTCCAAAACCTTGAGGACTTTGTGACCAAGTACCCCCAAAGCCGGTGGGTTTTGGCGGTGGAACTGAACCGGGGTTTGATGCTGTACCGGCATGGTTATTTTACGAAGGTGGTGGACGCTTACCAAACGGCCTGGAACGCGGGCAAGGCCGAAACCCAAAAGCCGGCGGTGGATTTGGCCGACAGGGCTGTGGCGGAGCTGATGCAGATGAACTGCCGGGTAGGGCGCCTGGATGAAGTGAAAAGTCTGATGGCAGAAACGCAGAACATCAAGCCCGGAAGCGTAGCCGCTTTTGAGATTAATAGAACCAAACAGGCTATTTGGCATATGGAACAGAAGCCGGGCAGTTCTTTCCTTTGCGGCCCCTATGCCTTGAGGTAAATTTTGACCTATCAAAAAGCGGCCAATGCTAACGACTCTCTATTTACCACCGTACAGTCGCCGAACACGGGTTTTTCACTGGATAAGCTTCAAGCTTTATCGGACCAGTTGGGCATGAACATGCAGATGGCCAAGCGCAAACCGGGCGCGGCGGTGATTGTACCGGCGGTGGTGAACTGGAAACTGGGGCATTACGCGGCGCTGGTGGAGCAAAAAGGCGGTTCCATCCACTCGATGGACCCGACATTTAGGAATGAAACCTGGTTATCGACGAAAGCGCTGGATGATGAAAGCAGTGGTTATTTCTTGGTACCAGCAGGGGATTTGCCGGAGGGTTGGGAAGCGGTAAGCGAGAAAGAAGGCGCCAAAGTATTTGGAAAAGGTTTTGTGGGTATGATACAAACTCCGCCGCCCTGTAAAAATATTGTCTGTAGTTCTTGTCCAACTTGTGATTGTTGTGGAATGCCACGTGCCAGCATTGATTTAGTTACAGCCGCGCTGATGTTGAAAGACACGCCTCTTTTTTACACGCCACCAGTAGGCCCAGCCATTAAATTTTCACTCGGTTATCATCAAAATTATGGCAATGAGATGCCAGGTTCCAATTTTGGGACCAACTGGGCTTTTTCCTGGCAGGCGCAGATCACCTATAACTTCACTGCCACTCCAGTGGTAAGTAATGGGGTTACCATCGCATATACGTATGATGTTTATAATTATCATTGCGACCAGCCGGGCGGCGGAGGTGAAGTGTTTACGCCCGGACAGAATTCGGTATTTACCAACGGCTATTATCAGGTTACCAGTCCTCTTGGCTCTGAACTTCCTATTGGATTTTCATGCACTCTGCCCGATGGTTCGGTTCAAAATTATGGTCTGGCATCCATTGGGCCCGGTATCGTGACTTTGTTGCTGGGATCTATAACCGATCCACAGGGTAATACGGTTGTCATCAATTATGGTACTGAACCCGGTACTTACGGGAGAATTGCATCCATCACGGACGCCATCGGCCAGTCGTCCACTTTCAGTTACACCGATACGGACCCTTTTAAAATCACTGAAATTACAGACCCCTTCGGCCAGACCGCGGTGTTTCAATATGACTCAAATGAAAATTTGCAGTCCATTACGGACATTTATGGATTAACCACCAGCTTCGCCTATAACGCTGTGGGTGCTTTATCCCCCGACTGGCCCGCCAGCATGACTACCCCCTATGGCACGACCTACTTTGATTACACCAACACGGAACCAGTGAATAATTTTGGTTTGGGTGAAATAGAAATCACCGACCCGCTGGGGTTGAAGGAACACGCCCGGTTTTCGATAAGTCAGGTTACGGACAACTTTGGCGAGCCCGCGGGCGCGTTGAGTACCAATGAACTGACCGTTTGCTATTGGGACAAAAAGGCAATGGAAGACGCGCCGATGTCGGCCCAATCCTCTTTGTCCTATAACGAGGGTGTTTCGACCGATGCATCCGAATCCTATTTTCCAGCGGCGATGCAAAAGACATTGGAAAGTCCCGCCTGGTATGTCTATCCCGGACAGACTGGGAATTATGATGGAAACATAACCTGCGCCAAACCGGCCACTATCCTGCGGAATGTGATTGAATCGAACGGCTCGTTAGCCACTCAGATATCTTCTTATGACTACAATCCCTTCGGTAACACCACCAATTCGGTGGACCCCAAGGGTAGGGAACTCAATTACACCTATGCTTCTAATGGAATTGACGTGATACAAACGACCGACGGTGACGGGGATGTATTGAACGCGGCGACTTATAATACCAACAGCAATCAGGGACCCTTACATGTACCTTTGACCACAACAGACGCGGCGGGACAGGTAACCACTTATTCTTATAACAGTGCTGGGCAAATCACCAGCATGACCACGCCGATGCATGAAACTACCAGTTATTCCTACGACTCTAATGGATATTTGTTATCCGTCGCACCGCCCCAACCAGGTTCGACTGTTTCCTATACCTACGATTCTTTTGGAAGAGTGAAAACCAAAACTAATGCGGTCAGCGGGACGATTACTTACAGCTACGACAGCGGCAATCGATTGACCCAAGCGAGCTATCCCGATGGAACCCATGAGAGCTATAACTATGACAAGCTGGATTTGCAGAGTTTCACGGATAGGCAAAATAGAGTAACCAGCTACAGCTATGACGCGGACAGACGAAAAATAACGATGACCGACCCCAAAATGCAGACAACGACTTACGGCTGGTGTGCCTGCGGCAGTATGACGAGCATGACCGACCCGAAAGGTAACAAGACAAGCTGGGATTATGATTTTGAGGGTCGGGTGACCCAAAAGACCTACAACGATTCCTCGGCTTATAACTATCAGTACAGCCCAACCGAGAACCTTTTGACGTTGGTAACCGACCCAAAGCACCAGCAGACCCAATATCTTTATGACGTGGATGACAAATTGTTAAACGTTAGTTATCAGGGAGGGCAAGTGAGCACGCCAAGCGTGAGTTACCAGTACGATATGGTATTGGGACGATTGATTCAAATGACGGATGGCACCGGTAGAACGACTTATGACTATTACCCGATTGGTAGTACGGGCGGGAACCAGATACAAGAAATTAGCCAACCGGTAGGAACATCAACAGCGAATATTACCTATAGCTATGACAATGACGGACGGGTGATCAGCCGCAGTATTGATGGCGTCAGTGAAAATTATGGCTTCAACAATGCGGAAATAACCAATATGACCAATTCTTTGGGGAATTTTACCTGTACGTATGACAACACCTCGGCTCGGTTGACGAATGTTACCTATCCTAACGGGCAGAGTACTAGCTATACCTATTTCGCACCAAACAATCCCAACGGAGCGTCGGGAAGCCTTCAAACCCTGACGAATAAGGGTAGCGGCAGTACAACCCTATCCGCTTTCTGTTACACCTATAATCCCACAGGTGAAATAGCGACTTGGAAACAACAGTTGGACAACACGCCGACGGATGCCAAAACCTATACCATGAGCTATGACGCGGACAGTGAGTTACAAGGGGTAACGCTGACCAGCGGGACAAGCGGGTTTGACGGATTAACGGCTAACCAATCAGTTACTTACGGCTACGATGCGGCAGGCAATCGAACAACCGAATATGCGCCCTCTTTCGTGCATACCTTTACGCCTAACGGCTTGAACCAACTAAGCGATGAAACAGATAAACCTATATCAATCGTTGGTGCGACTAGTGAACCAGCGAGTGTTTTGGTGAACAACCAAGCTGTGGTGGAAGATACGAATAACTATTATCGAACCGCCGTCCAACCGGCCCAAGGTGGTAGTACCCCGCTAACCATCCAGGCGACGACAGCTAACGGAACAACGAATACAACGAAGAACCATATTTCTAATACGGTTTTATTCCAGTATGACGCGAATGGTAACGAAACGTCATCCCAGAAGTATAACTACACCTGGGACGCGGCTAACCGGTTAGTGGGCGTAAGTATTATCGGTCCAGTGCCTACGACGCAAGCAAATAATATTCAAATGACGTATGACGGCAAAGGACGTCGTGTGTCCATTACGGAGCTTCACGGGACAACTGTTTTAACGGCTAATACGTTTGTTTGGTCTGATGAGGATTTATGCGAGGGGCGTGACAGCACAGGTCATACAGTTAATAAAAGATTTTATGACCAGGGCGAACAAATCAGTGGAACAAGCTATTACTACACTTTTGACCACCTAGATTCGATAAGGGAAATGACGGATTCGAGTGGAACTGTACATGCTAATTATGATTGGGATGCATTTGGAAATCAGGTGAAGTTGGCTGGCGACATGGATTCTGATTTTGGGTTTACAGGTTTTTATGTTGAAAGAACAGTCAACTTAGATTTGACGCATTATCGAGCTTATGACCCAGATAAAGCGGTATGGATTTCAAGAGACCCAATTGAAGAGATGTTTGGCTCGAAAGTGTATTCCAGTGGTGTGGGTGATGCTGATTTGTATAGATATGTGAGGAATGACCCTATGGGTTTAGTTGATACCGTTGGATTAAACAGTGGTGGTCCATATCATCCACCGCCTGGAGTCCAAGTTGGTTGCACCAATGCAGACAGTTGTGCTGCCATTCAAGGTAAAATATCTATTCTTGAAAAAATGATTCAATCCCATACAGGGTGGGATCGCAATAATCCCGCCCCACGGGGAGGAAACAGACACACGCAAGAAATAGCAGATTTGTGGCGTGCTGTAGCTAATTGCATATCCATTTATGAGGCAAAGTGTAAACAGAAAGTGAATCCGCCATGTATGAAATTCTTTCCGCTTCCATTGCCGTTTCCTAAACTATTCCCGGAACCGATGCCGTTCCCACTGGAGATATAAATGTCTGAGCTCAATGACGTTGTGGCTGAATTTGATAAGGATGTAAATGACCCTTTGGTTGATTCGATACCTTATGAAAAAGTAAAGAACTGGATGCAGAGTCAAGACGTTGAAGTTTTGGGTGCGATTGCTGACCTTATTTCAGGAGAACGCCAACAGTATTTGCGCATCAAGCCATATTTATCGCTGGAAGATTACCATCGGTTTTATATGAATTATTATGAACGCTGTTTCAAAGAAAATCCGAACGGTCAATGGGCCAGTTCTCGTTATCTGGCAGGTGCATCGTTAGTAAGATGGTTTGTGCATTTGTGGAATGATTCGGAGACGCCCAAAAGTATTCCTGCGGAACTAAAATCTTGGTTGGCAAAAGTTTATTCAGAAACTAACGAAGATGTGAGGGACTGTATTGTTACATCGACTCTTGAACATTTGTTTGAAGATGAGAAGATTCAGGTATATTTTTCTGATTGGGAAAAAGACAGTGTTCTTAAAGTTGCGTACGATGAAGCCAAGGAAAATGCGAAAGGTTTTAGAGAGTTGGGTGGGTCAGGGTTGGTATAAGTCTATTTCTCTAAAAAATTCCGTTTGAGGATTTCGCGTTGAGCCTGCAAATATTCCTCCTGGGCTAGGAGTTCCTTCTGTTTCCGGGTGCCGTGCTGTCGTATCAAGGCTTTCTTCTCGGGAGAAGTGGCGGGCGGTTCGCATTGGAGCATTTCGGTCAGTTCGTCCTCGGTTGGTTCCGTGCCGGTGGCCTTCCATTCATCCATCCGTTTCTGCCAATACTCCCAGTTTTTATTTTCCATTTTTAGCCTTCAAGCCAGCCAACAGGTGTTCCAGGTATTGGATGACGTGCTTGCGGGTGGAAACGGGCAACTGTTCCACTTCCTCGACTAGGCGGCGCAGGCGTGAGTCCCGTTGTTTGAGTATCTTGACCTTTTGAATTCCCAACAACTGATCGGCGGTAACGCCCAACACCTTGGCGAACACGGCCAGGAGGTGGGTGGGGGGATGGTGTGTTTCCGTCTCGTAGTAGGCGGCCATGCGGGGGGAAATCCCCACGGCTTGGGCGAATTCCTTTTGGGAGAACCCGGAAGCTTTGCGAAGGCGGATGAGCCTATCCCGGAAAGGTTCCTTGGTTTGGGGCAATGGATATTTTCGTCCCGGCATGGTGTCTCCCTCAAAGGTATTCGAGGGAACAGGATAGGGCCGATTATTGGATTGCACGGATTCTCCAAAAGGTGTTGACATGTAATTACGGAAAGTGTAATTTCGTGATCTGCCAGAACACAAGGGGAAAAATCGGGCTTATCCCACAACCCCCTTGACAGGTTTTCGGGGAGGGCGGATTTGAGCTACAAACAGAACAAGATGAAGACGGCCACCCCGCCGCTGAAGGTTGTCACCGCTCCCGAAGTCCAGCGCCAAAGGCTGCTCAACCGGGTGGCCGCCCTCTATCACCAGAGCTTTGAGGAAGACCCCAAGGGGAGGGATTACCTGGCCCAGGCGGGCTTGAAGGATTTATCCGTCCTAACTGATTTCCAAACCGGGTGGGTCAACGGTTCGTTGCTTGCCACCATCCCGGAAGAATCCGAGCTACAGGAACACATGAAGGCCCTGGGGCTCATTGACAGGGAAGGCCGGGAAGTGTTGGCGGGTTGCGTGGTGTTCCCGTGGTTCAACGAGACGGGGGACTGCGCCGGGTTGTACGGCTTGAGGGTGGAAACGGGCGAGGTGGTCTTGGTGCCCGGAACGGTGTCGGGGGTGTGGAACTGGCAAGCCTTGAAGCGGGGCCGGGCAGTGATTCTCACTTCGTCCATTCTGGACGCGCTCTTTCTCTCCCAAGCCGGTTTCAAGGAAGTGATTTGGACGCAGGACGATGAGGGATTGAGCCAAGACCATTTGCGTTTGTTCCAACGGCACGGCCTCAAGGAAGCCTACGTCACTTTTTCGAGTCCCTACGTGCTGGCCCAACTCAAGGAAGAAGAAATCACGGCCCACTTGGTGAAGCTCCCGCCTCTGCCGGTGGAACCAACGGTTATCGAATGGGCCTTGAAGGAAGCCAACGCACAGACGCCCATCCGATCCGAGGAAGTGAAGAAGCGGGAACCATCGGGCTTTGAAAAGGAGGCCACGGGTTTTTCCATCCAATACGGGGAGAGGCGCTACGAGATCAAGGGCGTGGAGAAATCAAAAACCAAACTCAAGGTGACGGTAAAGGCTTTCCCGGCGGGCGAGAAAAAGAAATTTTACCTGGACAGTGTTGACCTCTATTCCCACCGGGGCCGGGTGCTGTTCGCCAAGGCTTTCGGCACCAGCTTTGCCGTGGACGAGGGACTTATCCAGGAGGATTTGGGGAAGCTCATCGAGGTGGCGGAAAGATATGAACCAGAAGAAGGGCCGAAGGCCCCGGCCTTCACCATGACCAAGGAACAAGAGGGCGAAGCCCTCTCTTTTCTCAAAGACCCGAAATTACTTGACCGAATTCTGGAAGACTTCGAGGCTTGCGGGTTGACGGGGGAGGAAGCCAACAAGCTCATGGGGTATTTGTGCGCGGTATCCCGGAAGCTTGACGACCCTTTGAGCGTGTTGATTCAGTCGAGATCAGCGGCGGGCAAGTCCACGCTTCAAGACGCGGTTTTGCGGTTTGTGCCTAGGGAAGATTACGAGAAATATACCCGGCTGACGGGACAGGCCCTTTTCTACAAGGCCGAGGGCGGCTTGTGCCACAAGCTTTTAGCCATTGAGGAAGAAGGGGGGATGCGGGAAGCGGGATATTCCATCCGCAATTTACAGTCCTCCAAGGCCCTGTCCATTGCTACAACGGGGAAAGACCCGGTGACGGGGAAGCTCAAGACCAGCGAGTACCAGGTCAAAGGGCCGGTATCCCTTATGCTGACCACGACCAGCGTGGATATGGACTACGAGACACAGAACCGCTTTATCACCTTGACCATTGACGAGTCCAAGGAAATGACCGAGCGCATCCTATCGAACCAGAGGGTTTTGGAAACGCTGGAAGGGATGAAGCAACGGCGGGAGCAGGAAAAAATCACGGCCAAGCACCAGAATGCCCAAAGGTTATTGAAGCCCTTGGCGGTGGTGAACCCCTACGCTACGAAGCTGACCTTTCCGGCGAGTACGTTACGGGCGAGGCGCGACCACAAGAAATATCTGGGCATCATCAAGACGATTGCCTTTTTGCACCAGTACCAGAGGCAGGTCAAGACCTATACCCTTGAAGGGGAAACCGTTTCCTATATCGAGGTCGAATTGTCTGACATCGAGAAAGCCAACCGATTGGCCGGGGAGATTTTGGGGCAGACGGTGGGCGAGTTATCGGCCCCCAGCCGGGCCTTGCTGGGCATTGTCCGGGGCATGGCAAAGGACAAAGGCCGAAGCTACCGATTCACCCGGCGGGATATCCGGGAGTTTTCCGGGTGGAGCGACTTCCAGGTGAAGACCCATATCCAGGAGCTAACCGACCTGGAATACCTGTACTCGGTGACGGGCAAGAAGGGCAAGGAGTACGTCTACGAACTGGTGGCCGCCGATGTGTCCGATGGTCAGGGCAAAGAGGGGAAGCCATTCCTGGCCGGGTTGACGAAGGTGGAAGCCCTAAATCCCATTTAGCCCCGAAGGGGCCTAAAGTCCTTGTGGTGCCGGAAAATTGGAAAGGGCCTCGTGCCCGACCTAGCCCCAACCGTATCAGTGGTAGTACCGCGCCATGGAACTACTTTGTCCGACAGTAGGACATGAAAATCGGCTATTCACCCCGGTAAATGACTGACTTCTGGAAATTCTGATGGCGAACCCCCCTATCCAAGCATCAAGAGTGGGTGGTGGAGAGGTAAGAGAGTGGTGGAAATTGGTTTCGGTAGATGACCGGATTCCTTTCATTCAGTGTGAAATGAAAAAGTGAGTTTGAATTAGTGAAATGACTGGTTTTTGGAAAGAACGATGGCGACCCCCGCTATTTATGCATCAGGGTTGGGTAGTGGAAATGGATAGTTTGGTGGTGGTAATGGGGTTGAGTAGGTGGCTTGGTTTGGTTCAATCCATTTGAACTGGAAAATTGAGTTTGAGTGAGTAAATTTGCGGATTTTTGGAAAGAGCGATGGCGAACCCCCCTTGATCTGCATCAGGGTAGGGTAGGTGAGAGAGGTAGAGCTAAAGGTAAAACGGGTTTACACGGAACTTGAATCCGATTAAAGCGAAATTGCAGATTTTTCTATTGGTTTTATTGAGTTTCATTGAGACAACGACGCCAGACCCCACCCCCTCAGTATCAGTTTTTGTTTATGGTTTGGGTGTGTGTTGGTGAGGTGAGGTGCGCGGGCGGTGAAATGAGAATGAGTAACTAGGTGACTTGGAGGGTAGTTGGAGGTCACTTGGTGATGAGGCACGGCAACGGCAAAACCCTGTAACCATGCGGGGTCTTGAGTGATTGAAGGCCACTTGGTGGCTTGGCGGTAGAAGGTCTTATACCCATTGAGATGTAGCTGTCATACCTGAAAAGTGTTCCGACCGTTGGAACAGTTTTTCCCCTGAAACGATTATCCGACAAGAGCTTTATCTGATTCGTTGCGCCCGACAGCGTGCCGCTGGCACCCCACTCACTCCGTATCAATTTCAGACTTGAGAGAGCCGTGCCCATCCCGCAAGGGAAGGGAAAACTTTGTTTGGGTCAATGACCCGAAGGAGGCCGTATGGAAACGTGTTTTGAGGAAGAGTTGAAGGATTTCGTGAGGTGTATGGCGGCTAAAGGCTACAACCCCAGCACCCAGGGGGAATACGCCGCGAACACCGCCAAGTTTTTCGAATGGTTGGAGGAAAAAGGAATCAAGGACGTGCGGCGTGTGGGGAAGGACACCTTGCAAGCCTATGTCCTCTACTTAGGGCAGGCGAAAGGAAAGAAAGGAGAGCCTATGGGTTACGCCTCCATTTGCGCCCGGATACGGGGGGTCAAGAGGTTCTTTGAGTGGCAGGAATCTATTCAAAAGGTTCTGGTCAACCCGACGGAAAGCATTCGGGAACCCAAACGGCCCAGCCGTCTTCCCAAGTTCGTTTTGAGCCAGGAGGAAGTGGAGTGGTTGTTGGCGGTGCCCGACATCACCACAGGAACAGGCATCCGTTCCAAGGCCATTTTGGAAGTGTTCTATTCCACCGGCATCCGGCTGGGGGAAATGGCCGCCTTGAAAGTGGAAGACGTGAACCTGGACGAGGGACTTTTGAGGGTGAACGAGGGCAAGGGGGCCAAAGACCGGGTGGTGCCCTTGGGCGAAATGGCGAAGTCTTTCCTCAAACAATACCTGCGGGAAGTACGTCCCCAGCTTGTGCGCCAGGGCGACACGCGGGGCCATTTGTGGATGAGCAACAACGGCACGCCTTTGAGCAAGATGTCGGTGGGGATCATGGTGCGGTTGGCGGGGAGGGCAGCGGAGATTGAAAAGCCGGTAACGGCCCACACCTTGCGGCACACTTTCGCAACGCACATGGTCAAGAGCGGGGCCGACATCATCCTGGTTTCCCAGCTTTTGGGTCATTCGGAGTTGGGAGTGACCCAGCTTTACGTGAAGGTGGCGGGGGTAGACGTGAAGAAGGCGCACGAGGCCACGCATCCCAGGGAGAAAGACCAAGTGGAAAAGGAGCACATGGAGCCGTTCATTCTCTGGAAGCGGGGGGCGGCCCATGCTTGACCTAACCGCCTATGGGGAAAAGTGGTTGGAGCGCCTACAGGTCTTGAACTACGCCAAGAGAACCATTGAGGAAAGGCGTTTCTACCTTTTCAAGTTTTTTCGGTTCCTGGGGGAAATGGGGGTTCCGGATATTGCGGCGGTGACCCGTGACTTGGTGAGGGACTACCAAACCCACCTGCACGAGGAAACCAACGACAAGGGGGAAGGCAAGGGAGTAGCCACCCAGAACAACGCCTTGAGGGGAATCAAGTTGTTCTTCCGGTTCTTGAAGGAAGAGGACTACTTGGCGCAAGACCCGAGCCGGGACGTGCCCTATGCCAAGACTCCGAAAAGGCTTCCCCGTTCCATCTTGACCCGAAAGGAAGTGAGCAAACTTTTGATGGCACCGGACACCCATTCGCTCATGGGATACCGGGACAGGGCCATGCTGGAAGTCTTCTACTCGACGGGGGTGAGGAATTCCGAGCTAGGGGCCTTGAGGGTGGAGGACGTGGACACGGCGGAGGGCTTCTTGCGGGTGAACAACGGCAAGGGAGCCAAAGACCGGGTAGTGCCTTTGGGAAAGATCGCCTGCCGGTACGTGGAGAACTATATCCAATCGGTAAGGCCCCACTTGGTGAGGGGAGGGGACAACCGTTGTTTGTTCTTATCCCTTCAAGGCCACCAGATGGTACGGGCGGTGATCGCCTCGATTGTCCGAAGGTACGCCAAGAAAGCGAAACTGGGAAAGCCGGTGACGGCCCACAGCCTGCGTCACACTTGCGCGACGCAGATGATGCGGAACAAAGCCAACCTGCGGCACATCCAGGAGCTTTTGGGCCATGCCTGTTTGACCACGACACAGGTTTATACGTCGGTGACGATTTCCGACTTGAAGGAGGCCCACAAAAAATATCATCCGCGAGAGCGGGAAAGGGGGACAGCGTAAAATTTCGGAAGCAAAGAGGGGCATGGGATCCACGAAGTGGATTTCATGCCCTTTTGTATTTGACGTTTTTTCTTGAAGCGAAGGCATCAGCGAAAGGCAACACCAAGGAAGCAAAGGCAGTGCCGCCACTCCCCCGCCTTGGTTTCCCCCTTTGGAATCCCTCTTCCGAGGCGCCCCCTCTGCAAGGAATGGCCAAAGGGGGAAACCCATCCCCACTGCGGCGAGAAAGGCAAAGTGTTCTCGCCTACGTGGTCCCTGGGGGAGTGGCGCAAACCCTCCGTGGTTTGCCCTTTGGGTCACATCCTTTGCAAATCTTTTTTCTTCCCCCTCACCGACGGCCAGAAAGCGGCCGCGGTGGCCCCCGGTCGCCGTCAGGTTGCCGGCATGGGGGCTAGGCTTGGCAGTGGCCTTGGATTTCTCCGCTACGCTCCGAAAGCCAAAGGCATTTTGGTTTGTCCCCCGCCCACCCTTTATTTGCGTTTGATTGAATGTGGCAAAGCCGCTTACGTTTCGGAACACTCCAGCGGATTTGCCACCCCATCCGCCCCCAGGGGCTCCCCGAGCCGATGGCTCCCAGGAGCAGACGAAAATTCAGCAAAAAGAAAGGGCTGGCTGAAAGAAAAGTCTGGTGTGGCCGTTCGTGGGAGGGATGTAGAATATGTGCATATATGACTATGACACTCGAAAAAACCCGTTCGGAATTTGAGGGCATTGAAGAGGTGGAATCTTGCAAAAGCGAGAGGCCACAAGGTTATTACGTGTCTTGGGGCAAAATGAATTGGAGCACCATCGACGCGAATGGGAATTTGGTGAACGATGGGAAGAAGATTTACACATGGGATGCAGAGAACCGATTGGCAGGGCTAAGTATTATTGGGAGGGTGCCGACGACACAGGCTGATAACGTTCAAATAACTTATGACGGATTGGGTAGAAGGATAAGTATTAACGAATTACATGGGACAACGGTATTAAACGCCAATACTTTTGTGTGGTGTAGTGGCAAGTTATGCCAACAACGTGATGTAACCGGACATACCATAACTAGACAGTTCTTTGATTTAGGGGAACAAATTAATAATACAAATTATTTTTATGTTCTTGACCATTTAAGAAGTGTTAGAGAAATGACAGATAACAATGGAGTCGTCCATGCTAGTTATGATTACGACATGTTTGGAAGGCAGATAAAATTGAGTGGTGACTTAGATAGTGACTTTGGATACACAGGATTTTATTTGAACAAGTCAACTAACTTGGATATGACTTGGTTCAGAATTTACGATCCGGAAAAGGGTAGGTGGTTGACTAGAGACCCAATGGAGGAGTTTGCGGGTTTAAATCTTTACGACTATGTTAATAATAAAGTTACGTTTTTGAGGGATGTAAACGGACTTATTGCTTCTGGGTCTTTTTCAGGGCCACGCACTCCCCCTCCTAGTTGTGGAAACCCAGATCAATGTAAATGCGCGCAACAATTTGCTTATGATTTGTTAGCGGCTTTTGTACCTATTTTGGGCGGTGTGCAGGGAGTTCTAAGTGATAAAGCTGAAGAAGGGGTCGAAAGGATTTTGAAAGCCGCCTTAGCTACATGTAATCTTGCAAAAGGCATCAAGTTTATTCCCATTGTAGGATGGGCATTTACAGCCGAAGGTGTTGGAGAGGCTTTGGCGAATTATGAAAAATGCATGAAAAAAGTGAAAAAACCCTGTAAATAAAATCGGTGAGATTACAAGGAATGAAAATGGAAAATGAAAAAAAAGATACTTTTGATTATTTTGAGATTGTAATGATGGTTCTTTTTGGATTTATAACAATATTAATATATGGTTACTGCTGGTTATTTTTAAAACTTTCGGAAGATTGGTTAGAGTTTGTATTTGCTGGTTGTTTATATTTTTTCCTTGCGTTGATTATATGGCTTGATAAAAGCAGAGATGAGAAAGGTGGAATCGAGTTTTGGCCAACGCTTGTCTTCATTTTTTTGTGTTCTGTGGTTCTTTGGTTTTTTTATTTTCTTTTGGATAAGAATTTTTTATTCATGCCTCATGGATTTTTTAGGTATGGTTTAAAATTTATTATTGTTGTGATTATGGCCTTTGGAACCGTTATTTTTTTTCAAAAAGCGATTGATTTTATTAAAAAATAAAATGAGGAACAAAAGGCAGCAGGATAAAAAGAAACAAAGAGGCCAGGCTGGAGTTCCCCCGATTTAATGGACCGTAGGGTAAAAATATTCACGAAGCCTTCTTTGGCGGCTTAACCATTATCAATTCAGGGTTTTGTTCACGGTGGTAGTAGTTTAATAGACGTCATAATCGAGAATTCCATATGAAAACCATCCGCGTCATCCTGGCAGGCCTGATGCTCATCGGCAATCCGGCGGTATGGTTGGGGATTATTGCTTCCTCATCCGTCCGGTGGGTTCTGCCTGCTTTCGTCGCCTCATTGGTTTTCTCGGCCAAAACCGCCTACGCCAAAAAATTTCACACCGCGCAAAACGAAGTCATTGACCTGCGCAAGGTGGAACTCAGCGACGATCCTTCTGATAGTGAATTAGGAAAACTGCGGGTATTTGAAGTGCCCTTGACCCCTTCTTCTGCCGTTCCCATCGCCGGTGAAAACCACGACCTGGCTGCCGCCATCAAGCAGACCTTCGCGGACGAGGGAGATGATTCGTATCAAAACCTTGAGGATTTTGTGACCAAGTATCCCCAAAGCCGGTGGGTTTTGGCGGTGGAACTGAACCGGGGTTTGATGTTGTACCGGCATGGTTATTTTACGAAGGTGGTGGATGCCTATCAAAGAGCCTGGACTGCGGGCAAGACTGAAACCCAAAAGCCGGCGGTGGATTTGGCCGACAGGGCCGTGGCGGAGCTGATGCAGATGAACTGCCGGGTAGGGCGACTGGATGAGGTGAAAAGCCTGATGGCAGAAACGCAGAACATCAAGCCCGGAAGCGTAGCCGCTTTTGAGATTAATAGAACCAAACAGGCCATCTGGCATATGGAACAGAAGCCGGGCAGTTCTTTCCTTTGCGGCCCCTATGCCTTGAGGGAAATTTTGACCTATCAAAAAGCGGCCAATGCTAACGACTCTCTATTTACCACCGTACAGTCGCCGAACACGGGTTTTTCACTGGATAAGCTTTTGGCCGTATCGGACCAGTTGGGGATGAATATGCAGATGGCCAAGCGCAAACCGGGTGCGGCGGTGATTGTACCGGCGGTGGTGAACTGGAAACTGGGGCATTACGCGGCGCTGGTGGAGCAAAATGGCGGTTCCATCCATTCGATGGACCCGACATTTAGGAATGAGACGTGGTTAACCACCAAAGCCTTGGATGATGAAAGCAGTGGTTATTTCTTGGTACCAGCAGGGGATTTGCCGGAGGGTTGGGAAGCGGTGAGTGTGGAAGAAGGCTCGAAAGTATTTGGGAAAGGTTATTTGGGTTTGGAAGAAGGTCCGCCGCCTTCCTGCAATACTCCCCAATCGAATTCCGGCCCCGGCGGCTCCTGTCCTTCTTGTTCCGGCGCGTTTATGCCTATAGCCAGTATCGATCTGGTTGTAGCCGGGCTGATGCTCAAAGACACGCCTCTTTTTTATACACCGCCGGTGGGTCCGGCCATACGGTTTTCGCTTCAATACCACCAGAATTACGGCAATGACATGCCGACATCCAACTTTGGGACGAACTGGGCTTTTTCCTGGCAGGGGTATGTGCACTATGACATTGCTGTGAGCGGCGGCTGCAGTGTGAATGGCGGGGTTACTCAATGTTCTTTTACTTACACGCCTTACAACTTTCAATGTTTTACACCGGGCGGCGGGGGCGAAGTTTTCACTCCGGGCCAGAATTCGGTTTTTACCAACGGGTTATATCAAGTTGCCGCGAGTAATGAGAATTTGCCGACCGTCATTACCTGTCAGCTGCCGGATGGCAGCGTACAAACTTATGGGAACGCCAGTATTGGCAGTACGGGCACATTACTGCTGACCCAGGTGACCGATCCGCAGGGCAATTCGGTGAATCTGACTTATGATTCGATGAACCGCATTTCGTTCATCACGGACGCCATCGGCCAATCGTCCGGCTTCAGTTATACCGACACGGACCCTTATAAAATTACGGAGATCACCGACCCCTTCGGGCAGACGGCGGTGTTCCAGTACAATTCGAATGAAGACCTGCAGTCCATCACGGATCTGCTGGGTCTGACCACGAGCTTTGCCTATGGTGCCGCGGGCGCCTTGTCCCCCGACTGGCCCGCCAGCATGACTACCCCCTATGGCACGACCTACTTTGATTACACCAACACGGAACCAGTGAATAATTTTGGTTTGGGTGAAATAGAAATCACCGACCCGCTGGGGTTGAAGG
>Ga0302320_10010829_pt1 | contig 19394 bp, 21 predicted proteins | sample Bog_T0_3_FD_202130 | JGI IMG/M metagenome (GOLD analysis project Ga0302320, IMG submission 202130) | Peat permafrost microbial communities from Stordalen Mire near Abisko, Sweden - Bog_T0_3 | ecosystem: Environmental > Terrestrial > Soil > Wetlands > Peat | place: Sweden: Abisko, Stordalen Mire... | reverse complement strand
CGTCGCCCTGACCGGCGACAACTCCACCTGGGGCCAGTCGGAAAAGAACGCCCTGGACATGGAGATCGCCAAGATCAACGCCAAGGGCGGGGTCATGGGCAAGCAGATCCAGCTCATCTCCTATGACACCCGGGCCGACGCCACCGAGGGCGTGAACGTCACCAAGCGCCTGGTGAGCGACGGCGTCTGCGCCATCATCGGCCCTGGCCAGAGCGGCGTGGCCATCGCCATGACCTCCGTGACCGAGCCGGCCAACGTGCCGTTCCTGGCCACCTCCGCCACCAACCCCAAGGTCACCGTCGACGACAAGACCGGCGCCGTGCGCCACACCGCGTTCCGCACCTGCTTCATCGACCCGTTCCAGGGCACCGTGGCCGCCCAGTTCGCCGCCAAGAACCTGAAGTGCAAGACCGCCGCCGTCATCTATGACGTGGGTTCGGACTACTCCTCCTTCCTCGGCAAGTACTTCACCGACGAGTTCGTCAAGCAGGGCGGCAAGGTGGTCGGCAACGAAGCCTTCCGCTCCGGCGAGCTGGACTTCCGCGCCATCCTCGGCAAGATCAAGGGCAGCAACCCCGACGTGCTGTGGATCCCCACCATGCAGAAGGAAGCCGCGCTGATCATGAAGCAGGCCAAGGACCTCGGCATCAAGGCGATCCCCATGGGCGGCGACGGCTGGGCCAGCCCCGACCTGATCACCCTCGGCGGCAAGGCGGTGGACGGTTCCTACTTCGTCAACATCACCAGCCTCGAAGACCCCGACATCCAGGGCTTCATCAAGGACTACAAGGCCAAGTTCAACAACGATCCCGTCATGCCCAACCCGGTCATGGCCATCGACGCCCTCGACGTGATCATCGACGCCATCACCAAGACCGGCGGCACCGATCCCGCGAAGCTCACCACCCAGATCGAGCAGACCAAGGGCCTGCCCACCCTCTCCGGCATCTTCACCATCGATCCCAAGAACCACAACCCGCTCAACAAGCCCGCCATCATCCAGCAGGTCAAGGACGGCAAGTTCGTCTACGCCACCAAGTTCGTCACCCAGTAGGACGCACTCCCGCGGGCGGGGCCGACCTGGCGCCGCCCGCCTTCACGATCTGACGTGTCGCGGCAGAACCGCGCGCGCCAATGCAACCAGACAGCCTGGGCACTCATGTCGTGTCCCGGCATAAGGCACCGCAGCAAAATAATCTGAAAAGCACAGATTATTTTGACGCGTTGCCTAAAAGGGGGGGCTCTTGTTCGTCCAAACCTTGCTGACCGGTCTGGCCATCGGCGGAATCTACGCCCTCATGGCGGTAGGCTACTCCCTGGTCTTCAGCATCCTGAACTTCAGCAACTTCGCCTACGGCTCCATCATCATGCTGGGCGCCTACATCAGCTACTTCTCCATGGTCAAGCTGGGCCTGCCCATCGGGGTGGCCATCGTGCTCTCCATCCTCGGCGCCGCGCTGCTCTGCTACCTGAACGAACGGCTGGCCTATTCGCCGCTGCGCAAGCGCCGGGCCTCGTCGCTGTTCTTCATGATCAGCGCCATGGGCACGGCGATCTTCCTGGAGAACCTGGTCTACGCCGTGGTCGGCGCCCACTTCTACGCCTTCCCCGAGGTCTTCACCAAGAGCAACCTCACCTACCGCGGGGTCTCCATCGGCGTGCTGGACGTGTTCGCCATCGCCTTCTCGTTCACCGCCATCTACGCTTTGCACTTCTTCCTGCAGAAGAGCCGGACCGGCATCGCCATCCGGGCCGCCAGCTACGACATCCAGGTGTGCGGCCTGAACGGCGTGAACGACAAGCACCTGATTGGCCTGGTGTTCTGCCTGGCCGGCGGGCTCGCCGGGATCTCCGGCACCTTCCTCGGCATGAAATACATCGTCTACCCCACCATGGGCTGGATCACCAACAAGGCCTACATTGCGGCGGTGATCGGCGGCCTGGGCAGCCTGCCCGGCGCGGTGGTGGGCGGCATCCTCCTGGGGGTGACCGAGACGTTCGTATCGGCCTACGTCTCCTCGGTGGTGCGCGACGTGTTCAGCTTCTCCCTCCTGGTGCTGCTCCTGATGGTGATGCCCACGGGACTGTTCGGACGGTTCCTTGAGGAAAAGGTGTAGCCAACCATGTGGCAATACATATCAGGCGTCATCTCGCTCGGCCTCATCTACGTGATCGCCACCGTCGGCCTGGCCGTCTTCACCGGCTTCACCGGGCTGTTCAGCCTGGGCCACGCGGCGTTCTTCGCCATCGGCGCCTACACGGCGGCCATCCTCACCTACTTCTACGGCTACAACTTCTACCTGGCGCTGGCGCTGGGCGCCGCGGCGGGCGGCCTGGTGGGCTTCCTGATCGGCTATCCCACCCTGAAGGCCAAGCTGCGCACCGACTACTTCGCCATCGCCACCCTGGGCTTCGGCGAGGCGATCCGGGTGCTGCTGGAGAACCTGCCCATCACCCAGGGCGCCCGGGGCCTGCCCGGCATCCGCGCCTACACGACGCTGCCGGTGCTGGTGGTGTGCACCGGCATGGTCATGATGTTCGCCTGGAACCTCATCCACTCGCGCCACGGCCGCGCCTCCATCGCCATCCGCGAGGACTTCGTCGCCGCCGAGATGATGGGCGTCAACATCTTCATCGGCCGGCTGCGCTCGCTGGTGTTCAGCGCCGCCTGCGCCGGCCTGGCCGGGGGCCTCTTCGCCCACTACTACTGCTTCATCCAGCCCTCCATGTTCTCCTCCTACATGTCCACCCAGATGACCGCCGCGGTGGTGGCCGGGGGCATGGGCAGCATCAGCGGCCCGGCGATCGCGACCCTGATCTTCATCGGCATCCCGGAAGCCCTGCGGGTGGCCAACATCTGGCGCCTGGTGGCCTACGGGCTGATCCTGGTGCTCATCATGATCTTCCGGCCGCAGGGCCTGATGGGCTACAAGGAACTGAACATGGACATGATCCGGGGCTGGGGCCGGCGCATCAGGAAGGCGGTCGGAGCATGAGCGGCCCCGTGCTGGAACTCACCGGCGTCACCAAGCTGTTCGGCGGCATCACCGCCTGCAAGGACATCAGCTTCACCCTGCCCAAGGGCCAGATCATGGGGCTGATCGGGCCGAACGGCGCCGGCAAGACCACCGCCTTCAACCTGATCACCGGCGTCTACGGGCTCACCGGAGGCGCCGTCAAGCTGGAGGGCGAAGCGATCACCGGCCTGCGGCCCGACCTCATCGTGCGCAAGGGCATCGCCCGCACCTTCCAGAACATCCGGCTGTTCCGCAACCTCTGCGTGCTGGACAACGTCATCATCGCCCTGGACTGCCACGAGACCTACCTGCTGGCGTCCTCTTTCCTGCGCCTGCCCTCGGTGCGCCGGCGGGAGAAGGCGGTCCGCGAGCAGGCCATGACGTTCCTGGCCGCGGTGGGGCTGGAGGACAAGGCCGCCACCCGGGCCGACGCCATGCCCTACGGGCTGCAGCGCAAGCTGGAGATCGCCCGCGCGCTGGCGCTCAAGCCGCGGCTGCTGCTGCTGGATGAGCCGGCGGCCGGCATGAACCCGGAGGAGTCGCTGGACCTGGCCCGGCTGATCCGCAAGATCCACGAGGATTTCCAGTTGACCACCCTGCTCATCGAGCACCACATGGACGTGGTCATGGCGCTGTGCGAAAAGATCTTCGTGATGAATTTCGGGGAAAAGCTGGCGGAGGGGTCGGCTGAGGCGATCCAGCGGGATCCCGACGTGCTCAAGGCGTACCTGGGAGAGGGGTTCAAACGTGCTCAGCATACGATCGCTTAACGTCAAATACGGGCACATCCACGCCCTGCATGACCTGAGCCTGGAAGTGGAGGAGGGCACCGTGGTGGCCGTGGTCGGCGCCAACGGCGCGGGCAAGACCACCCTGCTGGCGACCCTGGCCGGCCTGCTGCCCCCGGCCAGCGGCGAGATCACCTTCAGGGGCGAACCGCTGCCGAGGGAAGCCTACAACGTGGTCGCCAAGGGCATGTGCCTGGTGCCCGAGCGGCGCCGGCTCTACGCCAACCTCACGGTCAAGGAGAACCTGATGATGGGGGCCTACCTGCGCAAGGACAACGCGGGCATCGCCGCCGACCTGGAGGAGATGTACCAGCTGTTCCCGATCATGCGCGAGCGGATCGGCCAGTTCGCCGGCACGCTGTCGGGCGGCGAGCAGCAGATGTGCGCCATCGCCCGCGGCCTCATGTCGCGTCCGCGCCTGCTGCTGCTGGACGAGCCTTCCCTGGGCCTGGCGCCGCTGATGGTCCAGCACATGTTCAAGATCATCCGGGAGATCCGGCAGAAGGGCGTGACCATCCTGCTGGCGGAGCAGAACGCCTTCCAGGCCCTGGACATGGCCGACCAGGCCTTCGTCCTGGAGACCGGCAAGGTGATCGTCTCCGGCACCGGCCAGGACCTGCTGGACAACCCGCTGGTGCAGAAAGCCTATCTGGGAGTCGCCCACTGACACCCTGAGCACACGCCATTCCACCCTTCCGGGCGCCCTCGCGCCCGCCTCGGGCATTGCCCCGCAAGGAGAAATCATGAAAGCCCCCCTGAACAAAGAGACCCTGGTGCTGCACACCGGAAACGAGATCGACCAGCAGTTCGGCGCCCTGAGCGTGCCCATCTACCAGGTCTCCACCTTCCTCCAGGACGTGCACGGCAACACCCGCGGCTTCGAGTACTCCCGCTCCGGCAACCCGACCCGGGACGCCCTGGAGAAGGCCTTCGCCCAGCTGGAGCACGGCAAGCGCGGCCTGGCCTTCGGCTCGGGCATCGCGGCCATCTCCGCGGTGTTCATGTGCTTCTCCAGCGGCGACCACTTCGTGGTCTCCGACGTGGTCTATGGTGGCACCTACCGGCTGCTCACCAAGATCCTCAGCCGCATGGGCATGACCGTGACCTTCGTGGACACCGCCAACCTCGCGGCCGTCGAGGCGGCCATCACCCCCGCCACCAAGGCCGTGTTCGTGGAGACCCCCACCAACCCCATGATGGCCGTCTCCGACATCAAGGCCATCGCCGCCATCTGCCGCGGCCGCCGGCTCCGGTTCATCGTGGACAACACCTTCATGAGCCCGTACTGGCAGAATCCGCTGCTGCTGGGCGCCGACATCGTCGTGCACAGCGCCACCAAGTACCTGGGCGGCCACAGCGACGTGCTGGCCGGGCTGGTGGTGACCGCCACCGAAGAAATGGGCGAGGAAGTGCACTTCATCCAGAAGGCCATGGGCGGCGTGCTGGGCCCCCAGGACTCCTGGCTGCTCATGCGCGGCATCAAGACCCTGGCGGTGCGCATGGAGAAGCATGAGCGCAACGCCAACACCCTGGCCCAGTGGCTGTGCACCCTGCCCGGGATCACCTCGGTTTTCTACCCCGGCCTGGAGACCCATCCCCAATACCGGCTGGCCAAGGCCCAGGCGGGCGGCTTCGGCGGGATGATCTCGTTCGAGCTCGCCAGCCCCGAGCTGGCCGAGCACTTCCTGAGCCGGCTGAAGCTGATCGCCCTGGCCATCAGCCTGGGCGGAGTGGAGAGCCTCATCTGCCTGCCGGCCAAGACCACCCACGCCTCGTTCCCTCCCGAACTGCTCGAGAAGCTGGGCATCAACGACCGTCTGGTGCGCTTCTCCGTGGGCATCGAGCACGTGGAGGAACTCAAGCAGGACATCCTCCAGGCCCTCGGCAATGAGTAAGCCCGAGGAGAGCGGCGAATTCAGGATCATGGCCCCCGGCAGCCCGGGGGCCATGGGCTGGGCCGGCAGGCCGGGCCTCCTGCCCGCAACCGGCCTGGGCACCCAGTGCGTGCACGGCGGAGCCGCCCCCGACCCCGCCTACGGCGCCGTGGCCGCGCCCATCTACGAGACCAGCACCTTCGCCCTGCTGGACATCCGCACCAGCGCCGGCTTCGAGTACACCCGCACCGGCAACCCCACCCGGGCCAGGCTGGAAGCGGCCCTGGCCCTGCTGGAGGGCGGCTGCGGGGCCATCTGCACCAGTTCCGGCATGAGCGGCATCATCGCCGTGCTGAGCCTGCTGCCCCACGGCAGCCACGTGCTCTGCCCCGACGACTGCTACGGAGGCACCTTCCGCGCCCTGCGGCACGCCCAGGCCGTGCACGGCCTGGAGACGACCTTCCTGGACATGACCGACCCGGAGGCCGTGGCCGCCGCCGTCCGGCCCGAGACCCGGCTCATCTGGGCCGAGACCCCGTCCAATCCCCTGCTGCGCCTGCTGGACCTGGCCTCCCTGGCCAAAGTGGCCCGGGAAAGGGACCTGCTGCTGGCGGTGGACAACACCTTCCTGTCGCCGGTGAACCAGCGCCCCCTGCGCTGGGGCGCCGACCTGGTGTTCCACAGCACCACCAAGTACCTGAACGGCCACAGCGACGTGGTGGGCGGCACGGTGGTGGCGGCCCCGGGCCGGAGCGGCCTGCTCCAGCGCCTGGCGGCCCTCAACAACACCCTGGGCACCAGCCAGAGCCCCCACGACTGCGCCCTGGTGCTGCGCGGGCTCAAGACCCTGCACCTGCGCATGCGCGCCCACGAGGCCAATTCCCGGGCCCTGGCGTCCTACCTCGACGCCCACCCGGCCGTAGCCAGGGTGAACTACCCCGGCCTGCCCGGGCATCCCCAGCACGCCCTGGCCCTGCGCCAGCAGGAGGGTTTCGGGGCCATGCTCAGCTTCGAGCTCAGGGACGGCTCCCCGGACTCAGTGCGGCGGGTGCTGCGGCGCCTGCGCTGGTTCACCCTGGCCGAGAGCCTGGGCGGGGTGGAGAGCCTCGTGTCCCAGCCCGCCAGCATGAGCCACGCCGCCATGACCCCGGAGATGCGCGAGCGCATCGGCATCCGCGACGGGCTGATCCGGCTGTCGGTGGGGGTCGAGGAGCAGGCGGACCTGGTCGAGGACCTGAGGCAGGCGCTGGAGGCCCAACCATTAGGAAAATCCTAATGGTTTGGTGGGGGCGCATTCCATTCGTTGTTTTTTCTCAGCGCCTCCGCGAACCTCCGCAGCCTCTGCGTTGAATTATTTCTCTATGACCTTTCCCACTGATTCGTCCTTGGACAAGAGGCATCGATTTCTTAAGGGAAAAAATGAATCGCAGAGGTTGCGGAGACTCGCGGAGGCGCTGAGAAAAGAAATTGAAATCCTCTATCCCAGTTCCCCGGCCCGGATCCGGGCAACCAGGTCATCCGCGAAGGTGCCCTCGATGACCTTCTCCACCGGCCCCTCCAGGTGCGCCGATCCCCCGGCGAAGGTCACCTGCAGCACGCCGCCGGGCATGTGCACCGTCACCTGGTCGTCCACCAGCCCCAGCTTCCGGGCCGCGGCGGCGGCGCCGCAGCTGGAGCTGCCCGAGGCCAGGGTGTAGCCGGCGCCCCGCTCCCAGATCTCGATCATGATCTCGGAACGGGAGAGCACCTGCAGGAACTGCACGTTGGTCCGGGCCGGGAACATGGGCGAGCGCTCGATCTTCGGCCCCAGCCGGCAGGCCAGGGCCTCGCTGATGGCCATCCCGGTCACCACGCAGTGGGGGTTGCCCATGGAGACGAAGGTGATGCGGCAGCGCTCGTCCCCGAAGGGAAACTCCCGGTCCACGATCTCGTCGAGGCCGGCCCCGGGGGCCGCGGCCCGGGCGTCGAAGCGGGGGGCGCCCATGTCCACCCGCACCACCTTGGCGGCGGGGTCCACGATCCGGGCCAGCACCGGCCCGCCCTTGGTGACCAGCGGGAACGGCTCGCCATCCACGTAGCCGTGCTCGTACAGGTACCAGGCGAATATGCGCAGGCCGTTGCCGCTCTTCTCCGCCTCGCTGCCGTCCGGGTTGAAGATGCGCAGGGTCGGCTGGTCCGGGTCGCCGATGCTGGCCAGAGGACCCAGCAGGATGCCGTCGGAGCCGGCCCCGTAGTGCCGGTCGCAGACGGCGCGCACCGCCGCGGGGGTCGGGTCGAACGGGAACCGGGCCGGGTCGATCACGATGTAGTCGTTGCCCAGTCCGTGGTACTTGTGGAAGTCCGCCATCTTGGCTCCATGGGTGCTCCCGCCATTGTGGCGCAACCGGGAACCGGAGGCGAACCTCGCCCCTGATACAATGGGTCCTCCCCGACGGGACTTTTCGTGTGATCCATGATTCTTCGCAAGGAATACGGCTTCGAGGCCGCCCACTTCATCTACAACCACCCCGGCAAATGCCGCAACCTCCATGGGCACAGCTACAAGCTGTTCGTGTCCCTGGAGGGCCAGGTGAACCTGGAGACCGGCATGATCATCGATTTTGATGATCTTTCCAAGATCGTGCGGGACAAGGTGATCTTCCCGCTGGACCACCGCTTCCTCAACGACCTGATCCCGCTTTCCACCGCCGAGAACATCGTCACCTGGATCTGGGAGCAGCTGCAGCCCGGTCTGCCCGCCCTGACCCAGCTGGAGCTGTACGAGACCACGGACAACTGCGTGATCTACCGGGGGGCCTGATGCGCCTGGGCTGGGTGGCCCTTCCTTTGCTGATCGCCGTGCCGGCCTGCTCCCCGGTGCGGAACTTCCAGGAGGCCGCGCGCAGCCTGCGCTTCTCCCTGGACCGGGTGGAGCCCCGGCTGGAACTGGCCTTCCCCCTGGACCGCTCCCAGGTCCATTTCGACGTGACCCTGGGCGTGGACAACCCGTCCACCGTGCCCTTCCACCTGGACCGCTTCGAAGGCTCGCTCCGGCTGGAGGCGGACGGGGCGGTCCAGCCGGTGGGCCAGATCCGCCTGGCCCGGGCCCTGGACCTGCCCGCCGGCGGCCGGGCCCAGCTGGAGGTGTCCCTGTCGTTCGGCTACCAGGACCTGGCCCAGGCCTGGCCGGCGCTGCAGGGGGCGCTGAAAGGAGATCACCCCGGCGCCTGGGACCTGGAAGGCACCCTGCGCGGGCAGGTCTACGGGTTCCCGGTCCAGGTCCCGGTCCGCACCCGCCGCACCTTCGGGGCCGCGCCATGATCCGGGCCGTGGTGTTCGATCTCTGGAACACGCTCGTGCACAGCCGGAGCGGGGACCCGTTCCAGCACCTTCATCGCCTGCTCGGCCCCGGGCAGGCCGACCGTTTCCCCGAATTCAAGCGGGACGCCATGGGCCGGCCCCATGCCGACGCCCAGGCCCTCCTTTCGGAGTGGAAGGACCGGCTGGAGCTCAGCGCCGAACAGATGCGGGACATGGCCCAGGTGTTCCTGACCGCCGCCGGCGACGCCCAGCGCTTCCCCGAGGCGGTCCAGGCGGTGCGCGACACCCGCAGGCTGGCCCGGGTGGCCATGCTCTCCAACACCCAGACCTTCGACCTGGGCTTCCTGGAGCGGCTGGACCTCACCAGCCTGTTCCCCATGCGCTTCCTGAGCGCCGAAATGGGCTGCCTCAAGCCCGACCTGGCGGCGTTCCAGGCGGTGCAGCGCAAGCTCGGGCTGTTCCCCGGCGAGCTGGCCATGGTGGGGGACAGCTGGCGGGACGACATCACCGGGGCCCTGGAGGCCGGCTGGACCGCGGTCTGGGTGAACCGGAAGGGCGCGCCACGCCCGCCGGTGGATCCCGAAGCCGAGCTGGTGGAGATCCCCGACCTGGCCCCGGTGCCCGCCATCATCGACAACCTCCAGGCCGGGGCCCGCTGCAGCACCTGCCTGGGCTAGGAGTCTGGGGCAGGAGCCTCAGATCATCCCGCCGTTGATGCCGAGCACCTGCCGGGTGATGTAGCCCGCCGAGGGCGAGAACAGGAACCCCACGGCGGCGGCCACATCTTCGGGCTGGCCCACCCGGCCCATGGGCACCGCCTGGAGCGCGCGCTCCAGTTCCAGCCCTTCCAGCAGTTCGGATTGGATCAGGCCCGGGGCCAGGCAGTTCACGGTGATGCCGCGGCTGGCCAGCTCCGCGGCCAGGGCCTTGGCGGCCCCGATCAGGCCGGCCTTTGCGGCGCTGTAGTTCACCTGGCCGCGGTTGCCCATCACCCCGGAGACCGAGGCGATGCATACGATCCGCCCGCCCCTGCGGGTCCGGATCATGGGCAGGGTCAGCGGGTGGACCACGTTGAAGAACCCGTCCAGGCTGGTGCGCAGCACCAGGTCCCAGTCCGGGCCGCTGGAGGCGGCGAAGGTGTTGTCCCGGGTGACGCCCGCGTTGCAGACGATGCCGTAGTAGGGGCCGGCGGCCTCCATCCGGGCCTCCAGGCAGCCCCGGGCCTGGTCCCGGTCGGTGACGTCGAACGCCAGGGTGTCCGCCGAGCCGCACATGGCGCGGATCTCCGCGGCCAGGGCCTCGGCCTCGGCCAGCCGGGTCCGGCAGTGCACGGTGACTTCAAAGCCGTCCCGGGCCAGCCGCAGGGCGATGGCCCGGCCGATGCGGCCGGTGGCGCCGGTGACCAGGACTCGTTTGGGGGGAGGCTGGGGGGTCATGGCCGGATCCTCAAGGGGGTGCGTACACCATCAGCATGGCACGGGCCAGCGGCATTCCGTCCCGGCGCAGTTCGCAGGCGAAGGTGCTCACCCCTGACGGGCCGGCGTCCTCGACCCTGGCTTCCACCTCCAGCAGCGCCCCGGCCGGGAACGAGGGCACCTCGCAGGCGTAGCGCCGGGTTCCCAGCAGGTATCCGAAGGCCTGGGCCTGGCCCTGGCTCTGGCTGCCGCCGTGGGCCGCGATGGTCTGGGCCATGAGCTCCAGGCCGAACCAGCCCGGCATGGCCCCGTCCGGATCCGCGTACCAGGCCCCGGGGTCCACCCGGGTGAGGGTGACGCAGCGCTCCGCGTCCGCCTCCAGGACGGAGCCGATGAGCAGCATCGGCGGCCGGTGCGGCACCCGGGGGGCGGTCATGGCCGCTCCCCGGGCCGCAGCGCCATCCAGGAAAGCAGGATGGTGCCCACCACGCCCAGGGCCAGGGTCAGGCCGAACCCGCGCAGGGCCGGGGTGTGGCTGAAGGCCAGCAGGCCGTAGGAGATCAGGGTGGCCCCGGCCGCCAGCAGCACGCCCAGCAGCGCCGAGGGGTCCCCGGGCGGGCCCTCCTCCAGGAACACCGTGTAGTCCACTCCGAAGCCCAGGAGCAGGATCAGGGCCATGACCGTGAACAGGGTGACCGGCGCGCCGGCCAGGGCGCCGCCGGCCAGGGCGAACAGCATCCCCAGGCAGGGGGGCGCGACCATGGCCGTGCCGGCCCGGAGGCCGCGCCACCAGGCCAGGAGCATCCACACCAGCAGGATCGCCGCGCCCAGGGCCCAGGCGGCCACGCGCCGGTAGTGGCCCAGCAGGCCGGAGACGCTCCGGGCCTTGTCCACCAGGGTCACCCCGGGCAGCCCGGCGGCGGCCTCTTCCAGCTTCGCGGAATCCGGGGCGCCCAGGGGCAGCACGATCGAGCCGGACCCCAGCCAGAGCATCTTGAACGGCGCGGCGAACGGGGTCTGGAGGAAGGCCGCCACCGTCAGGGGACGCTCCCGGGCCGCCGCCAGGTCCGTCCCCTGGGCCGCGACGGCCTCCGGACGGAACCCCACGGCGGCCATGGCCCGGGCCAGGGCGGGCCGCTGCCGCAGGTTGCGGGCCAGGGCCGCCTCCTGGACGGCGGGCGACGGCACGAAACTGGAGATCGCCTGGACCGCGCCGGAGCCCAGGGCGTCCAGGCGCCGGCGCAGGGCCTCCTCCCGCTGCAGCACGGCCCCCTCGCCGGGCCCCTCCACCAGGAAGAAGGCCCCGTGGTTGGAGAGGCCGGTGAGCTCGCGGATGGCGCTCTCCTGCCGGGCCAGGTCCGAGGACGGCCGGATCAGGCTCTGCACGTCGTCATCCACCCGGGCCCTGGACGCGCCCAGGGCCAGCACCAGCGCCAGGAGCCCCAGCCAGACCGGGAGCCTGCGCCCGGCCGCGAGGCCGCCCAGCGCGAGCAGCCGCCCCAGCCGCCCCATCAGCGCGGGCCGGGGCGGGCAGGGCCGCCGGAGCCAGCCTGGCAGCACCAGCAGCACCGTGAGGAAGGCGCCGGCAAGGCCGGTCATGGAGAACACGGCGATCTGCCGCAGCCCCGGGAAGGGGGCCGCCAGCAGCGCCGAGTAGCCCAGGAGGGTGGTGCCGAACCCGATGAGCAGCGCCGGCATCAGCCGCCGCAGGACCGGCCCGGGCGCCCAGGCGGAGCCCGCGCCCAGCTGGTTGGCGAAATAGAGGAACGAGTAGTCCACCGCAACCCCCAGGACGCTGGAGCCCACCACCAGGGTGAGCAGGTGCAGCTTGCCGAAGATGAGCAGGCACGCGGCCACCGCCGTGGCCAGCCCGGCCGCCACGCAGACCAGCCCCAGCAGCAGGTGGCGCGCGGACCGGAACACCGCGAAGTAGAGCCCGAAGATGCAGAGCATGGAGAGGGTGGAGAACAGGTTGGCCTCCCCCTCCGCGGCCCGGCGGGCATCGGCCGCGTAGAACACCACCCCGGTGCGCAGCACCCGCGCGTCCGGGAAGGCGCCGGGCAGCTCGGCCTCGGCGGCCCGCACCGCGCCCGTCACCTGCTCCTGCACCCCGGGGTCGTACGCGGATCCGGGCAGTCCGGCGCTGATGAGGATGTTCAGGCCCTCCGGGGAGGGGATGGCCAGGAGCTGGTCCCGCACCTCCAGGCGCAGCGTGGCGAAGGGCAGGCCGGACAGGAAGCGTTCCAGATCGCCCAGCGGGTCCAGGGCGGGGGAGAGCCCGGCCCCGGGCGAGGCCAGGCGGCCCTGGATCCGCGCCTCCAGGTCCGCGGCCCCTCCTGCGGCCGGCAGCCGGAACCGGTAGCCGGCGTAGAACCGGGCCACGGCCCCGGGATCCAGCTGCGGGATCCTGGACTGGACCTGGGCGAAGGCTCCCGAGCGCTCCAGGGCCCCGGCCATGGAGAGGGCCGCCGCCTCGGAGCGGGCCTCGTCCCCCGCCCGCACCAGGAACAGGGCCCGGTCGCCCGTGGCCGTGGCCAGGGTGCGGATGGCCGCCTCGGCCACCGGGTTGCGCTCGGTGGCGGGAAGCATGGCCAGCAGGTCGGTCTGCAGGGCCTGCCCGCCCACGCAGCGCCAGGCCCCGTAGATGGCCATCAGGCCCACCAGCGCCAGCCAGACCCAGCCGCGCCCGCGTCCGTGGCCGCCTCCCCCGGGCCCGGCGTTCACCGGGCGAACAGGATCACCCCGGAAGACTTCCTGGCGGAGCCCGCCAGGTAGCTGAAGCGCAGCCGCCCCCGGCCGGGCTCGAAGCCCAGGCGCAACTCCAGCACCTCGCCCGGCTGGATGATCTCCTGGAATTTCAGCTGGTCGATGCCCCGGAACCCGCCCAGGTCCCCGAATGCCCGGGTCCCGAAGCGGATGGCCCAGTCCACCTGGACCACTCCGGGCAGCACCGGGTGGCCCGGAAAGTGCCCCTGGAAGGCCGGCAGGTCCGGGTCCATGGCCAGAGTGAAGCACTCCTCGGGGCCGGCGGCGTGGTTCAGGACAGTGGGCAGCATGGGAATCTCGGTAGCATGAGAATACCTGAACCGGACTTCGGCATGACGCGATCCCTGAAGCCAGCCCCCCTGACCGCCCTGGCCGCGTTCCTGATCGCGGCCCTGCTGCTGGCGATGTCGCCCCGGCTGGCGGCCGCGCCGCTCCTGCTGCTCCTGGCGGTCTGCCTGGCGGCGCCGATGTTTCCGCGGCTCGGCTTCTACCTGCCCATCGTCAGCCGCGGGCCCAAGGGCGCCGCCGGTGTGGCCCTGACCTTCGACGACGGGCCCGACCCCCGGGTGACGCCGCTGGTGCTGGACCTCCTGGACCGGCACGGGGTCAAGGCGGCCTTCTTCGTCATCGGCGAGAAGGCCCGGGCGCACCCCGACCTGGTCCGGGAGATCCTCGCCCGGGGCCACGAGGTGGGCAACCACTCGCACACCCACCCGCCCTTCCTCATGCTCCAGGGCCGGCGCGCCATCGCCCGGGAGGTGGGCTCGGCCCAGGCGGCGCTCCGCCCGTGCGGCATCAGACCGCTGGCCTTCCGCCCCCCGGTGGGCATCACCAGCCCCGACCTGGGCCAGGTGCTGCTGGACCAGGGGATGTTCTGCGTCAACTTCAGCCGCCGGGCCCGGGACCTGGGCAACCGGCGGGTGGCCGGGCTCGCCCGGAGGCTGCTGCGCGGGGCCCGGGCCCGCGACATCATCCTGCTGCACGACACGTTGCCGCACCGGACGACGGTGGACTGTCTCCTGGCCGAGTTCGACCAGCTCATCCTCGGCCTCGGCCTCAAGGGCCTGGCGATCCGGCCTCTGGGCGCCCTCCTGGGGCGCAAGGTGATGGAGTTTGAAGCGTGATAATCTGGTGACTTGCCGAACGCCAAGGAGCCACCATGAGCGCGACCGTCGAAACGATTCTCGCCGAAGCCAGAAAGCGCATGAAGTCATCCATCGAGACCCTGAAGAAGGAGATGGCCACCGTGCGCACGGGCAGGGCCAACGCCGGCATCCTGGACACCCTGCACGTGGACTACTACGGCTCGATGATGCCCATCAACCAGATCGCCGGCATCAGCGTCCCCGAGGCCTCCATGCTGGTGATCGCGCCCTTCGACAAGAAGTCGATCAAGGCCATCGAGACCGCCATCCTCAAGTCCGAGCTGGGGCTCAACCCCGCCAACGACGGCAATGTCATCCGCCTGCCCATCCCGCCGCTCAACGAGGAGCGGCGCCGGGAGCTCAGCCGGGTGGTGGGCCGGATGGGCGAGGAGATCAAGACCGCCGCGCGCAACGTGCGCCGGGACGCCAACGAGGATGTCAAGAAGCTGGAGAAGGACAAGCACGCCCCGCTGAGCGAGGACGCCGGCAAGAAGGCGCTCGAGCAGGTGCAGAAGATCACCGACGAGACCATCAAGGAGATCGAGGAGATCGTCAAGCACAAGGAAGCGGAGATCATGCACGTCTGATCTTGGTCTTTACAACCCGGAGCGCCAGGTCCAGACTCGCGGCCGGGAGTTTCCATGGTCAAAGTCCACCGCATCGGCCCGGTCCTCAAGCCGAACCCCGCCCGGGTCATGGCCCGGCCGTTCGGCCCCTTCAACGAGACCCGGGCCACCCGGATCCTGGCCCGGGTGATGTCCCTCTCCGACAGCAAGGCCGAGGACCTGCTGGCCCGGACCCTGGAGGCGTTCCAGGGCCGGCACCACCAGCTGGAGCAGGCCTGCCTGATGCGGTTCGAGGACCTGCGGCGCTATCTCTTCATCGACGAGCCGCTCTCCGAACCCCGGCGTATGCTCATCGGCGCCTACTTCACCCAGGAGTACTCGGTGGAGTCGGCGGCGCTGTTCAACCCGTCCATGGTCTGGCACCCGGACCAGGCCGGGGCGCCGGAAGGGGCCAGGCGCTTCATCCTCAGCCTGCGTTCGGTGGGCGAGGGGCACCTGTCCTCCATCACCTTCCGCTGCGGCACCGTCGGCGCCGACGGCCGCATCGAACTGGACCCGGTCTCGCCGTTCGTCACCGCGCCCCGGGTGCTGGAGGATCCCTTCTACGACAAGCCCCTGTTCGAGCGCAAGCTGCGCGAGATGGGGCAGTGCGACGGGTTCGCCACGGAGGTGCTGGCCCAGCTGGCGGAGATGTTCACCATGACCGAGCTGAAGCAGAGCCTGCGCGAGGTCCGGAACTCCCACCGCGGCCGGCGCAACCCCGAGCCGGACCTGGAGCGGCACGCCATCCTCACCCTGGCCGAATCCAACTACGAAGTGTTCTTCGACCCGGATTCGCCGCTCTCCGAGCGCATCATCTTCCCCCACTCCCCCAGCGAGATCAACGGCATCGAGGACGCGCGCTGGGTGGAGCTGCGCGAGGATGACGGCAGCCTGCACTACACCGCCACCTACACCGCCTACGACGGCCGGGTGACCCTGCCCCAGCTCATCACCACCGTCGATTTCGAGAACTTCAAGATCATCACCCTCAACGGCCCGCAGGTGCAGGACAAGGGCATGGCCCTCTTCCCCCGCCGGATCGGCGGCCACTACGCCATGCTGTCCCGGCAGGACGGCGAGAACATCTACCTGATGCTGTCCGACGCGCTGGCCTTCTGGTACACCCGGGAGGTGGTCATCAAGCCCCGGTTCCCGTGGGAGTACGTGCAGGTGGGCAACTGCGGCTCGCCCATCGAGACCCCCGAGGGCTGGCTGGTGCTGAGCCACGGCGTGGGCGCCATGCGCCGCTACACCCTGGGCGCCTTCCTGCTGGACCTGGACGACCCCTCCCGGGTGATCGGCCGGCTGCGCGAGCCGCTGCTGACGCCCGACAGCAGCGAGCGGGAGGGCTACGTGCCCAATGTGGTCTACAGCTGCGGCAGCCTGGTGCATGGCGGACGCCTGATCATCCCCTACGCCATGAGCGACTGGGCCAGCGGGTTCGCCTCGGTGGACCTGGGGGAGCTGCTGGACGAGCTCAAGGCCGGAGCGGCCGGCTGACTAGAAGAAGCTCACCCCCAGCGCCCGCGCCGGCTCCGTGACGAAGGGCCGCGTGCGGGCCCTGGGGTGGGGCAGTTCCAGGGTCAGCTCCGGCCCCAGCACCGCCAGGTCCGCCGGGGCGGGCCAGCGCCAGAAACCCTCGGCCCCCTCCACGGCGATCAGGTCCAGGTCGAGGGTGCGCGGGGCGTTGCGGCCCTGGGTGCGGTCCCGGCCCAGGGCCAGCTCGGCCCGCAGCAGGGCCTCCAGCAGAACCCTGGGGTCGGTCCCCGCGGTCTCCAGCAGGGCCACGGTGTTCAGGTAGTCGGGGCCGCGGCCGGACTCGTCGGGGGTCTCGGGCCACAGAGGCGAGGGCGTCACCGCGCCAAGCCGGGCCAGGGCCTCCAGGCCGCCCTCCAGGCCTGCCCGGCGATCGCCCAGATTGGCGCCCAGCGCCACCAGCGCGCGCACCGGTCAGTCCTCGATCAGGTGCGGCACGAACGCGCTGCCGTTGTCGGTGATCGGGCCCCGGGCTTCGCGGATGCCCATGCCGGCGGGCTCGCCGTCCACCACCCAGGCGCCCAGCACCGGGCGGAAGCCGTCGAATTCGGGCACCGGCGCCAGGGCCTGGTAGACCGAGCCTTCGGCGCCGTAGCAGGCCAGGGGCGGGGCGGCGGTCACCCGGCCCTGGGCGTGGATCTCCACGTTGGCGCCTTCGCGGCCCAGGATGGGCTTCTTCACATAGGCGGACAGGTCCCGGGGGCCGTCCAGGTACGCGGGCAGCAGGTAGGGGCTGTCCGGGAACAGCTCCCACAGGATGGCCAGCAGGGCCTTGTTGCTGAGCAGCATCTTCCAGGGGGGCTCCAGGAAGGCGCAGGGGCGCGGCTGGCGCACCAGATGCTCGCGGAAGGCGTCCTTCACCATGAACTCCCACGGGTAAAGCTTGAAGGCGGCCCGCACCGGGCGCCCGTCCAGGTCGCAGAAGCAGCCCTTGGCGGCGTCCCAGCCCAGGTCCTCCACCAGCATCTGAGCGGTGGCCAGACCGGCCTGGTCCGCGGTGTCCCGCAGGTAGGCCACGGTCTGCTGGTCCTCCTCCGTATCCTGGTGCAGGAAGTAGACCGTGCCCACCGGCAGGAAGCCCCGGGCCCGCTTCCAGGCTTCCACCAGGCGCTCGTGCAGCGAGTTGAACTGGTCCTTGCCGGGGAACCGCTCCTCCAGCCAGTACCACTGGGCCACGGCCGCCTCCACCAGCGCGGTGGGGGTGTCGGCGTTGTATTCCAGGAGCCTGGGGAAGCCCTGGCCGTCATAGGCCAGGTCGAAGCGGCCGTAGAGGCCCACCTCGTCCCGCTCCCAGCTCTCCCGGATGACCGGGACCATGGCCGGGGGGATGGCGTACTCCCTGAACCGGCCCCGTTCCAGGACGTGCTCGATGGCCTTCAGGCACATGGCCTGCAGCTCGGCCGCGGCCCGTTCGATCCGTTCGATCTCGGCCATCCGGAACACGTAGCAGGCGTCCTCCCGCCAGTAGGGAGCGCCGTCATCATGGGTGTGGTAGAGCAGGCCCAGGGCCTCCAGCCTGCTCTGCCAGTCGGGGCGCGGGACCAGCCGTCGTCTCTGCATTCAGCCTCCCACTCCGGCCGCGTGGCCGGCGGCGCCGAACCCGCCCCGGGACACGCCCATGGAGACGTGGCCGGAGATGGAGCCGTGCAGGCCGGCCCCGTAGGCCGTGCCGCTGCGGGCGAAGACGTTCCCGGCCCAGGGCGGGCGCCAGGCCCATCCGCCCAGGTACACCCTGGACCGTCCGCCGGAAGGCGCCGAGGCGGCCTGCACCCAGGCCGCGTCCGCGGGGGTGATGGGATGCTCCGGATCCTGGAACCGGTAGCCCGCGGGCAGGGCGGTGAAGCCGCCCCCGGGCTCGGCCGTGTAGGCCGGGGGGCGCTGGTACACGTAGCTCCAGAGCAGGTAGTCGTCCAGCCAGTCCCGCTGGCCCCAGGACATCCCGCGCCCCCGGCCCAGGTCCCGGACCCGGTCCACTTCCGGGGCGAAACCGTGCCGGTCGGCCAGTTCCCGCAGCTTGTCCTGGCTGGCGTAGTCCACCAGCCACAACAGGCGCGGTTCGCCCCCGGGCTCCCCGTCCTCGCCCCAGTCGCCGTCCCGCAGGCGCTCCGCGGTGAGCCGGGCCACGTAGCGGTTCCCGTGCAGCGGGTCCTGGACCGCGACCCCCACCAGGAGCAGGTTCGGGGTGAGCGGCGTGAAGGTCTCGCCCTCCACGTTCAGCTCCGGGTGGCGCTCGGCCATGAAGGTCTTGGTGGCGGAGCGCACCTGCTCCAGCACCTCCGGGGTGGGCACCGCCTGGGCCGCCTCCAGGCGGAGGCTGTCCTCCAGGGCCTGGCGCTGGCGCTGACGCTCCCGGGCCGTGTGGATGGAGACGGCGGCCCCCGCGGAGACCACCAGGATCAGCACCGCCGGAGGCACCAGGCTGCGGTAGCGCATCATCTCTTCCCGTGCTCGGCCGCCACCAGGGTGCGGATGCCGCCGCGGATGAGGAAATCCCCTTCCACCCGGAGCCACTGGGGGGCCAGGGCCGCCACCAGGTCGTCCAGGATCTGGTTGGTGACCGCCTCGTGGAAGGCGCCCCGGTCCCGGTAGCTCCACAGGTAGAGCTTGAGCGACTTGGACTCCACGCACAGCTGGTCGGGGATGTAGGTGATGCGCAGGCGGGCGAAATCCGGCTGGCCGGTCATGGGGCACAGGCAGGTGAATTCGTCGGTCTCGAACCGCACCTCGAAGACCCGGCCCGGGCGCGGGCTGACAAAGGTGTCCAGGGTGGAGGAAGGCCGGGTGGCGGTGCGCTTGGGCAGGACCTTGAGGGTCGGTTTGGGCTTGACGGGCACGTGCTGCTCCTGAATGGGATCAAGTATTGGCGTAGGGGATGGGGTCGGGCACGCCGGCCTGCTGGAAGCCGCGCAGGCGGAGCAGGCAGGAATCGCAGCGGCCGCAGGCTT
>Ga0302320_10010828_pt1 | contig 19395 bp, 16 predicted proteins | sample Bog_T0_3_FD_202130 | JGI IMG/M metagenome (GOLD analysis project Ga0302320, IMG submission 202130) | Peat permafrost microbial communities from Stordalen Mire near Abisko, Sweden - Bog_T0_3 | ecosystem: Environmental > Terrestrial > Soil > Wetlands > Peat | place: Sweden: Abisko, Stordalen Mire... | reverse complement strand
CGAAGGGCGCGTTGATCACCCCCAATACCACCTGCTCGATGTTCTGTAGCGGGTTGGAGCTGGCGGCCTCGGTGAGCGCATACGATCCCGCGCTGGCTGACATCTTCTCGACGAGCTGGCCATGAAACTCTGCCGCCTGCGCCGATAGCGCCTGAAAACTTTGGGCGTGACTCGAGAAAAGCTCCGCGATCGCGATCGACACTTCGTCTTCGGCCGCGGTCACCATCGCGGTGGTGCGAGACGCGGCGGCCGCCCGGGCTTCGTCGAGCGCGTTTCCGATACCGGCTAACTCCGTCGCCGAGCTCCCCAGCACATCCGGTAGCACGCTGACAAACGACATCCGATACCTCCAGCAGCGCCGGGAACCCGTCGAGCAACGCAATGCGGCGTGCTCATGTCTACAACTGTTGACTATAACTCAACAACTGTTGACTGCAACTGGTGATTTCGGATTTGGTCCTCGAACGCGAGCCCGGAAGAACGGGGTCAGCCAGCCCCGTGCCGCCCTGCGCCCGCTGAGTCATCGAGCGCTTCGTCACGGACCGGGCGGTCGGCGAGTTCTTCAGCCCTGCCGAACAGATACGGGTAAGCGATGCCGGCAATGGCCGCGCCGATCAGCGGCGCCAGCCAGAACACCCATAGTTGCTCGGGCGCGCCGTTGCCATTGAAAAACGCGACGCCCGTCGACCGCGCCGGGTTGACCGACGTGTTGGAGATCGGGATGGAGACCAGGTGGATCAGGGTGAGGGTGAGGCCGATGGCCAGCCCGGCGAATCCCTTGGGCGCCCGGTCATCGGTGGATCCCAGGATGACGAGCAGGAACACCCCAGTCAGGATGATCTCGGCGGCGATTACCGCGCCCAGCGAGTAGCCGCCGGGGGAATGCTCGCCGAATCCGTTGGCCGCCAAGTTGCCCGGCGCGGTAAAGCCTTCCTTACCCTTGGCGATGACGTAGACCGTGAGGCCGGCGAGCAAGCCGCCGATCACCTGCACAATCCAGTAGCCCGGCACCGCTTTCCACTCGACCCGTCTCGCCAGCGCCGCGCCCAGGGTGACGGCGGGATTGAAGTGGCCGCCGGAGATGGTTCCGAATGCGTAGACGCCGGTGAGCACGGTCAGGCCGAAGGCGAGTGCCACGCCGAGAAAGCCGATCCCCAACGGGGCACCGTCGGAGGGGGGGAACTTCGCGGCGAAAACCGCGCTGCCGCAGCCGCCGAAGACCAACCAGAATGTGCCGATCAACTCCGCTGCCAGTCGATGAAACATAGTTGGAGCAGACATGCGCTACCACCTTCGCCTTTGAAATGGTGCCCGTACTGGTGTCCGAAATTATGTCCCCCCAAGCGTCGCACAAGCCGACCAGGGCCCGGAAGGCATATTTCGGTCACGATTTATGCGCGGCGAAATACGGTAACCTCATTCTCAGTCCCCGATGGGCGGGTTGCGAAGGAGGCGGCATGGCCGATGCGGATGACGCTGAAGTAACCCGCGGCGACCGCTTCATCAAGACCGCCGTTGAAATACTGGGCGAAACCGGACGCACCGACTTCACCGTGCAAGAGGTCGTCGCGCGCTCCAAGACCTCACTGCGGGCCTTCTATCAGCATTTCAGCGGCAAGGACGAACTGCTGCTGGCGTTATTCGACAGGACCATCGCGCAATCGGCACAGATCTGGCGTGCAGAGACCGACGGATTGGACAGCACCGCCGCGCTGAAGCTGGTGCTCGACCGCATCAGCCAACAAGCGGAATCCAGCACCCAGGACAGCCTCAATCGGGCGCTGAGCCTCTACAACCAGAATCTGGCGGAGACCCGTCCCCGCGAATACGCCCGGGTGCTCTCCCCCTTACACCAACTGGTTTGCGACATTGTGCGGCAGGGCATCGCCGAGGGAGTCTTCGACCCGAGGTTGGACGTCGGGGCCGTGGCCGCGATCGTCATGCAGACGATCATCGCTGCGCAGCGATTGCACTGGCTGGGCAGCGAACTGAACGGAACACCGATCGATGCCGGCCAGCTGTATGACTTCTGCAGTCGCGCCCTCGGCATTCAGGACACCGACGACGAGCCGACCGCGCCCACGCTGGCCGACGTGTTCGCCCAAATCGGAATGCGACCGGGCACCCGCGATGGCGAATTCGCGCTGACGCTTCCGGTCAGTCCCGCGGTGGTCAACACGTCGGGCGCGCTTCAGGGCGGCCTGATCGCCACGCTGGTCGACGTGGCGGGCGGATATTTCGGGCTGAATCATCTGCAGCCGGACACCACCATGACGACCTCCGACCTGTTCGTCCGCTACCTGCGGCCGATCCGGCAGGGCTCGGCATACGCGGTGCCCCGGATGCTGCGGGCGGGGCGGCGGGCGATGGTCATGCAGATCGATATTTACGGCGACGGCGAGGACGAACTCGTCGCGACGGCGACCGTGAATTTCGCCATCATCAACGGGGCGACGCCAACGGTTGACTTGCGATAGCGGAGACCTGAACGCCGGTATATCTTGTTACGCAAAAGTGGTAACGTCATTACCGCTCACCGAGATTCAACACGTCCACAAGGAGACCGCCATGCCGTCGCGCGAGCTTTCGTTTCCCGTGTTCGACGCCGACAACCACATGTACGAACCGCAGGAAGCGCTGACTAAGTTCCTCCCGGAAAACCGCAAGAACGTGGTCGACTACGTCCAGGTTCGCGGTCGCACCAAGATCGTGGTGCGCGGTCACATCAGCGAGTACATCCCCAACCCGACGTTCGAAAAGGTGGCCCGCCCCGGCGCCCAGGAGGACTACTTCCGCAACGGCGCCCAAGGCAAGACCTACCGCGAGATTCTCGGCGAGCCGATGAAGGCGATCCCCGCTTTTCGCGAACCGGGGGCGCGACTGGAAGTGATGGACGAGCTCGGCATCGACTACGCCCTGATGTTCCCGACTCTGGCCAGCCTGGTCGAAGAGCGCATGAAAGACGACCCGGAGATGACCCATGACGTCATCCACGCGCTCAACCAATGGATGTACGAGCAATGGACGTTCAACTACCAGGAGCGCATCTTCGCCACCCCGGTGATCACCCTGCCGATCGTCGACAGGGCGCTTGAAGAGCTCGAATGGTGCCTGGAGCGGGGCGCCCGCACCGTGCTGGTCCGCCCGGCACCGGTGCCCGGCTACCGAGGCAGCCGGTCCTTCGGCCTCGAGGAGTTCGACCCGTTCTGGCAGGCCTGCATCAGGGCCGAGATCCCGGTCTCGATGCACGCCTCCGACAGCGGCTACGCCGAGCTCCTGAACATCTGGGAACCCGGTGACGAGTTCCTTCCGTTCAAGCCCACCGCCTTCCGATCGCTGGCTACCGGCCACCGACCGATCGAGGACGCAATGGGGGCATTGGTCTGCCACGGCGCGCTGTCCCGGAACCCGGAGCTGCGGATCCTGTCGATCGAAAACGGCGCCGACTGGGTGCCGGACCTGTTCAGGGGCCTCAAAAGCGTCTACAAGAAAATGCCGGAGGCGTTCAGCGAGGACCCGATCGAGGCGTTCAAGCGGTGCGTGTACATCACCCCGTTCTGGGAAGACCGGTTCACCGAGATCGTCAAAATGGTGGGCACCGACCGGGTGCTGTTCGGATCCGACTGGCCGCACCCCGAAGGCCTGAAGGACCCCATCAGCTTCGTTGACGAGTTGTCCGATTTCGGCGAGGAGGACGTCGCGAAGATCATGGGCGGCAACTTGATGAAGCTGATGAAGGTTGCCAAGCCGGTCTCAGCCTGATCGGCGTTCGGGACACCCTGTTGTGGGTTGTTGCGCCCGTCTTCGGGCGACGTCGCGTGAAGGCGGACGTATTCGCGCCTGTCACGGCCGTTAGCAAACTGTTGCACCGCGCGGTAGACACCCGTTGATAATCTGATTGCTGGCGCACGCCAAATACGTCAGCGAAATGGCGTGCTTTTGTGACTCGGTCCCCAGAAAGGTCCGAAGGAGGATCCGTAGGAGGGACGGCCAGATGGTGGCCGAAAAGGACTGGGACAAACTCGTTGGTACGGCCGAGAACACGCGCCGGATCTTCGAGAATGTCCCCGCGATGCTGGTTGGCCTGGAAGGGCCTGACCATCGCTTCGTCGCGGTCAATGCGGCCTACCGCGCAATGGCCTCAGCGGCCAGCCCGATCGGACGGACTGTGCGTGAGGTCTTCCCCGAGGTAGTGGGCCAGCACTTCTACGAGATGTTCGACCGGGTGTATCAAACCGGTGACACGCAGACCGGGGCAGAGTGGCGTCTGCAGGTCGATTTGGACGGTTCGGGCATTCAGGAACATTTCTTCGACTTTCTCCTCACCCCGCGCCGCGCAGCGGACGGATCGATCGAAGGTGTTCAGCTGGTGGTCGATGAGGTCACGGACCGGGTGCAGGCACGGCTGGCCACAGAGGCGCGGATGGAGGAACTGTCCGAGCGGTACCGCAATGTCCGCGATTCGGCCACCGTCATGCAGCAGGCGCTGCTGGCCCCGTCGGTTCCCGTCGTTCCCGGTGCTGATATCGCCGCGGAATACCTCGTCGCCGCGGAGGACACCGGGGCCGGTGGCGACTGGTTCGACGCTATCGCCCTCGAGGATCGGTTGGTGCTTGTCGTCGGCGACGTAGTCGGCCACGGCGTCGAAGCCGCCACGGTGATGTCGCAGTTGCGCACCGCGCTCCGGATGCAGGTCCTGGCCGGCCGGTCGGTCGTCGAGGCACTGGAGGCGGTGGATCGCTTCCGTGAACATGTGCCCGGGTCGAAGTCGGCCACTTTGTGCGTCGGCTCGCTGGATTCCGCCACCGGTGAATTCCAGTACTGCACCGCCGGGCACCCGCCACCGTTGCTGGTGACGGCCGAGGCGAACTCACGCTATTTGGAGCCATCCGGGGCGGGCCCACTCGGAAGCGGCGCCGGATTTCCGGTGCGTACCGAAGTGCTGAACGTAGGCGACGCGATCCTGCTGTACACCGATGGCCTCATCGAACGTCCGGGCCGGCCGCTAGGAGCCAGCACCGCAGAATTCGCTGAATTGGCGGCGAATATCGCCGGGGGCACAGGCGGCTTCGTGATGGGCGCCGCGGCGCGGCCAATCGACCGAATCTGTTCGGAGACTCTCGAATTGCTGCTGCGGTCGACCGGCTACAACGACGACGTCACACTGCTTGCCGCGCAACGACGCACGCCGACGTCGCCGCTGCTGATGACGGTGGATGCGACGATCCACGCCGCGCGCGCGGTCCGCGCCCGGCTCCGTGAATGGCTGTCGGAGATCGGCGCCGATCCGGACGACATCTCCGACGTCGTGCACGCGATCTCCGAATTCGTCGAGAACTCAGTCGAGCACGGGTATGCCTCCGAGGTTTCCGACGGTGTCGTCGTCGAGGCGTCGCTCGCCGGCGACGGGAAGCTGCACGCCGCGGTGATCGACCGCGGACGGTGGAAGGATTACCGCGAAGGCGAGCGGGGGCGTGGACGTGGACTCGCGATGGCCGAAGCCCTGGTGTCCCACTCGCACGTGGAACACGGAGTCGGTGGGACGACTGCCACGCTGATACATCGCCTGTCCCGGCCGGCGAACTTCGTCGCCGACACTTTGGTCAGTAGATCCACCTCCCAGCGGTCAATCGATTCCGAGTTCGCATCTCTTGTCGGCGATGCGGGTCGTATCATCGTCCGCGGCGACGTCGATTCAAACACCGCATCCACCCTGGACCGTCAAATAGCGGTCGAAAGCCGCTCCGGCATAGCAGCTTTGACGATCGATCTGAGCGGGGTCACCCATCTTGGATCGGCCGGCGTGAGCGCGCTGGCCGCGGCCCGCGACCGCGCGCAAAGGCAGGGTGGCGAGTGTGTGCTGGTCGCTCCGCCCGGAAGCCCGGCGCATCACGTCTTGTCACTGGTCCAGATACCGTTTGTCAGCGGCGACGCCGAGAACGTCTTCGCCAAAGAGTGACTACAGCCCTTCCTCAGGAGCTCTGGCCGTGCCGCACCTGATTGAACGGCACCCCGCGATCAGCCGCGTATTCCCGTGGAAAGCCCAGTACCCGCTCACCGATGACGTTACGGGCCATCTCTGTTGTGCCACCACCGATGGCGACGTTCTGCCGCGATAGGTAGCGCAGCCCGGCCTCCAGGCCCGCACCGTCCTCCCCTACGACGCCGGCCGCTCCCGCTATCGACAGCGCGGTGTCCATTTCCAGGGTCACGGTCTCGGAGTGGAAGAGCCTGATGAGCGTCCCGCCGGTCGGCGGCAGAACGCCGTCCCTGACTTTGTGGGACACGTGATCGATCAGCTGCTCTGCCACCACCCGGTGCACCAGCACCCGCCCGGCCATTTCTTGCACGCGTTGGTCGTCGGCCTGGCCCGTCTTCTCCGCAAGATCGACGTAATCAACGCGATTCGTGGCGCCGCCCTCGGTGCCGCTGCCGCTGGCGAACTCCGAGCCTTGCCCAACCGCGCGACGTTCGTGATAGAGCTGCCGCGACGCCACCGCCCAGCCGCCGTTGACCTCGCCGACCACGGCGCCGTCGCCGACGTCCACCCCGTCGAGAAATTCCTCGCAGAACTCGGTGGAACCGCTCAGCATGGTGATGCGCCGCAACGTGATTCCCGGATGCGCAATGGGCACCAGGAACATGGTCAGTCCCTCGTGCTTGGGCACATCCCAGGTGGTGCGGGCCAGGCACAGCCCGTAGTCGGCCGCAAACGCGCTGGTGCTCCAGGTTTTGGCCCCGTTGAGCACCCACCGGTCGCCCCGGCGTTCGGCCCGGGTGATGACACCGGCCAGATCCGATCCGCCGCTGGGCTCGGACAACAGTTGCACCAGCACCTCGTCGCCACGCAAGGCCGCCGCGATGTGCTGCTTCTTCTGCTCCTCGGTGCCGGTGTCCAGCAGCGTGGCGCAGCAGATGGTGAAGGTAGGGGTGTTGAGGATCAGCGGCATCTCGTAGTTGAGGGATTCCTCGTCGAATGCCTTCTGGTATGTGTAGTCCAGACCCAGCCCACCGTACTCACGGGGGAAACAGATACCGCCGAATCCGCCTTCGTAGAGCCGCTTTTGCAGTTCTCGGGCCCGTTGCCAGGCGCGTTCGTCGTCGCGCGGGGCGGCTGGCGGAGAATCCGGGTCGATGGCGGGCATGTTGTCCGCCAACCACACCCGAGCCCGCGCGGCGAATTCCGAAACGGATTCTGCGGATGTCATGAGGTCCTCGTCATCTGGCCGCACGGCTCGCTTTCTCCGACTGGTACACCGCTAAGTTGTGCTCTTCCGGCGTGCCGAACATGGCGCGGTACAACGTAACCCGCCTCAGATACATATGCAGGTCGTGTTCCCAGGTGACCCCAATCCCGCCGTGCATCTGGACGCAACCGTGCACGATCTGTCCGGCCATCTCCCCGACGTAAGACTTGGCGATGCTGGCAGACAGGCCGGCCGCCGGCGAGTCGGCGGCGACGTCGGCAACCGCCGCGGCAGTGGTCGCGCGGCACGCTTCCAGCCACAGCTTCATATCGGCGAATCGGTGTTTGAGGGCTTGGTAGGACGCCAGCGGACGGCCGAACGTGTGCCGATCCAGCGCCCATTGGACGGTGAAGTCAAACACCGTTTGCAGGATGCCGACCACCTCGGAACACTGCAGGACCTGGGCCAGCTGGCTTTGCCGATTGATCGACGCGACGGCCTCAGCGGCGCTGCCAATGACCGCGGAGCGCTGCACGATCACACCGTCGAAGTCGATCCGCGCGTACTGCTTGACCAGGTCGACCGACTGCTGGGGGGTGATCCGGACGCCGCGCGCGTCCGTCGGGACCAGGAATTGGCGAACCTCGTCTCCGCATCGCGCCACCACCAGCAGCACCGCACTTTGGCCGCCGGCCTCGACGCGGTCTTTGGTCCCGTCGATGCGGTAGCCGGAATCGGTCTGAATGGCCGTCACCGACGGGTCCAGCGGCGCCCAGCCCCGGCCCGGTTCAGAAACCGCCCAAGACGCAACCTGTTCGCCCGACACCAGCGACTCGATGATGGCAGCGTGCTCTTGTCGTTCGGCGCAGCCGACCAGTCCGGCGAGCACGACGCTGACCGGATAAAGCGGTCCGGGCGCCACGGTCTTGCCGAGTTGTTCGGCCACCGTGGCCAGATCCGTGACACCGCTGCCGGAAACGCTGCCGCCGCCCAAATCCTCCGGAACGAGCAGACCGGCCCACCCGAGTTCGGCGGCGCGCTGCCACCAGGCCGGGTCAAAAGACTGACCCGCGGCGTGCAGCTCCCGGACACGACGCAGCGGCGCTTCTTTTTGCAGAAAGGCGTCGGTTGTGGAGGTAAAGAGTATCTTTTCGGGAGAGTCGACAACGGTCATGGTGCCGGCGTGACCTTTCGTGTCATTCGTCCGCCTCGAAGAAAACACGGAGAAAGTAAGGGAGAAAATTTGGGTGGGTGATCATCCGCCTGATCGGTCCTTGTCGGAGTTCGGTGGCGACTCTGATGCTAGCAACGAGCAATACCGTAAGAGATACCGGAGTGCAGTCGATAATGATGTTGACTAGCGGCAATGTCTGAGGCGAACGAGCCGCCGGCGCATTCGCCCGGTTCGGCAGCTGACGCGCGGGCGTTGCTCGAAGAAGCCGAGGCAGAAGCCGTCGCAGCCGAAGCGGTTGCGGCCGCCGCGCGTGCGCGCGCCCGCGCCGCGCGGCTCCGGCGTGAAACGCTGTCCATGGCCGAAACCGTTGAGGATTACGGCGACGCAGCCGCCGCGGCCGCCGATGCCGATGCCGAAGCCGCGGCACTCGAGGCAGCCGACGAGGATTACGACGACGACGAGGACTATTACGACGACGACGAGTACTACGACGAGGAAGGTTACGACGCCGAATCGGATGACGATTCCGACGCAGCCCCCGACAAGGCCTCAGAAGCCACGGATTCGGAAACCAGCAGAGCCGGATGGCGACGCTGGTTGCCGTCGGTGTCCACCTTCGCCAAGCTGGCCGCGATCGCCATCATCGGCGGCTTTGCCTGGCTCAGCGTGTACATGGTGCTTGAACACGGCCACGCCACCGAGCGCCGGCAGCGCGAAGCGGCGTTCGTGGCCGCGGCCAAACAAGGCGTCATCTACATGACTTCCCTTGACTTCAACAAAGCCAGAGCCGACGTCCAGCGCCTTATCGATGTCACCACCGGCGAATTCAAGGACGACTTCCAGCAGCGGGCCGACGATTTCGCGTCGGTGGTCGCTCAGTCGAAATCGATTACCGAAGGAACCGTGAACGGGGCGGCGATCGAGTCCGTAGAGGGCAATTCGGCGGCGGTATTGGTCTTAGCGACGTCACGCACGACCAATTCCCCGCCTGGAAAGGACGAACCACCAAAAACGTGGCGACTCAAGGTGACCGTGACCGAGGTCGGCGGCCGCTACAAGATGTCGAAAGTTGAGTACGTTCCGTGACGGATGATACGCACGACGTGGAAGCGGACGTGGAGGCGGAAGCAGCGGCCCAGGTCGAGGCTGAGCTCGAGGCGGGGGTCGAGCCGGAAGTCCCCGAATCGACAATCGATGAGCCCGAGACAGACGTCGACGAGCAAGACACAGACGTCGACGAGCAAGACACGGACGTCGACGAGCAAGACACGGACGTCGAAGAGCAGGCCCCGGCGCCGATCAAACGTTCGCGGCTTCGCCTACCACGCCTGCGGCGCCTGCGGCGCGCGCTGCGCATGCTGGCCAACTCCAGACTCGTCGCGGCGATCCTGGTCGCGGTTCTGCTGATCTCCGCCGGTGCGGCGTCGTGGATCTACTTCAAGCAATACCGGCCCGACCAGCAGACCGACGCCAGCGTGAAACGGGCGGTGGCCAGCTCCGCGTCCGACGGGACGACTGCGTTGTTGTCCTACTCGGCCGACACTCTTGACCAGGATTTCGCTTCGGCAAAATCGCATCTGGCCGGGGACTTCCTGTCCTACTACACCCAGTTCACTCAGCAGACTGTCGGTCCGGCTGCCAGAGAGAGGTCGATGAAAACCACGGCTCGCGTGACGGGCGCCGCCGTCTCAGAGCTGCACCCCGACTCGGCCGTTGTGCTGGTTTTCGTCGATCAGACCACCACCACCAAGGACGCCCCCCAACCTACGCTGGTGATTAGCAACGTGTGGGTGACCATGACCCGGATCAACGACAACTGGCTGATCACAAAGTTCAACCCGATCTGAGCGGTCATCGCCTACATAGCGAAAACACGGCGCAGCGACCGCGCGTGCAGCGCCCGGTTTTCCTGGGAGACAACCCAATCCGGCACCAATATGTCGAACCCGTTGAATGTCGCTGCGATAACGTGCAATTCGGTGTGCACGTAGGCATGCAGAAGCCGGTTGGCATAGTCGATAGCTTCGTCGCGGCACGGGTCGATCTCGGAGCAGCTGATGAACGTGGGCGGCAGCCCCTCCAGGTTCGCGCGGTGCGCGGGGACGTGCTGCCCGTTCGCGCTGGCTGGGCCGAGGTAATGGCCCCACGCCCGGCTTACGGCCTGACCATTGAGACCCGGCGTGCGCTGGAACTCGCGCCGGGAGGACGTCGCGTCGCAGTCAAGCATCGGCTGATGCAGGATCTGCATCAGAATCTGCGGGCCTTCGTCGTCGAACATGCGCTGGCTCAGGCCGGCAACCAGTGCGGCACCCGCGTCCCTGCCCATCACCGCGATGCGGCTTGGATCCGCATCCAGGTCGGCACAGTTCTGAACGACGTAGCGTAAACCCGCTTCGACATCGTCCAGCGCGGCGGGACACGGATCTTCGGGCGCCAGCCGGTAGTCGACCGAGACCACCAGACAGCCGGCCGCGCGGGCCAATTCCACGCATTGCGCGTGATCGGTGTCCAGGTTGCCGCTCACAAAGCCGCCACCGTGGGCATACACAACCACAGGTGCCCCTGAAGTGCCTTCAGGCACACCCCGGTACAAGCGAAGGCTCAGCGGGCGGGCATCCGGACCATCGATGGATCGCGTTTCGATGACTATGGCGCTTTCGGCAGCTTCGACGTCAGCGGCCGCAACCCGCTCGGCGGCCAACCGGTTGGCGTGTTCCCGTTCGGCTGCTAGCGACTCGGCGCGGAACTCAGCGACGCCAAGCCCGATCGCAGCCTCCCGCAGCACCGGATCGATGCGGTTGAGGCCCTGCGGCCGGGTCAGATTGGTCTGCGTCACACCAGCGACTCTATCTGGGGTCGAGTCGTTCTCCGGGCAGGGCCTTGACGGTCGAAGGGAGCCCGTAGAGAGCCGTCGCGTTGCCGCGCATGATCCGCTCCCGCTGGTCTGCCGGGAACCGGTTGATCGCATAAGCCGGCGCGTCGTAACTCCAGTGGGGGTAATCCGTCGAGAACATGAGATTGTCGCCCAAGTCCATCATTTCCAGATATTCCCGGAACTCCACGGTGTCGGCGTCTTCGAGCGGCTGAGTGGTGAACCGGACATGTTCGCGGACATACTCCGACGGACGCCGACGCACCTGGGGCAGATCGGCGCGGCGGGCCTCCCAAATCCGGTCCATCCGGGACATCACCGGCATCGCCCACGTGAAGCCACCTTCGACGAATACCACTCGCAGCTCGGGGTGCCGATCGAACGCGCCGTCGAATACCAGGCTCATCAGGTGCGAGACGTACAGCAGCGGCCAAGACGCGAAGAAATCGTGCCAGTGCGCGGGATTGCCGACCGGGTACAGCGGAATCAACTCGAACGGTGTCTGACCCATCAGATGCGTGGCAACCGGGAAGCCGTTGCGCGACGCGGCATCGTAGAGCGGATCGAAATGCGGGTTACCAAAAGGGATTCCACGAGTCTGCGGTGTCATCAACACCTGAGCCATATAGGGATGGCCCGCCCAGCGTTCGACTTCGCGGGCTGCCTGCTCGGGTGTCTGCGCGCTGACGCTGATTGAGCCGCGCCAGCGGCCATGTGCGTTGTACTTGTCGAGCCAGACGTCGGCGAGCCAGTCGTTATAGGTCGACTTCAGAACGTGCTCGGCCTGCGGGAGCTGCGCATCGCACATCGGCTCCAACGTCGCGATGCTGACACCGGCATCCAGGAGCAACTGCTTCGCGGCAAAATCGGGGTCGCTGCCGGCGAATCCGCCCTTGGGCGGCATGGAGTCCATGCGCACCGACGACGTCTTATACGAATCCGGGGTGTCGTAGAAGTACGACACCGGGTTGGCCGCGTTTCCGGTCGGCCAGATCTTGTCCACCCATTCGGCCGGCGCGTAGTCCTTGAGCACCTGGCCCGAGACGGGCACCGGATGCACGTCGGTGTCGACGATGGTGACCGCTATTTGGTCTTCTTGACCGGTCTGCGACCCGACCCGTTCGATAGTGGTCATTTGAGTGTCTCCTTTGCTGCAAGCCCCGTTGGCACCAGCCCGTAAAGCTCACTGGCGTTTCGCCACAACACTTTGTCGCGCTGCTCGTCGCCGAGCCCCGCGGCGGTCAGATCCGGCTCGGATGTGGACCAATGGGGATAACCCGAACCGTACATCAGCAGGTCGGATTTGCTGGTGAAATCCATCCAGCGCTGCATCTTGCCGGCCGCCCCGCCTGCCCCATCCTCCAGGGGCCCGTCCAGTGCCGAGGAGCAGAACCGGACATGGCCGGGCAGGTATTCGCTGGGATACCGGTCGACCCAGGGCGTCTGGTCGCGCATCGACAGCCAAAAAGTGTCCAGCCGCCACATCAGCGGGGTCAGGATGTCGTAGCCGCCGTCGGCAAAAACGAACTTGAGGGCCGGGTGGCGGCCGAACACCCCCTCGATGATGAGCGTGGCCAGGTGCACGAAGTAGTTCAGGGGCATGAACGCCGCGTATCCCGGATAGGTGTGCGCGTGCCCGGCGAAGGTGGGCGGATAGTCGACGCCGTTTCCGCCGTTGATGTGCACCGCGACCGGCAGTCCGTGGGCCGCCGCGGCCTCCCAAATGGGCTCGAACATTGGTTTGCCATAGGGCTCGCGCGATTGCATCGGAACGCCGACCTGCACAAATTTGGGGTGACCGGCGAGGCGCTCGATCTCGGCCACCGCGCCCTTCGGGTCCTCGGGATTGACGCGGATGGTGCCCCGGTACCGATTGGTGGCGTCGGGCTCCAGCCAGCGGTCCAGTTGCCAGTCGTTGACCGCGGCGCAGATCCGGCTGTTGAGCAAGTAATCGGCGATGTTGCCGCGAGTCAGGGGGTTAAGGATGGCGAAGTTGATCCCCATCTCATCGAACAGGTGGCGGCTGACGGTCTCGGGGTCCGATCCCGGGTAGTGCTCACCATAGAGATCTTGCCGGTAGTCGCCGCCGGGCGCCTGGTACCACTGCTGCTCGACGTCGGGGATCGCCCGCAGCTTGTGGGCATCGGTGAGATACCGCCGGATCTCGGCGTTGTAGCGAAAGTGCGGTTGCACGTTGGTATCGATGATTGGGCTGATTGGACTGACTGGGGCGCTCATGCGTTCAGGTACACCTCCCCGTCGGTGACGTCGACTTGGTAGGTGCGGACGCGGCGTCGCGGATCGGCCAGGTTCTGACCCGTTGTGATGTCGAATTCCCAGTTATGCCAAGGGCATCGGACGATCTGCCCGTCGCGCACCCGGCGGATCCGGCCTGGCTCGTCGGGAGCCGATTCGTTGGTGCCGCCGATCAGGCCGAGGCACAATGGGGCGCCCTCGTGCGAGCAGTAGTTCACGATCGCATACAGCGCACCGCGCACGTTGTACACGCCCACACCGAACTTCCCGACGTCGACCAGCTTCATGCCACCGGGGGGCAACTCGTCGAGGGAGCACACGAATCGGCGTTCGGGCACCGCAGAATCACCGCCTAGCTTGATCGACCCTGTGACCACCACAAGCCGTTGGGCTTCGTTGCTATTTATACTATGATAGCGACATTCCGCTCGGAACAAACCTGCCGAAGACGTCGGGGACGGTCAGCGACCGACCTACGAATACGGCCGTCGCTCAGAAGGAGCGCCGATGACGCTCAGCACCGACCCCGTCGACCAGCCCGTCACCATCGACACCACTGGTGAAACCAGTCCCTATCCGTACTTCGAATACATGAGGCGCACCGACCCGGTCTTCCATGGCACCTTCATGGACACCGAACAGATGCCCGAGGAGCTCTTGCCCGACGACGAGTGGGTCTTGTTCGGCTACGACGGCGTGTTCCAGGCCTTCCGCGACGACCGGATCTTCACTTCGGCCGCCTACGACAAGTCGATCGGTTTGGTGATGGGCCACACCATCTTGGCGATGGGCGGCAAAGAGCACCATGACCACCGCAGCCTGGTGGCCAAGGCCTTTCGGGCTACCGCGCTGGAACGCTGGGAACCTTCGGTCATCGGGCCGGTTTGCGATCAGCTGATCGACGAGATCAAAAACGACGGCCACGCCGACCTGGTGAAGGCGCTGACGTTCGAGTTTCCGACCCGGATAATCTCCGAGCTGCTCGGACTCCCCGCTGAAGATCTCGACATGTTCCGGCGGCTGTCCCTTGATCTGATCTCGATCCAGACCGACATCATGGCCGGGTTGACCGCAGCGGCGGAGCTGCACGGCTACTTCCTCGACCAGGTCGAACAACGGCGGCAGAAACGCACGGACGACATCATCGGCGACCTGGTCGCCGCCGAGGTCGACGGGGAGAAACTCACCGACGAGGCCATCATCGCGTTCTTGCGCCTATTGCTGCCCGCCGGGCTGGAGACCACCTACCGCTCCTCGGGCAACCTGCTTTACCTGCTGCTGACGCATCCCGACCAGCTGGCAATGGTCAATCAGGACCGGTCCCTGATCCCGGTCGCCATCGAAGAGGGCCTGCGCTTCGAAACCCCGCTGACCACGGTCATGCGAACCACCACTGAAGAGGTCGAGATCGGCGGCAGGACAATCCCGGCCGGCGCTCAGATCGACATGTGCATGGGATCGGCCAATCGCGACGAAAGCCGTTGGCCGGACGCAAACAAGTTCGACATCCGGCGGCCGCGGCACGCGCACATCGCCTTTGCCGGCGGCATCCACATGTGCCTGGGCATGCACCTGGCCCGGATGGAGACGCGGGTGATGTTGAACAGCCTGCTCGACCGCGTCAATGACCTGGCATTCGCTCCCGATGACGGGACCGGTGAGGAGTCCAGAATCGTCGGACTCACCTTCCGGTCACCCAACAAGCTTCCGGTCACGTTCACACCGACCGTGTGACATGAGGAGTCGCGCCGCCATCCTGCACGACGTCGGGGGGCCGTGGTCCGTCGAGGAATTCGAGCTGGACCCGCCCCGTGCAGGTGAGGTTCTGGTCGAGATGGCCGCCGCCGGGTTGTGCCACTCCGACGACCACATCCTGAAGGGTGACATGGCGGCACCCAACGAGACGCTGCGCGCGCTGGGGCTGCCGACCATGTTCCCGACGATCGGCGGCCACGAGGGTTCGGGCGTCGTGCGTGAAGTGGGCGACGGTGTCACCGATTACGCGCCGGGCGATCACGTGGTGATGTCATTCGTCGCGGTGTGCGGAAAGTGCCGCTGGTGCGCCAGCGGCATGGAGTACATCTGCGACATGGGGGCCAGCGTCCTTACGCCCGGGATGCCGACCGACGGCACATACCGCCATCACACCGACGCAGGGAAGCCGCTGGGCCACATAGCCAAAGTGGGAGCCTTCGCCGAACACACTGTGGTTGCGACGAATTCCCTCGTCAAGATCGAGCCGCACCTACCGCTGGCACCCAGCGCGCTGCTGTCCTGCGCCATCCCGACCGGCTTCGGATCGGTCGCCAACCGCTCGGGGATGCGCGTCGGCGACACCGTCGTCGTCGTCGGCGTCGGCGGGATCGGAACGGGGGCCATCCAGGGCGCCCGGATTGGCGGCGCGGCGCAGATCGTCGCCGTCGACCCGGTGGAATTCAAACAGAAATCGGCCCTGCGGTTCGGCGCCACGCACAGCGCGGCAACGGCTGCCGAGGCGCTGGACCTGGTGCGCGAGCTGACCTACGGGGTGATGGCCGACGCCGTCGTGGTCTCGCCATCACTGATCACCGCCGACGACGTCCGTGACGCGGTCAAGCTCACCCGCAAGGGCGGCACCTGCGTGCTTACCGGCATGACCTCACAGTTGACTCGGTCCGTCAACATCGACCTGCAGGACTTCATCCTGATGAACAAGTCGCTGGCGGGCACCGTCTTCGGGTCCTGCAACCCGAAGGCGGACATCTCCCGGCTGGCCAGGCTGTATGAGACCGGGCAACTCCTGCTCGACGAGATGATCACCAGGCGTTATCGCCTCGACGACGTCAACGACGCCTACGACGATCTCAGGAACGGGAAGATCGTCAGGGGCATCATCGATTTCGGGATCGAGTGACCTCCCCTTACTTGGCGTCATCGGTGTTCCGTTTTGGCGTCAGCCAGCGACCTTGGCCAGCGTGCGATCCCACAGCTCGCCCGCAAGGACGGGGTCGTATGCCAGGCGGTTGGCCTTCGCGATCTTGCTCTTCACGTAATACTCGCCGGGCGTCCAATCGACACCCGGCCTGCTTGTGGCCAGCCAGACCAGTTGTTCGGCAGCCTTTTCCGGGGTGGCGATAAATCCGTTCACCAACCGCACGCGGTGCTGCATGAAGTAGAGAAACCGCATTCCCGACGCGTCACCGAAATTGGAATTGATAAAACCCGGGTGAAACGTCGCGGCCGAAACGCCGCGGCCATGGTACCGGCGGTGCAATTCCATGGTGAACAGGACGATCGCCAGCTTCGTGAACGCATACGCCATCGTGGGCCGGCGCCGCGCGGTGTCTTCCAGGTCGGTGACGCTGGCCCTGGGAACCAGTCGCTGCGACGAGCTGGTGGTGTTGAGGATGGTGGCGCGGGAATCGACGAGCACATCCATCAATTGCGTGGTCAGTAGAAACGGAGCCAGGTAGTTGACCTGATATGTCTTCTCGAAACCATCGGCCGTCATCTCAGTTTCGCGGGCCATGCCGCCGGCGTTGTTGGCCAGCACATCGATCCGCGGGTACTCCGAACGGATCTTGTCCGCCAGGGCTCGCACTTGGGACAGGTCGGAAAAATCGGCCAGGAAATAGTCCGCACCTATTTCCTCGGCCACGGCAATGGTCTTGCTTTGCGAGCGGCCCACTACGACAACCTTTTCGCCATTTCGGCTCAGCCGACGCGCGGCCGCGGCGCCAAGGCCGTCACTGGCACCGGTAATGACAATCGTCTTCGACGTCACGCGAAGAGTGTATGGGCTGGGGGCGCCGAAGTCAGCCCAGGTGCGTCAACTGCGGCTTGGTTCGCACCACGATGACGGTGGGCCCTTCCGTGTTGAGCGCCGAGGTGAACTCCGCTGCCAGCTTTTCTGTGGTGTCGACGTTGACCGACCGGCAGCCGAAACCTGATGCGATGGAGGCAATGTCAAGGCCGGGTAGGTCCAGACCAGGAACCCCCGGTGTTTCCTCCAGGAGCGCGAACGATTTGAGGATCGAGTACTCCTCGTTGCGCATCACCACGAACACGATCGGCAGCTTGTGCTGGGCGGCGGTCCAGATCGACTGCACCGAGTACTGGAAAGATCCGTCGCCGATGGTGGCGACCACGGTTCGTTTCACCCCGCGGGCGCGGTCGCCCAGTGCGATGCCGACAGCCCCGGGCACACCCCAGCCGATCCCGCCGCTGGCCGTGGCGAAGAACGAAGCCGGACGGGTGGTGGGCAGCCAGCGCATCTGTTGAGCCATCGTGGACGTCGACTCGGTGACCAGCGGGGAGTCGGCGGGTTTGACGCTGGCCAACGTGGAAAACGCCGCGTCCGGGGTCAGTGGCGACGACGCCGCATCGGCGATTTCGACATTGGCGAGCTTTGCGGTTTGGGCTGAAGCTTGTTTGGGGCCACGATCGTTGACCAGCCCCACCAGCTGCTCGAGGGCAAGGCGCGAGTCACTGATCAAGCTTTCGCCCACGGGCGCAGCTCCGGCCAATGCCGGATCGGCGGTGATCTGCAGCAATTCGGTGCCGGCGGGAAGCCATTCGCCGGCCACATAGGGGTAGTAGCGGAAGACCTGCGCTCCGATCACCACGACAAGGTCGTAACCCTGCAGCTTCTCGGAGACGCCTGCAACGGTCAGCGGCAACATGCCCTGATACAGCGGGTGGTTCTCCGGAAACGACGCTCGATCCGGTAGCGGGCCGCTGTAAACCGGTCCGGCGACCTTCTCGGCGAACGCCACCCCGGCGTCCCAGCCGCCGGCGCGGTCGACCTCGGGACCGAAGACCAGCAGGGGCCGCTTCGCCCGGTTGATCCGGTCGGCGAATTCGCGCAGGCGCTCGGCATCGGGCGCGACGCGGCTACTGACAGTTCGGATCACCGCCGGGCCCAGGGCCGGCTTTTCCCAGTCGTCAAGCGGTATGGACAGATACACCGGGCCCGCCGGGGGCTGCAGGGCCACCGTGTAGGCGCGCATGAACGCCGCCGGAACATCCTGGGCGCGTTTGGGTTCGTACGCCCATTTCACCCACGGTGCCGGCATCAGGGTTGGATCGGGGTTGGACAAGTACGGGTCGCACAACACCATCTCGCGGGTCTGCTGGCCCGCGGTGACGATGAGTGGGGTGTTGCCCTTGTACGCCGCCACCAGGCTGCCCATCGCGTTGCCGGTGCCGGCGCTGGTGTGCAGGTTGACCAACGTGGGCTTGCCGGTGGATTGCGCGAACCCGTCCGCCATCGCCAGTACCGACGCCTCCTGCAGCCCGAGGATGTAGGTGAAATCCTCGGGGAAGTTCTTCAAGAACGTCTGCTCGGTGGAACCAGGGTTGCCGAACACCGTCGTCAAGCCCAATTCACGAAGCAGCTGGTAGGTCACCTCGTGGACCGTCTTCTGATTCGCCATTAGTTTTCCCGGTCCCTTCTTCGTCCTTCGCCGATTCCTTGCGCGGTCGGTACACGCGGCATGACGACCATGCGCCACCTATCAGCGTCGCGGGTTGCTCCGAAAATGTCGATGTAATCGGTCACAGGTTTAAGCGCCGACGGGTGTCCGACACCACAACGACACCGACAGATCGACGGGCACAGACTGGTGTCTTGTGACCTTCACACCAACGAGTAGCGAACCGGCAAGTGTTTGAGGCCCCCGACGAAAGTGGTGGCGGTCAGTTCGGGATCACCGCTGCGCTCAATGGATTTCAGCCTGGGCAGCAACTCGGAAAAGAAGCTGTTGATCTCCATGCGGGCCAGGGCCGCACCCATGCAGAAGTGCACGCCGAAGCCGAAGGCGACATGTTTGTTGGGCTCACGCCCGACGTCGAAGCGGAACGGGTCGTCGAAGATATCCTCGTCGCGGTTGGCCGACACGTATGACAGCAGCACCGACTCGCCCGCG
>Ga0302320_10010827_pt1 | contig 19398 bp, 14 predicted proteins | sample Bog_T0_3_FD_202130 | JGI IMG/M metagenome (GOLD analysis project Ga0302320, IMG submission 202130) | Peat permafrost microbial communities from Stordalen Mire near Abisko, Sweden - Bog_T0_3 | ecosystem: Environmental > Terrestrial > Soil > Wetlands > Peat | place: Sweden: Abisko, Stordalen Mire... | reverse complement strand
CGCGCCCTCTCGCCGACGTGGCCCGCATCGCCGTCGGTCCCATCGGCGCAGCCTTAGTTGCCATCGGCGCGCTCATTTCTTTCTACGGATATCTCAGCGCTAAAATTCTCGCCATGCCCCGCGTCCCCTTCGCCCTCGCCGAGCAGGGAGACTTCCCCCAAGCTTTCGCCAAAGTCCATCCCCGCTTTCACACTCCGTACGTTTCGATTCTCGTCTTCGCCGCCATGGTCTGGGGACTGGCACTCGTCGGCGATTTCAAATGGAACGTAACTCTCTCCGCCGTCGCCCGCCTTCTCTACTACGGTGTAGGCTGCGCCGCGCTACCCGTCCTGCGCCGCAAGCAGCCGGAAGGCGCAGACGCCATGTTCCACCTGCCCGCGGGAAATTTCTTCGCCGTCTTAGGCGTGGTCCTGTGCGTCATCCTCGTAACCCGGGTGGATTTCGGCCAGTCGCTCATCCTGGTCGCCACCGTCGTCCTGGCCTTGCTGAACTGGGCGGTAGTCGCGCGCGGAAAAGCCGCTTGATGCCGGCGCCTAGCTCATTTTGACCCCATCAGAATAGGTCACCGTTCAACCAGTTCATAACCTGTACTATGTTCGCAGCGCATGTCAGAAACCTTTCCCTTCCATATCTCCATCACGCCCGAGGACGCGGGCCAGCGCCTCGATCAGTTTCTCGCCGCCCGCCTCGAAAGCATCAGCCGCGCTCGCGTGCAGGAAATGATTGCCCATGCCCAGGTGCTGGTAAACGACGCTCCCGCCAAGCCTTCGCTCAAGCTGCGCGGCGGCGAGCGCATCGCTGTGCTGGGTGAATCGCACCCCGCGCCCCTCAAGGCCATCGCCGAAGACATTCCTCTCCACATCGTTTATGAAGATGACGACCTCGCCGTCATCGACAAGCCCGCGGGCATGATGGTGCATGCCGGCGCCGGAGCCAGCGACCACGCCCGCAATCGCGGCACACTGGTGAATGCTCTGCTGCACCACATGGCGAGCCTCTCCAAAGTAAGCGGCGATCTGCGCCCCGGAATCGTCCATCGTCTCGACAAAGAAACCAGTGGCCTCATCCTGGTGGCCAAAAACGACGAAGCCCATCGCAAGCTGAGCGCGCAGTTTGCCGCGCGCGCCGTGAAAAAAAAATATGTGGCGCTGGTGCACGGCTGGGTGAAAAAAGATTCTGGAACTCTGGCGCAAAGCATCAGCCGCGACCCGGTGCGCCGCATGAAGATGACCACGCGCCTCGCAGGCGGCCGCACCGCCCTAACCCATTATCGTGTCTCCCGCCGCCTCGATACGAAGTACGGAAAGTTCACCTTGCTGGACGTAAAAATCGACACCGGCCGCACCCACCAGATTCGCGTGCATGTTTCCGCCCTGGGCCATCCCGTTGTCGGCGATACCACGTACGGCGCGCCCAAGCAGGCGCGAGGGAAAAATGCGGTAATCGCCCTGCCGCGAAATTTCCTGCATGCCGCGGAGTTGGAGTTTCAGCACCCCCGCACTGGAGCCCTGATTGTTCTGCAAAGCGAATTGCCAGCGGAGTTGCGCGAGTTCTTGCGCAGGATCGAAGAGTAAGTTTCGCCGCACTCTCCGCCATTGCACCCCGGTGCGGATATAATGAACCTCGAAGCCAGGGGCATTCTTACGAGATACATCTCAGAAAATGCGGCTGTGTGGTGGGCGACGATCCTGACGTTGCTGCTTTGCGCCAGCGGAGTTGCGACTGCCCAGGCTTCCCAGCCCTCATCCCAGTCCCCGTCTCCATCCACACAAACTTCTCCGCCCGCGCCGCCGCAGTCCGCCGACCCAGCCGACAGCGATATCCCGCGCATCAGAGTCGGCATCAACGAAGTCAACGTCGTCTTCACCGTTACCGACAAGCACGGCAAGCGTGTCACTGACCTGAAGCAGGGCGACTTCCACTTCGTCGATGACAACAAGCCGGCGGTCGAGATTCGCAGCTTCCACGCCGAAACCAATCTGCCCTTGCAAGTGGGATTGCTCATCGACGCCAGCAACTCGGTGCGCGACCGCTTCAAGTTCGAGCAGGAGTCCGCCATCGAGTTCCTCAATCAGACCGTGCGCCGCGGCTATGACCAGGCCATGGTGGTCGGCTTCGACGCCACTCCAGAAGTCACGCAGGATTTTACCGACGACACAGAAAAACTGGACCACGGTGTCCGCGAGTTGCGGCCCGGAGGCGGCACAGCCCTTTACGACGCCCTCTACTATGCCTGCCGCGACAAACTCCTGAAGGACGCCAAGGCCGGACCCACGCGGCGCGCCATTATCCTGCTGAGCGATGGCGAAGATAATCTAAGCCACGTCACCCGCGAGGAAGCCATCGAAATGGCACAGCGCGCCGAAGCCGTGGTTTACACCATCAGCACCAATACCAGCGGCACCAAAGGCGCGGGCGACAAGGTGCTCGAACGCATTGCCGACGCCACCGGAGGCCTGGCGTTTTTTCCCTTCCAGTTGCGTGATGTCGCGAACGACTTCGCCGAAATTCAGGAGGAGCTGCGCAGCCAGTATGCCGTCTCCTACAAGCCCGCCGACTTCAAAGCCGACGGCCACTTCCGCACCATCGAAATTATCGCCAGCGACCGGAAAAATTTCCGCGTCCGCGCCCGCCGCGGCTACTACGCCCCGGTACAGTAGAAAACGGTTTCCGCTTCGAGAGGATCGGGAAGGGCACAACTTTCGTCGTGCCGTCCAGAGGCAATAAACACACGGGCTTTAGCCCCCGAGGGAGCCGTACTCGCGAGCCTTGCATGCCGGGATATTCCGCCACCCCACTTCCGAGAAAGTTAGGCCTCAACCCCGGCCTTCGTGTGCGCCTGATCAAAGCTCCCGCGGACGTCCGCGCCGAACTACGTGCCGCGCTGGCGGAATGCAAACTCGCCCGCCAAGGCGAACTCGATTTCGCCATGATATTCACGAAATCCCGCGCCCAGTTAACCGCAGAGTTTTCGCGCGTCGCCAGACAACTCACTCCCGCCGGAATGTTATGGGTAAGCTGGCCCAAAAAAAGTTCCGGCGTCTCCACCGATGTGGACGAAAACATCGTTCGCCAGATTGGCCTGGCCGCCGGCCTGGTCGATGTTAAGGTATGCGCCGTGACCGAGGTGTGGTCCGGTTTAAAATTCGTGCGTCGCGTAAAAGACCGAAAACAATAAGGGATCCGCCCTCAGCATGGCCAGCCGGTTAGCTGCACACCGAGGACGTTTCGGCAGCTGCAAATCACCTCGAAAAGTTACTGCGGCATCAGGTCGTGCTCGTGTCCCTCACCAGATGCCCCACATAGAACATCACCGCCAGCACCAGCAGCATGTGAATCAAAACGCTGCCCACATGAAACACCAGAAAACTCGCCACCCACGCAACCATCAGCAACAGAGAAATCTTGAGGAAAGGTTCCAGCTTCATTTCCCGCCTCCCGCTGCATGCCATCCAAGCCTTACGCATTCAGCCTGCTTCTCATTTATAGTGCGGGCAGGGATCCCGGCGTATCGGCAAAAGACTGTAAGCCCTCAAACGTGAGGTTGTAGAAAACACAAATACTGAGGAACTGCAATGGTGCGAGTTGGCTTGATTGGGTTTGGGTTAGCCGGCCAGGCGTTTCACGCTCCCGTAATCTGCGGCGTAGAAGGGATGGAGCTAGCCTGCATCCTCGAGCGCCGCGGCACTCTCGCCCAGGAAAAATATCCCGGGGTAAGAGTTGCGCGCACTCTGGACGAATTGCTATCAGATAAAACAATTCAGCTCTGCGTGATCGCCACCCCCAACGACTCTCACTTCTCACTCGCACAAGCTTGTCTGCATGCGGACCGCGACGTTGTCGTGGACAAGCCATTCGCCCCCACGTTGCGCGAATCCGAAGAACTGGTGCGCCTCGCCGCCGCCCGCGGCCGCATCATTACCGTTTATCAAGATCGCCGCTGGGATGGTGATTTTGCCACCGTCCAAAAGCTCGTTCAGTCGGGCCGCTTGGGCGCAATCGTCGAATATGAAGCGCGCTTCGATCGCTTTCGTCTGGATGCCAAAGCGAATGCCTGGCGCGAACGCGCCGATCAACCCGGCGCCGGCGTGCTCTTCGATCTCGGTCCCCACGTCATCGATCAGGCCCTCGTGCTGTTCGGCGAGCCGCAGTCCATCACCGCCTCGGCATTCTGCCAGCGCGAAACCTCGCAGGTCGACGACGCATTCGATGTCTGCCTCGAATATCCCAAGCTGCGCGCCCTGGCCCGCGCCCGCATCATCGCCTTTGCTCCCGGCCCCCATTTTCTGATTCACGGCACCAAGGGATCGTTCGTGAAGTACGGCATGGATCCTCAGGAAGAGCGCCTGCGCGGCGAGACTTTCCCCCAAGGCAACGATTGGGGCCCGGATTGGGGTGTGGAAGCCGAAAGCCAGTGGGGCACCTTAAGCCTGGTTGGCGAGCCCACCGTGAAGATAAAAACGGAGCCCGGAGATTACCGCGGCTTCTACGCTAATTTGCGCGACGCCATCCAAAAGAAAACCCCGCTCGAAGTCACGCCCGACCAGGCCTTACGCACCATGCGCGCCCTGATGCTCGCCTACAAGAGCAGCCGCCAGCGCCGCACCGTGCTGTGGGAGGAAGCGGTCGACTGAAGCTCAATCTGTCATTTCGAGCGCCGCAGAATTGCCCCGCCGCGGGGCAATTCTGCGGAGTCGAGAACCCTGCTTTTCGCTTCTCTGGATTTAATCGCCGCGCCCTCAACTCGGCAGCCCTGCCCGCTGCCGATCCCGCCCCGCCGTCGCAGGCCGTATCGAGAACGCCTTAGCCCCGCTCATCACCTTCTGCAATGCACTCTGAAACTGCTGCATCTCGTCATGCGTCCCCACTGTAATCCGAACCCAGGTCGGCATGATGGGCCAGATGCGCCCAATGAAAACATTCTGCGCGGCCATCGCCTCGATCACCGGTTTCCCCGGCCGCTTCACGTCCAGCAGAAAACAATTCGACTCCGATGGAATGTAAGAATATCCATTCCGCTCCAGCCACTCAAAAGTTTCCTGCCGCACGCCGGCATTAATGCGCCTGCGCTCCGGCACCAGCGACGAGTCCTTCAGGCTGGCCAGCGCTGCCACCAGTCCCGGCGTCGGCATGAAATTCCATCCCGCCAGTTCCATGATCTTATCCAGCAAATCGGGACGCGCCACCGCAAACCCGCACCGCAGCCCCGCCATCCCATACGTCTTCGAAAACGTGCGCAGCACTACCACATCTTTCCCAGCCTTCACCAAATCGATCGTGGAAGGCGCATCGCAAAAATGAAGGTACGCCTCATCGACCATCACAATCGATCCCTTGGGTTTGTTCTCGACCAGAAATTCGATATCCGCGTGCGGCGTGAGCGTCCCCGTCGGGTTATTCGGATTGCAAATGTAGAACAGCCCCGCATCCGGCGCAGCCGCGATCATCCCCTTCACGTCGTGCGCGTACGCCTTGTTCAGCGGAACTTTCACCACCCGGGCCTGGCTCGCCCCAGCCGCCATCATTCCCCCTTCATAACCCGGATCGGCCGTCACGTAACTTCGATGGGGCGAAGTGAATGCCACAACCGTGAAGCGCAGCGCCGGACTCGATCCTGCAAAAACGTGAACGTAGTCCGGATTAAGCCCCTCTTGTTGCGCGAACGTCTCGATGAGATCCTCGGTGAGATTGAGCAGATAGCGCCCGCCCTGCGGAATGATCGCGGAAATCGCCTCCCGCGCCGCTTGCCCCGGCCCCAGCGGATTCTCATTCGAATCGATCATCACTCCATCTTTGGCATACGGCCGCCGCGCCGCAGCCGCCAGCATGGGTTCCGTGACAATTTGAAACGCCGCGGCGGCGGCCGTGACTTGCAGAAAAGAACGCCGGGAAGGCGAAAGACGAGAAGTCATGGCGAGTCTCCGATCAATCCACCCTGATTCAGGCTAAATGTTTTTCGGCCTGTGCGACAGCATGTTCGGAGCGGGCACCGGCAGCGGGCGCTCCTGCCCGCTACTGCGGCAGCGGCTCCCGCGGCGTTGCGTAATATCCCGCCCGCGATTGAATCTTATAGTTCTGTTTCGACTTGATCTCCAGCTTGCGGTACCCCCCATCCATAACTGTGTTCGTGGAAGTGTACCCAATGCTGTACTGGCTGCGCAGCTCGGCGGCGATCTGGTCGAAAGCCTCGCGCAGCTTGTCGAACTTGTTGCCCACGTTGATGACGCGCCCTCCCGTCGCTTCCGTCAGCTTGCGCATCTCGCCCTCGCCGGAATAAAACCCGCCCGCCGACCCGTAGAAGCCGCGATCCGCGCACAGCAGAACATAAACAATCGCATCGGCTTTCTGCGCCGCCTCAATCGCATCTTTGATTTTCAGTTGGCTGCCTTCATCCTCGCCATCGGTCAGCAGGATCATCGCCTTCCGCCCCACTTCCTTGGCCAGCATATCGTGCGCCGAAAGATACACCGCATCGTAAAGCACCGTCCCCCGTGCTGCGCCTGCCGTGGGCACCGGCCCTCCGCCCGCACCCGGCATGGGCCCGGTCGTAAAGCCCGTGTTGATCTTCACTTTATTCAGCGCGGCCTGCAACCGGCGAACGTCGCGCGTGTAATCCTGAATCAACGAAGCATCCACGTTGAAGTCGATCACATACGCCTCGTCCTTGTCCGTGAGAATCTGCCGCAGAAACGCGCCCCCCACTTCCTTCTCCATATCGAGCACGCGCAACTGGCTCCCGGAAGAATCAATCAGAATGCCGAGCGTCAGCGGCAAATTCGATTCCGCGGCAAAATACTTGATGGTCTGCGCCTTGCTGTCTTCAAAAACCTCGAAGTCGTCCTTCGTCAGGTTGGGAATCAGAGCCCCATGCTTGTCTTTCACGTTGAAGAAAAGCCCCACCACATTGACGCTGACCTTCAGCGTCTCGGCCGGCTGCTGCTCTTCCTGCGGTTTTTGATCGTCTTTCTTCTGCTCGTCGCCCGTCGCCGCATCCCCCGGCTTCTGGGCTGCGGGCGCCGCAGCAGGCGCTGCCAGGTTCTGCGCCCCAGCCCGCGGCGCCACCCACAGCAAACTTGCCATCAAGAATAGAATAGAAACGGCGGCCGTTGCCGGGGTGAACTTTGGTTGGGCGGAGAAGCGTTTCGCGAATAATTTCATCATGCTAGAAATCCCTCTGCGGACTTTTGTTAGTCTAATCCCTGGAGTTAGATGCACCAAATGGGCAGGTTCAAGCATCCCAAGGAATAATGGCGCGTAAACCTGCCACGGGCCGCGCCCAGGCGCCCCGCGGTCTTCCCAGAACGGACGGTGTTTGTGAGCATCGAACGAGTGCCCGATAAACGATCGACGGATAGTCGGAAACCATGGAGCGGCGCGGCGCGGCTGACGGCTGCACTGGTCTTCGCCCTCGGCGCTGGGCTTCTCCAGGGCCAGTCTTCCCCCAGTCCGTCATCCCCCAGCCAAGCCCCAGCCCCTCAGTCCCAAGCCGCGCCAGATCAGAACAAAGACATTCCCGACGCTCCCACCGTCCAGCCCTCGGCCGCTACCCCGGATACTCCGCCCGTTCCCCGGCCCGAAGAAAAGAAGCCCGTCGAGCGCGATCCCTGGACCAACCAGCCCGTGAACAAGCCTGCTGCCGCCGACCCGAACGCCGCACCCGGCACAGCCCCGGCAGAAGCAACCGCCGCCCCGCCCCCCCTGCCCCCGGTCAAAACCATCCCTCCGGGCACTTCCGCCAAGCGTGCCGACAGCTCCGATCAGCTTCAAACCCTGGTCCGCGTCCACACCAACTTCGTCCAGGTCCCCGTCACCGTTAGAGATAAAAACGGCCACCTCGTCGACGGCCTTCTCTCCACCGATTTCATCGTCAAGGAAAACGGCGTCCCCCAGAAGCTCACATTTTTCACCGCCGACCCCTTCGCCCTTTCCGTCGCTATCGTGCTCGACCTCGGCATGTCCGACACCGCCGTGCAAAAAGTCAACCAGACTTTCCCCGCACTGGTCGGCGCCTTCGCCCCCTACGATGAAGTCAGCCTCTATACCTACAGCAGCACCGTCAGCCAGGTCAGCGACTTTTCCGGAGCCTCGCAAAAACTAACCGCGCTGCTGAACCAGATGAAAACCGAGCGCGGCCACAACGCCGGACCACCCGTCTTAGGCGGCCCGCTCGCCAACGGCCCCATGGTGAACGGAGTCCCCGTCGGCAGTCCCACCGAGCCCGTCAACACTCCGCCCAAAGAAGCGCACGTGCTCAACGACGCCATCCTGCAAGCTGCGCTCGCCCTAAGCAAGCGCGACCGCACTCGCCGCAAAATTATTTTTGTCATCAGCGATGGCCGCGAATCCGGCAGCCAGGCCAGCTACAACGATGTCAAGCGCCTTCTGCTCTCCAACGAAATCGAAGTAAAAGCCGTCGCCGTCGAAGCCGCTGCCCTGCCGCTCTATGGCAAGCTCGAACGCTTGCATCTCCCCGACCAGGGCTATGACAACCTCCTGCCCAAATACACCGCCGCCACCGGCGGAGGCACTCCCTATTCCGAACTTTCCCGCAGCGCCATTGAAGACGCCTACGCCCAGGTCATGAGCGAAGCCCGCAACCAATACACCCTCGGCTATACCCCGGCCAAGCCCAAGGTCCCCACCACCGCCGCCTACCGCAACATAGAAGTCCTGGTCGAGCGCCCCGGACTCAAAGTCTCCGCCAAAGACGGCTACTACCCTGCCGTCACCGCCCGCTAGCCCGCGTATTCATTCGAGTGACACGGCTCTTCTCCGTGTCCTCTGCGGAGGTTCTCCGCGAACTCTGCGGTTAAAGGCTCTGCTTCCTCGTGCCCGCGCACCCTGGAGCGGCATTTCGGCACCGAGTCGCGCACCGTCAAAAGTCTTTCGATCACTCAATCACTCAATCACCCAATCGACATTCCCCCCCAGGGGTCACCGGAGTAACCTGCGTCCGGCTCAGCGTGTGTGGTATAAAAGCCCGAAGCCCCCAATAGGGATATTTTTGCGCCGGGAGCGCCTGCCAGCGTGTGCCCCCGGACGCTTTTTGAGGAAAGCCTTGAGTTTCATCAACTTCGCAGCCCGCGAAATCAACTGCAAAATCGTGTACTACGGCGCTGGACTCGGCGGCAAAACCACGAACTTGCAGGTGATCTACCAGAAAACCGCGGAGCAGCAGAAGGGCAAGATGATCTCTCTCGCCACCGAAACCGAGCGCACCCTGTTCTTCGATTTCCTCCCGCTCGATCTCGGCAACGTGCGCGGCTTCAAAACGAGAATCCACCTTTACACCGTCCCCGGCCAAGTCTTCTACGACGCCAGCCGCAAGCTCATCCTGCGCGGCGTCGATGGCATCGTCTTCGTCGCCGACTCCCAGGAGCAGCGTATGGACGCCAACGTCGAAGCCCTCGACAACCTCATGTCGAACCTCAAAGAACACGGCTACGACTTCAACAAAATTCCCTACGTCCTGCAGCTCAACAAACGCGACCTGCCCAACATCCTCACCGTCGAGGCCTTAAACAAAGAACTTCGCAAAAAAAACGAGCCCGTCATCGAAGCCGTAGCCTTCCAGGGCGTAGGCGTCTTCGAAACCCTGAAAGAAATCGCCAAACAAGTATTGACCGAATTAAAAGCCGGCGGCTAAGCCGTTTCCATGCAGCCCCAGCCCATGGAGTCCGGCAGCCCCCGTCCGGGGTGGAGCGCAAGCATGTCTCGGGAAGGGCGCACTCAGCCCATTCTTTTCCCGCATCCCCTCCTCACGCCCGATCCCCCTTCGGCCCGTAATCACACACCACCACCGTCAAATCATCCTCCTGCGCTGCCCCCCATCGCCGCACCACCGCCATAATCTCATCCGCCACCCCTGCCGCCGCCACCCCCGCCGTCCTCAGCAGCGCCTCTGCCAGCGCCTCCTGCCCAAAGAAGTCTCCCTGCGCATCCGCCGCCTCGATCAATCCATCCGTATACAACAAAAATCGGTCCCCCGCCTCCAGCGGCTGCTCCACATTCCTATACACCGCATCGCTAAAAGCCGCCAGTATCAAACCGTTCTCCACAATCTTGTGGACCTTCCCCGCGCGCAACATCAGCATCGCCGGATGCCCCGCCGCCGCATATCGCAGCCTCCCCGCCCTCGAATCCAAATGCACATACGCCGCCGTTACGAACTGTTCCTGCGTCGTGCCGCACAAAACCGCGTTCATCCCCGCCAGCAATTGCGCCGGATCAGCCGCATTCGTCCGCTGCGCCGTCGCCGCCACCTTCACCATCGAAGCTATCAGCGCCGCCGGCACCCCGTGTCCGGAAACATCCGCAATCAACAGCCCCGCCTGCGTCTCATCGGCCACAATGAAATCGTAGAAGTCCCCGGCTACCGCGGTCATCGGCAGATACCGCGCCGCCACCTGAAAATTCGCCGAGTCGGGAAACGCCCCCGGCAGAATCGACAACTGAATCCGCTTCGCCACCTCCAGTTCTTTTTGAATCTCGCTGAGCTGCTGGTCCCGTTGCAAAGTTTGCCGGGCCGCCACATACCCGAGCGCCACCAGAAACGCCATAAACCCAATCGGCTCGATGTTGGGCAGCTCAATTCCGAGAAGATTCCTGAAGTTCTCCCAAAAAACGAAAGCCGCAAAAATCAGCAGCCCGCGCCGTATTACCACCACATCTCGATCGGCCGACCTCCGCCTCGCCGACATCAGCACTAGCGTACTCATCGCGGCGATGATCAGGACCGCGTTGATCTGATAAAGGATCGCGCGCTGCCCCAAAATCAAGGTGGCTAGAGCCAACAGTCCCAGCATCGCTCCCAAAATGTAGCTGGCATTCCTCACCCGCCGGGGCAAAAACCCAACCGCGTCCAGAAAAAGAAATGCGGGGATGGCAACGACAAAATCGAGCGTATATCGGACCCTGCTGTACCACCACGAGCCCTGCATGGTGAGCGACAACAGGTCAGTCCTGATCCACATGCGCAGGCCATACAGCCCGGCGAAGATGGCGAAATAAACTAGGATGGGATCGTGCTTCCGGCGGATTCCAGAGAACGCCACCGCCACCAGTCCCACCGCCATGATCATGGCCCCGAAGAAGAGACTGAAGCCATCGCGATGAAACGCCTGCAAAACTTGCTCCGCCGTGATCTCCGAGGCATGCGCATGCATGCACAGGATGCTAAACCATTTTCGCGGCGAAGGAATGTTTTGGTATTGCCCTTCGTGTACCTTGGTGTCCTTCGTGGTTGATGAATTTGCAAACCACCCCATTGGAGCCCGTCTCCGGCTGAATCGGATCCACCGGCGGCAACGTCGATCCCGCCGGCGCACTGTAGGCCAGGTTCGGCACCTGCTTAACCACCGCCGCATAAAGAAGCCATGAAGTTTCCATTGAGACTTTCTAATCGCTAGCCCCCGTGGAGCCCCGGACGCCTTCGTCCGGGGATAAAAAAACCAGGTCTACCCAGTGATCCCCTGTGCCCTCTGTGGTAAAGATTTTGGGCTTGGTTCGGAAATGAAATCACTGTCGAGGTCCTGATTAGCCACTCGATTACAGTCGCCATTTTCCGCGCACTCCCCTAGAATGGCATCCGCGCACTCAGTTTTCGCCGAGCCAATCTCCGCGTCCGTAAGAATCGATGGATTCACTATGAAAGACATCGGGAGGGCAGTGATCGAGGTCGCCTTTATCGTCTTCCTCTTCTATGCCAACCTCTTAATGGGAGAATTCGAGCGCTCCGGCTTGGGCCGGAAGCAAGGTCTGGCTGCGGCACTCGCAGATGTTTTTACCCCCGCCAATTTTGCCATCGCGATGATCGCCGCGCTCATCGGTTACCTTCTCTTTGAATTTCTTCGTAGAAAATTCTAGAAAGATTCTGCCTTCCGCTTGCCACCGCAACAGACCGGAGCGGCCATCCCTCTTGATAAGACAAATCCCAGGTCTACCCAGTGATCCCCTGTGCCCTCTGTGGTGAAGGTTCGGGTTTGGTTCCGAACGGGTTTGGTTCCGAAATGAAGTCACTGCCGCAGGCCTAAGCCACTCAATTACAGTCGCCATTTTCCGCGCACTCCACTAGAATGGCACACGCGCACCCAATCCGCGTCCCCGCGAACCGATCCAGACACGCGCCCCGGATTTCCCGCGGCAAGAAACGGAGAACCCAAATGCCCGACTGGAAAACCCACGGCCTGCGCATCATCCGCGCCGGCCAGCTCGACACCAACACTCCCCAAACTCCCGGCATGTCTCGCGCCGAAGCCATCTCCCACGCCAAAGTCGGCGCCCAAAAACTCTGGGCCGGAACCGTCGTCGTTCATCCCAACGCCAAAACCGGCCCCCACCATCACGGCGAACTCGAAACCGTCATCTACGTCGTCCGCGGCCGCGCCCGCTTCCGCTGGGGAAACCATCTCGAGTTCGTCGACGAAGCCGGACCCGGCGACTTCGTCTACGTCCCGCCCTACGTCCCTCACCAGGAACTCAACGCCCGCAAAGACGAACCCGTCGAAGCCGTCATCGTCCGCAGCGGCCAGGAACCCATCGTCGTCAACCTAAACATTCTCAGCCCCGAAGACATTCCCGACTCTCCCCAACCCGACCCCTTCCATTCCGGACCCGGCAAGCCCTGAGACGCGACCACACTTTTGAGTGTAATGGCCTGTTCATGAAAATGCTGATATCGCCATCGTCCATTGCGAGCGCAGGACGAGCTACTGAAGCGGAAGAGCGAAATCGAGCCCGTCGCGTTTTTCGTCCGTAGCCAGATCAATCACAAGTGCATTGGAAAGCTTGCACACGCCCGGGTAGTACAAGGACACAGGTGGGATCTCATTCACGCACGCACCGGCGCAACCACCGGTTTTCCAAGGGGAATCGCCGGGCCAACTAATTCCGACCACATACATTCCCGCGCGCAATGAGTCTTCCTGGAAATAGCCGTCGGCGTCTGACTCCAGCACGGCAACCGCACCGCGCAAAATTCGTGGCGCCTACACTCCGCTCAGCGTGAAGTTCACAGTTTCCTCCCTCTGCACCCACCGTGCGATGCTAGATCGGCCCGCCGCCCCTGTATTTCATAGGATTAAGGTTTTATCAGTGGATTGATGCAATCCGCGTCGCAACTGGCCAAAACATGGACGTTACACTCATCTGGCAGCAAACTGGCTTCGACAGACTCATGGCTTATCCCCGCTCTTCATTGACGCGCCACTGCGCGCCCCCCTAAGATGAAATGCCGCGCGAGCGGACTGATTCATTGATCTGCCAATATTGATCAGCCAAACATGATCGGCCAGACCATCTCGCATTACCGCATCGTCGAAAAGCTCGGCGGCGGCGGCATGGGTGTGGTCTACAAAGCCGAAGACGTCAAACTCGGCCGCTTCGTCGCCCTCAAGTTCCTGCCCGATGACGTCGCCAAAGACCCGCAAGCTCTCGCCCGCTTCCAGCGCGAAGCCAAGGCCGCGTCCGCCCTGAACCATCCCAACATCTGCACCGTCCACGAAATCGACGAGCAGAACGGCCAGACCTTCATCGTGATGGAGTTCCTCGACGGCGCAACCCTGAAGCATTTGATCGGCAATCGCGCCATGGATCTCGATCGCGTCCTCGAAATCAGCCTCGAGGTCGCCGACGCGCTCGACGCCGCCCACGCCCAGGGCATCGTTCATCGCGACATCAAGCCCGCCAACATTTTCGTCACCAAACGCGGCCACGCCAAAGTTCTCGATTTCGGCCTGGCCAAGATCACGCCCATGCCGGAAAAGCTCGCCCTCGAAGCCACCGCCACCGTTGCCGAGGAGCACCTCACCAGCCCCGGCAGCGCCCTGGGCACCGTCGCCTACATGTCGCCCGAGCAAGTTCTCGCCAAAGACCTCGACCCTCGCACCGATCTTTTTTCTTTCGGCGTGGTGCTCTACGAAATGACCACCGGCACTCTGCCTTTTCGCGGCGACTCCTCCGGCGTAATCTTCGATTCCATTCTTCACAAGCAGCCGGCCAGCGCCGTCCGCCTGAATCCGGATCTCCCCGCCAAGCTCGAAGACATCATTTCCAAATCTCTGGAAAAAGACCGCGAAGTCCGCTACCAGTCCGCCACAGAATTAAAAGCTGACCTGAAACGCGTGAAGCGCGATACCGAGTCGCAGCACTTTCAGGCCACGCCTGCGCAAGCGGGACCCTCGCAATCCAGCCAAATCCGTAAAGCGTCCCTGCTTGCGGTCACCGTGCTTGTTGTCGCAGCCCTGGCCGTAGTTGCCGTACGTACCTACATTTCCCGCACGCCCGCACCACAACCAGCCCAGCCTGTTGCCAAACCCTCCGTCGAAACCATGGCCGTGCTGCCCTTCCGCGACATTTCCGCCGCCACCAGCGACAGTTGGGGCATCGGCATCACCGATGCCATCATCAGCCGCTTAACCTCTCTGCAGAATCTCGCCGTCAGACCCACTACCTCCGTCCTGAAATATTCCAAAGAAGCGCCCGAACCCGAGGAAGCCGCCAAGGCACTGAGCGTAGAAAGCCTCCTCGAAGGCACCTACCAGCGCTCTTCCGACGTGATCCGCGTCACCGTGCAACTCATCGACGGCCGCACCGGCAACACCAAGTGGTCCCAACGTTACGACCTGCGCAGCGCCGACATGCTCACCTTCGAAGACCAGATCGCCACCAAAGTCGTTGAGGGACTCCAGATCGAAATCTCTCCCACCGAGCAAAAATCGATTCAGCAGCCCATCACCACCAGCGTCGAGGCTTACAACGATTACCTGCAGGCCCGTTTCTATCTGAATGAATATCTGACGCGTTCGCGTCTGGACAGCCTGCAACAGGGCGAACGGCTACTTCTGCATGCCATTTCGCTGGACCAGAATTTTTCTGACGCCTATGCCTTGCTGGGACAGCTCTATGTGTTTCAGAGCGCAAACTTCGTGGAGGGCGCGGGGGACGCCCTGAAGCGCGGCGAAGCGGCTGCGCAGAACGCATTGCGCATCAATCCCCAGTCCGTCGAAGGATTGATTGCGTTGGGAACCATCTATACTGAGGAAGGCCGCGAACAGGAAGCAATCCGAAATCTCAAACAGGCGGTCGCGCTCGCGCCCAACAATGGTGCTGCCTGGCAAGCCCTGGGGTATTCGAGCTATTACGCTGGCCTGAATGAACGGGCTGAGCAAGCCTACCGCCGGCTGGTTGAATTGAACCCCATGCCTCTCCAGCCGCACTGGATGCACGCCCGCATGCTTCTCCATGAGGGCAAAGGGGCAGAAGCGGAAAAAGAAATGCGGCAACTGGTTGCGGCCAACCCCGATCAATTTAAGGCCCTGGCTTACTTCGGCATGGTCCTCTATTACCAGGGCAAGCTCGATGAGGCCCAATCCAATCTCGATCGTTCCCTTGCACTCGCTCCCAATTCGGGCGACGACGTGCCTACCATCGTGGCGGCCTTCCTCTACGCCTCACGCCATCAGCGGGACAAGATCGATCCCAAGTTATTTCAATACCGCCCCGCACAGATCGTCGATGGTGACGAAGCCTACTGGCTGGGAGGAATCTACGCCCTGCTGGGGGATCGCCAGCACGCCCTCGATTGGCTCAGACGCACCGCCGCCATCGGCGATGTGAACTACCCCTGGTTCGAACGCGATAAAAACTACGACAGCCTCCGCACCGACCCGGAATACCAATCCCTCATGGCCGAAGTCCGCCAGCGCTGGCAGGCCTACAAAAACGAATTTGACCCCGGCCCGTGATCACAATCCGCTCGCGCTACTCAGCGTGAGCCGCCCCACTCCGCGCCAGCCGCTCCTTCAACTGTTCCAGATACAAACTCGCCGGCTCAACCGCTTTCTGCGGCGACTGATAAAACGCATCGCTCGTCCCAAGCTGCGGATTCACATGCCTCCCCTTGCTCCCAATCACCCAGTTGTAAGCTCCCGGCGGACTTTCCACCTTGATCTCATCCACCGTTGAATTCCACAGCACGTTGTAAGCTCCCGCCCAGCCGTGCCCGCTGCCCAGGTTCCACTGGTTGTAGTCGTCGTACCTCCCTCGCAACGTCAGTTGCTCCCACAGCGTCCCCGTCGCCCAGCGCTGGTGCGGCCCGGCATCCAGGTCGCCGCCCTTGGCCCACGAATCGCGAAACACATTCGGCCCCGCCACCCGCGCCTGCGTCGCCCACACATGGTTCAGCCGCCCCGTCAGATTGCAGTGCTCCATCAGCACCTGTTGCCCGTCGATTTCAAACGCAAACGGCGCGGCGTGCGATTTCTTGTACGGCGTATCGATGTGCTCTCCCTCCACATCCTCAATCGTGATCGCCCGCCCATGCTGGTGGATGAATACCAGATTGTTGTAATTCTGCAGCCGCACATTCTTCATCCACGCATTCTCCACCGCCTCGAACTCGGAAAAAATCGAATCAAAAAAACTTCCGTCCGTCACATGCGGAATGCTGGGATTGTTGTAGTTCGGAGCCTTCCGGTATGCCGCCCCATCGCTGCGCAGGTTCTCCACTCCTACCTGCGAAATGCGTCCCGGAAATTCATACTTCCATACCACCGGATTGTCTTCCTTCGGCATGCGCTGGGTCAGCGCCGCATCGAACTTCAGCTTGTATCCTTTATCAGTCTGCTCTATCGCCACAATGCGCCGGTCAAATCGCAACGCCATATTCGTCGGCCATTGCCGCACTTCCCCTCCATCGCGTCGCGGGGGAATATGGTCCATCCCCAGCTTGTGAATGAAGGCCTCCGTCATGTTCCACTGCACAATCACGCGATCACCCACGCTAAAGAAATCCTTGGGCGCATCCACCGTCACCGCCTGCGCCCCCACCGGCACCACATCATCCAGAATCGGCCGCCGGCTGCGCACTTCCTTCCATTCACCCGTCCCGCCAATCCGCACCAACCCACGCGGAAGCCCCTCCGCCACCAGCACCGTCCCCGCCGCATCCGACCCGCTCCCGCGCAGCACCACCCCGCTCACATCCAGATTGATCGTCCCCGCAATCCGGTATTTCCCCGGCCCCAGCAGCACTGCCCCCCGAATCCCACGCTCATCCAGCGGCAGCTTACTCATCTCCTCGATCGCGCTCTGGATTCGCCCTGTAGCATCCCCATCTCCCGCCGCTTCCACCCGCACTTTCACCGGCACATCCGGAATCGCCACCCCGCCTCCCTCATACCCCGCCGTAGAAAAATCCGGAATGTGATTGCGCTCCGCGTCCTCCCCATAAACGATGCGCCCTTCCTGCATCGTCACCCAAGGCAGATTCTCAGTCTTCGCCCCACCAGCGATGCAGCAGCTCGCCATAGCGACGACAGCAACGATTCGAAGCGCAACCACAAAAGACGCTGCCCCACCTTTCGCGATTTTCGAAAGGCGCGTGCCACAGACCTCAACGCCCGTGTCTCTCGTCATATTCAGCCCTTGAATTCTATGGGACCTGTCCAGACTCTTGCGCAGAACCGCTATCAGCACCGGTTTCGTGCCACCATAACATCCCGTGGGTCACTCCTGTTACGAAATCCGAACACCCACCCTCCACGCCGATTCCCTTCCTTATTCCGGCGTACTATCCCCACCGGACCGCCATCGCTAACTTGAGCGCGAGGAAGTTATGACTCAACCCACTCCGCAACCTGCCAACCTTCTCGATACCTTCGACCATGTCGTCGTCCTCATGCTGGAAAATCGCTCGTTCGATAATCTCTTGGGCTATCTCTACTCGCAAAAATATCCCGTCCCGCCGGGATCCCAGTTCGAGGGCGTGGACGGCAAGAACCTTACCAATCCCATCCCCGCCGCCTACCAGTTCAATGGCCACAACGGCGCGCCTGTAACCACGGTGCCGGTCGCGCGCAACAACGCCGTAAGCAACCCGGCAAATTACAGCCAGCCTTATCCTGATCCCGGCGAGGACTATCCCCACGTCAACACTCAACTCTTCAACCCCGCGAACCCGCAGCCCGTCAACCAGACGCCATACAACTTACCCTCTCCCGTCCCCGCACCGTCGATGATCGGCTTTGTCACCGACTATATTCAGAATTACATCCACAACGAATTTCCCACCAAACCACTCCCCCCACTCGATAAGTTTTACGATAAATACAAAGTCATCATGGAATGTTTTGACCCCTCGGACGTTCCCGTACTTTCCTCTCTGGCCCGCGAGTTCGCCGTCTTCGACCACTGGTTCTGCGCCGTCCCCAGCGAGACCATCTGCAATCGCAATTTCTGGCATGCCGGCACCTCCTGGGGCCACGTCATCAACCCCGGCCCCGAAGACGACAAGGGCGACGAGCCCAACGGCCCCAATACGGACCGCTGGCTGCTCGATACCGCAGGCTTCACTCTTTTTAACCAACTTTCGATCGCCGCCCGTTCCTGGAAGATCTACAGCGACAACAAAATTCCGCTCCCCGGAAAAAACAACTTCCCCTTTCCCGCTCTCCCTCTCCTCCATTTCCTGGCCTTCACCCCGCTGCTGATTTTTGATCGTCCGGACATATTTAATACCCTGGAGAGCTTCAAGAGCGATTGCGCCAGCGGCAACCTCCCCGCATATTCCTTCATCGAGCCGAATTTCTTCGACCCCCATAACGACATGCACCCCTCCACTCCCGGCGAAACCGTCGACGGCCCGCAAAAAGTAGGCTCCGTGTTATTGGGCGAAGCCCTGGTCTGGGAAATCTACCACGCCATCTTCACTTCGCCCGCCCTTTGGGATAACACTCTGCTCGTCATCACCTTCGACGAACATGGCGGCTGCTACGATCACGTGCCACCGCCCGGCCAATACGGCCAGAATGCTGTCCAGCCCGCCGCCATCGCCGCCCCGCCCGATCTCACCGGCTACGTCCCCTGGGATGGTTTTGCTTTCCAGCGCCTCGGCCTGCGCGTTCCCACCGTCATGGTCTCCCCGTATATTAAGGCCAACACCATCATCAACCAGCCCATGTCGCACAGCTCGTTTCTCAAGACCGTGCATGAAAAATGGGCTCTCCCTTCGCTCTCCACCCGCGAGAACGCGTCCCCCTATTTTCACGACACCGGACTTCTTTCTCCCACCCTCCAGCGCGCCAATATATCGGCCATGCCCAATCTGCCCGCCCCCGTCATCCCCGTCGATAACACCGACTATTCCAAAGCCATCATGTCCGCCTTAGCGAAAGCCATCATGGCGGTCTTCAAAGAATTGTGGTGCAAGGCCTTCCCAGAGGATTGCCCGCCCCAGAAGATAGAAACCAATGAAGAAGCCGCGGCCTTTTTCCGCGATAAAGTTAACAAGTCGAAGCTGAAGCTCGGCCCAACCGTCGCCCTCCGCGCCCAGGCCGCCGCCACCAACGACCACGACTGGATGCTCCCCCTGCAAGCCATAGCCGAGGAACTGAAGAAGAA
>Ga0302320_10010826_pt1 | contig 19399 bp, 13 predicted proteins | sample Bog_T0_3_FD_202130 | JGI IMG/M metagenome (GOLD analysis project Ga0302320, IMG submission 202130) | Peat permafrost microbial communities from Stordalen Mire near Abisko, Sweden - Bog_T0_3 | ecosystem: Environmental > Terrestrial > Soil > Wetlands > Peat | place: Sweden: Abisko, Stordalen Mire... | reverse complement strand
CGAGTAATCCCGAACCCTTTGTGCGGAAACTGGTGCTCATGGCCGAAGTCCTGGTTTACTTCTCGGCCCTCTGCTATGCCGCTGGGTTCGAAGTGTGGGGCAACCCCAACTCCCTGGGATTAATCATGGGTTGTCTGTGCTGGCCGGTGCTGCTGTGGCGCTGGATTCTTCCAGCCAGCCGCCAGGGCTCTGCCCGCCGTTTCATCCCCCTATTTTTGTGCGCCGCCCTGCTCCTTCTTAGCCTGTCTCGAGCATCCATCACGGCAGCCTGCCTGAGTTCGATGTTTCTGCTGGTGGGTGCGAGAAGGTATCGTACCCTGCTCATGGGGATAAGCCTGCTGGCGGCGATTTTGCTGAATATGTTCCTGATAACGCCAGATCGCTTTCAGGATGCTGCCGACGCTTTTCTATACAAGAAGGGCGAGCATGGAAACCTTATGGATTCGCGCACCAAACCATGGGAACGAAGTCTGCGCACTTTTCGGGAGCATCCCTGGTTGGGAGTGGGATTCGGCGCTGCCGATAATAGTGCCGAATGGCACCCTTCCTATGTAACAGCAGCCTATCAAACTCGCGAGCGCGGCAGCAGCTATCTCACTATGCTGGAGACGACTGGTGCGGTCGGCACGTTTTTTTTCGGACTGCTGGTTCTTGCTATTATCCGCGAAGTCTGGAGAGTGTTCTCCTGGCTCCGACGCACCGGAAAAATCAACCAACCTGCTGTGGTCGCGGCGGCGATACTGCTGTGCGGCTTGGTGAATGCGGCTTTCGAGGATTGGATGCTGGCTGTGGGTTACTATATGGCAGTGATTTTCTGGGTTCTCGCCTTTTCTCTGCGGGATTGGATGGCTTGCCCAGTCTGGATCGATGAGACACGGGCCTCGCAGAGCTTAGGCCGCGTTGCGGTTCCAGTTTCGGTTGCGTTGCCGGAACGGGAAGCCCAATCGCGAAGTGCCTCTACTTGAACGCCTCCACGTAAAGGGAATGAGGAAGCTCACGAGAATCTCCCGGTTCGTAAGGGGGAACGCTTTCTTTGTACAGCTGGCTGCGCCCTTCTTCTGATTCTTCCACATCGCGGAACCCGGCGGCCCGCAGGACCTCCTCAAGGTAACTTAGATCGAAGGCTGTCCGGTGCTGGCCATCACAGAAGACAAAGTTGGAAAACCTGCCGCCCAAAGAATCGAAGTGCCGCGGATAGTCGTCATAGAACCAGTCATGGCGTTTCTGCGAATACGCGACGATCGCATTGCTTAAGCTCGGAACCACCAGGCGGATTCCGGCACCCGGTCGCAAAACTCGGAAACACTCTGCTAGAAGTTGCCGCAATTCGTCGGGATAGAAATGCTCAAACATGTGCGTGGAATAGATGGAATCGGTACTACATGCAGGAAAGGGCAAACCGTTTCTTACATCTAGCCATAGGTCGATTTTGTTGAATGGATTTGCGTCGACATTCACGAAGCCCTGAAGATACTTCGGACCGCAACCGAGGTGAAGGTGCCGCGATCCATTCCAGGCGCGGAAGCCGCCAAGATACTTTCGCGTCAAGTGATTGGGAAGGGTCGCTTTCGCAATGCCCCAGAAAACCATGTCCTTGTAGCGCTGCTTGAGCAAGCCACCTCCCACGCGGCCAAGCCACGCTGCATTATAGATCGGATTTATGACCGGCTCGCCTGTCGGAGGGCAAGCCCGCTCGTTTGGCCGAACGCAGACGCAGTGCGGCGGCCATGTCCCTAATGTAGAAAAGAAAACAGATTCCGAACCCCGATAGCCGAGCAGACGGCAAGCGACGGCGTAACCACGGCGAGCCCCCAAAGCACACGCCTGTCCTTTGGTAGCCAGCGTTGCAGCGCAAAGAAAACAAAAGGGAGCGCCGGAATTGAGAAGCGCATGAAATTGCCGCGCGCCCATACCAGGTAGTCGTAGCAAAAGATCGCCAGCAGGTACAAGCCGCAGAATATAGCTTCAGCCGGGTTCGTCCGCCAGAACTCGCGGAGACTTCGAGAGAACATGGCCGCCGTTCCAGCGACTGTCAGGGCGATCCACGAAAAGCTCAGGATAAGATTGGTCCAGGGCGCTCGGTACAACATTGTACCCATGATAATGCCGTGGAACGGCCAGCCGAAGAGGCGTCCGTGAGGTCCAGCCACGTTGAGTGCGCCGTAGTCGCGCGACGTGTAGCTGTGAGCCGTGAGCAGAGGGTCGCCGAAATAGTGCGCCAGCGGCCACGCGTACAGCAGCCCGATGGTCAATCCCAAAGCGACAGCAGCTACGAATTTCGCATAGCACCGCTGCAGCAGCAGGGCGATACCGATCCCCACCAGCGTGAAAAACATCAGCGGGCGGACAGTCGTTGCCAGCGCCCCGAGCAATGCCGCCAGCAAGGTGTGCCCGCGCCGGAAACTCCAGAGAGCGCCCATACCGACGGCGACCGCCAGCGGCTCCGAACCGCCCAGAAGCGACGCTTGTATCCAGGCGAAATTTGAGAGCGCGAAGTAGGCCGCTACCCGCGTTCCGAACATGCGGGCGACCAGTAACGTCGCGATAAGCGAGGCCAATCCTGCCACCAGCCATAAGCTAAAAATGAGGGGGAGATGCAAGACCAACGAAACGGCGGCGGTGAGATACGGGTAGCCCATAAATTGCTGAACGCTCATCCCGTGAAAATCCCAATGCCGGATGGCCGTCGCGACGTTTAGATATACGCCGCTGTCCCCGTAGCCAAGCACCAAGCCACGCCACCCGTGAAGGATTGCCGTGACCTCGAAGATCCCGCAGCTAATGGCCACCAGCAGCAGAAGTTCACCGTTTGTCGGTTCTGCCGTCCATTTCGCGGTCCGCTGCGGTTCTAACGTCGGCCTTGCCATAAGCTCATTTACAGACGACATACTAACAGCAGCTTGAGGACTTCCTTTTCGCGGCGTGCCGTGGAACGGTTACAATGGCCTACCTCTGCGATGATCCATCTCTTTCTCGATGCCTCCGCGGCCAGTTCTGGGAGCGGCCCCACCTATGTGCGCAACGTTGTCCCGCACCTCGCCGCTAGAACACATGTCCGTGCAACCATCCTGGTCTCTCCGCCCTTGCGGCGGGAGTTTCTGGATCGATCCTTTCAAGATCCATCCAATGTGTCGTTTGTCGAGTTCGCGGAATCTGACAGCGCAGCGGCTAGATTCGTGCGCGCTCAACGGCGGATTCCGGAACTGGTTCGAAGCAGCGGCGCGAACGTCCTGCTCTCGGCGGGAAACATGGCCTTGTTTCGATCACCCGTGCCGCAGATTCTTCTGAGCGGCAATGCCCTTTACACATCCAACGATTTCTTCCGCGATTTGATACAGCGCGGCGACTATGGTTTATGGCTCGATACCAAGCTCAAGGGACAGATCGCCAAGTGGTCGGTGCGCGCCGCCGATTGCACCATCGCTCCCAGCGCCGCCTTCGCGGAAGAAATCTATCGCTGGACGGGTGTTCGCGTCCGCGCCGTTCACCACGGCTTTGACCGGAATCTTTTTTTTCGAGACACCACATCCCGGCCTGCGGAACTCGCGCAGAAGCTGCGTCGCGCGAATGACGAATTGCGCCTGCTGTTTGTCAGCCACTACAACTACTATCGCAACTTTGAGACTCTAATTCGCTCGCTTCCATTGCTTCGGAAGCTGATCGAACCGCGGCCGGTGCGCCTGTTTCTCACCTGCCGGCTTGAGCCGGGTGAAAATCCCGGTTCCTACCGCACCGAGGCCGCGGCCCGCCTGGTCCGGGAACTGGGCGTCGGCCCGAATCTGATGGAACTGGGAGCGGTCCCGTACCATCTTCTCCACCACGTTTACCGCGCGTGCGATCTTTACGTCACCCCTGCTTACGTGGAAACCTTCGCCCACCCACTGGTCGAAGCCATGGCGTCCGGATTGCCGGTCATTGCCTCCGATCTCCGAGTGCATCGCGAGGTCTGCGGCGATGCGGCTCTCTATTTCAAAACCTTTTCGCCAGAAAGCCTAGCCGAAACTGTAAGCCGGATCGCGCACTCTGCCGAACTGATCCGCGAAATGTCCGAGCAGGGCTTGAAGCGCTCCAGAGACTTCTCCTGGAAAGATCACGTCGACCACCTTATTTCGATTGCCGAAGAATTGCCGAGATGACCAGGTTCTCCCGGTAAGAGTGATAACGTCTTTCTTCCGAGATCCAGGTTTGCGTTGTCCCATCTCTCCTGCTTAAATTGCTGTTCGCTCAGACCTGGGCCATTCATCGATGCCAACTGAGAACAACAGCGGGGCCTCGTTGTATTTCACTGCGGCCGCAGTCATGGGTTGCGTCCTGCAACTGTTCTGGTTTGCCTCGAAATGCTTCCACCAAATCGATATCGACGGCATGGCGTACGTGGGAATCGCCCGGCACCTTCGCCAGGGCGAACTCCACGCCTCCATTGACGCCTTTCGCAGTCCGCTAATCTCGTGGCTGATCGCAGTCGCATCGTTCGCCAGCCCAGACTACTTGCACATCGGCAAGCTCATTAACATCGCAGCCTTCCTGCTGACAGTCGCATTGCTTTATGTCCTCACGAATAAGCTTTGGCGCTCGAACCTGGCCGCAGCTCTCGCCATTTTGATTTTCTCGCTGGGCCGCGGCCTTACTGCGGCTGCGGTGGAAATGATCACGCCTGATTTTCTGTTTGGAGCGCTGACTCTGATTTACTTTATCGTCCTCTTGTGCTGCTTTCGTCAGGATCGCCTGCAAGATTGGTTTTTCCTGGGATCGGTTCATGGCCTCGCATTCCTCGCCAAGGCGTTTGCGCTGCCCTGGCTGGCGGTCTGTACCCTGATCGCTTTGGGCTTGTCTATCACCCCCATCGATTCCTTCTCCATCAAACCCTGGAGAACCAGACTCGGGCGCCTTGCCCTCGCTGCGCTAATTCCTCTGCTGTTTGCCGCGGGTTGGGCCGCGGTGCTGCACTCCAAGTACGGAGTTTTTACCTCCGGCACCCAATTCAAAGTGAATTTGTTGCAATGGACGCTGCGCGCTTACGCTGAGCACCCCGACGCAACCTACTCGATGCTCCGAGATACATCGACAAATGTCGATGAATACGGCGTGATCGATCCCATGCCACCCGCTTCCTGGCCCTGGAGCTATCCCATCCGCCTGAAGAAGGCCCTGCCAAAGATAATTCTCGCCGAAGCCCGCAACATCCCTCGCGTACTCAAAGAAATGACGATCGTCGCGACCCTGGGAGGCTTGCTAGCCTTCATCGCCATGCTCGCGATTCTCACTCGCCGCAGACTGCAATATCCCGTGGAGTGGCGATTCGCGATTGTGGTCGCCGCAGGGGCGCTCATTCTGCTGTTCGCCTACTCGATGCTGGTGTTCGATGAACGCTATCTGTTTCCGCTCATACCGCTGGTGCTCGCCGTCGCCGCACGCTTCCTGCTCTGTGATCGGAATTTCGGTCACGAGGGATGGAGAAGAGTCAGCATCGTTCTGGTCGTTCTCGGCAGCGTCGCTTCGCTCATCTACCCATCTTCCCCTTTTCGTCTTCTCACCCGGGATTTCCAGGCTAGTTGCTACGATGCAGGCCAACACTTGCGGGCACACTCTGGTTCCAACGTTGTGAGCATAGGTTCTGGACCTTTTCCCGGGCACGGAGTCGGATGGGAGGCCGGCTACAAGGCCAGTTTCTTCGGGCAACGAAGAATCATCGCCGCCATGGATTTCCTACCTACTTACGCTCAACTGAGCGATCTAACCCTCGACCTCCGAAAGGCCGCTCCTGACGCCATTCTCGTTTGGGGCAGACCCGAGGACACGAAATATTCTGGTTTGATCGCTCATCTTCAAGCGCAATATCCAAACTCCACAAGCGGAAAAATCCTCGATCCCATACTTGGAGAAGTCGGAGCCGTGCTTTTCCTCCACGCTCAGTGAACCGCGAGAAAAGAATATGTTCCCGCCGGGGTATTCACCGCCGCCCCACTTGGATTGCAGAAGTGCAGAGTCACCGTATTCGCTTCCTGCGCGTAAGCGTTCAGCGAGAGGTTGCCCAACCCAGCCGGTGGACGTACTCCTGTGACTTCATCCTTCATACTGAGCCCAGTGGCTGTGCCGGCAAGATCAAGGCAGCTTTGGCCGGGAACGGGCGTCCCGGCCAGCTTGTTGGTCGTGTAAATTTTCATCCGCGAAAGCGCTGTCCCCGCACCCAAAGTGAATGTGTTTCCATCTTTGATCAGGAGTGGCACAGCCAGAGTTTTCTCTTTCGCGGTAAGCCGTTCTTTCCAGTTCGTTCCGTCGGGCAGAGTATTGATGTAGTTGCTGATCGATACCGGCGCTCCAAACGCCAGAGGCACATTCTTGCGGTTGGCATAAGCCGCATTGTCGCTGCCGATCCATACATCCTCGGAATCCATGGTGGGACGATAATTCGACGTCGCCACGGTTTTGTCGGGATTGGAATCTACCAGCGTAATAATGCTGCCGTTGTGGAATCCCGTCAGGTCCGTGCCAATAAAATTTAGCCGGCCTTTCAGGTTGGCCGCTTCTGCATACCCGTCCTTACTGCGCATGAGTAATGTAGCCGTGTTGTAACCTCCCAGTTGCACACCCACGCTTCCCAGCCCTCCCGTCGATCCATTCAACAGCGAATACGCGCCTCCGGTCCCAACCAAACTGAACGCCGAAGGCGCATAGTTGCCGTTCACGCTCACGATCCCAACTCCAGTTCCTCCGATCAGGTCAGACTCGCCCGCGAACGTGGCCACCGGAACCTGCGTGCGGTCCGTATTACTGGGAGCGCTGAGCACAAGATTCCCCGGCCAGAATCCCAGGTAAGGCACGAAGTCCATGGGCGCCAGATTATAAGCGTCTGTGTTGTTCGCCACATTGTCAGTAAACGATTCGATCGCCCCGCCGCCCGCAACTTTGCCAACCATCACCGAACCGCAGGCGCTCACCGATCCTCCCGGGCATCCACCGGCGTAAGGTGCGACGACATTCGACCCGCTGCCGGAGGTTCGCAGAATGTCATAGGTGATCGACTCTCCAGTGTTCGCGTGGACGGCAGGGAAGTAGCCGGTCAGCGTGCCCGAACACTTCGCCGGTGTGTTGCCCAGATACAGCGGCGCGCTCGCTCCCTTCGACCCGGATAGTCCATTCAAGTTCGCCACCGCCCAGTAATTGAACTGGACATTTCCATTCTTGGCACTGCACCCGAATTGCGGCATCGCGCCCGCAAGTCCGGTCGAAGCGTGCGCTGTCACCTGTCCTCCCTGTGTAATTACTCCCGCCATGCCCTGCGCCGCAGCGCCCTTCGCTCCCGCATCCACGTAGTCCGGGTTGGTGCAGCCGCCCACTTCGAAGTAATCGTCGTCGAGCTGCGTGTTACCGTTGTAGCCCCCAGTCGGCGATCCAGTGCGGATGCCGTATTGACTAAAGCCCTGCACTACCGAATCCGAGACCCGCAGACCGTTGCCGCTCAACCAGGTCACAACATTTCCTGCACATTGCAGGTTGCCGTTGATGTGTTGCAGCCAACCCACGGCGTAGCAGTTGTTGGTATTGCGCGTGTGGCCCTCCGGCAGCGCGTACACCGCTTGCCCGCGCCGGTCCCCGCGCAGGCCGGTTCCGTTCACAACGTCCAACCCGTCCAGCGTAAAAGCTTCGTCGTCACACACGCTCACGTAAGCATTGAAACTTCCGATCGGACTGCCGTTCGCCGAGCGTCCGGAGTAATCGAACTTGGGATTGCGAATCACGGTGCTCTGCGCGTTGACGTGAATGGCGTCACGCGCGAAGTTGACTGTGTTGCCGTTCGCCGCGTGAAAGGTCAGATCCTCCAGCGTCACGTTCTGCGTGGCAGTCTGAGAATCGCGCCGTCCCACCACCACGCAATCGTCGTCGGCCACGTAACATTCCAGCCTGCCACCCGCCTGCCGGATCGTCTGATACGAAGCTTCAAAGTGCAGCGGCGCGTAGATTTTGTAGGGGCTTCCCGCCGAATCAATCACGACTTGCCCGCCCTGAAATCCCCAGCCGGTTTGCGAACGCGCCGCCTCCGACGCCTCCTTAATGCCGCCCGAGGCACTGCCCACGGTGTAACCAGCACCGTGCGCCTTCCTCAGAGTCACTCTGAACTCGCAGGATGCATCACCACCGTATCCAGAAACTCGTGTAATCTTGGCGGTTTCACCAGTGCCCCCTCCCTCAACGTAGACGTAATGCGTAGGAACATACTGCGCCACGATGGGCGCGGTGTTCACCATAAACCCGCGCGGGCACGGTGCCAGCCGGAGCGTATTCGCGCCCGCCGCCAGCACAGTCGGAGACGCCGGAGGCTGCCGCCAGTTGTATTCCGAGGCATATCTGATCGACTGCACGTTGGTCGGCTGCGTGGCGGCCGCTCCCGAGCGTTGGCCACAAACGAGTACAGCGCCGCCGAGCCAACCCACGAACAAGCCAGCAAACAATCGAGCCGAAGCTCTTAAGCAAAAATTTCCATTGGAGGGTGTTCGCTTGTGAACCATGGAATCTCCCAGCGTGCAGTTTTTTCTAAAGATCGAAGAACAATAGCAGAAACTAAAAGTGCGCTGTCGATCCCGCCTGATGCCGCGGGCTATACTCTCTTACATCCCCATGTTGACATCGTCAGAACACCCGGCGAAAGATGCAGTCGCTTATCACCGCGAACTCGCGCCCGGCTGGGAGCATCGCTACACCAAGCCTGCCTTCCAGGCTCGGCTGCGCGCCTTTACAGAATGCCTGGCGGGTCACGATCTTCACGGCCGGGACTGGCTGGATGCGGGCTGCGGTTCTGGGACCATGTCTCGCTATCTGGCCGCAGCGGGCGCACGCGTGTTGGCAGTCGATGCCGCGGAGGAGATGATCGCTATTGCCCGTGAACTCACGGCAATGGCGCCCTCCCGTCAACTGGGTTTCGAGCGTGTCGCCACCATCGCCCATCTTCCCCTCGCCGATCAATCGCTCGACGGGATTCTCTGCTCCAGTGTCCTCGAGTACGTCTCCGATCCAGCAGCCTGTCTCGCCGAGTTCGCCCGGGTTTTGCGCCCGGGCGGCCGGCTGGTGATCTCGGTGGCAAATCGCAACTCCCTGGTGCGCCAAGCGCAAATTCGCACCCACAAGCTAGGCCGCTTCTTCGGCCAAAGTTGGTGTGCGTTCATTGAGTACTCTCACAATGAGTACACGCCGGCCGACTTTCGCGCGTTGCTGCACCGTCACGGTTTCGCGGCCGAGAAACTCATTCCCTTCGGCAGCCCCATTCCCCACTGGCTGCAACGCAAACACTTCGGCGGTTCGCTGCTGGCGTTCTCCGCGATTCGCGAGTAGCTCCGCCAGTCCGGTGCAGTCGCGCTGGTTTTATTTTTCGACAGCCTCACTTCAGGTAATATGTTGTCAGTCTTTCCAACCCCGATGCAAAAGCTGGAAGAGCCCAAGCAGATGCGGACCGAGCGCTCTTCGCCGCTCCTCCCGGTCACCGCCATCGTGGCCGCACGCAACGAAGCCCGCAACCTGCCGCGCTGCCTTGAATCCCTCCGCGATGTAGGCGAGGTCTACGTCATCGACTCGCAAAGCATCGACACAACCGCGCACATCGCAGAATCCTATGGCGCCCATGTCGTCCAGTTCCATTACCAGGGTGGATGGCCTAAAAAGCGCCAGTGGGCCATGGAATCGCTCCCGCTCGCTCACGACTGGATTCTCCTGATCGATGCCGACGAAGCGATAACTCCAGGACTCGCGCAGGAAATCTACGACGCAATCAAAAATCCTAATATCGATGGTTACTACATCGCCCTCCGTATGTACTTTCTCGGCCGCGAGCTCCGCTACAGCGGCGCAAGTTTTGAGAAGCTTTCGTTGTTTCGCCGCGGCAAAGGCCGCTACGAATGCCGCCTGCGTGCGCAGGACTCCTCCATGGCCGACATGGAAATCCATGAGCACATCGTGGTCGACGGCAACACGGCAAGACTCCAACATTCCTTGCTCCACCACAACGTCGAATCGCTCTCCCATTACATCCGCAAGCACGACGAATATTCCAACTGGGACACGAGAGTGTGGCTCGAGGGCGAAGCCGGTTCCCAAGAACTGACCCCTTCACTTTTCGGATCCCAAGCCCAACGCCGCCGCTGGCTGCGCCAGAAGCTTTTCATGGTTCCCGGCTCGTCGCTGCTGTTCTTTCTCTATAAGTATTTATTTTGCCTGGGCTTTCTTGATGGTGTGCCCGGACTGATCTACTGCGCTTTCCAGGGTGTTCAGTTTTTTCACATTAAGGCCAAAGTCTATGAGCTGAAGATAATAGAACGCGACCGAAAGTAATTCGATACGCGGCGTACGAATCGAACGATGAAGCAGCTTCTTCAACACGCGCGCACCGGCGAGATCACCGTCGCCGAGGTCCCCGCCCCCCAGTTGCTGGCCAACTGCGTGCTGGTGCGCATTGCGGCGTCCGTGGTTTCCGCGGGCACGGAGCGTGCTTCCTCCGAATTTGCCGGCAAGAGTTTGTTCCAGAAAGCGAAATCCCGTCCTGACCTGGTGCGCGAGGTCGTCAGCAAAGTGCAGCGCGATGGACTTTTCTCAACCTGGCAATCCGTCCGCAGCCGCCTTGACCAGCCGCAAGCGCCGGGCTACAGCAGCGCGGGAACGGTCCTCGCAGTCGGCGAGGGAGTTACCGACTTGCAACCCGGCGACCGCGTCGCCTGCGCGGGCGCAGGCTTTGCCGTTCACGCCGAGGTTGCCTGTGTCCCGCGGTTGCTGGTTGCCCTCATCCCGGCGCGAAACGCGGCGGAAGACCTTCCCTTTGACGAAGCCGCCTTTGCCACTCTCGGTGCCGTAGCCTTGCACGGTATTCGAACCGCCGAAGCGAAACTCGGTGATACCGTCGCAGTGATCGGCTTGGGCCTACTCGGTCAGCTCACCGGGCAACTGCTGAAAGCCGCGGGCTGTCGCGTTCTCGGCATGGACATCGACCTCTCTCGCGCGGAACTTGCCGCCCGTCTGGGCGCCGACGCCATCGCGGTCTCCGCGTCGGAATTTCGGCAGCTCTGTGCCCATCATTCGCGAGGCCTGGGCGTCGACTCCGTTCTCATCACCGCCGAAACTCCCAGCAGCGATCCCGTAAACCTAGCCGGCGCCATCACCCGTGAGCGCGCCATCGTCGTGGCAGTTGGCACCGTTGGCATTGACATCGAGCGCAAGGCCTATTACGAAAAGGAACTCGACTTCCGCATTTCCCGCTCCTATGGGCCCGGTCGTTACGACTCTGCCTACGAGCAAAAGGGCCGCGACTATCCCATCGGCTACGTGCGCTGGACCGAAACCCGCAACCTGGAAGCTTTTTTGCAGTTCCTGGCGGGGAAAAAAGTAAACGTCGCCCCGCTCATCACTCATCGTTTTTCCATCGAGCGCGCCTCAGACGCCTACGATCTGATCACCAGAAAATCCGCCGAGCCCTTCCTCGGAGTCGTTATTAAATACTCGGGAACCTGCGATGAATCCCGCACGCTCAAACTCGTTCCTATCCCAGCTTCCGCGTCGCCATCCCCAGCCTCCCTGAGGGAGATTTCTGTGGGCCTGCTCGGCGCCGGCGTCTTCGCAACCGCAACGCTCCTGCCCGCTCTTATTTCGGCGGGCGATGCCACACTCATCGGCGTTTGTGCGGCCACCGGCGCGCGCGCACGTCACGCCGCGCGAAAATTCGGATTCCATTACTGCACCACCGACGAAGCTCAGGTCATCCACGACCCCAGCGTCAATACCCTCGTCATCGCCACTCGCCACCATCTCCACGCGGACCAGGTTCTCGCTGCGCTCCGGGCAGGGAAGCATGTGTTCTGCGAGAAGCCTGTGTGCCTGTCGGAAGAGGAACTGCGTTCGATTGTCCGCGCTCATCTCGGAATCCCTCCCACGCGACGGACAGCGCTGACGGTCGGTTATAACCGCCGTTTCGCTCCCATGGTTACGCAAATGAAATTCTTTCTCGAGCCGATCTCCGAGCCCCTGGCCTTGCACTATCGCGTGAACGCGGGCCATCTTCCCCCCGATCATTGGGTCAACGATCGCGAGCAGGGCGGCGGACGAATCCTCGGTGAGGTCTGCCACTTCGTAGATTTGCTGATGTTCTTGGCGTCGTCACCCATCGTCGAAATCGAAGGACGGCCCCTCAAGAATTCGAGCCGCTACAGCGGCGACAACCTCCTGATCTCGATTCGCTTTGCCAACGGCTCGCAAGGAACCATCAGCTATCTGGCCAATGGCGACCGATCTTTTTCAAAGGAGCGCCTCGAAGTTTTCGGTGGCGGCACGGTCGCAGTGATGGAAGATTTTCGCCGTCTCGAACTTGTGCGCGAGGGCAGCAAGCACACCATCCGCCACCGCTGGCGCCAGGATAAGGGTCACCTTGACGAGTGGAGAGCGTTCATGGAATCACTGCGCCAGGGACACGGCGCTCCCATCCCGTTCGAGGAACTCGTGTGCTCCACGCTCGCCACCGTCCGTCTTCAGGAATCCGTATCGAGAGGGAAGCCGCAAGCTGTCGATGCCGCGGCCTTCATCGATGCGGCGCTCCAAACCCCTAACTCAGACGAATGATCCCAACGACCGGCGATCCCAATCAAGACTAGCGCATGCTTATCCTGGGCCTAAACATGTTTCACGCCGACGCCTCTGCGGCGATCGTCGTCGATGGTGAAGTAGCCTTCGCCATCGCCGAGGAGCGTCTTAATCGCCGCAAGCACTTCGGCGGTTTTCCAGCGCTTGCCGTCAAGGCATGTCTCGACGCGGTTGGTTCAAAGATTTCTGATGTCGATCACGTTGCCGTAGGCCAGGATAGCGACGCCAATCTCGCAAAAAAAGTTCGTTACGCCCTCGCCAACCCAACCAAAATTTTGAATTTCATCCGCCTTCGCCAGCGCAAAGAATCGATGCGCAACGTCCGCTACCTGCTTGCCCATGCCCTTGAAGTCGACCCTGCGCAGCTCCGTTTTCAAGAGCACCACCTCGAACATCACATCGCCCACATCGCCAGCGCCTACTATTGTTCACCCTGGGAAAAAGCCGCCGGCTTCAGCTACGACGGCTCCGGAGACTTCGTCTCCACTATGATGGCGCGATGCCAAGGCAACCACATCGAAGTGCTCGACCGCGTCTTCTTGCCGCACTCTCTCGGCAGCGTCTACACCATGATTTGCGAATTCATCGGCTACTCGAAATACGGCGACGAAGGCAAAGTCATGGGCCTGGCGCCGTACGGAAAAAATGAAACCACGTACTGCGATGCGCTCAGTAAAATCGTCGCTCCCAAAAATTCCGGCTTCCAGCTCGACCTCAGCTACTTCAAGCCACTGGGCAGCAATTCCGGCATGCAGATTCTTCCCGATGGCACCGTCCGCCTCGCCCGCCACTTTTCCCATCGCATGCAGGATTTATTTGGCGAGCCGCGCCTGCCGCACGCAGAAATCACACAGCGCGACATGGATCTGGCGTTCGCCCTGCAGCTTCGTTTCGAAGAAATCTTTTTTCATCTGCTCAACCAACTGCACTTGCAAGTTCCCTGCGACAATCTTGCGATGGCCGGAGGCTGCGCTCTCAACAGCGTCGCCAACGGCAAACTGTTCGACCGCACGCCCTTTCGCAAGACGTATATCCAACCTGCGGCCGGCGATGAGGGCCTCGCCATGGGAGCGGCACTCCATACTTATCATTCCGTGCTCCAGCAGGCACACCGTCACGAACTGAAAAATTCCTATCTCGGGCCGGAGTTCTCCGACGCGTACATCGAATCGTCCCTGAAAAAAGCCGCGCTCGATTATCGCAAGCTCGACCGTGCCCCGCTGCTCGAATCCGTGGCCGCCCACATCGCCGCCGGCAATGTCATCGGCTGGTTTCAGGGCCGCATGGAATGGGGCCCGCGCGCCCTCGGCAACCGCTCCATCCTCGCCCACCCCGGCCTGCCCAACATGAAAGACATTCTCAACGCCCGCATCAAGCACCGCGAGTGGTTTCGTCCCTTCGCCCCGTCCATTCTCGCCGATTACCAGCACGAATATTTCGAACACGATCATCCTTCGCCTTTCATGCTGCACGTCTACAAAATCCGTCCGGAGAAGCGCAGCCTTCTCTGCGCCGTAAATCATGTCGACGACACCGGTCGCCTGCAGACCGTAACTCGCGAAGAGAATCCCCTGTACTACGACTTGATCTCGGCTTTTCATCGCGAGACCGGCATTCCCGTCGTCCTCAACACCAGCTTCAACGAAAACGAGCCCATCGTCTGCAACCCAGAAGAAGCCATCGATTGCTTTCAGCGCACCCGCATGGATGTTCTGGCCATCGGTCCATTTCTGGTAACCAAGTCGAAAGCCGAGAACTCTGCTGCGTCATGACTGCTCTCCAGCGCGTCGCGCGCTTCCCGCGTCTTCGAGCGTTAACCTGGGCCGGCGGCACGCTCTACGCTTCTCGCGGTTACGACTTATTGCGCACGACAATTTCGTCGGAGGAAGACCCGAGCGATTGTCAGCTCTGGGAAGTAGTTGCCTCGTTCCATCCGGCTCACTGGCGACGCTGGACAACCCAGACAAATCTGACCTCGCGCCTGTTTCGCGATGGCTTTCACGCGCTGGCCGTGCTGCCATCCGGTGGCATGGTGGCTGCAGTTCCAGGAGCGATCATCACACGCAGCTCGAACGAGGACCATTTCCAATTAACCCACAAAATCACCCGCGGCACGCGCCCCCTGCACATCACCGTGATTCCCAACGGCACAATTTTCTGGGGGGAGTATTTCGACAACCCGTTTCGCGACGAAGTTCACATCTACGCATCGACCGACGCCGGCGCGACCTGGAGCGTCGCCTACACCTTCCCTAAGCTTACAATCCGCCACGTACATAACATCCTCCACGATCCCTGGAGTAACTGCCTCTGGCTTCTCACTGGCGATTACGGCGACGAATGCCGCGTCATTCGCGCCTCATACGACTTCCGCGAAATCGACACCGTCCTGAAGGGCAACCAGCAAGCCCGGGCCGTCGCCCTGGTTCCCACCGAAAGCGGCCTCTACTTCGCCTCCGACACGCCCCTCGAATCGAATGCCATCTACCATCTCGATCGCCAAGCTAAGCTCACGCAACTCGCACCTCTCAGCAGTTCATCCGTCTACGCCTGCCGCGTGCGCCGCGATATTTTCTTCTCCACCATGGTCGAGCCCAGCCGGCTAAACCCAGACCGTTGCGTTCGCATCGTCGGAAGCCGCGACAACCAGAGCTGGCAACCCCTGCTCGCCTGGAAAAAAGATCGCTGGCCCATGCGCCTCTTCCAATACGGCAACGCCTTTCTCCCCGATGGCGAAAACACCACGCCATACCTCGCCGTCACAACCGTCGCAGTCGCAGCACAAGATCTGGTCACCTCGCTCTACCTCGTTCAACCGTGAGTCCATCCTTTCCCCTCGTGATATCCTTCTCGAAATCTCTCCGGGACCCATGCCGCTCGTGCCAAGCCTTAGTTACTACCGCCGCATCGTGAGCGCCTACCTTTTAGGTGGCCAGAGCCATCTCTCGTTTTGGCACGAAACTCCCGCCGAGAACCCGAATGCGAACGCCAGCGAACTCGGCGAGTACTACATGCTGTTCGCAGAAAAAGCTAACTATGCCGGAGCCTACGACGCCTCTGGCATCCCTCAGCTCGATTACCGCGGCAAAATCGGCCGCCAATATAATCCCATCGCCATCGCGCAATATGGACTAGGCAACTACAACCTCTTCCGCCGCACTGCAGACGCCGCGCGCTGCACAAAGTTTTTGCAAGTCGCGGATTGGCTCGTCGACAATCTCGAGCCGAATCCACACGGACTTTCAGTTTGGAATCACTACTTCGACTGGGAGTACCGCGACACCCTGCGCGCCCCGTGGTACTCCGCGCTGGCGCAAGGTCAAGGAATTTCGCTTCTCGTGCGCGCTCACCTGCTGTCCAACGGTCCGCGTTATCTCGCCGCCGCCGAGCGCGCTCTAGCCAGCTTTTTCCAGCCCGTCGCCGAGGGCGGCGTCGCATTCACCGACGACCACGGCGACCTCTGGTTCGAAGAATACATCGTCTCGCCCCCCACCCACATCCTCAACGGCTTCATCTGGGCATCCTGGGGTGTCTATGACTATTTCCTCGCGACCCGCGATTCTTCCGCACAAGCACTCTTCGCCCGCGCTGTGCAGACTCTGACTCGCAACCTCGATGGCTACGATCTCGGCTTCTGGTCTGTCTACGAACAGTCGGGCACGCGCCTGCCCATGGTGGCCAGCCCTTTCTATCATCAACTGCACATCGTTCAATTGCGCCTGATGCATCGGCTGACCGGCCAAGTTGAATTTCTGCGGGTTGCCGATCGCTGGGAAAGCTACGGACGCAGCCGCAGCAAACGTACCCGCGCTCTGTGTTACAAAAGCGCATTTAAACTCTGTTACTACTGAGTTTGTTATTTCCGAGACTTCATGAAGATTCTCTACGTCTCGCAATACTTTCCGCCGGAGATGGGCGCTCCCGCCGCGCGCGCCGCCGAATTGTCCCGCCACTGGGCCGCCGCCGGGCACGCAGCTACCGTGCTCACCGGCTTTCCCAATCATCCCACTGGCGTCGTTCCCCCCGAATACCGCGGCCAACTCCGCCGCCTGGTCGCGCACGAGCGAATCGGCGGCGTAAATGTGGTCCGCACCTGGCTGCTTCCCTTTCCCAATCGCAACGCCTTCAAGCGCACGCTGAACTACAGTTCGTTCTGCGCCTCGGCTGCCGTCACAGGCCTCTTCTTGTCGCGGCCTGACGTTGTCATCGCTACCTCCCCGCAGTTGCTGGTGGCCCTTTCCGGCTGGTGGCTTGCCCGCTGTAAGCGCGTGCCTTTCGTCTTCGAGGTGCGCGATCTCTGGCCCGAGTCTCTGGCCGCCGTCGGCATGGGCAACAGCCATTCGCTTCTCCACCGCGCTCTCGCAAAAATTGCCGGTTTTCTATACAGCCACGCTGATCGAGTAGTCGTAGTTACGCCCGCGTTCGAGGATTACCTGGTGCAACATTGGCACGTTCCCCGCGAGAAAATCTCGGTGATCGAGAATGGAGTTGAGACCCAAATGTTCGCTCCCGAACCAGACGACGGAAAATCGGTAACCGGCCTGAGAAGGGAACTGGACCTGGAAGGGAAATTCGTCGTCTCCTACATCGGTACCATGGGTATGGCGCACGGTCTCGAAACCATCATCGCCGCCGCCGCGCAGTTGCGCGATGCCGAGCCCGGGATTGCATTCCTGCTGCTCGGCGAAGGTGCCGACAAAGATCGCATCGCCGCTCTGGCCCGCGACCGCGGCCTGAACAACCTGCGCTTCGTCGACCAACAGCCCCGCGAAAAAATCCCCGCCTACATCGCCGCGTCCGATGCCTGCCTCGTCCTGCTCAAGAGAACCGATCTCTTCAAGACCGTCCTCCCTACCAAGATGCTGGAATTCATGTCCTGCGCCCGCCCCGTCATCCTCGGCGTAGACGGGCAAGCTCGCACCATTCTGGAGGAAGCCCGCGCCGGCCTCGTGATCGAACCAGAAAATTCCGACGCGCTCGTTAGTGCAATTCGCCACCTGGCGGCCGATCGAAAATTGGCAACTGAACTGGGATCGAACGGCAGAAATTATGTGGTCCGCAAGTTTTCACGCCGTCAAACCGCGGAGAGATACATTCGCGTTCTCCAACGCATGTTGCATTCGCCGGAAAGCCGCACCGCCGAAGCAGCCGCCTGAACAATCCATGACTACGGATGCGCCGCCAGAATTGCCAGTCCCGATGCCGCCGCCACCGCCGCATTGAAGCCCGTCCCCGCTGCCACACGCGCTCCACTGAGCGGCACAAAAAGAATGTCATCCGCCTGCAGGTTTACATCGGGAGCCTTAGCCTCCAGCATCTTCTTCAGCGGAACTCGAGTTTCCGTCATCCCATCTGGCCCCTTGCGGATGATGCGTACTCCTCCCAGCTTTGCCGTGCGGTTCGCTCCCCCCGCCAGCGCCAGCGCCTGCAGCACCGTCAGGCTGCCGTTATCCACCAGCAATCCCGCCGGATGCCCCACATCTCCGACCACGTAAATGATCGGCGCGTGCGGCACCGTGATCGTGTCCCCCGGCATAATTTCAATGTTGTCCTGTACATCGTCCGCAAGATTTCTGGGCAGATTCACCGTGATCGGCGGGGCCTGGCTATGTTGCCGGATGATGCTTACCTTTCGTCCCGCCGCCGGCCCAAATCCGCCCGCCGCAGAGATCAGATCGTACAACCGTCGGTTCCCCACGGCGGGATAGATGCCAGGTTTGGCCACCTCGCCCAGAATCGTCACCCCCTGCGAAGCGGATTCGTCCAGGAAGATCGTAACGTGCGCATTGCGCACAAACCCTCCATCTTCCAGTCGCTTCTCGATCAGCGTCTGCGCCTCTTCCACCGTGAGATCTCCCACATGCACGTAATCGATCAACGGAAGGTAAACATCTCCCGTATTGCCAACTCTCGCTTTGGTGGTGAGTTCCGGCACGTTGTAAACCCCCACTTCCAGCAAATCGCCGGGCCCCAGCCGCAGCAGCGAGGAAGCCTCGCTTGCCGAAACAGAGTTCGAAGAAACTCCGCTCGCGCCATTCTTCACAGACACACTCGCGCCAGAGCTCCCCACCGCAGCCTGCGAGATCGGCTGCGCCGCCGGCATTGCCCCCCCAGCGTTCCCAGTCGAAGCCTCCGGCACCTGCTGCGCCCGAGCCCCGGACCCTGTACCCCCAATTAGAACCAGAGTGAGCGCGAACAAGCCACGGCTGCAGGCAAAACTGAATCTGCCATACTCCATTGACAAGCCTCAGATGCAACAAGGATCGGATGTAAGAAGGATCGTGCAAAAGTTTAGCACAGCGTGCCTCCCGCCAATCATGGGAGTTGCGTGGCGATCATTTTAATTATTTGTGTTTTTCCACAGATTTCTCGCCCGAGGGAATTGAAACCCTCCGCACTATGCTGCTAGATTCCCAACAACCCTCAAGCGCAGACGGACACAGACTGAACCTAGGAACTCACTACCAGCCCGCGGCCCGCGGCTTCATACTCTATTGTTGGATGAGCACGCAGCGCGTCGGCGTTCGTGATTGAGGCGGAGGGGGAATTGTTGACGGTAGCTTTCTTTGCGATTTTCTTCCTGTCGCTGCTGCTCTCGTTCGTATTCACTCGTTCCGTGCGGGACTTCGCATCCCGCCGCGGCTGGGTCGCAGTACCTTCTCAAGAGCGGCATCTGCACTCGGTTCCTCTGCCCCGCTTGGGCGGAGTCGCAATCTTCATTTCTTTCTCGCTCGGCATTTTGGCAGCCCTAGTCATGGCCCGCTACATTCCCTACCTGGAATCCGCC
>Ga0302320_10010825_pt1 | contig 19402 bp, 22 predicted proteins | sample Bog_T0_3_FD_202130 | JGI IMG/M metagenome (GOLD analysis project Ga0302320, IMG submission 202130) | Peat permafrost microbial communities from Stordalen Mire near Abisko, Sweden - Bog_T0_3 | ecosystem: Environmental > Terrestrial > Soil > Wetlands > Peat | place: Sweden: Abisko, Stordalen Mire... | reverse complement strand
GGGCGCGCCGCGGAAGGTCGAGGGCGAGTACACCAGGACGAAATTGATCGCGAAGCTGCGCCAGTTGACCTTGCGCAGATTGGCGATGCGGGCGGTCACGTTGCGGCCGAGTACGTTGACGGTGAGCGAATCGCCGATCCTGAGCCCGAGACCGTCGGCGACTTCCGATTCCAGCGAGACCAGCGGCGGCCCCGAATAGTCCTTGTCCCACCAGGAGCCGGAGACCACGATCGAGCCGTCGGGCGGCGCGTCGGCGAAGGTGACGCCGCGGTCGCCCTCGAGCGTCCATTGCGCGTTCTCCTTGACCCGCGCGTCCGCCGCCGCGGTGTCGCCAATTTTGACGATGCGACCGCGCATCATCGGCGCCTCGACGATCTTCGCCCCCGGCGCCGCCTCGGTGAGGAACTGGCGAAACCCGACAAGCTCGGAATTGCGCACGTCGACAAAATAGAAATTCGGGGTGCCTCCGGCGGCGAGCGGCCGGAGTTGGTCGCGCAGATTCACGTCGACCAGCGCGAGGGCGACGAGCACGGCGAGGCCCAGCCCGAGCGAGATGACGACTGAGGGCGTCGGCGCGCCCGGCCGGTGCAGATTGGCGATGGCGAGGCGCAGGTCGACCGAGGCGAATCGCGGCGCGCGCCGCGCCAGCGCCATCGCGAGCGAAGCGACGAGGCGCAGAGCAACCAGCCCGAGCGCGGTGGCGACGACGACGACGAAGGCGACCGTCTTCTGCGGGCTCGCAAGCACCGCGAGCCCCGCCAGCGCCGCTCCGCCGAGCAGCGCGGCCAGCCCATAGCGCCAACGCGGGCGCGCCTCGTCGCCGGCGACGAGATCGCGAAACAGCGCGGCCACCGGCAGATCGTGGGCGCGCCCGAGCGGCGCGATGGAAAAGGCGTAGGCAGTAAGAAAGCCGTAGAGCGCGCCGAGGCCCAGTTCCTTCGGGTAGATCGACGGCGAGATCGGATAGGGCAGCGCGGCTCCGGCGATCCCTGCGACCAGATAGGGCGCGGCCGCGCCGACCGTTAGGCCTATTCCGACGCCGACCGCGGCGACGCTGGCGAATTCGAGCAGCGCCAGTGCGACGACCTCGGCGCCGCTGGCGCCGATGGCTTTCAGAATCGCCAGCGAGCCGCGCTTGCGCTCGACGAAGCCGGTCGCCGCATTGGCGACGCCGACGCCGCCGACCACCAGCGACACCAGCCCGACCAGCGCCAAAAATTCGCCGAACCGGTCGAGGTTGCGCGCGAATTCCGGCGAAACGTTCACGCGACTGCGCGCTTCCCAGCCGGCGTCGGGGAATTTCGCCTTGGCCGCGTCGATGAGCGCAGTAACGGTAGCTTCGCTCGGCGGCGCGGCGCCCATCTTCACGCGAGTCGTCCACCGGATCAGCGCGCCGGGCTGAATGAGGCTGCTCGCACGCAGAGCGTCGAGAGAGATCAACACGCGCGCGCCAAAACCCAGGCCGGTGGCGAGCCGATCCGGTTCAGTTATGGCGCGGGCGCGGACTCGCAGTTTGAGGTCGGCGAGCGCGAACGTGTCGCCGACCTTCAGATGCAGCCGTTCCAGCAGCGCGTCGTCCACCGCCGCGCCGAAAACGCCGTCGCGTTGCGCAAATGCCGAAGACAGGCTCGCCGGCGGCTCGATTTCGGCGGAGCCGAGCGCCGGCCACGCCGGGTCGACGGCTTTGAGGTCGACCAGCGTGGCGTCGCCCGCGGCGTTGCGCGCCATTGCCCGCGTCGTCGCGACGTCGCTCAGCGCTCCGTAGCTCCCGAGGAAAAGCCGCTCTTCGGGCGAGAACTCACGATGGATGAGCGAGAATGAGGCGTCGCCGCCGAGAATGACCCGCCCGTCGCGCGCCAAGCCGTCTTCGAGCGCGCGGGCGAGCGAATTGACGGCGACGATGGCGCCGACGCCGATGGCGATGCAGGCCAGGAATATCCGCAGGCCGTTGAAGCCGCCGCGCAGATCGCGGCCGGCGAAGCGAAACAACGCGGCGAAGCGGATCATGCCGACGTTCCCGTCTCGATATGGCCGGCGCGCAGATGCAGCACGCGGTCGCAACGCGTCGCCAGCGCCGCGTCATGAGTGACGAGCGCCAGCGTCGCGCCGCGTTCGGCGGGTAGCGCAAACATCAGGTCGACGATCGAGCGTCCCGTCGTCTCGTCGAGATTGCCGGTCGGCTCGTCGGCGATGACCAGCGCGGGGCGCGGCGCCAGCGCCCGAGCGAGCGCGACGCGTTGCTGCTCGCCGCCTGACAGCTGCGCGGGATAATGGCTGAGCCGTTCGCCCAAGCCCACGGCTTCGAGTTCGGCGCGGGCGCGGGCCAGCGCGTCGCGGGCGCCGGCGAGCTCGAGCGGGACCGCGACGTTTTCCAGCGCCGTCATCGTCGGGATCAGCTGAAACGATTGGAACACGATGCCGATATTCTGCCCACGAAATTTCGCCAGCGCGTCCTCGCTCATGCCGTGGACGGCGACGCCGTCGATCAGAATCTCGCCGCGGTCGGGACGCTCCAGTCCCGCCATGGTCATCAGCAGCGTCGATTTGCCCGAACCGGAGGGGCCGACGATGCCGACCGCCTCGCCGCGGCCGATTGTAAGGCTCACTTTGCGCAATATATTCACCCGGGCCGCGCCGTTTCCGAGGCTCAATTCGACGTCGCGCATCTCTACGGCAGGAGGAGTCATCGTGGTCTCGGTTTCGACACGGAAGGCCTCATATGGGCGTTTGAGCCGCTTCGTCCAACTCCTCGCGCTCGCTCTGTTCGCCTTCGCCGCGCCGGCGGACGCCAAAACCCTGCGTCTCGTCGCGCTCGGCGACAGCCTCACCGCCGGCTACGGACTGCCGCCGGGTCAGGCGTTCCCGGAAGTGTTGCAGCGGGTCCTCAGCGCCAAAGGTTTTGACGTCGAAGTCGTCAACGCCGGGGTTTCGGGGGAAACCGCCGAGGACGGGCTGGCGCGCTTCGATTGGAGCGTGCCGGCGGGCACGGATGCGCTGATCGTCGAACTCGGCGCCAACGACATGCTTCGCGGTCTGCCGCCTTCAGGGGCGAAGGCGGCGCTGTCGGCGATTCTCGACAAGGCCAAAGCGGCGCATATCGCGACGCTGCTTACGGGCATGCGCGCCGCGCCCAATATGGGGTCGGCCTACCAGAGACAGTTCGACGCGATCTATCCGGATCTCGCCAAGGCTTACGGCGTAGATCTGTATCCGTTCTTCCTCGACGGCGTCGCCGCCGACCCCAAGCTCAATCAGCGCGACGGGTTGCATCCGACGCGCGAGGGGGTGGAGATGATCGTCGCCTCGATCCTGCCCGCGGTGGAGCGGCTGCTGGCGACGGCGAAGAACTGAAGGATTGGCTCAAGCCGACAGCGAGCCGTCGTCGGCCGACGGCGCTTCCGGCCCCTGCGACGCAAAGGGCCAGCCGGCAATGGCGAAGGGCGGCGTGGCGCGCGGCGATTTGGACGCGCTGCGCTTGCCATGCAACATCGTCACCGCGCGATGAATGGAGGCGTCGATCGGCCGCGCGGCGAGAATCTTGAGTTCGATGGCTTCGCGCAGCCGGGGCTGCCCGAGCAATTGGCCGCCTTTGAGCGCATTCGACGCCGCACGAGCGAAATTCTTGCCCAGACGCTGGCGCTCCTGTTGCAGCCAATAGCTGAAGGTCTCGGGACCGGCTTCGCAGTCCTGCAACAGGTCCCCGTCGTAGAGCCGCGTCGCCTCGACGACATCGGCGAGCGAGCCCCGCGCGACGCGCAGGCGAAATTCGAGGAGATCGCAGGTCACCGACTCCGTATCGAAAGCGATGGTCTCGTCGTCGATGCGGAACGGCGCGCCGTCGCAGACGCGCAAGGCCGCGCGAATGCGCTTGATGACGGTGCGCAGATTGGCGCGGCGCTGCTCGTCCGCGGCTTCCGGCCACAGAAACGCGGCGATCTCGTCGCGCGAGACGGGCCCGTCCGGCGCCGACAGGATGAGACGCGCGGCGATGGCGAAACCCTTTTTCGGCAAGGGCCCGATGGCCACGCCGTCGATCGTGATCTCGGGATGACCGAAGAGCTTCAATCGGAGTTTCATCGCTCGCCCTGGGTTGGACTGAGCCGGACGTTGGGTGTCCGGATCGCGTCTCAGAGATAGCGCGATTGTGCTCCGAGTGTGTGTATTCGCAAGCATAGACCTGGGTATTTGGTTTATCAGCGTGACAAAACGCTTCGATTTTGCCGCGGAAATGAGTTAAGTTGCGTTCATATATTTAGGTTAATGGATTATGATAGACCTTAGACTTCAAATGACTGAAGGAGAATGTTTAGAATTCTAGCTTTTGGCGATGCGTGGCAAATGCCTATTCACCGAGTCCTGGTCGTGAATTGGTCGGCGCCGCGAGAGGAATTGTCACGGATAAAGTCGCCTGCTGTCCGCGCGATGGCCATTGCGTAACCCCCGAGCCGGCGCCGCGGGTCAGGACGGCTGTCTGGACCGAGGTCCCTCATGGTGAGCTTGTCGAACCAGGAGGGACCTCAGCTACAGAACGCGTTGCCTTCCGAGCCCGTGTCTCGCGCTTGCGGGGTCCGTCCAGAAGTCTTTACCCGCGGACGGGCGATTCCGTAACTCCCAAGGCGGGGGGTCTTGGCGCCAACCGGGAGTGTCCAACGCCGTCCCGGCGGGCGTGTTCCGGCCATCGATCTCGTCGGCAAGAATTGCAATTATATAAATGAAAACAATGTATTATGCAGACATGAAACTCCACCGTCGTCTTCGAATGTGGGAGATCGGAGACGCGTTCCCTCATCTTGCCCCTGTCCCCGTACGCCGTCGCGACTTCCACGCTCGTCATGCGGCCACGCCATGACAGTTAAGTCATTAATATTGGCTCGCCGGCGCCAAAGTCGGCACGTCCAACGAGAGGGCAGGGAGCGAGGCGATTAGTCCGCGTTTCGATTGATGGCTCGGGATTACGCGATTCCGCTTCTTGGCGCCCAAAGCTTTGGAATCACGCGATCGGCGAATGGTTTCGTCGCCGGCTCACGCCCCCAAGCCGCCCTTCTTCTCGATGAAGGCGATGACCTCGTCGACCCCCTGTCCCGTCTTCATATTCGCCATGACGAAGGGCCGGCCCTTGCGCATGCGCTCGGCGTCGCGCGCCATCACTTCCAGTGACGCGCCCACGTAAGGCGCGAGGTCGATCTTGTTGATGACCAGCATGTCCGAGCGGGTCACGCCCGGCCCGCCCTTTCGTGGGATCTTCTCGCCGCCGGCGACGTCGATCACATAGATCGTGATGTCGGCGAGTTCCGGGGAGAACGTGGCGGCGAGATTGTCGCCCCCGGACTCGATGAGGATCAAGTCGAGGTCGCGGAACTTCTTGCGCATCTCGTCGACCGCGGCGAGGTTGATCGAGGCGTCCTCGCGGATCGCGGTATGCGGACACCCCCCCGTCTCGACGCCCAGGATGCGCTCGGCGTCGAGCGCGCCGGCTTCGACCAGAATGCGCGCGTCTTCCTTGGTGTAGATGTCGTTGGTGATCGCCGCGATTTCGAAACTCGCGCGCAGCCGCTTGCACAATTGCTCCATCAGCGCGGTCTTGCCGGAACCGACGGGACCGCCGATGCCGACGCGCAGGGGCTGCTTGGATGTCATGAGCGGAATAACCTCGAATATTGGGTTTCGTGCTGCAGCGCGGCGAGATCGGAGCGGAACGCACAACCCCCGAGCGCCGCTTCGTCCTGGGCAAGATCGGCGCCGGCGGCGGTTGCCGCCATCGCCGCGACGCGCGGCGCGAGCGCGGCGAGCACGCGCTGGCCGTCGGTCTGGCCGATCACCGAGAGCCGCACCGCCGCCGAGACCAGATTGGAAAACACCGAGAGCGCGAAGGCCGGCAGCGCCGCCTCCAGGCGGATCGTATGTCCCGCCGCCGCCGCGGCGACGGCTGCGCAATAGGCGACAGGCCGATCGGCGCCGCCAAGCTGCGCCAGCGCCTCGCAGTCCCAGGCGGCGCGGGCAGCCGTGACGAACGCGCCGCCCTGCTGCGTCGTCTCCAACCGCCGCTCCAGCGAATTGGCGAGCGCGACTGCGAGGTCGTTGAGTTCGCCTAGGCGCGGCCAGTCGCACGCCAGCGCCGCGCGGTAGGCGGCGGCGAACAGCACGGAATCGCTGCGCGGCGCGCCGAAATCGCAGAGATCTTGCAGCCAGCTCAGCAGGCTCGCGGCGTCGCGGATGTCTCCGGCCTCCGCGGCCCATTCGAGCCCGTGCGAATAGGCGAAAGCGCCGACCGGAAACGCCGGCGACAGCCAGATGAACAGCGGCAGCTCGATGGGAGCCGCGTCAGTCGTGGGAATGGCCATGATCGTGATCGTGGCCGCAGTCGGGACCATGGACGTGGCCGTGATCGTGATCATGAGAGCGGCCGTGCCCGTGATCGCCGTGGTCATGCCCCGTCGGCAACCGCGCGTAAGCGCCGCCTTCCGGATTGAACGGCGCCTGGATGGCGGTCACCTTGCCGCCGAGACCGCGAACCATCTCCTCGATGACCGCGTCGCGGCGCACCCTCAGGCTCTTGGCCGTCAGCTCGGTCGACAGGTGGCGGTTGCCCAAATGCCAGGCGATGCGCACCAACTGCGCAGCGTCGGCGGCGCGGATTTCGGCGAGCGGTTCGGGCGCGGCGACGACTTCGACGATGCGGCCGTCCTCGAGCTTCAGCCCGTCGCCCGAGCGCAGCGTCACCGCCTCGTCGAGATCGAGCAGGAATTCGAGGCCGCGCACCCCGGTCATGGTCACCCGGCGGCGATGGCGCTCGTCGAATTCGAGCACGACCGTGTCGACGGGCTCGCCGGACCAGCCGCCGACGGCAAGAACGGTTTGGGCGCGCAGCATGAGGGTCCCCGCGAAAGATTTCCGCCCACCCATATTCGGGGGAGCGAGAGGTGAAAAGCTAAAAGCGCCAGTCGGCCTGTAAGCCGGGTTCTGTATGGCCGGGAGCTTGCGCCCCCGACGTGACGACCATTCCTCTGGGACGCCCATTGCTGGACGCCTCTAGCAACCAACCCGAGCGACCGGGCCATCGGACGGGCCCCGCGCCGGTGAGGGCGCGCATCGCTCCTATTCGGTTTTGCTCCCGGCGGGGCTTGCCATGCCGCCGACGTTGCCGCCGACGCGGTGCGCTCTTACCGCACCCTTTCACCCTTACCGGCTGCCGAAGCAGCCGGCGGTTTGCTTTCTGTGGCGCTTTCCCTGGGGTCGCCCCCGCCGGACGTTATCCGGCGCCGTGTCTGATAGGAGCCCGGACTTTCCTCCGCCCGAGGGCGACGGTCGTCCGGCCGACTGGCGTAGGCGGCATAGGCGGCTTACGCCATGCGGGTCAAGAAAAACCGCGGCCCGAAACGGTTTTGGGGTTGGCGCCGGCGCGCCTATGCCGTATGAGCGCGGCTCCGAAATTCTCTTGTCCGGTTCGGCGACGCCGTATGACCGGCGTTTACTGCTGGAGTTCCCGATGGCTGTTCCGCGCCGCAAAACCTCCCCTTCCCGCCGCGGCATGCGCCGTTCGGCCGACGCTCTGGCTGCGCCGAGCTATGTCGAGGACAAGAACTCGGGCGAATTGCGCCGTCAGCACCACATCGACTTGAAGTCCGGGATGTACAAGGGCCGTCAGGTTCTGCCGCCGAAGACCGCCAACGTCGAACAGTGAGTTTTCGGTCGAGCGCTGATGACTAAACGCAAGCGCGCGCTCCCAGCGGAGCACGCGCTGTTTTTTTGATCCGAGGCTCTTCGACGCTTACTTGTCGTCGCCGTGATGGCCTTCGTCCTCGTCGCCATGCTTGCGCGGCTCGTCGAACGCCGCCTTCTGCTTGTCGTCGAGGCTGTTGTAGAACGCCAGCAGTTTGGGGGTGATCGCCTTCATGTCGGCGAGGCGCTTTTCGGCCCGGGCCTGACGGAACGCGAGCCGCTTCTCGAACGTGGAGAGATCGGGCTTGTTGGCGCAGAGCGCCGCCTTGTCGTCGGCGCGGGTCTGGGTCCGAGCGTCCTGAAAATCCTTGAACGTCGCTTTCTGCGCGTCCGTGAGTTTGAGCTTTTCGGCGAGCTTGTCGGCGTGGCGTTGCGCCCGCTCCGACGCCTTCTGATCGCCGTCCTTGTTGGCGCACATGCGCTCGAAGCGGTCCTTGTAACCGGCGCCGGCGTCTTCGGCCAAGGCCGGGGCGGCGGCGCCCAAAGTGAGCGCAATGAGGAGCGGGGCGTATTTCCAAATCCGCATGATCGTATCTCCGAGTTCGCCGAGGGGGGATCGGCAGGCGGCGAAGTAAGGCCGCGCCCGTGAATGCGTCATGAATGAAGGCGCCGGCGCGGATTCGGCCCTCATCACATTTACGACAACGTTGACTCCGAGCCGAGCCCGCTTCAGCCTGTCGACTTCGGAGGGCGCCATGGATAATCTCGTCTCGCTGTCCCAACTCGTCCGCGCCATTGCGAACGGCGACTCGGTCGTCGTTCCCGCCGACCGTTCCGGCGTCGCCATGGCGGCGACGGTCGCGTTGATCGCGGCGGGCGTGAAAGACCTTCATCTCATCTGCGCGCCGGTGAGCGGCCTGCAGGCGGATATGCTGATCGGCGCCGGTTGCGTCGGGACGCTGGAGACCAGCGCGGTGACGCTGGGCGAAGCCGGCGGCGCGCCGCGGTTCGTCGATGGCGTGCGTTCGGGCGCCTTCGCGCTCAAAGACGCGACCTGCCCGGCGATCCTGGCCGGCCTCGTCGCCGCGCAAAAAGGCGTCCCGTTCATGCCGATCCGCGGCCTCATCGGCTCCGATCTGATGAAGGCGCGCCCTGACTGGAAGGTGATCGACAATCCCTTCGCCGAGACCGACCCGATCGTCCTCGTGCCGGCGATCCAGCCGGATTTCGCGCTGTTCCATGCGCCGGAAGCCGACCGGTTCGGCAATGTGCGCATCGGCCGGCAGTCGGAACTCGCCGCGATGGCCTATGCGTCAAAACGCACGCTGGTGACGGTCGAACGCATCGTCGAGACGTCGCTGCTCGCCGACGAGAACGCGGCCGCGGGCGTGCTGCCCGCGCTCTATGTCGAGTCAATCGCGGTCGCGTCGCGCGGCGCCTGGCCGATCGGGTTGTGGGGCGAATACCGCACCGAAGATTCCGAGATCGAACGCTATGCGCGAATGGCGCGCACCGCCGAGGGGTTCGCCACTTACTTGCAGGGATTCGGCGCGCATTTCGAGGCCGCGGCGTGAGCGCGCGGATCGGTCTCATCGCTACAATCGCAGATCTGCTCGAAGGCGCGCGCACGATCGCGGTCGGCGCGACCTCGCCGATCCCCGCCGCCGGCGCGATGCTGCTGCGGGCGCGCGCCGCCGAGCGCGGCCTGCCCCCGGTGCGCATCTCCGTGCTCGGCTCGCGCGAGCACAATTTCTTCACCAACGGCGCCTTCGAGTTGTTTGATTGCGCGGCGCAGGGCCGAATCGACGCGTTCTTTCTCGGCGGCGGCCAGATCGACGGGCAAGCCAACGTCAATCTCGTCGGAATCGGCGACTATCCGAACATGAAGGTGCGCTGGCCGGGGTCGTTCGGCTCGGCCTTCGTGTATTTCGTCGTGCCGAAAGTGATCCTGTTCCGGGACGAACACTCGCCGCGGGTTCTCGTCGACAAGGTCGACTTCATCAGCGCGCCGGGGACCAGCGAGGGCGTCGAGCGGCGCGGCGGGCCGTTCGCGCTGCTGACCTCGAAGGCGCTGTTCAAGTTCGAACGCGAGCGGCGGCGGTTCCGATTGCAGAGCGTGCATGGCGGGGCGACGGCGCTGGAGGTTCGTGCGCTGACCGGCTTCGATTACGACGCGCCTTTGAGCGTGGGGACGACGCCCGAGCCCGACGCCGCAACGCTGCGGCTGTTGCGCGGGCGGGTGATCGACGAACTCGCCGAGACCTATCCCCAATTTGCCGCGACGCTCGCGGCGGAAGCGGGCCGAGGGCGGGGCTCGCAAACAGGCGCGTGAGGACGCGCTTCAGCGGTCGTTCTTCTCATCCGGGAACAGGCGGGCGATACGCTCGTCGTCGGCGTTCAGCTCCGCCAGCGAGGGGATATCGAAACGCTCGTCTTGCAGCCCGAGGCGGATCCCTGCGCCAGAATCCACGGCCGGCGCAGAGCGCGCAAGTTTGGTCTTCGCCTTCCGCGTTTCTTCGACGTCACGACGACCCGTCATGCCTGTCACTCCACCTCGACAGCCCCAACGTACCTCGATCCGATGGTGGCGCAAACCGCCCTCAATGGATGGATACTCGCTTTCCGCCCCTGAAATCTATCCTTCCAAACCAATTGTCGCACCCGCCGCAACTTTCGGTCTCAGTCTGCACGGGCGTCAATTAAACGACAACGATATCAGCGGCGTACAAAATCCCGCGAGACCCTCCCGCCTCCTGGCCTGCTTCTTGCCAACGTCTGCAACAACGCCGCTGGGGCTTCCCCGATCGGCGACGCCTAGGAAACGCCAGGAGCGCACGATGGCTGCGGTCGAGACTTTTTACGACGTCATTCGCCGGCAGGGAATCTCCCGCCGGAGCTTTACCAAATTCTGCTCGCTGACCGCGGCGAGCCTCGGGTTCGGCGCCGGCGAAGCCGCGACGATGGCGCGCGCCCTGGAGACGCAGCCGCGCACGCCGGTGATCTGGATGCATGGCCTCGAATGCACCTGCTGCTCCGAGAGCTTCATCCGCTCGGCGCATCCGCTGGTCAAAGACGTGGTGCTGTCGATGATCTCGCTCGACTATGACGATACGATCATGGCGGCGGCGGGACACCAGGCCGACGCGATCCTCAAAGAAACGCGCGAGAAGTACAAAGGCAAGTACGTGCTCGCGGTGGAAGGCAATCCGCCGCTCAACGAAGACGGCATGTATTGCATCGACGGCGGTCGTCCCTTCGTCGAGAAGCTGAAGGAAATGGCCGAAGACGCCTTCGCGATCATCGCCTGGGGCGCCTGCGCCTCCTGGGGTTGCGTGCAGGCGGCCAAGCCGAATCCGACGCACGCGGTGCCGATCGACAAGGTCATCACCAACAAGCCGATCATCAAAGTTCCCGGATGCCCGCCGATCGCCGAAGTAATGACCGGCGTCGTCACCTTCATCACCACTTTCGGAAGGCTGCCCGAACTCGACCGCCAGGGCCGGCCGAAGATGTTCTATTCGCAGCGCATCCACGACAAATGCTATCGCCGCCCGCATTTCGACGCCGGCCAGTTCGTCGAGACCTGGGACGACGAGGGCGCGCGCCAGGGCTATTGCCTCTACAAGATGGGCTGCAAGGGTCCGACCACGTACAACGCCTGCTCGACGGTGCGCTGGAACAACGGCGTCTCCTACCCGATTCAATCCGGCCACGGCTGTATTGGTTGCTCGGAGAACGCCTTCTGGGATCAGGGCTCGTTCTATGACCGGCTGACCAATATCAACGCCTTCGGCATTGAGAGTAACGCCGACAAGGTCGGCGGCACGGTCGCCGCCATCGCCGTGGGCGCCGTCGCCGTACACGCCGGCGCCACCGCCGTGCGCCGGATGGTCGCCAAGCCCACCGATCACACCCAAGCCTGATAGCCGCGAGGAAATACCCCCATGACCATTCAAACCCCGAACGGCTTCACGCTCGATAATTCCGGCAAGCGCATCGTCGTCGATCCGGTGACCCGCATCGAAGGCCATCTGCGCGTCGAAGTGAACGTCGATTCCAACAATGTCATCCGCAACGCGGTGTCGACTGGCACGATGTGGCGCGGCATCGAGGTGATCCTCAAGAACCGCGATCCGCGCGACGCCTGGGCCTTTACCGAGCGGATCTGCGGCGTCTGCACCGGGACGCACGCGCTCACCTCGGTGCGCGCGGTGGAAGACGCGTTGGCGATCAAGATCCCCGAGAACGCCAACACGATCCGCAATCTCATGCAGCTGGCGTTGCAGGTCCACGATCACCTCGTGCATTTCTATCATCTGCACGCGCTCGATTGGGTCGACGTCGTCTCGGCGCTCAAGGCCGACCCGAAAGCGACTTCGGCGCTGGCGCAGTCGATCTCGTCCTGGCCGCTGTCGTCGCCCGGCTATTTCAAAGACTTGCAGACGCGGCTGACCAAGTTCGTCGAATCCGGTCAGCTCGGGCCGTTCAAGAACGGCTACTGGGGCTCCGCCGCCTACAAACTGCCGCCGGAAGCCAACCTGATGGCGGTCGCGCATTATCTGGAAGCGCTCGATTTCCAGAAGGAGATCGTCAAGATCCACACGATCTTCGGCGGCAAGAACCCGCATCCCAATTGGCTGGTCGGCGGCGTGCCCTGCCCGATCAACGTCGACGGGACCGGCGGCGTCGGCGCCATCAACATGGAGCGCCTCAACTACGTCTCCTCGATCATCGATCAGAGCATACAATTCGTGCAGCAGGTCTATCTGCCCGATCTGCAGGCGATCGCCTCGTTCTACAAGGACTGGCTGTACGGCGGGGGACTGTCGGGCAAGAGCATCCTCTCCTACGGCGATATTCCCGAGCGCGCCAACGACTATTCCGACAAGAGTCTCAAACTGCCGCGCGGCGCCATCATCAACGGCAACCTAAACGAGGTGTTCCCCGTCGATCAGCGCAACCCGGAGGAGATCCAGGAGTTCGTCGGCCATTCCTGGTACAAATATCCCGACGAGACCAAGGGCCTGCATCCCTGGGACGGCGTCACCGAGCCGCATTTCGAACTCGGGCCGAACGCCAAGGGAACGAAGACCAACATCGAGGCGCTCGACGAGTCCGCCAAATATTCCTTCATCAAGTCGCCGCGCTGGCGGGGCAACGCGATGGAGGTCGGGCCGCTCGCGCGTTACGTCATCGGCTATGCGCAGAACAAGGCCGAGTTCAAGGACCCGGTCGACAAGCTGCTCAAGGACCTCGGTCTGCCGTTGACCGCCGTGTTTTCGACGCTCGGTCGCACGGCCGCGCGCGGGTTGGAGTGCGACTGGGCAGCCGGTCAGATGAAGTATTTCTACGACAAGCTGATCGCCACCATCAAGTCAGGCGATTCCTCCACCGCCAACACCGACAAATGGGCGCCGGAGACGTGGCTGGCGGAGGCCAAGGGCGTCGGCTTCACCGAGGCGCCCCGCGGCGCGCTCGGGCACTGGATCAAGATCAAGAACGGTAAGATCGACAATTACCAGTGTGTCGTGCCGACCACCTGGAACGGTTCGCCGCGCGACCCCAAGGGCAACATCGGCGCCTTCGAGGCCTCGCTGATGAATACGCCGATGGTCGATCCGGAGCAGCCGCTGGAAATCATCCGTACGCTGCATTCGTTCGACCCGTGCCTTGCGTGCTCGACGCACGTGATGAGCCCGGACGGCGAGGAAATGGCGAAGGTTCAGGTGAGGTGAGGTCTCTCACTTCGTCACTCGCAAGCGGTAATTGTAGCCGCGCTCGTTGAGCACGGCGGCCGAGGTCAGCGACCTCGGCTACAATTCGGAGCCTTCCATGACCAACTATGCTCCCTTGATCAAATCCGCCGATTCCCGCGACAAGTACGGCGTCGCGCGCACCTCCGTCTATGTCTACGAGGCGCCGGTGCGGCTGTGGCACTGGTTCAACGCGCTGACGATTCTCGTCCTCATCGTCTCCGGCTATCTCATCGCCTCGCCGCTGCCCTCGGTGAACGGCGAAGCCAGCAGTCACTATGTGATGGGCTACGTGCGCTTCGTGCATTTCGCCGCGGGGCAGGCGATGGCGGTGGCGTTCCTCATCCGCATCCTCTGGGCGTTCGTCGGCAACGAACATTCGCGGCAATTGTTCTACGTGCCGTTTTGGCGGGCGCGGTATTGGTACGAAGCGGCCTACGAGCTGGCGTGGTATCTGTTCATCGTCAAGAATCCGAAAAAATATGTCGGACACAATCCGCTCGCCAATCTGGCGATGTTCGTGCTGTTCACGCTGCTGACTTTGTTCATGATCTGCACCGGCTTTGCGCTCTATTCGGAGGGCAAGGGCATCGATTCCTGGCAGACGAAATTGTTCGGCTGGGTGTTCTCGATCTGGCCGAACAGCCAGCAGGTGCACACGTGGCATCACGTGGGAATGTGGGCGATGGTTCTGTTCATCATCCTGCATGTCTATGCCGCGGTTCGCGAGGACATCGCCTCCCGGCAGACGATGATTTCGGCGATCACCACCGGACATCGCTTCTTCCGCGATGACGAGGAATGAGCGTGACGACCAAACCCCACGTGCTGGTCCTCGGCATCGGCAATATCTTGTGGGCTGACGAGGGGTTCGGCGTGCGTGCGGTCGAGGCCTTCGACCGCCGCTACGCCGTCCCCGAGGATGTCTATGTGCTCGACGGGGGCACGCAGGGACTCTATCTCGTGCAGCACGTCAGCGAGGCCGATTATCTGCTGGTGTTCGACGCCATCGATTACGGGTTGGAGCCGGGTGAAATGAAACTGGTGCGCGACGGCGAAGTGCCGAAATTCACCGGCGCCAAGAAGATGAGCCTGCATCAGACCGGCTTCCAGGAGGTGCTGAGCGCCGCCGATCTGCTCGGCCGCTATCCCAAGCGCCTCGCTCTTGTCGGCTGCCAGCCGCAGGATCTCGAAGACTGGTGCGGTCCGCTGACGGCGCCGGTCAAAGCGCAGATCGAACCGGCGGTCGAACTCGCCAGGGATATCCTCGCCGAATGGGGTTTTTCTCTCATCCCGCGTGGACCCGACAACGCCTCGCCGGGCCTGCTTGGCGCCGAACTCGACCATGCGAGATTCGAGCTGCGTCCGACCGCCGGGGATGACGCTCGATAGCGGCGCCCTCGGCTTAATCCTCTCCGCCCGGCTCTGAACAAGGTCACAAAGATGTGCATCGGCTTTCCCATGCAGGTGATCGAGGGCGACGACATGGTCGCGCGCTGCGAACGTCATGGCGAAGTGACCCAACTCTCGATGCTGCTGGTCGGCGAACAGCCGCCGGGCGCCTGGGTTCTGGCGCATCTGGGCTCCGCGATGCGGGTGCTCGAAGCCGAGGAAGCGCGGCTGATCGACGAGGCGCTGACCGGCCTCGCCGAGGCGGTCGAAGGCGTGGATTTCGAGGCCCGCTTCGCCGATCTGATCGGGCGCGAGCCGCAATTGCCCGAGCATCTGCGCTGATTGGACACTAACTTTCCATAATTATCCATTATCTTTCCAGCTCGCAAAAACTGCTTGCTGAGCGACTGGAAATTCACTTTACATTTCAATGTCAGTCCGGTTGCGCTCGAGTGGCATGGAGCTTGCCCTCAAATGCTGACAACAGCGTACCCGGAGGAAACGATGCCGTCGCCCCTCGTGCGCGCTCTGAGCGAGCGCCATGGCCTGCCCGTACTCGATGAATCGACGATCGACGTGTTCCTCGCGCCCGCCGCGGGAGAGCCCGCACATGCGCTGATCCTGTTCGCCGGCGATCCCACGCAACGCACGGAGAGCAACGACGTCGCGGTGATCCTGCCGGAACTGCTGAAGGCTTTCGCCGGCGCATTGCGCGGCGCGGTCGTCGCGCGCGCTGCCGAGGATCGGCTGAAATCCGGCTTCAACGTCGTTGTCGCGCCCTCGCTGGTCGTTGCGCGCGGAACGGAGACCATTGATGTGATCGCAAAAGTCCGCGACTGGTCGGAATATGTGATGCGCATCCGCGCCGCGTTGGCGCTCGAGGCGCCGGCGATGCTGGCGAGCCCGGGACCGAAGACCGAATTTCGTTTTCCCACCCCGAGGACTGACGCATGAAAGCCGGGTTCTGGATCGCTCCCGAGGGCGAAGACGCCGTCATCACCATCCAACCGATCGACCCCGAGGCGCCGATCACCGCCCGGCGCAGCGCGTTTCTCGCCACCCAGGAGGCGGAGGAGCTGATCCGTCGCTGCCCGCGCACAGCCGAATTGATGCCGCGGCTGGTCAAGGCGCTGGCCGCCCAGCGCGCAGCACAACGCGGAAAACTTTTCGACATCACCGACTGGAGCGACGAAGAGCGCAAGCTGATCGGCGAGGCGCTGGGCGAGGGCGAGGTCGGCGGCGTCGCCGCGCTGCCCAACGGCGTGACGGCGCAGATCCAGGAATCGGTATTGCCCGGCTTGTGGCGCGTGCGCTTCACCGACGCCGTCGGCAAAGAGATCGCCGATTATCTCGAAGTCGGCGCGATCCCTGAGGCGGTGCGAGAGGCTGGTCGTTCGGGCGGCTCGGACATCGTCATCGGCGCGCCGCCCTCAGAGGCGATGAACGTGATGCCGGTTCTGGCGGAAGTGCGCGAGCGCATGACTGCCTACACGCCGGGCGATCCCGCCCACGCCATCAACTTCACGCTGTTTCCGATGTCGCCTGTCGACATGGATTTCCTGCGGGCCACGCTCGGCGTCGGCTCGGTGCGCCTCGTCTCGCGCGGTTATGGCTACTGCCGGGTCACGTCGACGGCCGCGCGAAATGTCTGGTCGGTGCAATTCACCAATTCGATGGACGCGCCGGTGCTCGATACGCTCGAGATCGTCGATGCGCCCGCCGTGGTGTTGGCGGCCGACGAAGATTTTGCGGATTCGAGCGCCCGGCTCGCCGAGATCGAGGACGCCTATTTTAAATGAGCGGCTTCGAGAATTTCGGCGCGCCACAGGCGGAGAGCCCCGCAGACAAGATGGAATGCGGGATCTGCTGGCATGTCTATGACCCTGCCGTTGGCGATCCCGTCTGGCAGATCCCTGCGGGAACCCCGTTCGCCGATCTGCCTGCGGAATGGCGCTGCCCGAACTGCGATGCGGCGAAAGAGAAGTTCATGAGGCTGGCGTCATGAAGTTCGGTCGAAGCGGTGACGCGGGGCTCGCTCCCTCCTCTCCCTCCGCCTTGATGGGGGAGGGAGTAATCGCCGATTTGCAAAGCCGCCTCGAAGCGCGCTACCGCGCCATCGCCGCGGGGCCGATGGCGGGGCTGCCGATCTGCAACGAAGCTCTCGACGTCGCCGCCCTCGGCTTTCGCGCTGTCGGCGAGGAAGCGGTCGGAATCGTCGTCACCCCCTGGTTCTTGAATGTCGTCGCGACGCCGCTCCTCCCCGGCGGCGCGGCGGCGACGCCGGCGAGGCTCGGCGCGACCCGCAAGCTGGCGCTGCCCGCCGGCGTCCTCGATATGATCGTCGGCGAACTCGACGACTTCGGCCGTGTCGATTCCGCCTCGCTGTTCTCGCCGATGAACGAATTCGCCGACATGGAGGCGGCGCGGCAGACCGCGCAAGCCGCGCTCGACGCGCTGTTTGCGCCGCCCGCCCCGCCCGCGCTCGACCGTCGCGCCTTTTTGCGCGGTCGGGTCGCGCGCGAAGAGGCGACGAGTTAGCGCCATGCAGGACGCCGGCGTCATAAGCATCAGCCTCGATCTCGCCGACGGCTTCGTCTGTTCGGCCGCGATCCGGTCGAGCCGACCGGCGGGGCTCGCGCGTCTGTTCGAGGGGCGCGCGCCGCAGGAGGCGCCGTTGCTGGCGCGCCGGCTGTTCACCCTGTGCTCGCGCGCCCAGGGCGCGGCGGCGAACGCGGCCATTGAGGCGGCGTTGGGAACGCGTGTCGACCCGGAAACCCGGCGCCTCGAATCCATCGGCGTCCTCGCCGAGCGCTTGTTCGAGACGCTGCGCGCCTGCATTCTCGCCTGGCCGGGCGCGGCGTCCTTCGCGCGCCGCGCGGGAGCGCCGCTTCGCGCCGCCGCCGCCGCCGCCCAAGCGCTCGCTCAGGGGCGAGAGACACTGGACGCTTTCGCCCGGCTCGCCGCGGCGGCCGAGGCGATCGGGGTTCCCCGCGCAGACGACGGCGAGCCGGCGCCCGATACGCCGTTCGCGCTGATACTGCGCCAATGCGCGGGCGAAGACGGCTTGCTGCCTGCGGCCGGCGATGCGCTGACCGTACGCGACGACGAAGCGGTCGCGATGGCTCTGGAGGCGGACCCGGCAGGATTCGCCATAGCGCCCGAACTCGACGGCCGGCGCCCGGAGACTGGCGCCTTTGCCCGTGTCTTCGCAGACCTGCCCCTCGACGAGAGCCTGTTGACAACGCGAGCCCGGGCGCGCCTGATCGACGCGCGTCGCGCGCTCGCCGATCTCGATAAGCTGATTTCGCGCAAAGACGAAGAGGCGGAACAGGTTATAGTCGCCGCTCGAACCGCCTCGGGCGCCGGCTTCGGCGTCGTAGAATGTGCGCGCGGTCGCCTGTACCATATGGCGCGGGTGGGCGCGAACGGCCGGATCGAGGTCTACGGGCTCGTCGCACCGACGGAATGGAATTTCCACCCCAACGGGCCGCTGGCGATGCAACTCGTCGGCGCGCGGCTCGGGCGGGCGGAAGCGGCGCGAGCGGTCGTCCAAAAACTTGCGACCCTCGTCGACCCCTGCGTCGCCTTCGAGGTCTCGGCAAAGGAATCGGCTTAGAATGCACGAGATGTCGCTCACCGAGAGCGTTGTCGAAATCGCGCTGGAGGAAATGCGCAAGGCCGGCGCCAGCCGCGTCACGCGCATCGTGCTCGACGTCGGGCGCCTGAGCGCGGTAGTCCCGGAGGCGATGGAGTTCTGCTTCGCCGCCGTTTCCTCAGGCACCGCGGCCGAGGGCGCCGAGCTGAAGATCGAACGCGTCGCGGGCGCCGGCTGGTGCCTCGATTGCGCAAAGACTGTGGCGCTCGACGAGCGTTTCGGCGCCTGCCCCGAATGCGGGGGCTATAAGGTGCAGATGACGCAGGGCGACGAAATGAAGATTCGCGAAATGGAGGTCGTGTGATGTGCAGCGTTTGCGGATGCGGTCAGGCGAGCGTCGCCGACGAACCCCATGTTCACGATCACGGCGACGGCCGTGGGCCGCACAGCCATGCCGATGACCATGGGCACGTCCATACTCATGAACACGACCACGATCATGGGGCGGAGCCGCACAGCCATGCTCACGACCACACGCACGACCATGACCATGACCATGCCCATGATCACAACCCCGATCACGCGCATGCCCATGGCGCCGATCACGACCATACTCACGGCGAACATGTCCACGATTACAGCGCGGGAGAAGCGCGCGTCCATGTCGCCGGCCTCTCGCAGGAGCGCATCGTCAAGATCGAGCGCGACATTCTCTCGAAGAACGACGGCCACGCGCGCGACAACCGCCGGGCCTTCGCCGCGCGCGGTGTTTTTGCGCTCAACCTCGTCTCCAGCCCCGGCTCGGGCAAGACCACGCTGCTCGCCAAGACCATCGAAAAGCTCAGGGGACGCGAAGAAGTCGCCGTCATCGAGGGTGATCAGCAGACCTCCAACGACGCCGAGCGCATCCGCGCCGCCGGCGCGCCGGCGATCCAGATCAACACCGGCAAGGGCTGCCATCTCGACGCGCATATGGTCGGCCACGCGTTCGAGTCCTTGCGGC
>Ga0302320_10010821_pt1 | contig 19405 bp, 15 predicted proteins | sample Bog_T0_3_FD_202130 | JGI IMG/M metagenome (GOLD analysis project Ga0302320, IMG submission 202130) | Peat permafrost microbial communities from Stordalen Mire near Abisko, Sweden - Bog_T0_3 | ecosystem: Environmental > Terrestrial > Soil > Wetlands > Peat | place: Sweden: Abisko, Stordalen Mire... | reverse complement strand
TCATGCTCGCGATCTCCGCGGCGTAGGCTGTTGCGACATCCACTCCGAGGCTCTCGGAAAGGGCTGCAAAATCGATTCGCCTGTCGCACATGAGGCGCATGATGAGGGTCCGGCGGCGCTTGTCCTGCTCGGTCAGGACGAGGCCGCGCTCAATCGGAAGCGTTCCGGCGGTGACCGCCGCCCTCCACTGCCCGATATCCTTCATGTTCTGGCGGTACGTTCCGCTCGTCGATGAAATCGACGTGATCCCGAAGCCGTAAAGCGAGGCGCCGGCGGAGGTGCTGTATCCCTGAAAATTGCGGTGAAGGGTGCCGCGGCGCTGCGCGATCGCGAGCTCGTCATCGGGCCGCGCGAAATGGTCCAGCCCGATGTCGACGAAGCCGGCCGCCGTGAGCTTTGCGTGGGCGGTGGCGAACATGGCCAGCTTGGTGGCGGCATCGGGGAGCTGCATCCGCGTGTCGAAGATCCTCTGGGCCGGCTTGAGCCAGGGCACGTGCGCGTAGCTGAAGACCGACAGCCGGTCCGGCGAGAGGGCGAGGACGTCGTCGATCGTCCGGGCGAAGGACTCGGGGGTTTGCAGCGGCAGACCGTAGATCAGGTCCACATTGACCGACTCGAATCCGGCGTCGCGCAGCCAGGCGACCGCGCGAACGTTGAGCTCGTGCGGCTGCCAGCGGTGGACCGCCAGCTGCACCTCGGAATTGGTGTCCTGGACCCCGATCGACGCCCGGTTCGCCCCGATGACCTGCAGGGCCTCGATGTGATCGGCGGTCAGCCGGCGGGGATCGATCTCGACGCTGAATTCGCAGTCGAGGTCGAGGCGAAAGTTCTCATGGATCATCATCCCAAGCCGGGCGAGCTCCTCGGGGGCGAGGAAGGTGGGCGTTCCGCCGCCAAAGTGCACCTGCGTGACCGGGCGCCGGCGGTCCATGCGCGCGGCCATCTGGGCCACCTCCAGGGACACCTCGTCGACGTACGCCGACGCCGCATCGTGGCGTTTCGTGACGATCGTGTTGCAGCCGCAGTACCAGCACTGGCTTTCGCAGAAAGGAACGTGGAAATAGAGCGAGACCGGCCCTGCCCCCGGGGCGTTGTCGGCCGCAATCGCCTTCTCAATCTCCTGAGGATCAATGTCCTGGATGAACTTTGTCGCCGGCGGATAGGACGTGTAGCGCGGACCCGCGATCGAGTACTTGGCGATGAGGTCGAGGTCGATGTCGGGCACGGGAGAGGATGCGATTTCGTGGGGAAGTATCACAACAAGAGTTGGTTTCCCGACTCTCGCACATGACTCCTCCCCCCGCTCACCTTCTCTTGCCCAAGCCTGTGCAGATATTGTGCTCTGGACAGGCGGTCGGAAAGCCGCCGGATCTGCTCCCTGCCGAGGAGTAGCTCCTCCGAGTTCTCTGGGCCGCCATCCGGCCGTCAGACCTGACGGCTGCCTTGGCGGCCGGCCTTGACGGAGGATCCGGGCCTTGGCACGGAGCGCGTTAGCGCGGAGATGGCTTCAGCCCCGAAGCGAAGCGCAGGGGCGAGCCGACGCGGGTGCCCTTAGGGCGCGGAGGCGAACAACTCCCGACGAGGCAGGGCGCAGATCCGGCGGCTTTCCGACGGCAACGACCCTAATTGTCCTGGTTCTTCCCGTTGTGGCAGTCGCTGCACAAAAGCCCCGCGCCCTCGATCTCGCCCGCCGGGTGCCTGAACGGCTGGCCCTTCGGGACGACCTTCGCCAGGTCGGCCCCGGCGCCCTGCGCAAGGATCGTGTGGCAGCTGTTGCAGTCGGTCGAAAGCATCCGGCGGCCGTTGCCCTCGACCGCGTGCTTTCCGTCGTGGCAGCGGAAGCAGCCTGGAGAGTCGAGGTGGCCGATGTTGTCCGGATACTTGCTCCAGTCCGCCTTCATCTCCGGAAAGAAGTTGCCCTGGTAGATCGCCTGGACCGCGGCGACCGTGCCCGCGAGATTGCGCGCCGACGGGTAGCGGCCGCCCAGCCCCTTGCCTATGGCGGCATCGGCGTCTCCATATGTTGCATACGTCTTGGTCAGGAGATCGACCGCCGCATGCCGGATCCCGGGGAGGGCCGCGTCGATCCGCCCGAGGTACATCGCCTCGTCCACGGCGTCGTCCGGCGAGACGTACTTGTGGGCGGGGCGGTTGTGGCAGTCCATGCAGTCCATCTGGCGGATGTCCGCCGCGGGCGGTTCGCCCTTGAAGTCGGCGGTGCGGTACACGGTCACGGCGCCGCTTTCAGCCGTCACCCTGACCCACGGGATCGTCTGGCGGCGGGGATCGGTCGCGTAGTATTCGACCTTGTTCGAAACCAGCATGTGCCAGTGGATTCCGCCCACCGGGCCGTGGGCGGGGCTTCCTCCCCCCACGTTGACGAGCAGCCGCACCGTGTAGGGCGTGTTCTTGTCGTCGGAAAGGAAGTGGTTGTGGATCCGTTCGACGCCGCCCGAGTATTTTTGCGGCCAGTGGCACTGCTCGCAGGTGTCCCTGGCCGGCCGGAGGTTCTGGACAGGGGTCGGAATGGGGCGGTCGAACCGGTTGACGGTGACGGCGTACACCTGGTGCAGCCCGCTGATCTTTGCCTTCACGTACCAGGCTGCTCCCGAGCCGATGTGGCACTCGACGCAGGCGACCCGGGCGTGGGCCCCCGCCTTGTACGTCGTGAACTCGGGCTGCATCACCGTGTGGCAGACCTCCCCGCAGAAGGTGACCGACTCGGTGTAATGGAACGTCTGGTAGCTCCCCACGGCCGTGAGCAGGATGAATCCGAGTGTGCCGGCCCCAAACCAGATGAGCACCCAGCGATCGCGCGGGCGGGACAGGTCGATCGCGAAGCGCGGCGGCGGGGCGTAGGGAACGTGACCCTTGTTCCGCCGCTGGTTCCAGGCGCCGGCGACGATCAGCACGAGGCCGAAGAACAGGAAGCCGGGCGCGACCAGGTAGGACAGGATCCCGAGATAGGGATTCTTCTGGCCCTGGCCCATCACGTCCAATGCGAACAGGAGGATGAAGGCGAAGAGGCTTCCCATGGCGACAATCGCCCCGGCCAGGCTGATCCAGTTCTGCCAGATCGATTGCTTGGGAGCCGGCGTGAAGGTCGGGGATCGGGGGAAGTCGCTCATGAAACTGGGTTTTTTGGGCAGGCGGACGGCCGTCCTGCAAAAAGCCCTGAATCCGGCTTCGCCGCGATTGTCAACCGTGCGAGGGCGCGCGGCGCCACAATTCGGGCCGGTTATGCCCCCATTAACCCGAGGATTCCACGCGCTCCGAGAAATTTTCGGTTTGACCCCTGAGGCAAAGCGCTCCGGCCGCGGCCATCAGGAATATCCATTCGGCTGCGAAGCGGGATCTTGTTTTTGTCGGCCGGGCGGCGCAAGCTCCGGGGCTTTCGCCAATGAAGCAAAATTGCAGAAGGGTCGCGATCGGTATCGCCGTTGTCGTAACTCTCTCACCCTTGAGGGCGCAGCAGGCGCCCCGAGTCCTCCCGGGTCCGCAGCCGGACGGCTCGGTGCTTCTGCACAACCAATGGTCCATCCGTCCGGCGGGGGAGCAAGTCCCGCTCGGTGAGTTTCCCGTCAACATGACCGTCGATCCGTCCGGCCGCTTCGCGGCTGTGCTTCACGCAGGCTACGGCCAGCACGAGATTCGGATCGTCGACCTGTCCACCCGGCGAACCGTCGAATCCAGGCCGGTCAACGAGGCCTTCCAGGGGATCGCGTTCTCCTCGGATGGGCGGATGCTTGCGTGCGGCGGCGGGAGCGATCCCGTGCTGCATGTGTTTTCCTTCGATGGCGGCGCGCTAAAGCCCCTTCCCGACGTTCAGGCGGGAACAAAGTCGGACCGGGGGGTGAATGCGGGCGTCATCTTTGTTCCGGACAGCCACGATGCCGTGGTTGCCCGGCTCTTCGAGAACCAGGTCATCCGGGTCGATTGTTCGACCGGCAACGTGCGGTGGACCGCCCGGCTGGGGAAGGCCATGAGCGACAACCCGGACGCCCCCGTGCGCGAGGGAGCCGGCGCCGGGGCGCCCAACGAGGTCCTTGCAGGAAGACACCTGGTCGAGGGCGGGAATCCGTTCGAACTGGCCTGGGACCGGGCAAACGACCGCATCTACGTCAGCCTCTGGGGGGAGTCCTCCGTGGCGGTCATCAACTCCCGGAGCGGACTCGTGGAAGCGCGCTGGCCCTGCGGATTGCACCCGAACGCCCTGCTCCTTCTGCCCAGCCGCGGGTTGTTCTCGGGCGGCGCGCGCCTTTTCGTGTCGAACGGGGGCATGAACACAGTGAGCGTCCTCGACGCCAGGACGGGCGAAATCGGGGAGACCCTGTCCTCGGCGATGGCCCCAGACGACCTGCCCGGCTCGACGCCCGCCAGCCTGGCGGTTTCTCCGGACGGGACGACCCTTTACGTGGCCAACGCCTACAACAACAACATCGCCGTTTTTGACATTCGGGTCCGCGGAGCCGCGCGCCCGCTCGGTTTCATCCCGACGGGCTGGTTTCCCACCTGCGTCCGCGTTGCGCCCGACGGCCTCAGCCTTTTGGTCGTGAGCTCCCGGGGCCTTGTCCCGAAGGCAGACAGCACCGGATCGGCGAAAAACTGGCCGCACATAGAGGGAATCTACCAGGGATCCATGGGCATCATCGGCCTTCCGCGCGGAGGCGAATTGGACCGGGCGCTGGCCGCCTGGACCCGCAATGCCCAGCTCTGCCGGCCGGCGCAGCCGGACAGTGCCGCCGGGCGGGATGAGGGACCGATTCCCTCCGCGACCGGCGGCAGCTCGCCCATCCGCTACGTGATTTACATAATCAAGGAAAACCGCACGTACGACCAGGTCTTCGGCGACCTTTCGCAGGGCAACGGAGACCCGGCCCTCTGTCTTTTCCCAGAAAAGGCGACGCCCAACCACCATGCCCTCGCGCTGCAGTTCGTCCTCCTCGACAACTTCTACGCCAACGCCGAGGTGAGCGCCGGAGGCCACGAGTGGAGCACGGCGGCATATTCGTCGGAATTCGTCGAGCGGTCCTGGCCCGCCTATTACGGCCACCGGCCGGGAAACGTCGTGTACAAGGGCCTTCGTCCCGCGTATGAAAACGTGCCGTATCCAAGCGAGGGCCACTATGCGGCCGCCCTGCCCGAGCTCGGCTACCTTTGGGACCAGGCTGCCCGGGCGGGCATCACCTACCGAAGCTACGGTGAGTTCGTGTCGAATGGAAAGACCGCCGCCGACCCGGCCGCCGCCATATTGCCCGCGCTCGTGGGCCATATTGACCCGATGTACCGCGGATTCGACATAAACTACAGGGATCAGGCCCGGGCGGACCAGTTCGTCGCCGACCTTCGCGGGTATGAGGCGGCCGGAGACATGCCCCGGCTTCAAATCGTGCGCCTGCCCAACGATCACACCAACGGGGCAAGGGCCGGGCATTGGACGCCGCAGGCCATGGTTGCGGACAACGATCTGGCGCTCGGGAGGCTCATCGAGGCGGTGAGCCATTCGCGGTTCTGGCCGCAGACGGCCGTGTTTGTCGTCGAAGACGACGCCCAGAACGGGCCGGACCACGTGGATGCGCACCGCACGGTCGCCCTGGTCGCAAGCCCTTACTGCCTCCGCGGCTCGGTCGACTCTACGGCGTATACGACCTGCTCCATGCTCCGGACAATCGAGCTCATCCTCGGACTCGGTCCAATGTCGCAGTTCGACGCAGCGGCAAGGCCGATGCGGGCGTCCTTCCGGGCGAAGGCGGACACGGCGGCCTATGCCGCGCAGCCGGCCCGGGTCGACCTGGACGAGAGGAACCCCTCGAGGACGAAGCTTGCGCGAATCTCCGAGGGCTTCGATCTCACCCGCGAGGACGCGATCGACGAGCAGACCTTCAACCGCGTCATCTGGGCCGCTGTGCGCGGCGAGAAGGAGCCGATGCCGGCGCCGGTCCACGCGGCGTTCGTCCGCGCGCTTCCCCGCGGGGACGGCGATGACGACTGATCCCGCTCCCGGGAGTTGACCCCTGCGCAATGCGCAACCACGTTGTCGCAATGGTAGAGCCGCGCCAGGTGCAGATCATCGGAAGCGAGGTGGCCATCGCCTGGGGCGACGGCGCCGAGACCTATTACGCCGCCGAATTCCTCCGCGCAGCATCGCCGAGCGCCTCGAACATGGGCGAGCGGGACATCTTCGGAAACCAGCATGGGGGCGAATCGCCGCGAAGATTCCCGGGCGTAACCGTCCTTGGATGGCAGAAGGTGGGCAATTACGCCCTCTGCTTCGATTTCAGCGACGGACACCGGACCGGGCTTTACAGTTACGACTATCTTCGAAAGCTTGCTGAGAAATCTTGAGTAGCCTGAGGCATCTGAACCTCCTGCCGCGAGGCCTGACTCCGCAACCCACTTCCTCCATGACCCAAACCGCATTCCCCGCGCGCACGGCGACGGCCGAAATCGAGCTCGGCACCGCACTCCAGCCCAAATTCGGCCCGGATGGGCTGATCCCCTGCATCACGGTCGACCACGTGACAAACGAGGTCCTGATGTTTGCCTTCATGAATGCGGAGGCACTTGCGCGCACGATCTCATCAAAGAAGGCCACCTATTGGAGCCGTTCCCGCAACAAGCTCTGGATAAAGGGCGAGGAGTCGGGCAACTCCCAGCTCGTCAAGGAGCTGCGGGTGGACTGCGACCAGGACGTCATCCTGATCAAAGTCGAAAATGTCGGGGGCGCCGCCTGCCACAACGGCTACCCGTCATGCTTCTACCGCAAGCTTGCCTCCGATGCGAAGCCCGGGGAGCCGGCGACGCTCAGGCTCGAATTTGCCGCAAGCCGCGTCTTCGATCCCGCCAAGGTCTACAAGCACTGAAACCTGCGGGACCCTCAGCTCGCGAGGCCCTGCGGGTCGTCCAGGATCATGAACATGAGATCCGCCGATGACACGATCTGGCCGCCCACCGAACATTCGGCTGCCGCGGCGGCAAGCTTGTCCCCCCGGGCCCGCACCAGCCGCGCCGTTATGACGAGCTGGTCGCCCGGTCGCACGGGCTTTCGGAACTTCACCTTGTCGGCGCTCATGAAGTAGGCCGTCTTGCAGGAATTGCCCGACCTCCGGAGCATCAGGATCCCCGCCGCCTGCGCCATCGCTTCGAGCTGGAGGACGCCCGGCATCACTGGATTTCCAGGGAAATGCCCGTTGAAATACGGCTCGTTGATCGTGACGTTCTTGAGGGCCACGATCCCGTCGTCCCCCTTGAACTCGACCACCCTGTCGATCATGACGAAAGGATAACGGTGCGGAAGGGTGTCCAGGACGCGCCTCACGTCGAGCGAGGTCTCGTCGCTCAGGATCACCGCCCCGGCGGGTTTCTTCTTCCCGTCCTTGCTTCGCTCCTTCAGCCTCTCAAAAAGGGCCTTGGTCAGCTCGGCATTGATCGCGTGCCCCGGACGGGTCGCGACGATGTGGGCCTTGAGCGGGAGGCCGAGAAGCATGATGTCGCCGATGATGTCGAGGATCTTGTGCCGGACAAACTCGTCCTTGAAGCGCAGGGGCTCCTTGGAGATGATCGCATCGCCCTTGATGACGACGGCGCAGTCGAGCGAGCCGCCGCGGATCTTGCCGAGCTTGATGAGCTCCTCGATGTCCTCGTAGATCGTGAACGTGCGGGCGGCTGCGATCTGCGACTGGTAGACCTCCGGATCGATGACGAGCGACAGGTGCTGCGTGTGAATCCCGCGGTCATCGGCCGAGGTGCACGATATCTTCAGCGTGTCGCTCGGAAGCGCGATGATCGAGGAATTGCCCCGCGTCACGGAAACCGGCGCATCCAGCACGAAATAGGTCCGCTCCGCCTCCTGCTCGACCGGTTCGCCCTCGAGGATGAGGTTCACGAAGGGTCGCGCAGAGCCGTCCATGATCGGCGGCTCCGAGCTGTCCATCTCAACGATGACATTGTCAATGCCGCAGCCGTGGAGGGCGCTCAGGACATGTTCCACGGTCTGGATCTTCGCATGGCCGGACTGGATCGTCGTCGCCCGCACAAGGTCCGTCACCTGGTCCACCCGCGGCCGCAGTTCCGGGCTGCCGAGCAGATCGGTGCGCCTGAAGATGATCCCCTGGCCGGCCGCAGCCGGCTTCATCGTCAGGGTGACCGCGTCGCCGGTGTGGAGAGCGTTCCCCTTGATGGAGACCTCGTGCGCGAGGGTGCGTTGCTTCATGAATGGTTGGGGGAGTGTCGCCGACAGGACCGGCGCAGGGCAAGCGTGGAGATCGATCCCAAACGGCGCCTCGTCGAGGGGGCGGCTTGACACACCCCCCGCGGCCGCCTTAGTCGATAACGTTTACACAACACGAAATCCCCGGACCGAAACCAACCGCCGTCATGCCCGCAGCCAACGACATCCGCAAAGGCCAAGTCATCAAGTTCAACGGAGAGCCGCACCTGGTGATGGAGACCCAGCACCGAACCCCCGGCAATTTGCGCGCCTTCGTCCAGATCAAGATGCGCAATCTGCGCTACGGCAAATCGCTCGACCAGCGCTTCGCCTCCACCGAAACCCTGGAAGTCCTGCCCACCGACCGGCGGACCCTGGAGTTCAGCTACGCCGACCGGGAAAACTTTGCGTTCATCGATCCGACCACCTTTGACCAGATCGAGCTGAGCGCGCAGACGATCGGCGAGGTGAAGCATTACCTTACGGCAGGAGGGCATGTGGACGTCCTTTTTGTCGATGGCAACGCGCTGACCGTCGAACTGCCCTCCGCCGTCAATTTGAAGATCATCGAGTCGGCCGACGGCATAAAAGGCGACACGGCCAGCAACGTGCAGAAGCCGGCCAAGCTCGAGACGGGCCTCGCGATCCAGGTTCCCCTTTTCATCAAGGAAGGCGACGTAGTCCGCGTGAGCACGGTCGACGGCACGTACCTCGGCCGGGCCTGAGCTAAAAGACCCGGCTCCAGAGAACCTTGAGGTAGCGGCTGTCCAGGCAGTTCGAATAGACGGGATGGTCCGGACCGGCCCCCGTCCGATTGAAGAACTGCAGGCGCCGGCCGAGCCGGTGGGCGGCGCGGATCACGTGATTCTCAAAATCCTCGAGACTGAGGAGGCCCGAGCACGAGCAGGTGACGAACAGCCCGCCCGGCCTCACGAGCGCAATGGCGAGCCGGTTCAAATCCTCGTACTTCTGGCGCCCTTCCCTGTTTCCATATTCGTCGCGCGTGAAGATGAATTTGGGCGGGTCGAGGACGACGCCGTCCCACGATTCGCCGTTGGCCGCCATCTGGCGCGCATACGAGAATGCGTCGGCATGCACAAAGCTGATACGGGCCTGGTTCAGGTTGGCGTTGCGCCGCGCCTGCGCCACCGCTGCCTCGTCCAGGTCGACGGAGGTGACATCCTCGGCGCCCCCCAATATCCTGGCCGAAAGGGCAAACCCCGCCGTGTACGAGCAAAGGTCGAGAACCCGGCCCTTCGCGAACCGGCCGAAGGCGGCCCTGTTCTCGCGCTGATCGCAGAAGAACCCGGTCTTGTGCCCCTCGGCAAAATCGACCTCGAAACGGATTCCGTTCTCCCGGATCCTGACCGCCAGCGGCGCGGCGGCGTTGGTCTCGTTGAATATAGACGGCCTGATGCCCTCCATGCTCCCGATGTCGTGATCGACCTGGACGCGGGCAAAGCGGGTCCCCGCAAGTTCATGGAGGAGGGGCAGCCAGCCCGGCAGGCGCTGGGCCATGCCGAGGCTCGCGACCTCGCAGAGAAGGACCTCGCCGTAGCGGTCCACAACGAGCCCGCTGAGGCTGTCGCCGTCAGAGTTGACCAGCCGGTACGCATCCCCCGTCTCATCGAGCCTGAGCCATTCGCGGCGGAACGCCACCGCGCGCCTGAGGGCGGTCTCGAAATACGCCTCCGACGCCGGCTCGGGGCCGTGCGCAACCACCCTCACAGGGATCTTTGCCCGGGGATTGTAAAGTCCGGTGCCGAGGCGCTTCCCCGCCTTGTCGAAGACGTTGATCAGGTCGCCGGGCCTTGCCCCCGGCGAAACCTCGCCGAGAAGGCGGGGGAAAATGGCGGGCTGAAAGGTGAAGTACTTGAGCTGCGCCCAAGGCAGCGGCCAATCCGACCGGCTAACCGGCACGGGCGGACTCTTCTCTTCCCCAGGGGTCGTTTCGGGCATGCAAAACGCAATGAAAGGCCGGATGCCTCAAGAGGGAAGCGGAAATGCGTGCGGCGTCGGCCGGCGCCACCCGCATATTCTTCTGAATCCAAACGCCGCGCGCCGGACACTCACTCTGCGAACATACCTGTCTTCCCATGAACCTCCACCTCGTCTCCCCCCTCGCTGAATTGTCCGAACACGAATGGACTCTTCTCATCATCTTCGGTTTTGTCGCCCTCATCGTCCTGATAAAAACCGTATTCCGAATGCAGCGCCAGAAACTGTGGCACGAGACCGCGCGGGCGGCCATCGACAAGGGCCAGCCGCTGCCGCCCGCCGCGGCAAACTGGACCGGCTATGGGAAATGGGGCCGGTGCGGGGGACCATGGGCGTGGGGCCGCGGCCTGATCTGGATCGCATTCGGCATCGGCCTCTACCTCGTTGACAAGGGCGGCATCGGCAAATGGGCTCCGCTGCCGGTCTGCCTCGGCTTGGCCATGCTCGTCGTGGGCCTGATCCAATCCTTTTTCCCCAACAAGGATGACAATTCAGGGAATCCATCCGGGCTTCCGTGACCCCGTCCGATTCCGATCTGGTCAGGAGGACGGTCGCCCTCGACGACCGCGAGTCCTACGGCGAATTGGTGCGCAGGCATCAATCCGCCGTAAGGCGTTTCCTGCGCCATCTGACCGGGGGGGACGCGGCGCTGGCGGACGACCTGGCGCAGGAGACCTTCATCCAGGCGTATCGGAGCCTGGCCCGTTTCCGCGGAGGCTCGAGCTTCACGACATGGCTTCTCGGGATCGCGCACAATTATTATCGCAACTCCCGTCGAAGCCGACTGCGCGCGGCGGAGGAAACGCAAAAGGATGCGGTGGAGCAAGCGGCGGGCTCCCCCACCCGGGCCTCGGACCTGCGCCACGACCTGGATTCCGCCCTGCTCCGCCTCAGCCCCGATGAACAGACCGCCGTGCACCTTTTCTATCGTCAGGGACTCTCTCACCCCGAAATGTCCGCAGTCCTGGGCTGGCCCCTTGGAACGGTGAAGACCCATCTCGCCCGCGGAAAAGACAAACTCAGAAACATTCTCGCTGCATGGAACCCGAACCCTTGAATCCCAACCAATCCGAGCAGGATCGCCTCGACGAATGGCTGCGCCACGACGCCGCGGCCTCCCTGCCCGACGACGGCTTTTCCTCCCGCGTTCTGGCCGCGCTTCCCTCGCGCCAGGCCAGGGCGTCCGCCGGCCGCATGTGGATGCTGCCCGCCGCGGGGCTCGTCGCCGGCCTCGCCATTGTCATCGCGCGCGGCGGCGCCTCGACAGGCCTCGATGTGAGCCCGATTGCCGGTTTGTTGACCGACCTGGTCTCGGCCCTGCCAGAGAGCAGCCTGGGGCTGGCTTTGGTCGTCGTTGCGGCGGTCCTGGCCGTCTCAGAACTGATTCGGGGCAGTCCGGAGGACTCCCCCTTCGGAGAATTGTAGGAACGGTCGGATATCAGGCCACCCGTTCGACGACAAGCGGCGGAGGAGTCGGGCGCTTGGGCGCCAGCCGGTAGGCGTTCTTGAAGTACTCAAGCGCCTGCTCGAGCTTGGCCTCGTCGTTGTAATGGATCATCATCAGCGGCTCGCCCTGCTTCACCTGGGTTCCGACTTTCTTCACCTCGGAAACGCCGACCGAGTGATCGATCCGGTCGTGCGCGGCCTCCTTGCCGGCTCCGAGCAGGTGCACGCCGCGGGCGATCATCGCCGCGCTGATCGTATGGACGTAGCCGCGCTTCGGCGCCGGCAGCTTCCGGATATGGCGGGCCTGCGGGAATTTTTCCGGGTGATCGATGAAACTGACGTCGCCGCCCTGCGCCTTGACGAGTTCCTTGAACTTCGCAAGCGCCGAGCCGTCCGAGAGGTGGCGCTGCACGGTCTGCTTCGCCGAGAGGGTCGAGCCCGCGACGCCCGCCAGACGGACGATTTCCATCCCGAGCTTGAGCACGAGCTCCTTCATGTCCTCCGGACCCTCGCCCTTCAAGAGCTGGATCGCCTCCTTCACCTCGAGCGACGTGCCGACCGTGTCTCCAAGCGGCTGGTTCATGTCGGTCACCAGGGCAACGCAGCGGCGTTTCATCGACCGGCCGACCCGAGTCATGGAGCGCGCGAGCTGCTTGGCCTGCTCAAGGTCGCGAATGAACGAACCGTTGCCCCATTTCACGTCGATCACCAGGCCTTCGGCACCTGCGGCAAGCTTGCGCGACAGGACGCTGCCGGTGATGAGCGGCAGGCTCGGGATCGTGCCCGTGTCCTTGCGCAGCTCGTAGATCTTGGCATCAGCCGGGGCCAGGTCCGAATTCTGGGCTATGATCGCGCCGCCGATCCGGCTCAGCTGGCCGGCGAACTGCTCGTTGGTCATGTGGCCCTTGAAGCCCGGGATCGCGGCGAGCTTGTCCAGCGTGTTCACGATGTAATCGTGCTCGACACCGCACATCATGGGCACGACAACCCCGGAGGCCATGGCGAACGGCACCAGAACGAGGGCCGTCTTGTCGCCGACCCCGCCCGTCGAATACTTGTCGATCTTGGGCTTCGCGATCGCGGACAGGTCGATAACCTCCCCCGAAAGCATGAGTTCCTCCGTGAGTTCCGCGGTTTCCTGCGCGGACATGCCGGAAAAATAAATCGCCATCGCCAGTGCGGCGAGCTGATGCTGGGGCATCTCGCCATCCAGTGTGCTGTCAATAATGTAGCGAATTTCCTCCTGCGAAAACTCCCCTCCATCGCGCTTCTTCTCGATCAGGAAGTTAAAACTCGGTTTTATGAAGCGACGAGCAGGGATTGTATGTTTGCTGGTCATTTGGTTTATTGACGAAATGATACGTGCCGTTCCGGTAAAGTTTACGAGTCAAACAGCTTCTGTTACAATGTCGAGCCAAAACGGCGCGGCGGCGCGCCGGAAGCCCGACATCCCGGCTCGACGCCGGTTTCGTTAACCTATTTAAGATCTGATAAATGCATATGTTGTTCAACACGGCCGTCCAACTCGACGCCGCCCTGAGAGCAGCAGCCCAGTCCGCGGGCCTGGACTCCGGGCGGTTCACCCCCGAAGTGCGCACGGCCGACCCGACCCGGGGCGACTACCAGGCCAACGGCGTCCTGGGCTATGCCAAACAGGCGAAGTCAAACCCGCGGGCGTTGGCCGACAAGCTGGTTGCGGCACTGCCGCCGGATACGCTTGAAAAGTTCGAAACAAACGTGGCAGGCCCCGGATTCATCAATTTCAAGTTGAGGCCGGCGGCCCTGAACGCATGGCTTTTGCAGCACGGAACGGGACAGGCCCTGGCCGCCGGGGCGGCATCTGCCCGTGCCGGCCAGACCTGTGTCGTCGACTACAGCTCGCCGAACACTGCCAAGCAGATGCATGTCGGGCACTTGCGATCCGCCGTGATCGGCGAGGCAATCGCCCGGCTGCTTGCATTCAGCGGGGCGAAGGTCATCCGCGACAACCACCTCGGGGACTGGGGCACGCAGTTCGGCAAGCTCATTTACGCCTACAAGCGCTGGATGGATGCAGCTGCGTTTGAAACCGATCCAATTGCCGAATTGGAGAGGCTTTACAAGCTCGGCAATGCTGCGGCGAAGGAGGGTTCGGCCGAACTCGAGGAGGCCCGGGGCGAGCTGGTCAAGCTGCAGCAGGGAGACCCGGCCAGCGCCGCCTTGTGGGCCAAGTTCACGGAGGTCAGCCTGGGGTCGTTTCAGCGGATCTACGACCAGCTCGGCATCCACTTCGACCACAACCTGGGCGAGAGCTTCTACAACGACAAGGTCGAGGGCGTATACCGGGAGCTTGCCGGCCAGGGACTTGCCGTCGAAAGCCAGGGGGCCCTGGTCGTCTTTCATCCCGAGCATCCGCGGTTCAACACCCAGCCGTTCATCGTCCGCAAGTCCGATGGGGCCGCGAACTATGCGACCACGGACCTTGCGACGATTCTCTACCGGGTGGACCATTTCCGGGCGACCGCCATATTCTACGTCGTCGACAAGCGCCAGTCGGACCACTTCGCACAGCTCTTCCTGACCGTGGCGAAATGGTTCGAGAAGACGGGCCGGCCCCTGCCCGAACTCGTGCACGTGGATTTTGGGACCGTTCTGGGCCCGGACGGACGCCCGCTCAAGACCCGGAGCGGAGACAACATCGCCCTGCAAGAGCTGCTGACGGAGGCCATCGAGCGGGCCTACGCCCTGGTCAGCGAAAAAAGCCCCGATATATCCGAGTCCGAGCGCCGCGCGATCGCCACGGTCGTCGGCATCGGCTCGGTCCAGTACGCCGATCTCTCGCAGAACCGCTCGACCGACTACGTCTTTGCCTGGGACAAGATGATTTCCCTGGATGGCAACACGGCGGCGTACCTTTTGTATGCCGCAGCCCGGGTCCATTCAATCTTCAGGCGCCACGGCCTGGTTCCGGACGCCGCTGATGCTGCGGCGGAGGCGAGCCCGCTTGAAACGCCGGCGGAGATCGCGCTTGCGCGCAAGCTCGTGTCGTTCGCCGACGCGGTGCGCCTGGCCACCGACACCCTGAGGCCGCACTTCCTCTGCCTCTACCTGTATGAGCTCGCCGGCGAATTCAGCGGATTTTACACGGCCGAAAAGGTGCTGGTCGAGGATCCCGCGATCCGGGCCCGGCGCCTCCTGCTCTGCTCGCGCACGCTCCTCATCCTCGAGACCGGGCTGCACCTTCTGGGCCTTCGAACGCTCGAGCGGATGTAGCCGGCGGCCGGCCTTTTCCGCTCCCGGCGGGCGCAATTAGCCCTTGCCACCCAAGCCGCCAAATCTACCCTCGCTCTTTTCTGCCCATGATTTCCTGGATTCAGCGAACCTTCCAGCATCACTTCCGCACGGTCTTCGGCGTGCTGCTGGCCGTCACGATCATTTCATTCATCGTCACCATCGGCGCCGGGCCCGGAATCGGGCGCGGCGACCGCCGCGACGTCAAGCGCGACTTCTTCGGCTACAATCTCGCGTCGCAGGAGGACATGGGACAGGTGATGGGCGACGCGTCGCTCAGCATCGAGCTGCAGGTCGGCTACAGCGACGTCGACCAGGAGCAGATCAAGACCTACGCGCTCGACCGCGTCGCGGCGCTCAAGCTGGCCGACCAGTGGGCCATTCCGGCGGCAACCTCCACCGAAATCACAGACATGATCAAGGGCCTGCGGATATTCGCCGGCGCGGACGGCCAGTTCGACGCGACCCGCTACAACTCCTTTCGCGACAGCCTGAAGGTCAATTCGCAGACGAGCGAAGCCGACATCGCGCGGGTCATCGGCGACCAGGTGCGCGTCCAGAAGGTGCAGCAGCTCCTCGACGGACCGGGCTACGTCCTGCCCGCTGACGTCAGGCGCCAGCTTTTGCGCACCGACACGTCCTGGACCATTGCGACCGCGACTATCGATTACGCGGCCTTTGCCCCGGCGATAAGCCCGGCCGACGCCGCCCTGCAGGCGTACTACAAGGACAACGCCGCCAAGTACCAGATCACCCCGCGGATCCTCGCGAGCTACGTCGATTTTCCGGCGACCGATTTCATCGGCGCGGTCAAGGTGACCGAGGCGGATGTCCGCTCGTACTACGACGCCAACACCGCGCGATTCCCGGCGCCGGCGGCCAAGGATGCGGCCAAGCCCGGCCAGCCGGCCGCAATGCCAAAAACTCCGGATCCGGCCGCGGATTTCGCGGCCGTGCGCACCGTTGTGGAGGCCGCCCTCAAGGTGGACCGCGCCCGGGACATCGCCGCAAAGGCCGCTTCCGACGTCGCATTCGCCCTTTACGAAGGAAAGGTGAGCGCGGGTCTCGCGATGGACAGTTTCTTCGCCTCCCGGAAGCTCGCCATCAAGCCGCTCGCCCCGTTCAGCCAGGAGGCCGGCCCGGCCGAGCTTGGGGGCTCGACCGACATCGCCGATGCCGTGGCCAAACTCGATGCGCAGCACGCCTTTTCAGAGGCCGTAGCCACAAATTCCGGGGCCGCCATCATCGTCTGGAAGGGCTCCGTTCCGGCACGCCAGCCCGCGTTGGCCGAGGTCCGCGACAAGGTGCGGGCCGACTATATCGAGACAGAGAAGCGCAAGCGCTTTGTCGAACTCGGCCGGACCCTGCGGGACCTGATCGAATCGCGGATGAAGGCCGGCGACACCTTTGCCAAGGCGGCGGCCGCGGCGCAGGCGTCGCAGGGGGTGAAAATCGAGGCCAAGACACTTCCGGCATTCACTCTCGGCACCCGCCCCCAGGACCTCGGCCAGTCCGTTGCGGGCGCCCTCGAGCACCTGGAAAAGGGGCAGGTCTCCGACATGGTCGCGGATGGCGACAAGGGCACCATTGTCGCGGCCCTCGACAAGAAGACGCCCGACCTCAGCGAGACGAGCCCGCGTTTTGGCGAAATGAGGGACATGATCGCCAGCTTCACGGCGCGCCAGGGCGCCAGCTCCTATCTCAGCGAAATCGTCGCCCAGGAACTTAAGAGGACCGAGGACGTTATAAAATAGGGGCCTGCCCGCGGCCGGGTAAATTTTGCCCACAACTTTCCCGCTTCTTGATCGTCACGCACGCAAGATGCCGGAACCTTCCCAGAACAAGTTCATCGGACCGCTGTCGTGGAGGTTTCGGTAACCTTTCGGCGCCTGCCGTGTTCTTCCATTTATAGCACCGCCAGCTTCCTCTCATGTCCCGCCTTCACGTTCGCATCACCACGACCCTAGTCCTGTCCCTTACGCTCCTCGGCGTCCTGAGGGCCGACGACACGCCCGCCGCCCCCCTCCCGGCGAATGCGGCTCCGGATGTCTCGGGGCCGCCCCTTACGCTTGAGGAATGCGTCGCGCAGGCGCTCGCGAAGAACTTCGCGGTGAGAATCCAGTCCTTTACCGTGGATCAGGCCAGGCAGGCGGTCATCATAGCGAACTCGGCGTACGATCCGACGCTGGGCGTGACGTGGCAGAAGAATGTCAACCAGCAGCCCCTGGCCGTGAACTCGACGAACACCGCCGCCGCCGGCGCCGCCCCGTACTCGGACAACCAGTCGACGGCCGTCTCGCTGGCCCAACCGGTCATCACGGGCGGCACGGTCACCGCCAACTACAACCTCTCCCGCAATGCCTCGAACTCCATCCAGTCACTGCTGAATCCGGCCTACGACGGGCAGGTCTCCCTCAACGTGAGCCAGCCGCTGCTGCAGGGAGCCGGGACCGCCTATGGGCGGGCCAACATGCAGATCGCCGGCTACGGCGTGAGGATCTCGAAGGAGAACTTCAAGAGCGCGGTGCTGACGATGATTTACAACGTGGAGCAGCAGTACTTCAACGTCATCTACACCCGCCGCCAGTATGGCGTCCAGCTGGACTCCCTCAAGCTTGCTCAGGAGCTCCTCGACGAGAACAAGGTGAAACGCCAGACGGGCGTCCTCACGGATCTCGATGTCGTCACGGCCGAGTCAGGCGTCGCGACGGCCCAGAGCCAGCTCATCGGCTTCAAGCAGGCCATGCAGAACGCCGAGGACAGCCTTCTGCAGACTCTCGGGGAGACCCAGTTCAGGAGCCCCGTCGGGCGCGTCGATTTTCCGCCCCTGGCGAACACCGACGTCTCCTTTGACCTCTCGTACAAGCTCGCGCGCGACAACGGACCCAACCTCGCCGTGATCGGCTACATGATCGAGCAGTACAAGCTCGACGCCCTCATGGCCAGGCAGAACAACCTGCCCCAATTGAACGCGACCGGCGGGTTCGGCCACTCCGCCGACGAGAAGTCGTATTCGGACGCCAATGGCCATGTCTGGAACTCCTCCGGATACAATTGGAGCGCCGGGCTCCAGTTCAGCATGCCCTGGGGGATGCGCGCCAACCGGGCCCTCTATCGCGAGGCGATGAACAACATCGAAAGCGAAAAGGCCACCTTGGACCAGGCCGACCAGGCGCTGACGGTGCAGGTCCGCGCCGCCATACGCGCCGTGCAGTCGAACGTCCAGGGAGTCACCGCAGCCAAGTCCGCCGTCGTTCTAAGCCAGAAGGAGTACGATCTGCAGAACGAAAAATTCAAGGCGGGCCTCTCGACCAGCTACGACGTTCTCCAGGCCCAATACAATCTTGAGAGCTCCCGGATCAGCGAAATCCAGGCCGAGGTCAGCCTGCGGGTGTCCCTGGCCGATCTCCGTTTCCTCGAGGGAAGCTCGCTTCCGAACTACCGCATCAATCTCGATTGATTCGAACCGCCGGGAATCAGCCTGCCGGAGCGAACAGGGTGGCGGGGTCCGCAAGTTTTCCCGCTTCCATGATCCGATGGGCCGGCAGCTGGGTGCGAAACCACGTCAGCTGCTTCTTTATCAGGGCGCGGGTGTTTCTTGCGATCTCGGGCGCCAGACGGTCCGGCGCGAGCTTCCCGTCCAACATCGCGATCACCTCGCGGTAGCCGATTGCCCGGGCGGCACTCGGATTGTCCCTGAGGCCGCCGGCCAGCAGGCCCCTCACCTCGGCGACGAGCCCGTCGCGCAGCATGCCCTCGATCCTGGCCGCCGCCCGGCGCGCGAGATCGTCCGGCTCGCGACGCAACTCGGTGACCCTTGCCTCCCAGTCGGCAAAGGCCGGCCGCAATCGCGTGAAATCCGCGGCCAATTCCCCGAGCGTCCGGCCCGAAGCCAGGCATCGCTCCAGCGCCCGCGCCACCCTCCGCGGGTTGGCCGTGTCAAGGGACCCCAGGCCAGCCGGATTGAGCCCTTCCAGCTCCGAGACCAGCGCGGGCAGCCCCCCTTTTGCAAGGGTCGCGGACACGCCCGCCCTGAGCTCCGCGGGAACATCAATCTCGTCGGCGACCGGCGCAAGGAATGACTTCAGGTAAAATCCGCTCCCGCCGACGACAAGGACCCGCCTCCCCTTCGCGGCGATCGACTCGGCGGCGGCGCGCGCCAGCCTGGCATAGCGCGCGACATTCATCGACTCCCCCACCTCGAGGATGTCGATCTGGTGGTGCGGAATCCGCGCCAGCTCGGACGCCTTCGGCTTGGCGGTCCCGATGTCCATTCCCCGGTAGAAAAGAAGCGAGTCGCAGGAGATGATCTCCGCCCCGCACGCCTCCGCCCACCGCAAGGCCCATTCCGTTTTCCCCGACGCGGTGCACCCGGTCAATACGTACAGGGTCCGGCGAGCCATGGCCGTCCTCAGCCCTTCGCAGTTCCCGCAACAAGGTCGGCCGCCCGCGCCGCCAGGGCCGGGGCAATGAGGCTGCGCG
>Ga0302320_10010819_pt1 | contig 19407 bp, 20 predicted proteins | sample Bog_T0_3_FD_202130 | JGI IMG/M metagenome (GOLD analysis project Ga0302320, IMG submission 202130) | Peat permafrost microbial communities from Stordalen Mire near Abisko, Sweden - Bog_T0_3 | ecosystem: Environmental > Terrestrial > Soil > Wetlands > Peat | place: Sweden: Abisko, Stordalen Mire... | reverse complement strand
TCGCCCCGGTGCTGTTTCCGGAAATGAAGGCACGCGGGGCAAAACCCGGTGATCTCGTCGCCCTGCTCGCGGCCACCGGCGCGCAGACCGAAACCATCCCGCCAAGCCTGGTGCTGATCACCATCGGCTCGGTGACCGGCGTCTCGATCTCGGCGCTGTTTACCGGTGGTCTGTTGCCGGGCGTGGTGCTGGCGATCACGCTGTCGGCGCTGGTGTGGTGGCGCTATCGCGGCGAGGATCTCAGCCATGTCACGCGGGCCAAAGGGGGCGAGGTCCTGCGGTCGTTCGTCATCGCCCTGCCCGCGCTGGCGCTGCCGTTCGTGATCCGCGCCGCCGTGGTCGAGGGCGTTGCGACCGCGACCGAGGTTTCCACCATCGGGATCGTCTATGGCTTCGCCGTGGGGCTTTTGGTCTATCGCCGTTTCGACTGGCGGCGGCTGTTGCCGATGCTGGTGGAGACGGCGTGCCTGTCGGGAGCGATCCTGCTGATCATCGGTACCGCGACCGGCATGGCCTGGGGGTTGACGCAATCGGGCTTTTCGCGGGCGCTGGCGGCCGCGATGACCGGCCTGCCCGGCGGTTCCGCCGCCTTCATCGCGGTGTCGATCGTGGCCTTCATGGTGCTGGGAAGCGTGCTCGAGGGTATTCCGGCGATCGTGCTGTTCGGACCGTTGCTGTTTCCGATCGCGCGGGCGGTCGGCGTGCACGAGGTTCATTATGCGATGATCATCATCCTCGCCATGGGCATCGGATTGTTCGCGCCGCCGTTCGGAGTGGGCTATTATGCCGCCTGCGCCATCGGGCGGGTCGATCCGGCCGAGGGCATCAGGCCGATCTGGGGCTATCTGCTGGCGCTGCTGGTGGGTCTGATCGTGGTGGCGATCTTTCCCTGGATATCGATCGGATTCCTGTAAAGCGTTACTTGGAGGTGGCCGATGAGTGGGAAACAAAACCAGTACGATATCGGATTGGACAAGACACCCGCCAACTACGTCCCGCTGACGCCATTGAGCTTCCTGGAGCGCAGTGCCGCCGTGTATCCCGATCACACCAGCGCGGTGTACGAGGGCCGCAGCTTCACGTGGTCGCAGACCCATGCGCGCTGCCGGCGATTTGCCTCCTATCTCGCCGGACGCAACATCGGCACTGGCGACACGGTTGCGGCGATGCTGCCGAATATCCCGGCGATGAACGAGGTGCATTTCGCGGTGCCGATGGCGGGCGCGGTGCTCAACGCGCTGAACATCCGGCTCGATGCTTCCTCCATCGCCTTCCAGCTCGATCACGGCGGCGCCAGGATCATTCTGGTGGATCCGGAGTTTTCAGGCGTGATCACCGAGGCCTTGACGCTGATGAAGGGCCCAAAGCCGTTCGTCATTGACGTCGATGACGCGGCGTTTGCCGGCGGAAAGCGCATCGGCGAAATCGAGTACGAGGACGCGGTGGCGCAGGGCGATGAAAATTTCGCCGCGCGCCGACCGCAGGACGAATGGGACGCCATCGCGCTCAGTTATACCTCGGGGACCACGGGCAATCCCAAGGGCGTGGTAACTCACCACCGCGGCGCCTACCTCAACGCCGTCAGCAACATTCTCGCCGCCAATCTCGGCCAGCATCCGGTCTATCTCTGGACGCTGCCGATGTTCCATTGCAATGGCTGGTGCTTTCCCTGGACCATGGCGGCTGCGGCGGGGGTCAATGTCTGCCTGCGCAAGGTCGAGCCGACCCGGATATTCGATCTGATCAGGAGGCACGGCGTCACCCACATGGCCGGCGCGCCGATCGTCTATAACACCTTGATCAACGCGCCCGACGCGCCGAAGGGCGCCGCCGCCAGGCGCGTGGTCGGATTGATCGCGGGCGCGGCCCCTCCGGTCGCCGTGCTCGAGGGCGGTGAAAGCATCGGGATCAAGCTTACGCATGTCTACGGCCTGACCGAAGTCTATGGCCCTGCTTCGGTCTGCGCGGAGCAGCCGGGCTGGGACGATCTGCCCGCCGACCAGCGCGCGCGGTTGAAGCGCCGGCAGGGCGTGCCCTACCCGCTGCAGGAGGCCGTGACCGTGATCGATCCGGAGACGATGCAGCCCGTGCCGCGCGACGGCGAGACCATCGGCGAAGTGATGTTCCGCGGCAATATCGTGATGAAGGGCTATCTGAACAACGAGAAGGCTACCCAGGAAGCGTTTGCCGGCGGCTGGTTCCACACCGGCGACCTTGGCGTGCTCGACGAGCACGGCTATGTCATCATCAAGGACCGCTCCAAGGACATCATCATCTCCGGCGGCGAAAACATCTCGTCTGTCGAAGTCGAGGATGTGCTCTACAAGCACCCCGCCGTGATGTTCGCGGCCGTGGTGGCAAAGCCCGACGGGAAATGGGGCGAGGTGCCCTGCGCCTTCGTCGAATTGAAGGAAGGCGCGAGCGCCACCGAAGCCGAGATCATCGCGTTCTGCCGCAACCAAATGTCGGGTTTCAAGACGCCGAAGACCGTGGTGTTCGGTCCTATACCCAAGACGTCGACCGGAAAGATCCAGAAGTTCATGCTGCGCAACCAGGTGGATTCGGCCAAGGCGATTTCGGCCTGAGGACATCGCGGGTGAACATGAAAAGCATTTGGATGGCATTGCCCTGCGCCCTCGCCGCGCTGACGGTTTCAGCCGCGGCGGACGACCTGATCCAGCCGGGACAATGGAAAGTGACCTCCACGACCGTGATGAACGGCGCATCAACGCCGTCCCAGACCAAGGCGCGCTGTCTCACGCCCGAGCAAACGGGCGATATCGGCAAGACGTTCGGCCCCGTCACCGGTACCGTGAATTCGGATTGCGAGCCTACAAAACCCGAATTGGACGGACGACAGCTGAAATGGCGCCTGCAGTGCAAGGGCCAGATGGATATGGCCGTCGCTGCAGACTTCAACTTCGATAGTCCGACCCATTACACCGCCACGATCGCCAGCAAGGCCTGGATGGCGGGTGCGCTGATGAGCGATGTGAAGACGGAGCTGGAGGGCGAGCGCGTGGGCGATTGCCAGCCGTGACCGGGCGTCAGCCGGCCCGCCGGCTCGTCCACGGCGGTTTGTTTTCCGATTCAACTGTCAAACAGCGCGAGGACACGCCACCGCATTGCCGCGGCGCGATGCGCCCGGGCTATGCGTTGACCGCCGCCCCAAAAACCAAGAGGGCGCAGGGAAGACCGGGTGCGCGCTGCACCCGCGGTCTCGTGTGCCAAGGCAAACAAAAAACGCACACGAGCATACAGGTTCAGCGGAGGCAATCCGGCCTTCCCTGCGCGGTGGTTTACGGCTTACTCCGCGCTCTCCCTGGTGACCGGGCTTTCTTGCCACCATCGCCGGCGGGACACTTCTCGCCAACTTGACGCCAGCGTCGGGGCGCCAGGACCACACGGCTTCGCCGTCCGCAGGCCGCGGCGTTCGTCATTCGCCACACCCGCGTCCACCGCATCCCACCGCGCGTTCGTGACGATCGCGAGCCGCCCCTCTCATCGGGTGAGACAAGCGAAGCTAAATCACTGATTTGCCCGACATGTTAAGCGGAATATTTTTGATTCCCCGGCTTGACTCGAATTTCGGAAAATCAGCAGTGATTTGCCCGTCGGGTTGTTTTGTCGCAGCCCGGGTGCAAGATTGCACTTGTGCGCAACGCGAAGCAGCCACGCAGGGCGGGTCGGCCGTAAGCCGTAAGCACCACTGTCATGGCGGCGGTGCACGAGCGGCGGATTACGCCTTCTGCTAATTCCGCCCTACGAGCTACGAGCTTATTGCTGACTGATCGAGAAGATGCTGACGGTCGCCCCCACGGCGACAGCAAGGAACTTTCCATCCGGCGAAAAGCCCACTGCATTCACGAGATCGCCGCCAAGATCGACGATCGCATGGTGTTGCGGATTGCTCAGTGAAAAGATGCCGAGGCGACGCTCCATCGTTGCAGCAAGATAGCGGCCATCGGGACTCCATGCGAGTGCTCGAGCTGCGAAAGGATCACATGCGAACCGCGCGACCAGGCTGAAATCGGCGACATTCCATATCTTGACGGTGTCGTGCTCGTCGCCAGGCGCGAGCCGAGCAGCGGGCGCTCCAGCAGTCGCAAGGAGCTTGCCGTCAGGACTGAACGCCAAACCCGGCATAGCCATCGGAGCGGCTGGCGCGTACGCCTCAAGGGTTCTCACGGGCAGGTGATCGATATCCGCCAAATCGTAGAGCGTCACGATTCCCATTATTTTTCCTATAGCGAGCCATCTGATGTCAGGGGAAAAAGTCACGGATTCCCCGACCCGGCTTGTCGCTTCTTCGATTCGTCGCTCAATCTGCCAGGTTTTCGTCGAATAAATCGCCGCCAAGAACGGAGGTTGTTTTCGCAACGTCACCACCAATTGGCCGTCCGGCGAGACCGCGAATTTACTTGGCCAGCTTGCCGGGGCTCGCAGCCCGGGCGATTGGGTCACGATCTTTCGTTCAAGGGCACCCGTTTTCGCGTTCCAGAGATTTAGCCCATATTGGCTATCTTCCTCGGACTCGAACGTCGCCACCGTGACCAAAGTTTTGCTGTCGGGCAGAAACTCCAGCGTTCCGCCGCCCCCAGTCACTTGGACGCCACCCCGCCGGATCTCACTTACTTTCCCGCCGGCGGCATCCCAAACCGTTACGAGATGGCTATATTCAGAATAGGCCGCCAGCAATTTGCCGTCCGGCGACCAGGCAAGTTCACCAAATTCAGTCACCGGCATCGATTGCGAGTTATGCAAGTCGCGAATTCGATTGAGACGCAGCCCATTGCCCGGCTCGTAGAGAGCCGGCGGCACAAAATGCATCCACAATCCTGCTGGAAGAGCTATCAGGGCAGTGGCTATTGCTATCGCCCTTATACCACATCTCATTGATCAGAACCCATGTGCCCACTGGCGCAGTCCGATGGACATGATTTTCCAAGGGCGGTCGATGAGGGTATTCCAGGCATAGCAGCAGTGATCGACGATATCGTCGTAGGATTTGAAGACGCGGTTCGAGAGCCAGTTGTCGCGCATATATTGCCAGATATTTTCGACCGGATTGAGTTCAGGGCACTTCGGCGGCAGCGGCATAATGGTGATGTTGGTGGGAATGAACAATCTTGGTGACAGATGCCATCCGGCTTGATCAACGAGGAGGACGGCGTGGGCTCCTGGCGCAACCGCCTTGGCGATTTCGGCCAGATGCAGGTTCATCGCTTCGATGTTACAGGAGGGCAGGATCAGAGCCGCGCCCTTTCCCTGCTTCGGGCAGATGGCTCCGAAGATGTAGGTCGAGGCGGTGCGCTGATCCCGTGGAGCGCTTGGGCGAGTGCCGCGCTTGGCCCACCTGCGGGTGATCTTGTTCTTCTGACCAATGCGCGCTTCATCCGCGAACCAAATCTCTATTTTCCCAACATCGACGGCCTTTTCGCGCGCGACTGCATCCAGGCGCGCTGCGAACTTTTTTTAAAATCCTCGATGGCTCCCTCGGCTTGCGCATGATGGCGGGGGCGGGCTGAGAGCTTGCGGTAGCCCATGGCGCGAAGCTCCCGGCTCAGCGTCTGCTTGGCGACCGTGATACGGAACTCCTCGTATATCCATTGCGAAAGATCGATCAACCGCCAGCGCACGACACCGTGGATCGCCGGGATCGGGCCGCTCTCGATCATCCGCACAATCGCTTGACGTTGCATATCATTGAGCCTCGAGGGCTGACCTGGAGGCTTGCGGTCGATCAGACCGTCCGGTCCAAGAGCATTGAACCGCATCACCCAGTCCCGAATGATCTGCAGCGTCACGCCGCCAATCTTCGCCGCCTCGGTGCGGGTCGCCCCGTCGTAAATGGCCGCCAGCGCCAGAAGCCGCCGAGCCTGCGGGCCATCCTTCGATCGTTTGGCCGCAGCCCTTACCAAACCGGCATTAAAATCAGCCCGAAGCAGTATAGGCATGGCGAACCTCCATCGTTCGCCATGTTGAATCAGACACATGCTGATTCGGGTATCCCCCGACCAGAGTCACGGCTTCCGGGATTTGGTATTACTCGTCCTTTTAAGTTCACTGTTCGGCTCCCTATTGCCTGGGACCCACTGCCAAACCCATAGTTCTGCTAGAACTCGTAGGTGCAGGGCGTATTAGATTAGCCCACCGTCAACCGCATGCCGTCATAGGCCGGGATGACATCGCGCGGCAGGCTCTGGCGCAGCACCTCGTAGTCCAGGTCGGAATGCATGTTGGTGATGACGGCGCGGCGCGGCTTGAAACGGTCCAGCCACGACAGCGCGTCGTTGACGCTGAAATGGCTGGGATGCGCCGCATAGCGCAGTCCGTCGATGATCCAGAGATCGAGGTTTTCCAGAAACGGCCAGCTCTCGGGCGGGATGTCGCTGACGTCGGGGGTGTAGACGGCATCGCCGATGCGATAGCCGAGCGCGGGGATATTGCCGTGCTGCATGATGAAGGCGGAAAGCGTTAGCGAACCGCCCTTCCCCTCGATCGTGCGGCTTTCGCCCGACTCGATTGAATGGCGGTCCAGGATCGGCGGATAGTCGCTGCCGGGCGGCGATACGAAGCAGTATGAGAACCGGTGGACGATATCGGCCGCGGTCGACCGGTTCAGATAGACCGGAATCCGGCGACGCTGATGCATCACGACCGAGCGGAGATCGTCGATGCCGTGGGTCTGGTCGGCGTGTTCATGGGTCAGGAACACCGCGTCGAGATGATCGACGTTGGCGTCGATCAACTGCTCGCGCAGATCCGGCGAGGTGTCGATCACGACCCGCGTGACGCCGTGGTCGGAGGTCTGCTCGGCCAGCAGCGAGCAGCGGCGGCGTCGGTTCTTCGGGTTTTTGGGATCGCAGGCGCCCCAGCCGAGCGCGGGCCGCGGCACGCCGGCGGAGGACCCGCAGCCGAGAATCGTCAGGGTCAGGGTCATGCCGGCGATTCCACGGACGGCACCTTGGAGAACAGGCGGAAGAAATTCTCCGTGGTCTGGCGCGAAATCTCCTCGAGCGAAACCCCGCGGGTCTCCGCCAGCACTTTCGCCACTTCGACCACGTAAGACGGCTCGTTGCGCTTGCCGCGGAATTTGCCGGGCGCCAGATACGGCGCGTCGGTCTCGACCATGATGCGGTTGGCCGGGAGCTCGGCGGCGAGGTCGCGCAGGGTCTGCGATTTCTTGAAGGTCAGGATTCCCGTAAAGGAAATCGAGAGCCCGAGCGCAATCGCCTTCAGCGCCAGTTCACGGCCGCCGGTGTAGCAATGCAGCACGGCGGGAAACGACCCTTTGGCCATTTCCTCTTCGAGGATGCGGCCGCAATGCTCGTCGGCTTCGCGGGTGTGAATGACCAGCGGCAGCCCGGTCGCGCGCGCCGCGGCGATATGTGCGCGAAAGCCGCGTTCCTGCGCCTGCGGCGAGCCGTTGTCGTAGAAATTATCCAGCCCCGCCTCGCCCAGCGCCACCACCTTGGGATGGCGGGTCAGTTCGATCAGCTCCTCGGTGGCGATGCCGTCTTCTTCATCGGCGTGATGCGGATGGGTGCCGACCGAACAATAGACGTTCGGAAACCGCTCCGCGATCTCGAGCAGCGTGCCAAGCCGCCTCACCCGCGTCGAAATCGTGACGATCCGCCCGATGCCGGCCGCCGCCGCCCGCGCCACAATGCCGTCGAGGTCGTCGGCGAAGTCGGGAAAGTCCAGGTGACAGTGACTATCGATCAGCATTGGCTTCGAACCGCTCACGCCGCCGTCGGCTCGATATAGCGCGGAAACACCGGGCTAGGCGCGGGAAGCACCGTCCCCGGCCTGATCCGCGCACCGAGTGCTGCAAAGTTGCGCGACGCGATCTCGCCGGGGATACCGAGGATGTCGAGCAGCTTTGCGGATGCCGCCGGCATCGCCGGCTGCGCCAGAACGGCGATCTGGCGGACCACTTCGGCGGTCACATAAAGCACCGTTGCCTGGCGTTTCGGATCGGTCTTCGCCAGCGCCCATGGCGCTTCGCCCGCGAAATAGCGGTTGGCCTCGGCCACCACCGCCCAGACCGCGTTGAGCGCCTGGTGGATCTGCTGGGTCGCCATCGCGGTCCGGGTTTGCGCCATCATGCCGTCGGCCTGCGCCAGGATCGCCTTGTCGTTATCGCTGAATTCGCCCGGCTCCGGCAGCACGCCCTGATACTGCTTGCCGATCATCGACAGTGAGCGCTGCGCCAGGTTGCCGAGATCGTTGGCGAGGTCGGCATTGATGCGCGCGACGATGGCCTCGTGATTGTAGCTGCCGTCCTGCCCGAACGGCACCTCGCGCAGGAAGAAATAGCGCATCTGGTCGACGCCGTACTGATCGGCGAGGTTGAAGGGGTCGACGACGTTGCCGACCGATTTCGACATCTTCTCGCCCCTGTTGAACAGGAAGCCATGGGCAAATACCCGCCGCGGCAGTTCGACACCCGCCGACATCAGGAAGGCCGGCCAGTACACCGCGTGAAAGCGAATGATGTCCTTGCCGATGATGTGAACGTCGGCCGGCCAGTAGCGACGCCAGTTCGGGTCGGTCTCGTCGGGGAAGCCGACGCCGGTGATGTAATTGGTCAGGGCGTCGACCCAGACATACATCACATGCTCGAGATCATCAGGCACCTTGACGCCCCAGTCGAAGGTGGTGCGCGAGATCGACAGATCCTTCAGTCCGCCCTTGACGAAGCTCGTGACCTCGTTGCGGCGCGAATCCGGTCCGATGAAATCGGGGTGGTCGTTGTAATGCGCGAGCAGCCGGTCCTGATAGGCCGACAGTCGGAAGAAATAGCTCTTTTCCTCGACCCATTCCACCGGCGTGCCCTGCGGGCCGCGCCGCACAGCGTCCTCGCCGAGCGCGGTTTCCTCTTCGGCGTAATAGGCCTCGTCGCGCACCGAATACCAGCCGGAATAGGCGTCGATGTAGATGTCGCCGTTGGCGGCCATACGCTTCCAGATTTCCTGGACCGAACGATGATGGGCCGGTTCCGAAGTGCGGATGAAGCGATCGAACGACACGTTCAGCCGCTCATCCATGGCCTTGAACTGAGCGGCATTGCGATCGGCCAGCTCCGCAGGCGTCATGTTCTCTTTTTGCGCGGTCTGGATCATCTTCAAGCCGTGCTCGTCGGTGCCGGTCAGGAAGAACACATCCTTGCCGTCGAGCCGCTGGAACCGGGCCAGCGCATCGGTCGCAATCGCCTCATAGGCATGCCCGATATGTGGCGCCCCGTTCGGGTACGAGATCGCGGTCGTGATGTAGAACGAGTTTCGTTCCGAGGCCGCCGGCGGCTTCGTCACGGCGGCTGGCTTCGCAGCGGCAGCCTTCGCACTTTTGCGCGCCGTTACCGTCTTTGCGGCTACGCTCGGCTTGTCCGGCGCCGGGCCGGGCTTTTTCGCTCTTGTCTTCTTCGCCGGTTTCTTCGCAGGCTTTTTGGCGGCCTTCTTCGCGACCGGGGTTTTCTTCCTGGCGGCCGAGGTCTTCTTGACGGTCTTTTTGGCTTTCTTCGCCCCGCGCTTCACCGTCTTCGCGCGCTTCTTCTGCGCCGACGCCTTGGCGGAGCTGCGCGATGTGCGGGTCTTCTTCGCGCTGCGCTTCTTGACGGTCTTTTTCCTGGCCTTCGCCACCACAAATTCCTTTTATCGCTCGAACAAGATTGTTGGGGGAACGATCACCAGCGCAGCGCCTCAGCGCGTCGCCTCCGCGAGCAGCCCGAACACCGAGAAAACCAGCGGTTTTCGCTCGAGATTGTAGGATTCGGTGTCGCGCGCGGCGCGATTGATCTTTTCCCACACCTCCGCCAGCCGTGCAAGGCGGGGAAGGTTCGCATTGGCATTGGCATCGTCGCTGCGCAGCCGCTCGCTGACCCAGCGATCGACGCTGTCGATGAAGGCGCCAAGCGCCACCCGGTCGCTGCCGCCGAGCGCATCGCCCAGCGCATGGAGTTCGCGCGGATCGACCCGCGGCAGCGTCGCCAATAGCGCTGCTGTGCGCTGCTGCAGCTTGAGGGCGTCGCCGCCGAGCAGTGTCAGCGCCCGTGCGACGCTCCCCTCCGCCGCATCGGCGGCCTCGTGCAGCGCCGGATCGTCGGCCGCAATGCTTCCGGATTCGGCCACGGCGCGGACGACGTCGGAGGTTGCCAGCGGCCGCAACAGCAATTTCCGGCAGCGCGACAGGATCGTCGGCAGCACCCGCGCCGGCGCGTGGCTGACGAGCAGGAACAGCGATTGCTGCGGCGGCTCCTCCAGCACCTTGAGTAGCGCGTTGGCGGCATTTGGATTGAGTTCATCGACGGTATCGACGATGCAGACCCGCCAGCCCTCCACCGCCGCCGTCGAGCCGAAGAACGAAATCGTCTCCCGGGTCTCGTCCACCGTGATGACGGTCCGCAGCACGCCCTTGTCGTTGAGGCTGCGTTCCAGCGTCAGCAGGCCGCCATGGGCGCCGGCGCCGACCTGGCGCGCGACCGGATCGGCCGGATCGACCCAGAGCGTCTCGGCGCGTGGCACGTCGGAGCCGAGCGGATTGCGGTGCGCAAGTACGAACCGCGCCATTCGATAGGCCAGCGTCGCCTTGCCGATGCCCGCCGCTCCCCCGATCAGCCAGGCATGCGGAATTCGTCCGCTGCGATAGGCATTCAGCAACGCCATCTCGGCGTCGCGGTGCCCGAACAGCGCGCTGGTCTCGCGCGGGTGAACGGCTGCGATCCGGGGTTCGACCTGGCGGGCGCTCATGCGGGACTGGCCACGTTGCCGGCGCTGGTTGCGAACAAGCGGTCGCGCAAGGCCGCCCAGATGTTGGCCGCGACGAGCCCGGGCTCGGCGGTCGCATCGATCAATACGCAGCGCTGCGGTTCGCTGGCCGCGATCTGCCGGTACGCTTCGCGCAATTCCTGGTGAAACCTGACGTCCTCGGCCTCGAACCGGTCGGGCGCGCCGGAGCCGCGGCGGGCGGCCGCGCGCTTCATCCCGACCTCGACCGGAACATCGAGGATCAGGGTCAGGTCGGGCTTGAGATCGCCGATGGTGACCCGCTCCATGGCGTTGAGAACCGCCGGAGAGACCTTGCCGAGGCTGCCCTGATACGCCCGCGTCGAATCCGAGAACCGGTCGCACAGCACCCAGATGCCCTGATTGAGCGCGGGCTGGATGACGGTGCGCACATGGTCGTCGCGCGCAGCCGCGAACAGCAGCGTTTCGGCCTCCGCACCCAAGAGCTTGCCCATGCCCGACAGCACCAGATGCCGGATGATCTCGGCACCTGGCGATCCGCCCGGCTCGCGGGTGACGAGGGCGCGCAGCTTGGCGGCGTTGAGGCGATCGGCGAGTATCTTGATCTGGGTGGACTTGCCCGACCCCTCGCCGCCTTCGAAGGTGATGAATCGTCCGCGCCCGGGCGTTCTTTTGACCACTGCTTCGGTCATCTCAGAGTTTCTCGGCGCCCAGGCGAAACGCGCCGACGACAAGTTCGCTCACGCCATCGATCGCCCGCCGCATCGTCGATCCCACCGCGACCGCATCGGCCGCATAGACCGGCGCTTCCATCGCGATGTTGGCGCCGCGCCAGACCCTGACCACGCCGAGTTGCTGGCCGGATTCAATCGGTGCGCGCACCGGTCCGCTATAGACCACCCGCGCGATCAATTTGTCGCCGCCGCTCTTCTGCACCATCATCTCGATCGTTTTGGGGCTGACGAGCTTGACCGAGCGGCTATCGCCGCCGAACACCTTGGCATAGCCGAGCGGTTGCTGCGCCGCGAACAGCGCGCGCGCCTCGAAATTGCGAAATCCCCATTCCAGCATCTTCTTGGCTTCGGTGGCGCGGTCCTCGGGATCCTCCAGGCCATTGATCACGACGATCAGACGCATGCCGTTTTGCACGGCGGAGCCCACCATGCCGTAGCCGCCCTCCACGGTATAACCGGTCTTCAGCCCGTCGGCGCCTGCGAGCGAGTTCAGGAGCGGGTTGCGGTTTTGCTGGCGGATTTTGTTCCAGGTAAATTCCTTTTCGCCGAACAGCTTGTAGAATTCGGGATAGGTCCGGATGATGTAGCGGGCGAGCGTTGCGAGCTCGCGCACGGTCATCTTGTTGCCGGGATCGGGCAGACCGTTGGAATTGCCAAAGGTCGACCTGGTCATGCCGAGCTCGCGCGCCCGCTTGGTCATCATTTCCGTGAACGCGTGCTCGTTGCCGGCCATACCCTCCGCCAGCACGATACAGGCGTCGTTGCCGCTCTGGATGATGGCGCCGTGCAGGAGGTCGTCGACGGCAATCTTGCTGTGGAGGGCCGCGAACATGGTCGAGCCGCCCGCCGGCGCGCCACCCTTGCGCCATGCGTTTTCGCTGACATGGTATTCGTCGGTCAGCTTGACGTCGCCCTGTTTGATGGCATGGAAGACGGTTTCGACCGTCATCAGCTTCATCATGCTGGACGGTGCCCGTAATTCGTCGGCATTCTTCTCGAACAGCACGCTGCCGCTGTCGGCTTCGATCAGGATCGCGGTCGGCGCGTCGCCGTCGAATCCGGCATCCTCCTTCTTGGCGCCCTGGACGCTGTTGTTGGCGGCGTAGACCATGCCGCCCCACCCGATCGCCGCCATCAGCACGGCCGCCGTCAGCCTGCGCCAGGGGCGACCTGGTGCAGCCTCGGGCTTGCGGGTGGGTGATATTCTGGATGCCATCGGCGGTGCCTTGAAGCCGGCGTTCTAACAGGGGAAGGTGACGCAAACAACACGGGTTTGACCGATATCGCGGGGCGCGATTCGATTGCGGCGTCGGTCAAACGACCCTATCGTGCCGCCTCGCCTATCCCTTCAACAAATCTCGCAAACAAGGCGGAAAAGCGATGCCATCGTCCCGGACCATTTCCGCCAATGGGATCGACATTTTTCTGCTCGAACAGGGCGAAGGGCCGCTGGTGGTGCTTTGCCACGGCTGGCCGGAACTGTCCTATTCCTGGCGGCATCAGATCCCGGCGCTTGCGGCAGCCGGTTTCCATGTCGTCGCTCCGGATATGCGCGGTTTCGGCCGAACCGGCGCGCCGGCCGACATCGATGCCTACAGCATTTTCCACACCGTTGGCGACATGGTGGCGTTGGTGGCGGCAACGGGCGAGAAACAGGCCGTCATCGTCGGCCATGACTGGGGCGCGCCGGTGGCCTGGCACGCCGCGATGTTCAGGCCCGACGTCTTCACCGCCGTTGCCGGCCTGAGCGTGCCCCCGCCCTCGCGCGGGCGCGGGCGGCCGCTCGACACCCTGCGCGAGAGCGGCATCAGCAATTTCTACTGGCAATACTTCCAGACGCCCGGCACCGCCGAATCCGAGTTCGAGCGCGACGTCGGCCTCACCATGCGGACCCTGCTCGGGCGCGGATTTTCCGATCCGGCCGCCTCGCTGTTTGTCGAAGACGGCAAGGGGTTTCTCGGCCATGCGCGGACCGATGCGCCATTGCCGCCCTGGCTGAGCGATGCCGAACTCGCGTTCTTCATCGAGAGCTACGCGGCGTCCGGCTTCCGCGGCGGGTTGAACTGGTACCGCAACATCGACCGCAACTGGGAGCTGACCGCGCCGTGGCAGGATGCGCAGATCCACCAGCCGTCGATGTTCATCGCGGGATCGAAGGACTCCGTCATCACCGGCCTGATCGGCGCCAAGCGGGTCAACGACCTCGCGCGCGTGCTGCCGAACCTGAAGCAAAAACTGATCATCGACGGCGCCGGCCACTGGGTGCAGCAGGAACGGCCCGATGAGGTCAACGCGGCCCTGATCGCCTTCCTCAATGCTGTCCCGCGCTGAAGTCCCCGCTCCTACCCATCGAGCCGCTTTGTCATGGTGACGTGGACATTCCCGCCGGTTTCGGTAAATCCCAGACGGGCGTAGAGCCGCCGCGCGGCATCGTTGCCGAACAGCACCGACAGCGTGAGCTCACGCGCATCCGCGTCGGTTGCGGCGCGCGCGATCGCCTCGATGATCGCGCTGCCGATGCCCCGGCCGCGCGAGGCCGGCTGCAGCGCGACGTCGACGAGATGCCAGCGGCGCTCGCCGGCAACCAGAAGCACCCGCCCGACGGGCTCGTCGCGATGCAGGATGATCAGCGATCTGGCATCGGGGAATTGCGCGGCGTAACCGACCGTCTGGGCGCGATACTGCTGTTCGAGCAGCATATCGAGCGTAGCGGGAGGAAGGCCGGCCGCGGCGAAATCGGCCGCGCGCACGCTTTTGTGGAGGTTGCGCAGGAAAGGCTCATCAGCGGGCGCCGCGAGCCTTACGCGCGTCTCGGGATCGCGCGGCACGATCTGTCCCGGCGCGATCATGTTGTCGGTCGTGGCGCCCGGCAATCAGTTGAAACTCGGGAAGATGCCGGTCAACGCGATGCAATAGACCAGAACGAGCGTGGGCTGCATGTTGTTGTGCGGCTGACCTCCGCCGGTCATTCCCACCGCGGTGGTCGAAAATGTCGTATTCGAGGGCGGAGCGACGTAGCCGTTGAAGGCCGGAGCGAGCAGGACTGCGCCGGCGCTTGGCGTCGGGCTCGGCGCCCCCGACGCTCCCGTTCCCAAATGCAGAGCATGCGAGTGGCTCGCCATCTGTTGAGACATGAGTGTGACCTGGGGCTCGCCCCAGGTCTCGCCCAACACGCGGTTGGTGAGGCCGGGCCCCTGGCCCTGGCTGGTGACGATGTGGCCGTTGAGGTTCGGCAGGCCGAAGGTGGTGGTGCCGTTGCCGCCATAGGTGGTGCCGATTAGCGAGAACAGCGGCGTATTCGAGGTGATGGGAAGGATCTGGCCGAGGCACGCTGCCCATTGGCCGTTCTGGAAACCTCCAACTGCGAACGGGAACGCGAAGGCCTGAATTTCACCGATAAAGGGGTCCGACATGAAAATCTCCCAAGGATATGGATGTTGAACACGCGTTAGGCGGCGCGGGGCGCGCCGTCACGGCCTACGACGGTGTCGGATAGATGCCTGTCCAGGCGATACAGAAATTGCAGGCCATCGAGGGCATGCTGTTGTCGTGGGGAAGATTGTTGCCGGCCAGCGTCACGCACGGCGCCATGGCCACGTAGGGGGCCGCATTGGCAGCTGCGTTGTAGAGGTTTTTCCCGCTCGACGCTTTCGCGACATGCACGCTCGTTCCCGGCGTCGTCGTGGTTCCTGGATTGGTGGTCGAGATCAGCGCGTGGCTGTGAGAGGGCATTTCCGTGTCGCGCAAGGTGTGCATCTCCTCGCCGGAAAGCTGGCCGAGCACGTAGGTCGGTTGGCTGGGGCCAGTGCCGGCTGCGAGCGGAACGCGGCCCTGCAGGTCCGGGAGATTGAAGGTGTTGACCCCGTCGCCGCCATAGGTGGTGCCGATCAGGGTGTAGAGCGCCTGGTACGCCGCAATCGAGAGCGGCTGGCCGTTGCAGGCTAGCCAGCCGGTCGGCACGCGGCCGAAGGCCAACAGGCGGATTTCGCCGACATATTGCTCAGACATGATGAAACCTCCTCAATGCGGCGATCAGTTGCGCGACGGGAAAATGCCTTGCAGCGCGATCATGTAGTTGATCGCGAGATACGGCTGCATGTTGTTGTGCGGCTGGTTGCCGCCGTCATTGACGACGTTGGTCGAGACCGCCAGTGCGACCTCGGCGCTGCCCGCGGTCGTAAAGATTTTTTCGCTGCCTCCCTGTGTCGTGTCCACGCCGAAGAGCTTGCCGGCCGGAGACTGGGCCGGCCCTGCTCCCGGAGTTGTCGACGCCTGAATGATGTGATTGTGCTGTGGGATCTGACTCGTAGTCAGCGGCACCATGGTAGTACCGGTCTGGAGGCCCGGCGGATAAAGCCCGCTGGTGGTGCCATCGGTGCCGAGAATGGCGCGACCGCGTAAATCGGGCAGCGCGAAATTGGTGGTGCCGTTGCCGCCATACGTCGTGCCGATCAGTGCGAACACCGCCTGGTATTGATTGATCGGCAGCAGACTGCCGTCGCAGAGATGCCATCCCCTGGGAATGACGTTGAAAGCCGCGGGCATGATCTGCCCGATCGACATCCGCGGCACCGGATTCGACCGCCTGACCTCGACCACTACAGTAGCCGGCACCACCACCGCCGCCGCGCCGCTGCACGGGCTTCAGGTCGACGCGCTCGCCGGACTGACCTACAAGGTGCGCCCCAATTTCCTGGTCGGCGTCGTCGGCGGCTATGAAAACTTCAACTTCACAGAGCAGGACATCAACGGCAAGCTCACCGGCGACGGCTGGACGGTCGGCTCCTATCTTGCCTGGAAGATCACGCCGTCCATTCGCTATGACCTTGCGGCGACATATTCCGGCATCAGCTATAACGGCGTGGCCGGCCTCGCGCAGGGCAACTTCACCGGCGAGCGCTGGATGGTGCAGACCGGCCTCACCGGTACCTACAGGGCCTGGGGCTTCACCGTGGAACCCTCGGCGAAGGTGTATGCGCTCTGGGAAAACGAGGGCGCCTACGTCGATTCCCTCGGCACCCAGCAGTCGAGCCATGATTTCTCGACCGGTCGCGCCTCCGCGGGCGCCCGCGTGATCTATCCCTTCGCCTGGACCGACACGATCTCGCTTGCGCCCTATGTCGGCATCTATGGCGATTATTACTTCAACCAGGATGACGCCGCCGCCATCCTCGCTGCGGGCGGAGTTCCGCTCGCATCCACGCCGCTCTTGCAAGGCTGGTCGGCGCGCATGACTGGCGGCGTCGGCATGAAGTTCGCCTCCGGCGGCCTTGTCGGCCTCGGTGCCGAATATGGCGGGATAGGCGGTAACTTCCAAACCTGGACCTTCAAGGCCAAAGCGCAGGTGCCGTTTGGTGCTCAATAGGCCTTGGGATTCGCCGGGACGAGCTACCGCTCAATAAAGCCCGCGCCCGGCGAGCAGCTCGCTTGGCCCGCGCGGATCGACCGGCGCGTAAGATGAGACCGGGCGGAGGTCCGGGGCATAGCGATCGTCGCCTTCGTAGGACACGGCGCGCGGATTTTCGATGGCACGGGAGCCTGGACGCGGCCGGCCCGAGGCGGACATTTCCGAGGTCGCGTTGATCGAGGCGAGATCGGCCGAGCTGTTGCCGAGGCTGTAGGGCCGCCCCTCCGGCATCGGGACCTCACCCCTGATCGCGCGGGCGCGAGAGGGAATTTCGGGAACGAAGGAACGGGCCGAGGCGACCCGGACCAGGGAGGGAGACGGGGCCGGCGCGCCGGTGCGCAAGGTGGCCATCAGCTGGTTGTCATCGGACCCCTCGAGCGGCGCCCGGCCGACATATTCCACCCGTACGTGAGCCACGCCATTGCCTTTGAAATCAAGCAGTTCCGCGGCTTTGTTCGAGACATCGATGAGCCGATTGCCATGATAGGGACCACGGTCATTGACGCGAACGATCAGCGATTTACCGTTGGCGAGATTGGTGACCCGCGCATAGCAAGGCATCGGCAGGGTCGGATGGGCGGCGGTCAGCGACCCCATGTCGAAAACCTCGCCATTGGCGGTGAGCCGGCCATGAAAATCGTCGCCATACCAGGAGGCCAGCCCCTCCTCGCGATAATTGACGTCTTCTTCAGGCACGTAGATCCGGCCGCCCACCGTATAGGGCTTGCCGACGCGGTAGGTGCCGCCGCCTTTCGGCACCGGATCTCCCAGCTCAACCACCCGGGGGCTCGAGGAAACACCGTATTTGGGATCGACCCGACTGGCGAACTTGCCGGATGAGGCACAGTTGGCGAGCACGAGACAAGCCGCAACCGCCGCAACGCCTCGCGCCGTCAGGATGAACTGATCTGGCCGTCGAATCCCCATCTGCCCCAATTACCATTCCACCGCCCGCGTGCCTATTTCGAGGCACCCGCCGGTTCTACGCTCCGGTGCAGCCCACCTCCGCACCAAGTCATGAAGATATCGCATCGCGAAGGCGGCGGAAATGGGGAGAGGCTCGGGGTGGTAAATCAATCGTTGCCAGGGTGCCGTCGAGTTACGGGATGGCGCCACCTGAGTCGTCTTGCAATCCGCCTCGCCTTCGCCCATGAGGGGAACAGTCGGAAGGGTGGCCGAGCGGTTTAAGGCACCGGTCTTGAAAACCGGCGTGCCTGCAAGGGTACCGTGGGTTCGAATCCCACCCCTTCCGCCAACCATGCTCGCGCGCCGCGCGCTCACCCCCAACCCCCGCCACGATTGCGCGTCGCGATCGCCACAATGCAGTGGCATCACCCAGCGATGAATCGCTGCTCCTTGAAACTCAGCTCCTCCGCCCTGCTCTGCCTTGCCGGCCTTTTGCTGTCGTCGTGCGCCGGCAGAACCCCGGGCGAACGCCTTGCTGACATGCCGCACTGGATGGGCGGCGAGCCGGCCGGCGTTCCGCCGCGGCGCGGCACGCCGGAATACGACGCCTGGATGGCCGCGCGCGCCAGCGATGCGGCGCGGCCCAAGACCGATAGCAAGACCGATCAGGCCAGATAGCCACGCGGCTCCTATCGTCCAGGTCGCTCGGCGGGTGGTGGCCAGACACCTTGCCTGTGCACACTTCGCGTCAGCCCATTGCGCTCGTCCAGGGGTTGAGAAACACTCACCGCAGTGGCGTTGTGCGCGGGGGCGTAAGATGCGTAAGCAGGATGTGCGGTTCGACTACCACCGCTATCGGCAGTTGCTGGCCGAGGCGGTCGACGAGAATAAGCGGCTGGCGCTGATCGATGTGCTGATCGAGGAACGCGCCAGGGAACGGCTGGAAGCGCAGCGCGCTTCGGATCGGGCCGCAATGACAGCCGCGACCATTGCCACGGTGCTCGGGACATCGAGGGTCTGATCGTCGGTCGGCTGTCGAGCGGAACGCGGGCTTTCTTTGCGATTCCATTAACGATGCCCGGCAAAGGCTCTTAAACTTTTTGGATCTACAACCTCCCGGCCCGAAGTATTTCAGGGCCAACAAACGGGGGTTTCAATGACCATGATTTCAATCGTTTCGCCGGGTTCAATTCTGATGGCGCAAGCCGATCGTGAATCGTCCAGGGCGGTCGCGTTGTTCTGCTTGCTTGGACTTGTCGCGTCGCTCTGCCTGATGACGTTCGGCGTGGATCTGAGCGCGGGACTGGCCTGAGCGAACCACGCAAGTTGCGCTGTCGCCCTGGCGGGCCTTTGCGGCCCGCCATCGCTATAAGCCCTCACTCGCGCTGGGCGGCTGCTGTTGTCCCGGCGGCACTGCAGCGAAACTCACGCCGATCCTGTTATTCTGAATCCACGCAATCCTGCATTCGCGAACCGAGGCGTCCGTCGCCATCACCAGACTGAAACGCGCAGGCACGAAGGCCGGGTTCTCGACATCGATGGCCGCGCCTTCGACCGAGATGTTCCGGACCACGCAGCTCATGACGGAACCGCCCGATGACACATAGGCGGG